>Ga0209130_1000395_pt1 | contig 47652 bp, 52 predicted proteins | sample AraplaMF_Cvi_mLB_FD_184264 | JGI IMG/M metagenome (GOLD analysis project Ga0209130, IMG submission 184264) | Arabidopsis root microbial communities from the University of North Carolina, USA - plate scrape MF_Cvi_mLB (SPAdes) (version 2) | ecosystem: Host-associated > Plants > Roots > Endosphere...
CGATGACCGAGACCCGCTGGCCATAGTCGACGCCGGGCTGCGGCGCCTCCACCGCCTCGGTGCGGGTCGTCTCCATCACCTCCATATGGATCTCGGCCGTCCGGGCCAGCATGCGCAGATGCCGCGCGGCGCGCTCCTCCTCGGGAGTGGCCGGGGGTTCTGATGTCTGGTCGGTCTGCGCGGTGTTCATAGAACGTATCATGAACATGAATCGAAGATAATACTATGAACATTGCGTTTACACCGTCTGCACCCGGTGTCAGGGCCTCACCCCCGGCGTCTCGACCGGCAGGCCTTCGGCGCGCGAGCGCAGATAGAGCTCGAGGGTGGTGAATTCCGGCGCGCCCCAGCCATAGGGCTCGGCGCGCACGCCGATCATGCAGTTGCGCACCCGCCGCTGCAGCGACCCGACCGACTGCCATTCGAGGCGGTAGATCGGATAGCCGGTCGGATGCGCCTGCGGGATCACGCTGCCGCCGAGCTTCTCGCCCCAGCGCTGGTCATGGCAGGCGGCGCAGGACAGGTCGAGCTGGCCGATCCGCCGCTCGAACAGCCGCCGCCCCTCCTCGACGAAGGGCGTGAGCTTCGGATCCGTGACCGGTTCCACCGGCATGCCGCGCGACTGGTAGGCGACAGCGGTGGTCAACGCCAGCAGCGCCTGGCTCTCGGCGGCGAAGGGCTCGGCGCCCTGGCGCGCCTGGCGGCATTGGTTGATCAGGCCCTGCAGGTCGATCGGCCGGCCGGTTGCCGAGTCGAAGGCGGGATAGCGGGTCGCGACGCCGCGCATGCTCTTGGCCGCGTCGCCATGGCAGCCGGCGCATGAGGCTCCGGCGGAACCCGCGGGTTCCTGCCACAGCGCCTCGCCCTCCAGCACCCACAGCATGCCCGGGTTGCTGGCGTCGTCCTGCTGCAGCGCCTGCGTCTCCGGCGCCATGAAGTCGAAGCCCGAGCGCCGGTCGGTGTGCGGGGCCTGGCCGCCGACCGCCAGGGCCATGCCCAGCAGCAGGAGCGCTCGGCACGACCATGCCCGCATCAGGTGACGGCGAGCTCGACCGAGGCCCGCTCGACCGTGCCGTCATCGGCGGTCCAGGCGAATTCGATCGTCCCCGACTCCATGGCCACGGTGGTGAAGGCAATGAAGGGGTTGGCGGACATGGCCGGGAACAGCTCGGCCGCGAACACCTCGACGCCGCCATAGGTGCAGGCGAAGCGGTGGATGATGTCGCGCGGGATCGGCTGGCCGTTCGGGCCGATGCGGTAGCCGGTCTCCATCTTGTGCGCGATCATCGCCTTGATCTCGATGATCTCGCCGCGGCGCGCGGATTTCGGCGCGTTGATCAAAGCGCGGGTCACGACAGGTCCTCGATGCAGGCGGCGAGGGTCACGATCACGTCGGCCTCGGCCGACCAAACGGTGCCGTCGCTCATCTCGGCCAGGGCAACGATGGTCTGCGAGGTGGCGAGGCGGAGCCGGGTGGCGACGCTGGCCCGGCCGCAGCGGGGGCCGAGATGGAACACCACCATGTCTCCTTGCGGGTTCTTCTCGTTGAACAGGCCGATGCGGCGGACATGGTCGGCCTCGGTCATCGGGCTGTCCACCGCCACCGTGACGCCGACGGCGTTGCCGTTCTCGACCAGAGGCGGGATGTCGAAGCGCACCCGCCCCGGACGGATCTCGGCTGAGCCGGCGAAGCCGCGGATCGCCTCCTGCAGCGACGGGCGGGCCCGGGCTGATGACGGGGCCAGCAGCAGGGCGAGGAGGCCTGCCCCCCCAGCGGCCAGCACGGCGCGGCGGGCCAAACCCATCGAGTCCCCCCTCCCCTCGCGGGAGGGGGATCGGGGGAGGGGGTTTTCGAGGCCGGTCTCCGGCCTGGACTGCGACCACTCCGCGCGGGCGGCGGGTTCTGTGCCCTGCGCATTCGCGCGCGGACGCGCGCAGACCCCTCCCCCTGCCCCCCTCCCGCAAGGGGAGGGGGGACTTATTTTGTCTGGGACGAGGGAGGAAGGATTGTGCCGTGCCATAGCTCAGTCCCTCAGCGTCGCGAGATAGGCGATCACGTCCTCGATCTCCTGCGCCGTCAGCACCGGCTTGCCCTGCCAGGCCGTGGCGACGCGGGCAAAGCCTTCGGTCCGGGCATAGGCCGGCATGATCGAATCCGGCACCAGCCGCTTGATATCGACCACCCGGAGCCGCAGTTGGCCCTCGCTCAGGCGCGCGCCGATGCCCTGCAGGTCCGGCGCCAGCGTGCCCTGCTGGTGCGGCGGGGCGAAGGGGCCGGCATGGCACAGCGAGCACAGGCTGCGCTGTCGGTCCTGCATCAGCGCCTGGCCACGCGCCGGATCGCCGGCCTGCCCGGTCAACGGTCGCAGGATGGCATCGCCCTCGACGACAGAGGGTTGCGCGATCGCCGGCGTGGCTGCGGCGAGCGCGGCCAGGACCAGCACCCCTCTCATCCGAACACCGATCCGGTGATGGTCTCGAACCAGGCCTCGGCGTAGCGGGCCTCCATCTCGCGGAATTCCGGCGGCGCGTCGAGTGGGCTGGTGCCGCCGGCGCCCTCGACCTCGCGCAGCAGCCCATCGGCCGGCCGGTAGACCCCGGCGACCGAGATGCCGTAGCCGGGCGCGACCAGGCTGTAGCAGGTGTTGACCAGCTTCTGCTCGGCCGGCGCCTCGCCGCGCAGCAGCGTGGCGATGGCGGCGGCACACACCTGCGCCTGGCCGTTGGCGGCGAAAGCGGATTTCGGCATGGCGCCGGCGATGGCGGCGTCGCCGATCACATGGATGCCGGTCTGCAGCCGGGATTCGAAGGTGACCGGGTCGATCGGGCACCAGCCGGTCTGGTCGGCCACGCCCGCGGCCTGGGCGATGGCGCCGGCCCGCTGCGGCGGGATGACGTTGGCGACATCGGCGCGGTGGCTGCCGAATTCGGTGACCAGGGTCCGGGTCGCGGCGTCGACCTCGGTCACCCGGCCGCCGGACGACAGCGGCACCCATTCCAGGAGGCCCGGATACAGCGCCTCCCAGGCCGCCTGGAACAGCCGCTGCTTCGAGAACGCGTCCTTGGCGTCGAGCACGATCAGCTTCGACCGCGGCTTGCGGGTCTTGAGGTAATGGGCGATCAGGCTGGCCCGCTCATAGGGCCCGGGCGGGCAGCGGAACGGGTTGGCCGGGGCGGCGATGGCGACCACGCCGCCATCCGGCATCGCCTCCAGCTGGCGGCGCAGCAGCAGCGTCTGCGCCCCCGCCTTCCAGGCATGCGGCATCGCCTCGGCCGCCACCTGGTCGTAGCCGGGCAGCGCATCGAAACGCAGCTCGATGCCGGGCGCCAGGACCAGCCGGTCATAGGCAAGCTCCGTCCCGTCGTCGAGCCGCACCCGCCGGTACCGGGCGTCGACCGCGGTGGCGCTGCGGTGAACGATCTCGACGCCCTCGCGCCGCAGCCCGTCATAGCCGAAGCGCTGGGCGTCGAGGTCGCGCAACCCCGCGATCACCTCGTTGCTGAACGGGCAGGCGGTGAAGCGCTCCTCCGGCTCGACCAGCGTCACCGCCACGTCGCGGCGGCGCAGGGCGCGGGCGCAGCCGGCCCCGCCAAAGCCGCCGCCGACCACGACCACCCGCGCCGTCCCCTGCCCCAGCACGGAAGGGGCCCAGAGCGCGGCCCCGCCGGCCGCAATCCCCTGAAGGACGGCCCTACGGCCGGGCATGGTCCTGCCGGCCGGCGAGCCATTCCGCGATCGCGCGCGTTTCGTCATCGCTGAACCCCTTGGCGATCCGATCCATCACCGTCGCAGGCCGTTCGCCGCTGCGGAAGGCGGCCATGGCCGCGGCGATCTCCGCGGCCGGGCGGCCCTCCAGCCCCGGCACCGGCCCTGCCGCCGCATGGCAGCCGGCGCAGGAGGCCGCGCCCGACGGCTGCGCCGCGGCCGGAGCCGCGGCCAGCACCGCCAGAGCGACCAGGAGCAGGCGCGTGGTCATGCGCTCAGATCATGGTTCACCAGCGGCAGGATGCGGATGCGCTTGCCGGTGGCGGCGAAGAGTGCGTTCAGCACCGCCGGGGCCGCGACCGCGATGGTCGGCTCCCCGACCCCGCCCCAGAAGCCGCCGGAGGGGATGATGATCGTCTCCACCGCCGGCATCTCGTCCATGCGCAGCACGGTGTAGGTGTCGAAATTCTCCTGCTCCATGCGGCCGCCCTTGACCGTGCATTCGCCGTAGAGGCTGGCGGACAGGCCGTAGACGAAGGATCCCTCGACCTGGCGCTCGATCTGCGCCGGGTTGACGGCATGGCCGGGATCGGTCGCGGCGACGATGCGGTGGATCCGGAGGCGCCCATCGGTGACCGAGACCTCGGCCGCGGCGGCGACATAGCTGCCGAAGCCCATGATCTGGGCCAGACCGCGATGCCGGCCCTCCGGCGCCGGGCTGCCCCAGCCGATCCCCTGCGCCGCTGCCTCCAGCACCGCCAGATGCTTCGGGTGGTTCGCCATCAGCTTGCGGCGGAAGGCCAGCGGGTCCTGCCCGGCGGCATGGGCCAGCTCGTCGATGAAGCACTCCAGATAGACCGCGTTCTGGTTCAGGTTGACGCCGCGCCAGAAGCCCGGCGGCACCGGCGGGTTGCGCATGGCGTGGTCGACCAGCAGGTGCGGGACGGTGTAGCCGATCACCCCTTCCGCGCCGCTGCCGGCCAGGCCCTGGAACACCACCGGGTCCATGCCGTTCTGCATGCCCTCCGGCCGCACCGCCGCCAGGATCGACTGGCCGGAGATCCGCATGTGCAGCGCCGTCAGGGTGCCGTCCGCATCGAGCACGCCGGTCAGCTTGCACTGGGTGGTGGGATGATAGGCGCCGTGCAGCATGTCCTCTTCGCGCGACCACAGCAGCTTCACCGGCGTGCCGGGGATCTGCTTGGCGATGCGCACCGCCTGCCGCACATAGTCCTGGAAGTTGCCGCGCCGGCCGAAGCCGCCGCCGAGATGGATCTTGTACACCTCGCATTGCCGCACCGGCAGCTCCGCCGCCTCGGCCGCCGCCGCCAGGCTGGCCTCGCCGTTCTGGGTCGGCACCCAGACCTCGCAGCGCTCCGGCGTCCACACCGCCGTCGCGTTCATCGGCTCCATCGTGGCGTGGTTCTGGAACGGGTAGGCATAGACCCCCGTCACCGTCCTGGCCGCGCCGGCGATCGCCTGGCGCGCATCGCCCACCTGATTGCCGATGAAGGCATCGTCCGCATCGAGCCCGGCGGTCAGCATCTCGGCGATCGAGGCGCTGCTGACGCCGGTGTTGGGGCCTTCGTCCCAGACGACCGGCAGGGCGTCCAGCGCGGTCTTGGCCCGCCACCAGGTGTCGGCCACCACGGCCACGGCGGTGTCGTCGACCTGCACCACCTTTCGCACGCCGGGCATGCCGGCGACGGCGGCGGCGTCGAAGCTCCTCACCTTGCCGCCGAACACCGGGCAGGCCTTGATCGCGGCGTTCAGCATGCCGGGCCGGACGAGGTCGGCGCCGTAGACCTGCTTGCCAGTCAGCTTGTCGACCGTGTCCAGCCGCGGCAGCGGCTTGCCGGCGATGGTCCAGTCCTTCGGGTCCTTCAGCTTGATGTCAGCCGGCGGCGTCAGCTGCGCCGCGGCTGTCGCCACCTTGCCGAAGGTGGTGCTGCGGCCGCTGGCGGCATGGCTGATCACGCCCTTGTCGACCGCGCAATCCGCCGGCGGCACCTGCCATTCCGCCGCCGCGGCCGCCACCAGCATCTCGCGCGCCGCCGCCCCGCCCTTGCGGACATAGTCCTGGGATTCGCGGATGCCGCGGCTGCCGCCGGTGGAGAAATTGCCCCAGACCCGGTCGCGGGCGACGTTCTCGCCGGGGGTCGGGTATTCGGTGGTGACGCGGGACCAGTCGCAGCCCAGCTCCTCCGCCACCAGCTGGGCCAGGCCGGTCAGCGTGCCCTGCCCCATCTCGGAGCGGGCGATGCGGATCACCACGGTCTCGTCCGGCTGGATCACGACCCAGGCATTGATCTCGGGCACCGCCTCGGCCGCCAGGGCCTCGCCGGCGAAGGGCACGCGGAAGCCCAGCGACAGCCCGCCGATCGCGGCGGCGGCGCTGACGATGAAGCCGCGGCGCGATACGCTCTGCACGATCGTCATGTTCGCCTCCCTCAGCCGCTCTGGACCGAGCCGCCATTGGCGGCGGCCTGCTTGATCGCCGCCCGCACCCGGTTGTAGGTGCCGCAGCGGCAGATGTTGGTGATCTCGGTGGAGATGTCGTCGTCGGTCGGGCTGCGGTTCTGCTGCAGCAGGGCGGCCGCAGCCATGATCATGCCGGCCTGGCAGTAGCCGCATTGCGGCACGTCGAGGGCAAGCCAGGCCTGCTGCACCGGGTGCGACCCGTCGGGCGACAGGCCCTCGATGGTGACGATCTGCTGCTCCGGCGTCACCGCGCTGACCGGCATGGCGCAGGACCGGGTGGCGACGCCGTCGATATGCACGGTGCAAGCGCCGCACTGGGCGATGCCGCAGCCGTATTTGGTGCCGGTCAGGCCGATCTGCTCCCGCAGCACCCACAACAGGGGCGTGTCGGGCTCGACGTCGACGCTGCGCTCGGTTCCGTTGATCCTGAGGGTGAAGGCCATGGCTGCCTCGCGGTTGGGCTGGGTGGGGCCGGAATGGCGTCACGCGGCTGGCGGGCACCGGCCGGACGCCGGTGCCCGCCTTGCCTCAGCTCGGCTTGGCGTCGGACGCCGGGGCCGGCGCCGTCGTGGTCGTCGTCGGGGCGCTCTGACCGGCATTGGCGTTGCGCTCGATGCAGCCGTCACCCTGGGCCAGGGCGGTGCCGATGGTGGCCAGCAGGGCGAGGCCGGCCAGGACCGGGACGGGGAGTCTGGTGATCACGACACGTCTCCTGTGATGGTTGCACGATCGAAGCCTGGGGGCCGGCTGTCGCAGAACCTTGTCGAGCGGCCCCGGGCTTTGTCGCGAGCCGTCGCGAAACGGCCCGCTGACACGGTTTGATACAAATTCCCAGCCGGACTACCGGCCGGAGAGATAGGCGATGATGGCGGCGCGCTGAGCGGCGTCGGCCAGGCGCACCGTCATGCTGGTGCCGGGCACCACCTGGCGCGGATCGGCCAGGAAGCCGTCGAGCGACTGGGCGTCCCAGGTGACATCCGAATTCTTCAAGGATTGCGAATACCGGGCGTCCTCGACGCTGCCGGCCTTGCGGCCGATTACGCCGGCCAGGCTGGGCCCGGCCCGGTTCTGCCCGGGCTCGACGCTGTGGCAGGAGGCGCAGCGGGTGCGGAAGGCGCGCTCGCCCGCCGCGGCATCCTGCGCGAAAGCGGGCAAGGGGGCGCCGAGCAGCGCCGCAAAGGCCAGCAGCATGGCCGGACGGATCATCACGGACATCTCTCTTCGTTTCGATGGTCGACAGGTGTGGCGTCAGGCCCGGCCGTTCGGCCGCGGGGCGAGGACGAAGGGTTCGGTCCCGCCGGCGGCAGGATGCGCGGCCTGGCAGTTCTCTGCGCCTGCGGTCAGGCCGACACCGGGCAGGCCGGCCGAGAGGTAGACGGGCTCGCCCGACGGCTCGCGGCCGATGATCGCGGCGACGCCGAGGATCGCCAGCAGCCCGCAGGTCGCCAGCCAGCTCGCCGCCACCTCGTCCCAGCTGAGGGCCAGCCGGTCCACCGGCGGGCTCCAGCCGGGCTCGATGCGCTCGGGATCGATCGCCGGACCGGCCGCGATGGCCGGCCGGATCTGTGTCGCGTCATGCATGGGGGTCATCCCTTTCGCTGATGCCGATGCACCATGCCGGCCGCTTGTCGCAGAACTGTGCCGAGGGGCCGGCGGGTTTGTCGCGGAATGTCGCGTCACAAACTGGATCGGACAGTTCGATACAATATTCCCCGGCCGCTCAGCCGAGCGCCGCCATACGGATCGCCAGGCCCTCCGCCCGGCCGGGGATCTCGGCGCGGCAGACGACGGGAAAACGGGCCAGCCGCCTCTCCGACGGGGCATGGTCGGCCACCGCCTGGAACAGCTCCTCCGAGACGATGATGTCGCTGTGGTGCGTCCGGGTCATCCGCTCCAGCCGGTGGGCGACGTTCACCGTGTCGCCGAAGGCGCCGAGCTTGCCGTGCCCGGCGGCGCCGACCCGGCCGATCATCACCGCACCGGCATGCAGGCCGACGCCGATGCGCAGCGGCAGGCCGTCGCGCCGCGCCCGGTTCCAGTCCTCGATCGCCTCCAGCATGGCGAAACCGCAGCGCAGGGCCGCTCGGGCTGCGGCAGGGGCGGGTCCGCACCACACTGCCATGATGCCGTCACCGATCGGGTCCCCGATGTTGGCGCCGTGGTCGGCCACCGCCTCGGCCATGCGCTGGTGGAAGCCGGACAGGAGGGCGAAGGTGCCGGCCGGCTCCAGCGTCCCGCACAGCCGGGTGAAGCCGACGATGTCGGCGAACAGCACCGCGGCGCAGGCGGAACGCGGCTGCTCGGTGCGGCCCGGCAAGAGCTTGGCCGTGCGCAGCGCCGGCATGCGCCCGGCACTGCTATGGTTCTGTCCGATTGCCCACATCGCCCTGACCATCGCTGTTGCGCTGACCGGGGCACTATGGGCGGCAACTGTCGCAGGGATCTGTCGCCGGACCGGGTTTTGAGTCACCGAGTGTCGCAAACCCGCGATTCGAGACAATCTGATACAATTTCCTGCGCGGGGTCTGGCGCCGTTTTCGGTATGTTCGACCGTGGAGCTCGCCATGGAATCCGTACCGCACATCGCCGTCGTCGACGACCACCGCGACATCCGCGACCTCGTCGGCAAATACCTGTCCCAGCACGGCTACAGGGTCAGCGTCGCCGAAAGCGCGGCGGCGCTGCGGCGCATGCTCGACCGCAGCGCGCCCGACCTGATCGTGCTCGACGTCATGATGCCGGGCGAGGACGGGCTGTCGCTGTGCCGCTACCTGCGCGGCACCGGCGACGTGCCGGTGATCCTGCTGACCGCGATGGCGGAGGACACCGATCGCATCATCGGGCTGGAGATCGGCGCCGACGACTACGTCACCAAGCCGTTCAACCCGCGCGAGCTGCTGGCCCGGATCAAGGCGGTGCTGCGCCGGGTCAACAGCCTGCCGCCGCAGCGCGGCCGGCTGAAGGCGAGGGCGCTGCGCTTCGACCGCTGGCTGCTCGATGTCGGCCGGCGCGAGCTGGTCGGGGAGGACGGCGTCGCCGTGCCGTTGAGCACCGCGGAGTTCCGGCTGCTGAACGCCTTCCTCGACCATGCCGGGCTGGTGCTGAGCCGCGACCAGCTGCTGGACCTGACGGTCGGCCGCGCCGCCGACAGCTTCGACCGCAGCATCGACAACCAAGTCAGCCGCCTGCGCAAGAAGATCGAGGCCGATCCCAAGGTGCCGGCCCTGATCAAGACCCATTGGGGCGGCGGCTACAGCTTCGTGGCGGAGGTCGAGCCGGCATGAGGCGGTGGTGGACGCATAGCCTGGCGGCCCAGTTCATCGGGCTTATGCTGCTGGCCCTGGCCCTGTCGCAGGGCATCGGCTTCCTGATCTCCTGGGACGAGCGCGGCCAGGCGCTGAAGGCCGCGGCCAAGAGCGAGTTCTTCAGCCGCACCGCGTCGCTGGCCCGGCTCCTGGAGGCGACGCCGCCGGCGCTGCAGGACGACATCCTGAGCGCCAGCGGCACCTCCTACAGCCGCTTCTGGGTGTCGCCCGACGGCCCGGAGGACGCCATGGCCTGGCGGCGCGAGGCCTGGACCCAGCTGGCGAAGCCGCTGCCGAGCCTGACTCCCTGGGGGCCGAAAGCCCCGAAGCAGGACAAGGGCAAGCCCCAGGACCGGCAGGAATCGGCGCAGATCCTCGGGATCGGCACGGCCACGGCGGCCGTCACCACGCCCTGGACGGACGTGCCGGCCCATGCCTGGCCGCTGTCGCGCCCGGCCAAGTTCCTGTATCTCGACGCGGCCTATGGCATGGGCCTGTCGGCCCAGCTGGACGGCGGCGGCTGGCTGAACAGCGCCTATGCCAAGCCGACCGGCAATTCGTTCTGGACCAACCAGGCGGTGGTGTCGGTCGCGGTCACCGCGGTCGTGCTGTCGGTGTTCGGCATCATCGTCGCCCGCGGCATCGCCCGGCCGATGCGGCGCCTGGCCGTCGCCGCGGAGGCGCTGGGCCGCGGCGAATCCGTGGCGCCGCTGCCGGAGGCCGGGCCGGACGACATCCGCAACACCGCCGAGGCCTTCAACCGGATGCAGGAGCGGCTGCAGCGCTTCGTCGAGGACCGCACCCGCATGCTGGCGGCGATCGGCCATGATTTGCGCACGCCGCTGACCACCCTGCGCCTGCGCGCCGAATTCGTCGCCGATGCGGAGGAGCGGGAGAAGATGCTGGCGACCATCGCCGAGGTCCAGAAGATGACCGAGGCGACGCTGGCCTTCGCCCGCGAGGAGTCGACGGCCGAGGGCACCCGCACCGTCGATCTGCCGGCGCTGGTCGAGAGCCTGTGCGACGACCTGGCCGAGCTGGGCCGGGACGTCACCTTCCAGGAGGGGCCGAAGATCAGCTATCGCTGCCGGCCGGACGCGCTGCGCCGCGCCGTCCGCAACCTGGTCGAGAACGCGGTCCGCTACGGCGAGCGGGCCCGGGTCCATGTGGCGCGGAGCGGCGACGGCGTCGAGATCGTGATCGAGGATGACGGGCCGGGGATCCCGGACGGCGCCGCCGAGCAGGTCTTCGCGCCGTTCTTCCGGATCGAGAACTCGCGCAACCCGGAGACCGGCGGCGTCGGCCTCGGCCTGTCGATCGCCCGCACCATCGTGCGCCACCATGGCGGCGACATCGCACTGGCCAACCAGGCCAGGGGCCTGCGCGCCACCATCAGCCTGCCGCGGGTGGGGTAGGGCGGAAGGCCCTACCCCCCGTCACGGTCAGTGCTTGGAGCCGGCTTTGCGCTGCGCGGCCCGGCGGGACAGCATGTTCAGCCCCTCGACCAGGGCCGAGAACGCCATCGCGGCGTAGATGTAGCCCTTCGGCACATGGGCGCCGAAGCCTTCCGCGATCAGCGTCATGCCGATCATCATCAGGAAGCCCAGCGCCAGCATCACCACGGTCGGGTTGGCGTGGATGAAGCGGGACAGCGGATCGGCGGCGGCCAGCATCACCGCCACGGCGACGATCACCGCGATCACCATGATCGCCACATGCTCGGTCATGCCGACCGCGGTGATGATGCTGTCGAGCGAGAAGACGAGGTCGAGCAGGAGGATCTGCCCGATCGCCGCGCCGAAGCCCAGCGTCGCCTTGGCGGTGCCGAAGACGTCGTCGGCCGGGGCCGGGTCGACGCTGTGGTGGATCTCCTTCGTCGCCTTCCACACCAGGAACAGGCCGCCGCCGATCAGGATCAGGTCGCGCCAGGAGAAGGGATGGCCGAGGAACTCGAACACCGGCTCGGTCAGCTGGACGATGATCGAGACCGTGCCCAGCAGGGCCAGCCGCAGGAACAGCGCCAGCCCGATGCCGATCCGGCGCGCCTTGCTGCGCTGATTTTCAGGCAGCTTGTTGGTCAGGATCGAGATGAAGATCAGGTTGTCGATGCCGAGCACGACCTCCATGACGACGAGGGTCGCCAGGGCGATCAGGGCGGTCGGATCGGAGATCCAGGAGAAGTCCACGAGAGGTCCCTCGGAGTGGTGGGGGATGTAGATGCGGTGCCGGGGCTTCGGCCTGCCGTCTCACTCGAACAGCGGCCGCTCGGTTTCCGGCCGCGCCGAGGCGTGCCGGGCGAGTTCGAGCGTCAGCTGCCGGGAGAAACCCCCGTGCTTCGGCGGCCGCTCTCGCGGCGCAGCACTGGCCGGCTCGTCGTCGGCGATCGGGATCGTCGACCGGCGCGTCAGGTCAGCGGATGGCATTGCCCCCTCGTCATCAGCGCCGACAGTCGTCGGCGCCGTCGTCCAACTGGCCGTTCAGCCGCGACAATTCAAGATGGGACAGCATACCGCACCCGCCGATCCGCGCCCATGCCATTGGGCAGATGCCGGGCCCTCCCCGTCGATCCGTTCGCCGCGATTGACATGAACGTACCAGTTAGTACATTTCTTGCCGAAAGACACACCGGCGCGGGCCGTCCATGACCCCTATTCGCCCCACAAATCTCCGCGTCGGCCTGATCGGCGCCGGCATCCAGGCGTCGCGGACGCCGGCGATGCATATGCGCGAGGGGGCGGAACAGGGGCTGCGCTACGATTACGAGCTGATCGACCTCGAGGCGCTCGGCCGCAGCGTCGAGGCCCTGCCCGGGCTGGTCGAGGCGGTGGAGCGGCGCGGCTTCGCCGGGCTCAACATCACCCATCCCTGCAAGCAGGCGGTGATCCCGCTGCTGCACGCGCTGTCCGACGACGCGCGGGCGCTGGGCGCCGTCAACACCGTGGTGTTCGAGAACGGCCGGCGGACCGGCCACAACACCGACTGGTGGGGCTTCGCCGAAAGCGTGCGGCGCGGCCTGCCCGATGTGCGCAGGGACCGCGCGGTCCAGCTCGGCGCCGGCGGCGCGGGGGCGGCGGTGGCGCATGCCGCCCTGACCCTCGGGGTCGGCGCGCTCGCGATCTTCGATGTCGACCAGGCCCGGGCCGAGGCCGCGGCTGCCGCCCTGTCCGCCCGGTTCGGGGCGGGGCGCGCGGTGGCCGGCACCGACCTCGCCGCCGCCATGGCAGCGGCGGACGGGCTGATCCACGCCACCCCGACCGGGATGGCGAAGCATCCCGGCCTGCCGCTGCCCGCCGAGCTGCTGGCGCCGCGGCACTGGGTGGCCGAGATCGTCTACTTCCCGCTCGAGACCGAGCTGCTGCGCCTCGCCCGCGCCCGCGGCTGCCGCACCCTCGACGGCGGCGGCATGGCGGTGTTCCAGGCGGTCGAGGCGTTCCGGCTGTTCACCGGCCTCATGCCGGATTCCGACCGGATGGCCCGGCACTTCGCCTCGCTCGGGCCGGGGTAGCGGCGGGCGCCGCCTCCGCCTCGCCCTGCAGCAGGCGGATGACGGCGTCGCCGATCATCCGCCGGTGCGTCTCGCGCAGCCCCGGTTCCGACAGGTCGCGGCGGAAGATGGTGCCGAAGGTGTGGCGGTTGGAGACGCGGAAAAAGCAGAAGGCGCTGATCAGCATGTGCAGGTCGACCGGGTCGATCCCGGCCCGGAACACGCCCGCCTTGCGCCCGCGCTCCAGGATCGCGGCGATGGTCTGGACGATGCCGAGATTGGTGCTGCGGATCGAGGCGGTGTGCACCAGATGCTCGGCCCGGTGGATGTTCTCGATGCTGACCAGGCGGATGAAGTCGGGATGCGCCTCGTCATAGTCGAAGGTGAACTCGGCCAGCCGCCGCATCGCCTCCTCCGGCGGCAGATCCTCCAGATGCAGCGCCGCTTCGGCGGTGCGGATGTCGGCATAGGCCTTCTCCAGCACCGCGTGGTACAGCCCCTCCTTGCCGCCGAAATAATAGTAGATCATGCGTTTGGAGGTGCGGGTCCGCTCCGCGATCGCGTCGACGCGCGCGCCGCTCAGCCCATGGGTCGCGAACTCCTCGGTCGCGACCTCGAGAATGTTCTCCTTGGTGCGCTCGGGATCGTTCTTGCGGGCGGTCTTCCGCTCCTCGGCACCCGACTTGGTCCTGCCCGCCATCGCCCTGGCCCGCTCCCCGCACCGACGCCGCCGCCCGATCGGCGGACACGCTTCTACTTCTCCGGAACTTCGCGGCCGCGAACAAGCGGTTTTCGGTCCGATCGTTGCCCGCCTGCGCCGGAGACTTGACTATACGTACCAGTTCGTACATTTCTGAGGAAGAAGAATTCGGAACCGGCGAAGCCGCGGCCGGCGGCCATCACAGGGAGAGCCCGATGCGTCTTGCCGTCGAGAGCTATTTCGCGCTGCTGAAGCTGCTGATGGCCCTGCTGCTGGCCGGGATGGTGGTGCTGGTTTTCGGCAATGTCGTGCTGCGCTACGCCTTCAACCAGGGGCTGACCGCGTCGGAGGAGCTGTCGCGGCTGTTCTTCGTCTGGCTGATCTTCCTCGGCGCCGTGGTGGCGCTGCGCGAGCGCGGCCATATCGGCATCGACACGCCGCTGCGCCGCCTGCCCCGGCCGGCGGCCAAGGCCTGCCTGGCCCTGTCCGGCGCGCTGGCGCTGCTGGCGATCTGGCTGCTGCTGAAGGGCAGCGTCGAGCAGGCCGTCATCAACCTCGACGTCGCCTCGCCGGCCGTGGGCTATCCGATGGCACTGATGTATGGCGCCGGCATCGCCTTCGCCGTGCCGGCCGCGATCATCATCCTGGCCGACCTCGCCCGGCTGCTGCTCGGCCGGGCCGGGCCGGAGGAGCTGATCCTGGTCCGCGAATCCGAGGAGCTCGCCGGCCTCGACGCGCCCGCGGCCCCCCGAACTGCAAGGAAGCACTGAGCCGTGGTCGTCGCGGTCTTCCTGTCGTCGCTGCTGGGCACCATGGCGATCGGCATGCCGATCGCCTTCGCCCTGATCCTCAGCGGCGTCGCGCTGATGATCCATCTCGGCCTGTTCGATTCCCAGATCGTCGCCCAGAACGTGATCAACGGCGCCGACAGCTTCCCGCTGATGGCCGTGCCCTTCTTCATGCTGGCCGGCGAGGTGATGAACACGGGCGGGCTGTCGCGCCGCATCGTCGACCTGGCCATGGCGCTGGTCGGCCATATCCGCGGCGGGCTCGGCTTCGTCGTCATCCTGGCCGCCTGCCTGCTCTCCAGCCTGTCCGGCTCGGCCCTGGCCGACGCCGCGGCGCTGAGCGCCCTGCTGCTGCCGATGATGCTGAAATCCGGCCACTCTGCCGGCCGGTCCGGCGGGCTGATCGCCTCCGCCGCGATCATCGGTCCGATCATCCCGCCCAGCATCGGCTTCGTGCTGTTCGGCGTGATCGGCGGCGTCTCGATCACCAAGCTGTTCCTGGCCGGCATCGCGCCCGGCCTGATGATCGCGCTGGCCCTGTGCATCGCCTGGGTGCTGGTGGCCCGGCGCGAGCAGATCGACCTGCCGCCGCGCCGCAGCGGGGCCGAGCGCCTGCGCGCCCTGATCGACAGCCTGTGGGCGATGCTGCTGCCGGTGATCATCGTCGTCGGGCTGAAATTCGGCGTGTTCACCCCGACCGAGGCCGGCGTCGTCGCCGCGGTCTATTCGCTGTTCGTGGCCATGGTGGTGTATCGCGAGCTCGGGCCCGGGCAGCTGTTCGACGTGTTCGTCTCCGCCGCCAAGACCACCAGCGTGGTGATGTTCCTGGTGGCCGCCGCCGGCGTCTCCGCCTGGCTGATCACCGTCGCCGACCTGCCGGGCCAGCTGGCCGCCATGCTGGACCCGTTCATGGACAGCCCGATCCTGCTGATGGCGGTGATCATGCTGCTGGTCGTCGCCGTCGGCACCGCCATGGATATGACCCCGACCATCCTGATCCTGACGCCGGTCCTGATGCCGGTGATCAAGCAGGCGGGCATCGACCCGGTCTATTTCGGCGTGCTGTTCATCATCAACAACTCGATCGGCCTGATCACCCCGCCGGTCGGCACCGTGCTGAACGTCGTCTGCGGCGTGTCGAAGCTGACCATGGAGGACCTGATGAAGGGCGTCTGGCCCTTCCTCCTGGCCGAGCTGGCGGTGCTGGCCCTGCTGATCCTGTTCCCGGAGCTGGTGACGGTTCCGGCCAAGTGGCTGGCCCGATGACCGCGCCGGCCGACACCAACGAAATCGAACAAGGGAGGATCATCATGTCCAGGACCCTGACCGGCCTGATCGCCGCGCTGTCGGCGGCGCTGCTGCTGGCCCCCGCGGCACGGGCCGAGATCCGCGAGCAGCACATCAAATTCGCCGCGGCGAACAGCAAGGGCCATCCCCAGGTCATGGGCATGGAGAAGTTCGCCGCCATCGTCGCCGAGAAGAGCGGCGGCAAGATCACGGTGCAGCTGTTCCCCGGCGGCACGCTGGGCGGCGACGTGCAGACCCTGTCGGGGCTGCAGGGCGGGATCGTCGAGATGACGGTGATGAATGCCGGCATCCTGTCCGGCAACGCCCCGGCCTTCGGCGCGGTCGACCTGCCCTTCCTGTTCGACACGCCGCAGGAGGCCGACGCGGTGATGGACGGCCCGTTCGGCGCCCATCTGCTGACCCTGCTGCCCGAGAAGGGGCTGGTCGGCCTGGCCTATTGGGAGCTGGGCTTCCGCAACCTGACCAACAACCGCCATCCGGTGGCGAAGGTCGACGACATCAAGGGGCTGAAGATCCGCACCATCCAGTCGCCGATCCCGATCGCGCTGTTCAACGCGCTCGGCGCCAACGCCGTGCCGATGCCCTATCCCGAGCTGTACGGCGCGCTGGACACCGGCACCGTCGACGGCCAGGAGAACCCGTCGGCCAACATCCTGAACGCCAAGTTCTACGAGGTGCAGAAGTACCTGACCCTGACCCGGCACCAGTACAACCCGCAGATCGTCCTGGTCAGCAAGACGTTCTGGGACAAGCTGAACGACGAGGAGCGGGCGGTGCTGCAGTCGGCCGCGACCGAGGCGCGGGACTATCAGCGCCAGGTGTCGCGCGAGGCGGATGCCAAGGCGCTGGACGAGATCCGCGCCAACGGCATGGAAGTGACCGAGCTGCCGCCCGACGAGGTGGCCAAGCTGCGCGCTGCCTCCGCGCCGGTGGTCGAGGAGTTCCGCCCCAAGATCGGCGACGACACCATCGCGCTGCTGCAGGCCGAGCTGGACAAGCTGCGGAAGAAGTAGGCCTGGCCGGGAGGTCGTTCCGATGAAGACGTCGATCGCCACCGTGTCCCTGAGCGGCGACCTGCGCGACAAGCTGGAGGCGATCGCCGCCGCCGGCTTCGACGGCGTCGAGATCTTCGAGAACGACTTCCTGTCCTTCGACGCGGCGCCGCGCGAGGTCGGGCGGATGGTGCGCGACGCGGGCCTGGTCGTGACCACCTTCCAGCCCTTCCGCGACTTCGAGGGCATGCCCGAGCCGCAGCGTACGCGCGTGTTCGACCGGGCCGAGCGGAAATTCGACCTGATGGCGGAGCTCGGTGCCGACCTGCTGCTGGTCTGCTCCAACATCTCGCCGGCGGCGCTGGGCGGCATCGACCGCGCCGCCGCGGATTTCCGCGAGCTGGGCGAGCGGGCGGCGAAGCGCGGGCTGAAGGTCGGGTTCGAGGCGCTGGCCTGGGGCCGGCACGTCAACGACCATCGCGACGCCTGGGAGATCGTGCGCCGCGCCGGCCACCCGGCCATCGGGCTGATCCTCGACAGCTTCCACACCCTCGCGCGCGGCATCGACCCGGACAGCATCCGCGCCATCCCGGCCGACCGGATCTTCCTGGTGCAGCTGGCCGATGCGCCGCGCCTGGAGATGGACCTGCTGTCCTGGAGCCGGCATTTCCGCAACCTGCCGGGCCAGGGCGACCTGCCGGTGACCGCCTTCACCGAGGCGGTGGCCGCGACCGGCTATGACGGCGTGTATTCGCTGGAGATCTTCAACGACCATTTCCGCGCCGGTTCGGCCCGGTCGGTCGCGATCGACGGGCGGCGGTCGCTGCTGCAGCTGGCCGACACGCTGGAGCGGCGCAAGCCCGCCGCCGAGCGGAGCCAGCCGCTGCTGCCGGAGCGCGCCCGCTGCCTCGGCGTCGAGTTCGTGGAGTTCGCGGTCGACGAGGCCGGCGCGATCGAGCTGGAGGCGCTGTTCGCCGGCCTCGGCTTCGCCCGGCGCGGCCGCCACCGGTCGAAGGACGTGACCTTGTGGTCGCAGGGCGGGATCAATCTTCTCGTCAACCGCGAGAAGGAAGGCTACGCCCATGCCGCCTACATCCTGCACGGCCCCGCCGCCTGCGCGATCTGCCTCAGGGTCGACGACGCCCGGGCGGCAACGGCGCGGGCGGCCGCCCTGCTGGCGACCGGATTCCGCCAGGAGGTCGGCCCGGGCGAACTGGAGATCCCGGCGATCCGCGGCGTCGGCGGCAGCCTGATCTACCTCGTCGATCCCACAAGCGAGCTGGCGCGATGGCGCGAGGTCGACTTCGTCCCGCTCGAAGACCCGGCGCCGGAGGCCGGGCTGGCGCGGATCGACCACCTGTCGCAGTCGATGCAGTACGACGAGATGCTGTCCTGGCTGCTGTTCTACAGCGCGATCTTCGACCTGGCGAAGACGCCGGAGCTGGAGATCCCCGATCCCGCCGGGCTGGTGCGCAGCCAGGTGGTGCAGAATGCCGAGGGCACGCTACGCGTCGTTCTGAACGCCTCGCAGAGCCACCGCACCCTGTCGGCCCGCTTCCTGTCGGAGTTCTTCGGTTCCGGCATCCAGCACATCGCGCTGGAGACCGGCGACATCTTCGCCGCCGCGGCGCGGATGCGGCAGGCCGGCGTCAAGTTCCTGCCGATCCCGGCCAACTATTATGACGACATCGAGGCCCGCTTCGCGCCGGAGCCGGAACTGCTCGACCGGCTGCGCGAAGCCGGGATCCTGTACGACCGCGACGGCAGCGGGGGCGAGTTCTTCCAGCTCTACACAACCAGCTTCGCCGACCGCTTCTTCTTCGAGATTGTTGAACGCCGGGGCTATGCCGGCTTCGGCGCCGCCAACGCCCCGATCCGCCTGGCGGCGCAGACGCGCCTGGCGCCGGACGTCACCATGCCGCGGATCTGAGAGACCGTTCGTAAACGCTACTGGCGCGGCCGTCTGACGGCGGTTTCTCCGCTTCCGGTGCTCACGCACCAAACGTGCGCTGCGCTCCGGTTCTCGAAACCACCGCCAGCCGACTCACGCCAGCGCATTTCCAAACGGTCTCTAAGGCGGTTCACTTGATGTCGCTGTGGTCGAGCTTGGGCCAGTTGGCATTGGCCTGGCCGATATAGCCCTTGGGGTCCTTCTGCCAGGTGTCGCGGACGCCGAGGTCGTAGTTCAGGTACAGCCGCCCGTCGACGATCGACCAGGCTTCGGGCTCGATCTTCACCAGATAGCCGCGCGACGTGCCATAGGCGCAGAAGCCGCCGAAGGCCGGCATGTATTTCTCCGGGTCGGCCTCGAACAGCGCCTTGTCCTCGGCGCTGGCGAACCACCAGGTGGCGCCGTCGTGCTGCGCCGCGAATTCGGGCTTGCCCTGGCGCGGCCCGCCGTCGCGGAAATAGGCCACCGGGTCGTAGCCGCGGATCGCGACATTGTCGGCCGGTGCCCCCAGCGTGTTGACGGGCTGCTGTGCGTCCTGCGCCGGAGCGGCCAGGGGAGCGATGCAGGCCAGCGCAGCCAGCGCCAGCAGGGTGCGTCGGAACATGACGGGCTCCTTTCGGGGTTGCGGGGTCACTGGGCCAACAGCGCGGCAGCGCGCAGCCGGGTCAGTTCGTCCTCCAGCTCGCGGATGCGCCGGTCCTTGCGGGCCAGCTCGCGGGCGACGGCTTCGTCGGACCGCCTCGGGTCCTCGGGTCGAGTGCTCGGGGTCATGGCAGAACCTCGCTGGTGATCGGGGTTGCGGGCAGGCCCAGCGCGGCCAGCCCACCGTCCAGCCAGCCGGCGCGCACCTCGTGCCCGCCATCGTGCAGGCACAGGGTGAGCGGGCCGCGCTCGCAGCCCAGCGCCTGGGCGCAGGCGATGCCGGCGATCGTCATCGGCGTGTCGGCGCCGAGCCGGCAGCCGGCCCGCGCCTCCAGCACCGCCAGGCTGAGGAAGGTGTCGCCCTGGTGCCAGCGATCACCGATGGCGCGGCCGGCCAGCGGGAAGGTGCGGTCGGCCCGGCCGTGGAAGTGGACCAGCGGCGGCGGCACGGCCTGGCAGTCCGAGGGCTGCGGCAGCGGCTGCCAGAACACGCCGGAGAAGGTAACGGCGCCCGCCACCCGGTCGCCGAGATGGCAGGCCACATACCAGGCCATCGACGCGCCCTGTGAGAAGCCGCCGACCACCACCCGGTCCGGGCCGAAGCCGAAGCGGCGCTGCAGGTCGTCCAGCACCTCGCCGGCGAAGCGGGTGTCGTCGCGGTCCTGGCTGGGCGAGCCTGCGAAGGACCAGGTGCGGTCGAGCCCGTCCGGGGCGGCGAAGGCCAGGCCATGCGCGCGGGCCACGGCGATCAGGTCGGCCGCCTGCATCTGGTCGGCGGCCGAGCTTTCATAGCCGTGGAAGAACAGATAGACGCCGGCCGGCGCGCCGCCCGGCGGCAAAGCGATGCGATATTCGCCGTCGGCGATGCGGCACGGCACGTCGCCGCCGCACGTCTCGGTTCCGGCGGCCAGCGCCGGCTGCAGCGCCAGGAGCAGCGCGGCGCCGGCCAGGAGGCTCGCAAGCCGGGTCATCACGCCGCCTCCGCCGCGGGGGCGCCGCCGGTCCGGGCCGGCATCGCCTTGAACCAGGCGACGGTGTAGGCGACCGCGATCAGCACGCCGAAGCCGGCCAGGTTGGCGGCGGCGATGGTAACGGCATCGCGGCCGGTGTGGTCCAGCGCCATGCCCAGCACCTGCGCCGTGACCATGCCGCTGACGAACACCGCCAGTGTCTGCTGCCCGACCTTGGAGATCACGGCCACCGCCGCCCCCTTCAGCCGCGCGCCGCCGGGACCGACCAGATGCGCGGCGAGATAGGCCAGCGCCAGGAAATGCGCCAGGCGCAGGATGCCGAAATGGGTCTTGTCAGTCAGCGGCGCCAACGCCTGGGCCCAGCCCCCGAAGAAGGGCGAGGCGTCGATGATGCGGTACCAGGCGAACGGCACCGTCGCCAGCACGAAGACCGCGGCCAGCGCCATCAGGATCCGGCTGAAGCCCGGCGCCGGCAAAGTGCGGCGCATCAGGAAGAAGCCGAGATAGAACAAGAGCTGCCAGCCGAACGGGTCGAAGAACCAGGCGCGGTCCGACCAGGGCTCGGCCGGCAGGTCCAGCAGATGCGCCTGGGTCAGGCCCCAGATCGCGGCAATCAGCACGAAGGGCAGGACCTTGTGCAGCCGCTCGGCCAGGATCATCGCCGGCATCAGCGCCAGGATCACCAGGTACATCGGCAGGATGTCGAAATAGTTCGGCACATAAGCCAGGGCCAGAAACCGCGGCAGCAGGCCGATCGGGTCGGCGAAGAAATGCGGCAGGTTCAGCTCGACGATGTAGCTTTCGCCGCCGGGCCGGGTGCCGGCCGCGGCCACCAGCGCGGCGATGACGACGAAGACCGCGACATGGATCCAGTAGATCTGCCAGACCCGGCGGGCGACGCGGCCGGTACCCCGGGCGAAGCCGTCGCGATCGAACACCCGGCCGAAGGCGATGGCCGAGGCCATGCCGGACAGGAACACGAACATCTCGGTGGCGTCGGAGAAGCCGAAGCGCGCCGGGATCCACAGGATCCACTGATTGTCCGGGATATGCGCGGTCAGGATGATCAGCATCCCGAGGCCACGGAAGAAATCGAGCCGCGGGTCACGCCGCGTTCTGCCAGCGGGGGCGCTGGACAGCGCCTCGCGCCCCGCCAGCTCAGAAGGCCTGGTGATATGCATCGGCGTCGAACCTGCAGGCGATCAGGGTGAAGCGGTCGCGGTCCCGGGCGGCGGCCAGCTCGGCCTCGAGCTCGGCAGCGCTGGCGACGGTGCGGCCATGACCGCCGAAGCCTTCGGCGACCGCGGCGAAATCGGTGAGGCCGAGGCCGACGCCATGCGAAGCCAGGCCGGCCGAGCTCTGCTTCAGGGCGATCAGGGCCAAGCTCCGGTCCTGGAACAGCACGAGGGTGACCGGCAGGCCGAGGTCGCGCAGGGTGGCGAGCTCGCCAATCCCCATCTCCAGCCCGCCATCGCCCATCACGGCGACGATTCGGCGCGACGGGTCGGCGACCTTCGCGCCGATCGCCAGCGGCAGGGCCGCGGCCATGGTGCAGAAGCCGGTCGACTGCAGCAGCGACAGCGGCCGCCGCGCCACCCATTTCTGCGACAGGAGAATGCGGTGGGCGCCGGCATCGACGGTGACCAGGTCGCCCTCCCCCACCGACCGATTCAGCACCTCGATGATTGCATGCGGGCCCCAATCGGCAGGAGCCGTGAAGCGCTCGGCCAGCGCCATCCGGGCCGCGGCAGGCTCGCCGTCGCTCCAGGCCTCGCCGGGGCGGATCGCCTCGACCAACGCTTCTACGGCGGCCGCGGGGGCGGCCAGCAGGCGGGTGCCGGCATGGTGCATGGCGTGGTCGGCCGGGGCGGCGGTGATCTCGACGATCCGGTCCGGGTCCGCGACCGGGTCGAGCCAGCCGAGCCGCATCTCGATCGGGTCGTAGCCGACGAAGATCAGCAGATCGGCCCGGCCGAACAGCGGCAGCAGCACCGCATCGGCCAGCGGCGACAGCCCGGCGCCGCCGAGTGCCAGGGGATGATCCTCCGGCACCAGCCCCTTGGCCTTGTAGGTGGTGACCACGGGCGCGCCAAGCCTCTCGGCCAGACGCAGCAGCGCCGGCCCGGCGCCGCCTTGCGCCGCCTCCAGCCCGGCCAGGATCAGCGGCCGCCGCGCCTGCGACAGGCGGTCGGCCAGCGCCGCGATCGCCGGATCCTGCGGCCCGACCGCTGGGCGAAGCACTATCAGCGGGGCGACCGGCCGCGGCGCCGGGTAGGGCATCGCCGCCACCGCCGGCGACAGATCGAGATGCACCGGCCCCATCGGCTCGGCCAGCGCGATGGCCAGGGCACGAGCCACGGTCGGGCCAGCGCTTTCCGGCTCGACCTCGAAGCTGGCCTTGACCAGCGGCCGCAGCATCGCGGCATGGTCGATCACCTGATGCGTGTAGCGGGCCCGGGTCGGCCGATCGACGATGCCGGAGATCACCACCAGCGGCACATGCTCCTGCGCCGCGTCGGCGATGCCGTTGACCGCATTCGCCAGCCCCGGGCCGACGGTGGCGACCAGAAGACCCGGCGTGGCGGTGGTCACCGAGGCGCCGGCGGCCATGATCGCCGCCGCGGTCTCGTGCCGGGCCAGGTGGAAGCGGATTCCCGCCGCCTCCAGCCCGTCGATCAGGGTCACGACCTCGCCGCCCGGCATGCCGAAGGCGTGGCGGATGCCATGGGCGTGCAGGGTGGCGGCGATCGTGTCGGCAATGCGGGTCATTTTACCGGGCGCTTTCAGCGGGTTGGGACTCGCGGAAGCGTACGACGAAGGCGACGACAAGGCCGAACAGGATGTGGCCGACGAGCGAAGCCCAGGTCAGCGGGATGAAGCCGAGGAAGGCGGGCAACCCGGCGATCAGATGCGCCATGATGTAGAGGGCGAAGATCCACAGCCCGATGCCGAAGCCGATGCCGGTCAGCACCAGCGGCAGCTGCGGCAGGATCCGGCGCTGCAGCGGCCGGGCGATGAACAGGTATCCGATCGGGTAGAAGACGATGCCGGTGATGGCATGGATCAGCTCGCCCGCCGTCCAGCTCTGGAAGCCGAAGACGGATTGCACCAGGGCCGCGGGCTCCAGCGGGCCGCCGACCAGGAAGGGCGTGATGCCGCGGGCCCAGACCTCCCAGGTCAGGTCGGCGGCGATGCCGGCGAGCAGGATGGTCGGGACGAGGCGGCCGGTGACCGCGGGAAACAGCGGCATATCGGATGTCTGGGTCATGGTCATGATCGGATCTCCAGTCGAACTCAACGGTGGGCCCAAAGGCGGGCCGAGGGGGATGAAGCGCGGCCGTCGACCGCCGCGATCAGGCGGTCTTCGGCCTTCAGCCGGCGGCGGGCGTCGCGGATCGCCCGCAGCGCCGGGGCGTCGCCGCGCCGGGACGCGGTCTCGGCCAGGGCCAGGACGAACAGGTCGCGCTGGGCGTTGCTGCCGCCGATCTGCGGCAGGGCGGCGGCGAGGCGGTCGAGCGACCCGCGCTCGCCACCCAGACCCGTGATCGTACGGGCCAGGGGCAGGCCGAGTTCGGCCGCGACCCGGGCCTGGTCGCCATGGCCCTGGGCGCGGACCTGCAGCGCCATCACCAGCTCCGCCGCCGCCGGCCGGTCACCGAGGGCGACCAGCGCGATCAGGCTGTGCAGCGACGCGAAGACCAGGGTGGTGTCGGCGCGGCGCTTGCGTGCGATCTCCGCCAGCTCGGCCCAGCGGAAGCCGACATCGACGCCCAGCCGCTGCAGCCGCCACAGCAGCGACACGGCATTGGCCATGTCGCGGAAATCGTCGGTCGGAGTCGGCCGCACCTCGTCGTCATAGAGGCGCAGCACCCGCTCATGCTCGCCGCGATCGAGATGCAGCAGCGCCAGATGCCAGGCCATGTGGAAGCTGAAATTGTTACAGCGGGACCAGCTGCCGCGGCTGCCCTCCAGCCAGGCGATGCCGGAAGCGGTCTCGCCGCGCATCTCATGGACATGCGAGACCGCATGCAGCCCCCAGGCGTCGTCCGGCTCCATCGCCACGGCCTGCCGGCCATAGGCCTCGGCGGCGGCATAGGCGCCGTGCTCCTCGATGGCGAAGGCGTGGCAGCCGAGCAGGAAGCCGGCGGCGGGACGGCCGGGACACCACACCGTCATCATCCGCTGCGACGCGGCCAGCATGCCGGCGGCGTCGCCGAGCATGAAGCGCAGCGCGTGCGCGATCTTGAACGGCAGGAAGGTGGCCGGGCGATCGGCGAAGCGCAGGTCCAGGCAATCGGCGGCCTGGGTGAAGCGGTCCTCGACAGCATAGGCAAGTGCCTCGACCAGCGCCCGCTCATCGGCGGTGCCGTCCTCCCTCGCCGCCAGCGCCCGCCGGGCCTCCGCCAGCGCCTGACGCGCCGGGGCCGCCAGCTCCTCGCGCGCCAGGATCAGATTGGCGAAGCCCTTCAGGGCCAGGGCCGGGACGTGGTCCGGGTCGGCTTCCAGGGCCCGGCCCAGGGCGATGCCGGTCGAAGGCCGGTGGGCCGCGAGGCCGCGCACCCCCTCCTCGAAGGCGGCGGTGGCATCGGCGCTGGTGGAGCTGGTCGATAGGTCGAAGGCATCCAACGGCATGGCATGTCCTTTGGGCAAGGCTCGACCGTAGCGTCGATCGGGCGACGCGGCGGCAGTTCGGTTCGGAGGGATGGTCGGTATCTTGGGGGCCTCAGCCGTCCCGGGCTGCGACCCTCGACCGCAATGCAGAGGTGCCGGCCAGGCCGGCAGGATGCGTCGTCGCCGGATCAGCGGCCCTCTGGGCGAAGAGAAGCAGGAGACGATCCATCGGATGTTCCACAGAAGAGGTGCGCCGCAACGGGCTTGTGACGACTTCTTCGGCGGTCGGGCGGCTGGTATTACACGGCCGTCGAAATTTTTTCTGATGCCGGGCGAGCAACGCGCCCGGTCCTGTAACGAATCCGGAGTCGGAGCCGTATGAGGTGATGACGCGTGAATGATCCGGTGCGGGAGGACCAGTGGGCGACATGGATGCGGGCCGCGATCTCGGGCGACGCCGGTGCCTATCGCCTGTTCCTGCAGGCGGTGACGCCGCATCTGCGCGCCATGGCCCGGCGGCGCGGCCCCCTGTTCGGCGCCTCGTCCAGCGATGCCGAGGATGTCGTCCAGGAGGTGCTGCTGGCGATCCATCTGAAGCGCGGGTCCTGGGACCCGTCGCGGCCGATCGGCCCGTGGATCTCGGTGATCGTGCGCAACAAGATGATCGACGCGCTGCGCCGGCGCGGCCGGCATGTCGACGTGCCGATCGAGGATGTGATCGACACGCTGGAGGCGGAGGCGCCGCCGGACGGGCTGGAGCAGCGCGACGTCGAGCGCCTGCTGTCGCAGCTGAAGGACCAGCAGCGCGACATCGTGCGCTCGATCTCGGTCGAGGGCGGCAGCGTGCGCGAGACCGCGACGCGACTGAGCATGACCGAAGGCGCCGTGCGCGTGGCGCTGCACCGCGCGCTGAAGGCCTTGGCCGCCTTGTATCGGAGTGAACCCGGGTGAAGACCGACGACCTCATCACCGCTTTGGCGCAGGATGCGCCGATCCGCTGGCCGCTCGGCCGGGCGGTGGCGGCCGCCATGGCAGGCGGCGCGGTCGTGGCCGGGGTGATCTTCTTCGCCGGCATCGGCGTGCGGCCGGATGTGATGCAGGCGGTCGAGACCGTCCGCTACCTGTTCAAGTTCATCGTCACCCTGGCGCTCGCCATTACCGCCACCGGGCTGATCCTGCACCTGGCGCGGCCGGGCGTTCCCCTGGGCGCCTGGCGCTGGGCGCTGCTGGCCGCGCCGGTCCTGCTGGCCGTCTCGGTGGCGCTGGAGATGATGGCGATGCCGATGTCGAGCTGGGGCGCCCGCTGGATCGGCACCAACGCGCCCTGGTGCCTGAGCCTGATCCCGCTGATGGCACTGGGCCCGCTCGCCCTGCTGCTGCTGGCCCTGCGCCAGGGCGCGCCACGGCGGCCGGGGCTGGCCGGCGCGGTCGCCGGCCTGGTGGCCAGCGGCATCGCCGCAACCTTCTATGCCGCGCATTGCCCGGACGACAGCCCGTTCTTCGTCGCCACCTGGTACACGCTGGCGACCGGCATCGTGGTGCTGATCGGCACCCTGGCAGGCCGGCGCTGGCTGCGCTGGTAGGGCTACGTCAATCCGGGTAGGTGCTGGTCAGCCCCTGCAGGTGGTTGCGGTACTGGGACCCGTAGTCCGAAGGGGTGCCGGCTTCGTCGGTGATCAGGCCGATGTTGAAGTCGCTGGTGCCGCAGGTGCCCGGCCAGGTGTTGAAGTTCCAGGCCATATAGCCCTGCTGCTTGCTCTCGACGAAGGCCCAGAGCCGGTCCAGGTAGTTCGTGTCGCAGCTGGCGCCGAAGTGATCGGCCATGCCGAACTCGCCGACGATCAGCGGCACCTGGTCCATCACCGACCCGACCTCGTCCTCCCAGCACTGCTCGCTGGTGCAGGTCGCGAAGTTGTATTGGTGCCAGGAGGCGACGATGTTGCCCTCCGGGTCGGTCGGCTTGTAGGCCAGCCAGTGGCTGAGGTCGCCGGAGAGCCCGAGCCCGCCGACCATCAGCACGTTCTCCGCCCCCGTGGCGCGCACCGTGTTCACCAGCGTCTGCATGCCGACCGCGGTGTAGGCCGTGCTGGTTTCGACATAGCCCTCGGCGACCTTCACCGAGCAGCTGCTGCCGCCGTCGCGCCAGCAGGTCCAGGCCTGGGCCGCGGGCGGGTCATTCAGCAGATAGGGCTCGTTGTAGAGGTCGAAAATGACCGCGCTGTTGGTCATGAACGCGTTGGCCACGCTGGTCCAGAACGTCACCGAATGGTCCGCGTTCGGCATCGGCTGGAAGTTCAGGCCGATGGTCGACAGCGTGCCCGGCATCGCATAGTGCAGGTCGACGATCACGGCCAGGTTGTTGGCGGTCATCAGGTTGACGTAGTCGATGATGGCCTGCCGGTAGGTCGCGCCCATATACGGGGCGTTGGCGCTGGTGGTGTTGATGCCGAGCCAGCATTGCTCGTTCAGCGGCACCCGCACGGCATTGGCGTTCCACGACTTGACCGCGTCGACGAAGGCCTGGTCGCGCGGCGTGGCGTCGTAGCCCTGCACGCATTCGAAGCCGGTGGTGCCGCGGTTGACGCCATGGATGAACAGCGTCTGACCATCGCCGTTGAGCAGCTTGTTGCCCTGCACATGCAGGCCGCTCATCGCCACGTCGGACGGGCCGGTGCCCGGCCCGGTCATGGCCAGGTCGTCGAGATAGAACCGGGGTCCGGCCTGATCCGAATAGTGTTTGATCGCCAGGGTATCGACCGTGGTGTTGGCGATGCCGAGATCGGCCAGCGGCACGTCGAATTTGGTCCATTGCCCCGCAGTCATCGGCGCCAGCACCGCGGTGCCCAGGAAGGTGCCGGCGCGGAAGGCGTCGACCGACACCACCTGGCCGCCCGCGGTGCCGCCATGGGCCCACAGCTCGAGCGTGTCGAAGCCGGCGGTGCTGAAGCCCTCCTTGTCGAAATAGAACTGGCCCCACGGGCCGGTCGGCGTGATCCCGATCGACTTGGTGCCGGCATGCACCGGGCTGGTGGTGGCGGTGTTGCTGCTGATGTTCCAGCCGGTGCCCGGCGTCCAGCCGTTGCGGAACTGGTCGTCGTAGAGCACCTGCCGGGTCGGCGCGACGCTGAGCACGATATCGTCGACGACATAGGCCGGCAGGGTCGCGGCGGTGGCGTTCTGGATGACGAAGCCGGTGACCTGCCGGTCCTGCGCATCCAGCGCCGACAGGTCGACAGAATACTGCCGCCACTGGTTGGCCAAAAGCGGCGCCAGCGGCACGCTGACCAGCGGGTTGCCGGCGGTGTCGCGGGCCTGCAGCTGCAACTGCTGGCCGCCGGCCGTCCCGCCATGCGCCCAGAAGGTGAAGGCGCCATAGCCGGTGGTGTCGAGCGAGGCTGTGTGCAGGTACAGGCCGCCCCAGCCGCCCTGCACCAGCCGGATCGAGCGGGTGCCGCCATGCACCGTGGCGCTGTGGGTCAGGCTCTGGCCGGACGACCAGCTCCAGTCCTGCCAGCCGGTCTGCAGCGCATCGCCGTAGATCACCAGCGGGTCGGCGGCGCGGGCGCTGCCGGCGCCCAGCGCGCCGAGCAGTCCCAGCAGCAGGAGCAGGCCCTGGAGCAGGCGGGGGCGCATGGCGTCACCGCCACTTCATCACGCCCTGCCCGGGCGAAACCAGCCACAGCGCGCCGTTGGCCGCGACCCTGGCGTAGAGCGCGAACGGAAACGCCAGGCCCTGGTTCTGCGCCGTCCAGCCGGTGGCGCCGTCGGCGCTGGTGACCACGCCCTGGCTGGTGGTGACGTAGCCGCCGGCATGGACCGCGCTGGAGCTGCCGAAATAGACGCGGCCGGTGCCGGCATTGACCGTCACGGTCCGGCCCTGGTCGTCGGCCCGCACGCGGGTCCAGCTCTGGCCGTAATCCGCCGACCGGTACAGGCCCTTGCCGGTGCCCTTGACCGCGACCCAGATGTTGCCGCCGCGGCTGGCCAGGTCCATCGGGCCGCTATAGGTCCAGACGTCGTGCAGCCAGTGTTGCCCCGCGGTCCAGCCGCTGGTCATGGCGGCGGGCAGGGTCAGCTGGTCCCAGGTGCCGGCGGTGCCGCCCTGCCAGGAGCGGTAGACCGCGCCGGCCGACAGGGCCAGCACGCCGTTGGTGTCGGTGTAGTAGATCCGGAAGCAGTCGTCGTTCGGGCAGTCCAGCACCTTCGCCCACGACACGCCGTCATCCTCGCTGAGATACACGTCGCCGTTCACTGCGGCGTAGACCCAGCGGAAGTTGACGGTGCTGTCGGGCGCGACGGTCAGCCCCTCCAGGCGCCGGATCGGGTTGGGCAGGCCCTGGGTGATGTTCTGCCAGGTCGCGCCCTTGTCCGTGCTCTTCAGCAGGTACAGCGGCTCGTCGCAGGGCGTGCCGCAATTCTCCATATTGCCGCCCAGCTGCGCCCAGACCACATTGGCGCGGCCCGGATCCGCGGCCACGCTCAGGCTGTTGCCGCCCTTGCCCGCCCAGCCGCCGGTATAGGCCGTGGTGTTCAGGCTGGTCCAGCCGAGGCCGCCATCGTCCGAGCGCCACAGGCCGAGATCCATGTAGCCGGCATAGACCACATTGGCGTCCGCCGCGCTCTGCTCGACCACGATCGGCACGACGTTGTCGATGCCGCGCGAGCGCCACTTGCCGCTGACCGCGGTGGAGACGCCGTCGCTCCAGGCCTTGCCGCCGTTGCTGCTGGCGTAGAGGAACTGGTTGTTGGTCCACAGCACGGTGTTCGGGCTGGACGGCCTGGCGCCGATGGTCTGGCCGAGCCCTTGGTAGCTGAAGCCCATGCCCCAGACTTCATCGGCCTGGGACCAGCCGCCGCTGACGCTCAGCGTGTACTTGGTCCAGCTCGTTCCGGCGTTGCTGCTTTCCCACAGGAAGCTGCCATAGGTCCCGGCCGGGCGCAGCGCCTGGTCGTCGAGGCCGACGATCCGGACATGGCTGGCATTGGTGCTGTCGGCCAGGATGATGCCCGACGGCGCCTGGGTGCCGGAGGAAAGGAGCGTCCAGGAGTACCCGGTCTCCAGCGACTTGTAGACCCGCGGTGCGTTGCCGGTCGCGGCCACCGTCGCATACATCAGGTTCAGGTTCTGCGGGTCGAGGCCGTAGGCGATGTCCACCAGCTTGCCCTGCTGCGGGTCCATCCGGGCGAAGGTCGCGCCGCCATCGGCGGAGAAATGGGCCTGGTAGACCACCGAGCTTTCCGGGGTGTCCGGGAAGCGTCCCCGGCCGCTGACTGCCCAGACGCCGTCGGGATCCACCGGATGGGTGCGCAGCCCGGTGATGCGCAGGTTGGTCGGCAGGTTGGACCCGGTCGCGGCCCAGGTCTGGCCGGCATCGTTGGAGCGGATGATGTAGGGGCTCAGGCTGTCCCACTGCGGATGCACCGCGGCGTAGACGATGTTCGGATCGGCCGACACGGCGATGGCGGCGATGTAGCCGGTGGCGTATTTCCGGCTGAAGCCGGTGCCGTTGCTGTTGCCGACGAACAGCCCGCCATCGGTGCCGACCAGCAGCTTGCCCGAGGGGTGGGCCGCCAGCGATGCGATATGGGTGACGGTCAGCCCCTGGGCCGACCCCACCGCGGTCCAGGTGACGCCGGCATCCATGCTGAGATAGACGCCGCCGAGATCCGAGCCGACGGCCCAGTACCCTTCGCTGGTCACCACGGGCGAGTTGAACGCGCCGCCGCCGCCGGGGTTGCCCGGCTTCCAGCTCAGCTGCGCCTGGCCGAGCCCGGGCACGAACAGAAGCAGCGCCGCCAGCAGGACGGCCATGAGACGATGGTTCACCGGGTCCCCTCCCGTTATCTGTCGATCGGGACCTGAATTGCACTCCTGTTCCCGGAGCTGCCCTCAGGCCCCAGCATGCGCAGGGCACCGCGATCAGCCGCAGCCCCCGACGCTCGTCCGCATCACGAAACGATCTTTGTCCTCTCCAGCGCCGCAAAACCAATCCGGCCTGCTGGAGCCTGGGACCCGGAGTCCCCACCGCGAATCACTTCCTATATGCCGGTCCAAGGCGACATATTCCTGCAGCCTTCGCAAGGCTTATCGTCACAAAGCGAATAAATTCATATGAGGTTCATGCCGGAAGCTGCCCTGGCAGAGCGGGCGCGGTCCTTCACCCAGCCGGCGAGAGCCTGGAGCTCGCGCAGCGCCGCGGGATCGCGGCCCGCCGCCTTGAGGAAGCCGTGGTCCTGGCCGGCGGCGACGGTGAAGCGGCTGTCGGCGCGGGAGCCGAGGCGCTGGAACAGCAGGGCGGAATCGTCGAACACCGCGTCCAGCTCCGCCGCCAGGACATAGGCCGGCGCGGCGACCTCGCCGGCGAAGGCCAGGGGCCAGGCGTCCTGCGCCGCCGGGCCGAGACGGCGGTACATGATCGCCAGCGTTTCCGAGTCCAGTCCGTTCTCCGCCGTGCCGCGGCGGGCGATGCTGCCGCCCTCGATGCCGCCGAACCCGCCATACAGCAGGGCCAGCCCGGCGACCTGGGCCCGCCTCTCGGGATCCAGCCCCCGCAGGCCCCACAGCGCGACGCAGGCCCCGGCACTGTCGCCGGCCAGGATCAACCTGCCCGCACCGATCGCGGCGCATGCAGCGACCGCGTCGTCGCGCTGGGCCGGGAACGGATGCTCCGGCGCCAGGCGGTAGCGCGCCGACAGCACCCGCATCCCGGTCAGCTTCGCCAGCCAGGCGGTGACGCAGCGATGGGTCGCCGGGCTTCCGGCCACGAAGCCGCCGCCGTGGAAATAGACGATCGCGACACCCGCCGCCGGATCCGGCGGCGTGAACAGCAGGCCGCCGCGAAAGGCGCCCGCCTCCTCCACCACCGACTCGGACACGTCCTCAGGCATCGGCCCGGCTCGCTCCTCGGCGTCCCGGGCGTGATGCACCCGCAGCTCTGCGGGACTCGATGTGGCCCATGACACGCTCATGCGACGCGATCCGGACTGGGGGACGTTGACCGCGCCGTCGCCGGGCGGAACACTGTCCGACAGGGATGCAACGACCAGCGCCGGGGACGCAACGTGATTCAGCCACCCCGCGGACGCGCACAACCAGGGATGGTGGCGCCGATCACCTTCGCCGTCCTGGTCTTCCCCGGCTTCCCGACCATGGCCTTCAGCTCGGTGATCGAGCCGCTGCGCGCCGCCAACATCCTGGCCCGGCGGGAATGCTATCGCTGGGTCGCCGTCGGCCTGTCCGGCGGCAAGGTGCGGGCGTCGAACGGCTTCGCCATCGAGCCGGTGCTGGGCGCCCGCGAAGCGCCGCTGGTCGACCGCATCGTGGCGTGCTCGGGCGGCGACGCCGACCATGTGGTGGCCGAGCACGCGGTGGCCTGGATCCGCCGCAACCTGCGGGCCGGGGCCTGGATCGGCGCGGTCGCCGACGCCGCCTTCTTCCTGGCCCGGGCCGGGCTGCTGGACGGCCATGCCTGCACCCTGCACTGGACCAGCCAGCCGGCCTTCACCGAGGCCTTTCCGGAGATCGAGCTGCGCCGCGACCTCTATGTCATCGACCGCAAGCGCTTCACCTCGGCCGGCGGCGTCGGCAGCCTGGACATGATGCTGGACATCATCGGCACGGATTGCGGGGCCGAGCTGGCGGCCGGCGTCGCCGAATGGTTCGTGCACAGCCCGCTACGCTCCAGCGTCGACCGCAAGCTGATGCCGCTGCGGCTACGCACCGGCATCCAGGACGAGCTGGTGCTGTCGGCGATCGCGATCATGGAGGAGGCGGTGGAGGACCGGCTGCGGATGACCGATCTGGCCGGCCGCCTCCGCGTCTCCGCCGACCGGCTGGAGCGCGCCTTCCGCGCGGCGGCCGGCACCTCTCCCGGCGCCTATTACCGTCGGCTGCGGCTGCGGCGGGCGGCGGACCTGCTGGCCCACTCCACCCTGCCGGTGCGCGACGTCGCCCTGGCCTGCGGCTTTTCCGACATGTCGAGCTTCGCCCGGGCGTTCCGGGAGCAGGAGGGCGTCTCGCCCCGCGCCGCCCGCCGGCCTTAGGCATTCCCAATACCGTCATGGCGAGCCCCGCAGGGCGTGGCCATCCAGGGCCGCTCGCACCGGCCCCTGGATGGCCACGTCGCTTCGCTCCTCGCCATGACGAACTTTTTGTTTGCAGGGGTACGGATCAATCGTCGTTGCGGAATCTCGCATGCTCTTCGCGGATTTCCGCACGAACCGCGCCTGCCATGAGTCGCATCCTGGGCTGAACAGGGAGACGCGAATGAGCATCGTGGTGTTCAACCCCGACAGCGTCGAGGACGTCGATTTCGCCGAGCGGATGCGCCACCCGGCGACCTCGGACGAATCCGTCGGCATGTGGCTGTCGGATACCGAGCCGTCCTATGTCGACGTCCATGCCCTGCGCCAGGGCCGGCTGGCCCGACTGCGCCGCTGGATGGCCGATTCCGGCTACGGCGCGGTGGTGCTGTTCGACCCGTACAACCAGCGCTACGCCACCGGATCGCGCAACATGTTCGGCTACTTCCTGCGCAATTCGACCCGCTATTTCTTCGTGCCCGCCGCAGGGCCGATCGTCCTGTTCGAGTATCCGCAGAGCTATCATGTCTCCACCGTGCTCGACACGGTCGACGAGGCGCGGCCGTCCAAGCTGGTCTGGTCCTCGGTGTCGAACCGGGACGGCGAGAGCGCCGGCCCTTTCGCCGACGAGATCGCCGAGCTGCTGCGGGCCCATGGCGGCGGGTCGATGAAGATCGGCCTGGACCGCTGCAACCACCTGCACGCGCTGGCGCTGGAGAAGCGCGGCTGCACCGTCACCGACTGCCAGGGCGAGATCCTGGCCGTGCGCGCGGTCAAGACCCTGGAGGAGATCAAGTGCCTGCAGGCCTCGATGGCCGGCGCTGAGGCGGCGGTGGCCGCGGTGCGCGAGGCGATCAGGCCCGGCATCTCGGAGAACGAGCTGTTCGCCATCATGTATCACGAGGTGATCCGCCAGGGCGGCGAGTTCATCGAGACCCGGCTCCTGACCTCCGGCCAGCGCACCAACCCCTGGTTCAGCGAGGCCGGCGGCCGCAAGGTCCGGCCGGGCGAGCTGGTGGCGCTCGATACCGACACGATCGGCTGCTACGGCTACTATTCCGACTTCTCGCGCACCTTCCGCTGCGGGCCGGGACGGCCGACGGATTACCAGAAGATGCTGTACCGGATGGCGCATGACCAGATCCGGCACAATATCGGCATCGTCAAGCCGGGCATGGCCTTCCGCGAGGTGGCGGAGAAGGCCTGGAAAATCCCCGACCGCTTCGTCGAGCAGCGCTACACCTCGGTCATGCACGGCGTCGGCATGCATGGCGAGACGCCGTTCATCGCCCATGCCATGGACTACGCGACCTATGGCCGCGAGGGCCATCTGCTGCCGGGCATGGTGGTCAGCGTCGAGAGCTATGTCGGCGAGAAAGGCGGGCGCGAGGGCGTCAAGCTGGAGGACGAGGTCCTGATCACCGAGACCGGCACGGAGCTGCTGTCGCGCTTCCCCTATGAGGACGACTTCCTGGACGGGGAGCTGTGATGCGGACGGCCCTGACCATCGAGCCCGGGCGGGCGGCGGCGCTGTTCGTCGACCTGCAGGAGGAGCACCGCCGCGACCGCCGCTACCTGGTCGAGGGCTTCGACGCGGTGATCGGCAACGTCCAGCGGCTGCAGCGGGCGGCGCGGACCGCCGGCATCCCGGTGCTGCACTCCGCCTATGTCGTCGATCTGGCGGCGCAGCGGACGAAGCCGTTCCATCCGGTGATGGCTGACGGGACGTCTGCCTTCAGCGACGCCAACGATCCGATGTCGGAGATCTGCGCCGAGGTCGGCCCGACCGACCGCGAGCCGGTGCTGGTGAAGTCCGATGCCAGCGCCTTCGCCGGGGGCGGGCTGGCCGACCGGCTGGCGGCGCTGGGCACCGAATGGCTGTTCGTGGCCGGGGTGTGGACCGAGGCCTGCATCGCCCAGACCGTGAAGGACGCGGTCGATCTGGGCTTCCGCGTCGCCCTGGTGAAGGATTCCTGCGGCAGCGGCAGCGCAGCGATGCACCAGACCGCCATCCTCAACCTCGCCAACCGCCTCTATGGCGGCGCCGTGGTCGACACCGCAGGCGCCTGCCGGCTGATGGCCGGGGAGACGGTCGAGGCCTGGCGGGTGCAGGGATCGGTGCCGCTGCGCTTCACCTACGACAATGCGGCGAGGCTCTACCTCGACCTTTGACGGCGGGGCAATCACGGGAAGGCGGCCTGATGGACACGCTCACCTTCGCCTATGACAACCTGGACGTGATCGCAGCGCGGGCGCTGGAGCATGTGTCGATCGTTGCCGTCGCGGTCTCGATCGCGATCGTCACCGCCGTGCCGATCGGCATCGCCATCACCCAGTCGAAGCGGGCCGCCGACGTCGTCCTCTACCTCGCCTCGATGATGATCACGGTGCCGTCGGTGGCGCTGTTCGGGCTGATGATCCCGCTGCTGTCGCCGATCGGCCACGGCATCGGCACCGTGCCGGCCGTGATCGCGATCATCCTCTATTCGCAGCTGCCGATCATCCGCAACACCTACACCGCCATCGTCGATGTCGACCCGGCGCTGCGCGAGGCCGGCATCGGCATGGGCATGAGCGCGGCGCAGCGGCTGCGCCAGGTCGAGATCCCGCTGGCGATCCCGGTGATCATGGCCGGCATCCGCACCGCCGCGGTGATGAACATCGGGGTGACCGCGATCGCCGCCTATATCGGCGCCGGCGGCCTGGGCACCTTCATCGCCCGCGGCATCAGCCAGTCGGACCCGCGGCAGCTGATCACCGGCGCGGTCGCGGTGTCGCTGCTGGCGATCGCGGTCGACCTGCTGCTGGCGCTGGCGCAGCGGCGGCTGACCTCGAAGGGCCTGGCCCGGGGAGCCGTCGCATGATCCGGCTGGACCGCCTGACCAAGGTGTTCGACACCCCGTCCGGCCCGGTGGTGGCGGTCAACGAGGTCAGCTTCGAGCTGCCGGCCGGCGAGATCTGCGTCCTGCTGGGCCCGTCGGGCTGCGGCAAGACCACGACCATGCGGATGATCAACCGGCTGATCGAGCCGACCGGCGGCACCGTGTTCATCGACGGACGCGACACCCGCGCGGTCGACCCGATCCGGCTGCGCCGCTCGATCGGCTACGTCATCCAGCAGATCGGCCTGTTCCCGAACAAGACCGTGGCCGAGAACATCTGCGTCGTGCCCGACCTGCTGGGCTGGGACCGCAGGAAATCCCGCGCCCGCGCCGCCGAGCTCTTGGAGCTGGTGGCGATGGAGCCGGCGGTGTTCATGGACCGCTACCCGAAGGAGCTGTCGGGCGGGCAGCAGCAGCGCGTCGGCGTGATCCGCGCCTTGGCGGCGGACCCGCCGGTGCTGCTGATGGACGAGCCCTTCGGCGCCATCGACCCGATCAACCGCGAGGCGATCCAGGACGAGTTCCTGCGCATGCAGGCGGCGCTGCGGAAGACCGTGATCTTCGTCTCGCACGACCTGGACGAGGCGGTGAAGATGGCCGACCGGGTCGCCATCTTCCGCGCCGGGCGGCTGGAGCAGTTCGCGACGCCCGACCAGCTGCTGGCCAACCCGGCGACGCCGTTCATCGAGACCTTCCTCGGCACCGACCGCACGCTGAAGCGGCTGCGGCTGGTGCGCATCGCCGATGTGCCGCTGGGCCGGCCCGGCACGGTCCGGCCCGACGACCCGGTCGGCCGGGCGCGCGAGCTGATGCAGGCCAGCGGCTGCCCGGCCGTGCTGGTGGTGGATGCCGACGGCCAGCCCGGTGCGATGGTCTCCGGCAGCCGGGCCGGGGCCGTGCGCGGCGGCACCTGCGGCGACTGCGCCGAGCCGATCCGCGCCACCATCCCTCTGACCGCCGACCTGCGCAGCGCCGTGACGCTGATGTTCGCGCATGACATGCCGCTGCTGCCCTGCGTCGATGCCGAGGGCCGGATCCAGGGCGCCCTGACCTATGCCGGCATCATCCGCGGCCTGTCGGCGCGGGGGGCGGCGGCATGAGCGATGTCGGCAAGGCCTGGCGCGCGGCGCCGCTGGCGGGCGGGCAGCCACTGCCGGGTGGGCGTCCCCTCCCCGTCCCGGGCATCGCCGCATTGCTGTGGCTGCTGCTGGCCGCAGCTGCGGTGCTGTGGGGACTGTCGAGCGACATGCCGGCCGAGATCCTGTCCTATCAGGAGGACATCGTCTTTCTCGGCCTGCAGCATATCGAGCTGGTGGCCTGGGCCGGCGGGCTGGCCATCCTGACCGGCGTGCCGGCAGGTGCTGTGCTGTCCCGCCCCGCCTTCCGCCGCTCGGCCGAGCTGATCCTGCAGGTGTTCAACCTCGGCACCACGATCCCGACGCTGGCGGTGCTGGCGCTGTGCATGACGGTGCTGGGCATCGGCACGGTGCCGTCGGTCTTCGGCCTGTGGGCGGCGACGCTGCTGCCGATCGTCCGCAACACCTATGCCGGGCTGCGCAACGTGCCGACGCCGCTGATCGAGGCGGCGCGCGGCATGGGCATGACGCCCGCCCAGGTGTTCTGGCGGGTCGAGCTGCCGAACGCGCTGTTCGTCATCTTCGGCGGCATCCGCACCGCCCTGTCGATCTGCGTCGGCACCGCGCCGCTGGCCTTCCTGATCGGCGCCGGCGGCCTGGGCGAGCTGATCTTCACCGGCATCGCCCTGAACGACCTGCCGATGATGCTGGCCGGCGCCATCCCGACGGCGCTGCTGGCCGTCCTGACCGACTTCGTGGTCGGCCGGCTGCAGGTCCATCTCGTGCCGCGGGGGATCAATCCTCTGCGCTGAACCACACAAACAGGGAGCAAGACGATGATCAAGTCGACACTGCGGCGCGCGATCCTGTCGGCGATCGCGCTTCTCGCCTTCGGCGGCGCGGCCGGCGCGGCCGAATTGACCGTCGGCGGCAAGGACTTCACCGAGCAGTTCCTATTGGCCGAGATGACCAAGCAGCTGCTGGAGGCCAAAGGCTATACGGTCGAAAAGAAGGACGGCATGGGCACCAACATCGTCCGCGCCGCCCTCGAAAGCGGCGAGGTCGACCTGTACTGGGAATACACCGGCACCTCGCTGGTCACCTTCAACAAGGTCACCGACAAGCTGACGCCGGACGAGACCTACGCCAAGGTCAAGGCGCTGGACGGCGCCAAGGGGCTGGTCTGGCTGGCGCCGTCCAAGGCGAACAACACCTATGCGCTGGCCGTCCGCAAGGGCAACCCGAAGACCGACGGGATGGCGACGCTGTCCGACCTGGCCGCCGCCTACAAGGACGGCAAGGACCCGGTGATGGCGACGACGGCAGAGTTCCCGAAGCGCGAGGACGGGCTCTTGGGGCTGCAGAAGGCCTATGACTTCAAGGCCGGCCGGGCCAATGTCCGGCCGATGGAGATCGGCCTGGTATTCCCGGCCCTGGCCAATGGCGATGTCGACGTCTCGGTGGTGGCGGCGACCGACGGCCGCATCGCCGCGATGGACCTGACTTTGCTGAAGGACGACAAGGGCTTCTTTCCCAACTATGCGCTGGTGCCGGTGGTGCGGCAGGACGTGCTCGACGCCCATCCCGACCTCAAGCCCCTGCTCGAGACCCTGGCCACCCGGCTGGACGACGCGACGATGCAGCGCCTGAACGGCGAGGTCGACGTGCAGAAGAAGACGATCGAGGCAGTGGCCACGGAATATCTCAAGGAGGCCAGCCTGTTCTGATCCCGTTCCGGCGAGTTGGCGGGGGCGGCGGGCTGCTTTGTCCGGTCATGACGGCGCGTGGTCCAGCATCAGATGTCCGAACGGAGAGAACGCCGCCCGATAGGTCTCGCCGGCGATCAGCTTGACCGGATGCGTGAGCGGGTGAAAGGCCTGGTGCCAATGGCTCGACGCGGCCACGTCGTTGCTGATGACATGGTGGCCGAAATGCGCGCAGAAGTAGGACAGCATGCCGTGGCACCACCCCTCGGAATGCACATAGAAGTTGCTGTGACTCTGCACCGGCATCGTGTGCCTGTAGATATACTGCCGGAGATGGGTCGTCGCGGAGAGCGTCTTGTATTGGTACAGAGGGGCTCGGACCGGAAAGTAGTATCGGGTGCTGTAGCGGTTGAGCGGGCTGACATCGATGCCGTTCACGAGCCCCACCGCGTTCAGGCCAGAAATCTGCTCGCTGTCGATCAGAAAGCCGAACTGCTGGATATTCTGCGGCAGGACTTGCGTTTCGGGCGATGAAACTCGCTGGATGTCGTGAGAAATATTGTAGAAGCCTTCGTCGACAACGCCGCAATCGATCGTTTCGGTGAAAATGAAGTCCGGGCCGAAGGGAATGTCTCCGTCATTGATCGCGTCGCAGGACGACTTGTTGATCAGGGTGATCTGCCGTTCATAGGGGCTGGAGCGGACGATCTCGGTGGCGATCTCGAACAGCTGGGCGTTCATCTCGCAGGTAATGACGCGATCCGCGCCACACCGGGCGAGCATGATCGCCGTCAGGCCGGCTCCCGTTCCGATCTCGAACACGGTCCGCCCGGCAATCCCCGCGCTCTTGATCGCGGCCTCCATGATGCCGTTGCGCATCGCATCGTTCAGCATGGCGAAATGCCATGTCGGAAACGTCCGGTCTCCAAGCGGCTGGGTGAGACTGAGTTCGATCGCGGACATCACGCCATCTTGCATGGCCATCTCCTTCCCCACTGATGATCATCAGAGGCGGAGATCGGCTTCTGGAGCGCAATACGTCCGCAGATCTTGCACGCCCGCTGGCCTGAAGGCCGATACTCAAGTGCAGGCTGCATTACCACCATATGCCGATTCAGATCGGAGACTCAAATGAAAACTGAGGCAATCAAAATTATCAGAAAATAAATTATAGGAATATAGATATTATCTCGCGTATTTCATTGAAGAGATATTTTGCAAAATATCGACTATATTATTCAAACAGCGAAACGAAGCGATCCCGGACGACGTCACCTCAATTGAAGCGCCGTGAAAGCGGCCAGAAGTGTTGACAAGCGACGGCAGTTGCCGCTTACGCTATCGCTTCTCGAGGCGCCGGCCGCCTTGAACCGTCTCGCGGCGCCAGACGCTGCGAACGACCGCTCAAATCCACCATCAAGGGCATTCCGGGCCTGACAGCGGCTTGCGAGTCACTCGTTTTGCCGATGGGCAGTCTTCGATACCGCAAGCATTGAGCTGAAGATCGGGAGAAAGCCATGGAAGATGTGTTCCGGTTCGATCGTGCATTGGTGCGCGACCCTGCCGATTCCGCCGCCCACGGGCTCCGGGCGGTCGACCGTGGCGCTCCGCACCTCGACCTGTTTCGGGCCGAACACGCGGCCTATATCCGCGCCCTGGAAGCGGCCGGCGTGGCCGTCGACGTGCTGCCGCCGCTGGCCGGCTTCCCGGATTCCGTGTTCATGGAGGACCCGGCGCTGACCTTTCCCGAGGCCGCGATCCTGCTGCGGCCCGGCGCACCGTCACGACGGGGCGAGGCCGCCGCGCTCGAGCCCGAGCTGCAGCGCCGGTTCGACCGGGTGCTGGCGATGGAGGACGGCTTCGCCGAAGGCGGCGACGTGCTGGTGACGCCGCGCGCGGTGATGATCGGCCTGTCCGGCCGCACCGATGACCGCGGCGCCGCAGAGCTGGCCAGGCTTCTGACCGGGATCGGGCGCAAGGCCGAAATCGTGGCTCCGCCGTCCGGCGCATTGCATTTCAAGACGCTGTGCTCGCTCCTCGACAGCGAGACCATTCTGGCGCCCGATCGCCTGGCCGGGTTCTTTCCCGGGATGCGCGTGGTCCGGGTGCCGCCGGAGGAGGAGGCGGCGGCCAACGTCCTGCGGATCAACGGCGTCGTGCTGATCGGCGCCGGGTTCCCACGGACGGCGGAACTGCTCGACCGCCTCGGCTACCGCATCGTGCCGCTGGCGGTGTCGGAAATCGGCAAGCTCGACGCCGGCCTCACCTGCCTGTCGTTGCGCTGGCGCCGGCCCGGCTGAGAGCCCGTCTGGAAATGCTGCTGGTGCGGCCGGCTGACGGCGAACTCGAAGCTTCCGGTGCTCACGGACTCAAATGTCCGCTGCGCGCCGGTTCTCGAAACCACCGCCAGCCGATTCACACCAGCGCATTTCCAAACAGGCTTTGAGGAGCCGGCGCGTGCCGCTTCAGCGAGGAGCGCGGATCAGCGCTGGAATGCTCGTCGAATTCGATATCGCCGCCACTGCAAGCTCATGGAGGCCATAGTCCGGCCGCCAGTCTCCGGGGGAGCGCGTGGGACCGCTCAGCAGGGTCATTTCCTGGGCCGTCAGGGTGATCGAGGCGGCGGCGGCATTGCTGTCCAGGAAGCGACGCCAGCGCGTGCCGGCAACCGGGACGATGCCCGGATCCAAGGCCAGCAGCCAAGCCAGGGCGATCTGAGAGGGAGCGATGTTTCTCGCCTGGGCGATCTCCCGGACCGCGCCGACGAGCTGCGTATTCTGGAGGAGTTCGTTTGCCGTGGGATCACGGCCCGGATCGGCCCCCTCGACCCGGCTTGCGCGCCTCGCCGTGCCGGTCAGGACGCCGTGACCGAGCGGGGAGGTCGGGACGAACCCGATTCCGAGGTGCCCGAGCAGCGGCAGGATCCGGTCCTCGACGCTGCGCTGCCACAGCGAATGGTCGGCTTGCACCGCCGTCAAAGGCTGGACGGCATGGGCACGGCGGATCATGTCCGTGTCCGCGCCGTTCAAGCCGAAATGCAGGACTTTCCCCTCGGCGATCAGCTGCCCGACCGTTCCGGCGACATCCTCCACCGGGACATCGGGATCAGGCCGATGCTGGTACAGCAGATCGATCCGATCCGTCTGCAGGCGCTTGAGCGAACCCTCGACCGCGCGCCGGATCCGCATGGGTCGGCTGTCGACGCCCGAGCGCTTTTCGCCGTTGAAGACGAACCCGAACTTCGTCGCGACCACCGCCCGGCTGCGTCGACCTCTGAGGCATCGGCCCAGAAACTCCTCGCCCAGGAACGGACCATAGGCCTCGGCAGTGTCGAAGAAGGCGCAACCGAGCTCGAAGGCCCGATCGATGGTGAAAGCCGATTTTTTCTCATCAGGACTGCCCTGTGGATGACTCATCCCGACGCAGCCGAGACCGACAGCGGGCACGACCAGGTGCTGGCCGAGCCGTCGCGATGGAACCATGCATGTCCTCCTGCCGCATTCCGTTTCGATTCACGTCCGAAACGTCTTTCAGATCGAGTTAAGAAAATCTTCCTTGAGATCGTGAGATCGAGCGCTTGGCGGACATCCGAGCGGCAGTGTTTCAATCAGCGGCCATCGACGGATGTGCAGCGGCCGGAATTCCACCGCCGAGATACGCCACGTCACGCCCACAGCTCGGCGCAGCCTCACTTCAGCCGATTCCTCGCTCGGCAATAGCGCCTTGGGCAAGACTCAGGAGCGCAGCCGGATGATGTTCAGACTATTCGGCTATATTGTCCGCCTCCCTGGAGATTCGAATAAGAGCGCCATAGGCATGGAGTCTTATATCTTCCGTCTTCGTCTGACAATCGATTTCCAAAAGAAAGATGGCGAGCGGAATTACAAAATCTCTCAATATTTTTCCTGAACTTCGTTTCAACAAATTCAAAACGATTCGATATTTCCGGCAAATGTTTACAAAATCATGTGGAATTTCTGCTACACTCTCGGGATATATTTCATGTCCAGATCTCTCATACGATCCAACTCCACCCGGAAACTGTTGACAGCGGATCTTACCTGGCGCTTAGGTTGCGCTGTCTTGAGGCGCTCGACGCTTCAAACCTTCTCACGACGCTCGACGTCGTGAATGTCTCCCGCAGACGGCAAGCGAGCATAGCGTCTATCGACCGTTTCTTGGGCGGTCGTCGCGCTTCGGCGCGGACCGCTTCTGCTCGGCTTTCCCGGATCCGTACCAGTCACCACGACTGTGTGATCTGGCGCGCACACGGCGCGGATCAGCGGCCGACGTCGCGATATTGGCAATGTATTGACGGAGCTAACCATGGACACGCTCACCGCTACCCCAGTCATCAAGATTGTCTCCACATCTGTCGAAGCCCGATGCAATGCCGCGCTCAAGGTCGGCTTCGCCAGCTGCCCGCTGCTGCGGTTCATCTATCCCGAGCCGGAACGCTATCTCGAACACTTCGAAGGCTTCGTCAGGCAGTATTGCGGCGAGCCCTACAAGCAAGGCAGCGGCGCTTACTTCCCGGATGGCGTCAAGGGGACGACGCTGTGGCAGACACCGGATGAACATGGCGACCACGGCCAGCTGGTCGATTTCCTTGTCCAGACCACATTGCCGGCAAATCGAGACGACGTTCGCCGACTGTTCGACCGATTCTATCAATACCACCCGAAAGAGCCGCACTTCTATACCTCCGTGATCGCAGTCGATCCGTATTTCCAGCGGCAAGGGCTGGGAGCCGCGCTGTTCCGGTACGCCCTTCAGTATCCCGATCGTGCCGGAAAGGTCTCCTACCTGGAGGCAACGACAACGGGGGCGGCACGGCTGTACCAGACCCTGGGATGGAAGGTCGTGGACGAGGTCCAGGTCGGGAACTCGCCCGTCTACTATCCGATGATCCGGGAGCCGCAGGATCCCGAATCCCGACCCTCTTGACAAAGCTCCCCCGCCGGCGCTTCATTTCATGACAGGGAATAATTTTTCCTGGCAATAAACAGGCGGATGCGAAACCGCCGGACCGGGGGAGGTCCGCCACAGGGAGGTCCCATGCCGAGTCCAGATCCTCGGATCGAAGGGCTGTTCCGTGCCGACCGGCGCGGCGCCACCGGCTTCGTGGTCCTGCTTTGGGCCGCCATGCTGTTCGTCTTCATCGCCATGTGGCCGCTGGTCGACGGCCCGGTCCGGCTGCTGCTGGCCGCGGCCGGCGGCGCGGTGCTGATCCTCAACACCGCCTCGATCTGGGCGCTGGTCAAGCACTATGCCGAGGACAAGGAGGCCATCTACGGCCTCGACCTCCGCCATCTCGACGCGGCCCGCGGACAGGATCCGGACCGCTTTTCCGGGAGCGAAGCCCATGTCCCGCCGACCGTACCAACCGCCTGAGCAGAGCCGGGCCGGCCAGGTCATCGACGTCGTCGTCATCCTGGCGCTGGTGTTCGGCGCGCTCTGGGCCCCCGCCTTCCTGGGCATGACCGGCGCCGGCACCGTGACCCGGGAGCTGGCGGACCCGACCTGGCAGAGCCTGGGCCAGACGCCGGAGATGCAGCAGGCCTGGGAAAAGCTGGGCATGACGCCGGAGACCGCGGCGCCGGCGATCCTGACCCGCTTCGACTATTCGATCGACCCGCTGACCTTCGGCCTGACCGCGTTCCTGCTGGTCGCCTATTTCGTCTTCATCATCCGCATCTCGGGCCGCGAATACCGTCAAGTGATCGCCGAGCGCTTCGGCGAGGATGAGGGGGAGGGCCGGCTATGAGCCTGTGGACGCTGGCGGAATACGCCGCCTGGGCGGTGTCGGCCGTGATCCTGCTGTGGATGCTGGCCGACATGCTGCGGATCGACCGCAGCTACGACGAGGATCTCCTGACCTCGTCCCGCGAGGGCGAACTGGAATGAGCCGCCGCAGCCGAGGGGGATGCCGATGACCAGCGTGCCGGAGACCGCCGCCGACACCCGCAAGATCAGCCTGCTGCGCGTGCTCGGCCCCGGCCATGTCTGGGCGCTCGGCGTCGGCATCGTGCTGGTCGGCGAGTTCATGGGCTGGAACTTCGCCGTCGGCAAGGGCGGTGCGGTCGGGGCGCTGATCGCCTGCTGGGTGATCGGCATCCTGTACACCTGCGTCGCCATGATCGATTCCGAGGTCACCTCGACCGTCGCGGCGGCGGGCGGGCAATACGCCCAGGCCAAGCACATCATCGGCCCGCTGATGGCGTTCAATGTCGGCCTCTACCTGGTGATGGCCTACACCATGCTGGAGGCCGGCGACGCGCTGGTGGTCGGCGACCTGCTGGCCAGCGTCGCCGCGCAGACCGGCCACGCCCTGCAGCGCGAGCCCTTCGTGCTGCTGACCGTCGCCGTCCTGGCCTGGCTGAACTATCGCGGCGTGTTCATGACCCTGACGGTGAACTTCGTCATCACCGCCGTGGCCTTCCTGTCGATCCTGGTGTTCTTCTTCGCCTCCGCCCCTTGGTCTGCCGGCGGCATGCTGCAGCACAAGGCATTGCTGACCGACCTGCCCTATGGCTGGCTCGGGGTGCTGGCGGCGATGCATTTCGGCATCTGGTTCTATCTCGGCATCGAAGGCACCTGCCAGGCGGCGGAGGAGGTGCGGTCCCCCGCCCGGTCCCTGCCCTACGGCACGATGAGCGGCATGATCACGCTGCTGATCGCCGCGACCCTGACCTGGTATGTCTGCACCGGCCTGCTGCCCTGGGAATATCTCGGCCGGGCGATCACGCCGCTGTACGATGCGGCGCTGGTCACCGGCAATGCCTGGCTCGAGGTGATGTTGTTCGTCGGCACGCTGTTCGCCGCCGTCGCCTCGGCCAATGGCTGCATCAACGACGCCTCGCGCGCCTGGTTCTCGATGGGGCGCGACCGCTACCTGCCGTCCTGGTTCGGCGCGGTCCATCCGCGCTACCGCACGCCCTACCGCTCGATCCTGTTCCTGGTGCCGATCGCCGTCGCCTTCGCCTATGTCGTGCCGCTCGACCAGGTGGTGACCTTCTCGATCCTGTCCGGGCTGCTCGGCTACACCTTCATGCCGGTCAACATGATCCTGTTCCGGAAGAAGTGGCCGCTGGGCAGCATCAGCCGCGGCTACATCCACCCGTTCCACCCGCTGCCGGCCCTGCTGTTGCTGGCGCTGTGCGCCATGACCTATGTCGCGATCTTCCTCGGCTACGGCACGCAGCTGGCGGCGATGCTGGTGTTCTACATCGTCGCCTCGGCCTGGTTCGCCTTCCACCGCTACAAATTCGTCCGCCGCGGCGACCAGTTCACCATGCCCTGGCCGCGGCCGAAGGGCTATTGAAGGCCGATGGGCGTCGTCCCCCTTGCCGTCGTCGTCCTCGGGCTGCTGGCGCTCGGGCTGGTCTGGCGGCGCGACCAGATCGCGGCCCGAAGGCTGCGCGACCGTTTCCTCGACGGCTGCCGGCCGCTGTTCGAAGGCGGCACCCTGACCCGCGGCGGCACCGCCTATCCGACATTGCGGGGCAGCCATCGCGGCCGGACGGTGACCCTGCTGCCCTTCGTCGAGGCGCTGACGCCGCGCAAGCTGCCGTCGCTGTGGCTGGCGATCCAGCTGGACGCGCCGACCGGCGCCGGCGGCACGTTCGACGTGCTGATGCGGCCGCTCGGCGTCGAGTTCTATTCGCCCTCCGCCGGGCTGCCGCACCGGATCGACCCGCCGCCGGGTTGGCCCGACGGCGCCATCGTGAAATGCGACGACCCGGAGGCACTGCCGGACGGCCCGGCCCTGGCGGCGATCGGCGACCTGCTGCGCGATCCCCACCTCAAGGAGGTGCTGGTCACGCCGTCCTTCCTCCGCCTGGTCTGGCAGGCGGATGAGGGCGACCGCGGCGGCTACCTGCTGTTCCGCCAGGCCCGCTTCGCCGCCGACCGCCTCGACCCGCGCCGGCTCGAGGGCTGGCTCGGCCGGCTGTACGCGCTGGACGAGGCGCTGCGGCCGGAGGCGCCGGCACGGGCGGCGCTGCGGGCATGAGGCGGCCAGGCGAATACCGCGACCCGGCTGCCGGCGAGGCGCTGCCGCATCCCTGGCTGGTGCTCGCGGTCGCCGCGCTGCTGCCGGGCGTCGGCCATCTGCTGCTGCGGATGCCGCAGCGGGCGCTGACCTTCGCCTTCTTCGTGCTGGTGTTCGGCTGGATCAGCCTCCATCTGGCGCCGCCGGCGGCCTCGCCGGTCGGCCGCGTCGCCGGGGGCCTGTTCGTGCAGTCGCTGGCGATGCTGGATGCCTATCGCTGGGCCCGGCTGCGCTGGGAGGCGCGGCGGATCGCCCGGGTCGCCTAGCTCGGCTCGGGAGAGCCGGCCCTTCGCTCCACCGATCGAGTAGACCTTCCTGCTTCGCGAGCCGATGCGGCATCATTCGTCGACCGGCAGGCCGAGGACCCCAGGAATGGAAACGACGATCGGCGACCACCATCAGGACATCCGCGACGCCGTGCGGGCGCTCTGCGCGGAGTTCCCGCCCGAATACCACCGCGAGATGGACCAGGCGCGGGGCTATCCCGAGGCCTTCGTCGACGCCCTGACCAGGGCCGGGTGGCTGGCGGCGCTGATCCCCGAAGAGTATGGCGGCTCGGGCCTCGGCCTGACCGAGGCGTCGATCATCATGGAGGAGATCAACCGGGCAGGCGGCAATTCCGGCGCCTGCCACGGCCAGATGTACAATATGGGCACGCTGGTCCGGCACGGGTCCGAGGCGCAGAAACGGCTGTACCTGCCGAAAATCGCCAGCGGCGAGCTGCGGCTGCAGTCGATGGGCGTGACCGAGCCCACCACCGGCACCGACACGACGAAGATCAAGACCATGGCGGTACGGCAGGGCGACCGCTACGTCGTCAACGGCCAGAAGGTGTGGATCTCGCGCATCCAGCATTCGGACCTGATGATCCTGCTGGCCCGCACCACGCCGCTGGACCAGGTGAAGACGAAATC
>Ga0209130_1000407_pt1 | contig 47012 bp, 36 predicted proteins | sample AraplaMF_Cvi_mLB_FD_184264 | JGI IMG/M metagenome (GOLD analysis project Ga0209130, IMG submission 184264) | Arabidopsis root microbial communities from the University of North Carolina, USA - plate scrape MF_Cvi_mLB (SPAdes) (version 2) | ecosystem: Host-associated > Plants > Roots > Endosphere...
ACCGGACCCTTGCCCTGGCGCATAGCCAGGTCAATCATCGCAGTCACTGCAAAACGGCCTTTGGTAGTCAGACGCATCACAACCTCGGTTCAACTCAGTTAAAATATCGTTCTGTTCTCGCAAATCACACCTGATTACTTGAACGATTTAGTCAAGTATAACAGACTTGCGCAGACCTTGCCGGACGCGCCTCCGAGTGTCCGAGGGGCAATGCGCGCCAAACTCAGCGCTTCAGCAAGCCCATCGGGCCAAACAGCGCCTGCATGTCCTTATTGGCAATAAACGACAGGTTGTACGGGTGCTCCGCCACGATCTGCGGCAGCGCCTGCACGCTGGGCAGCTTGTTGAGCTGCTCGGCGATCTTTCCCCACAGAATCAGTTTCGGCTGCTGGACGGCCAAGGCTTGCATTACCGTTTCGAAGAATGGCAGCCAGGCTTTGGCGTCTTTCACAGGAGCAACATGCGAGCGGAAGACCAGGGAGGCGTTCAGCAGCAGGAAGCCGTGGCTGTGCAGGCGTTCCTGCATCTCGGCCAGGGTCTGGATGGCGGCGCCGGCCTTGGCGCGGGTCGAACAGGCGGCCAAGGCATCGCCGGCGGTGTTCGACTCATCGAGCTGGCCGTCTGCGACCAGCAGCATCTTCATGAAGTTGCGCAGCGAGGTGGCTTTGTTGACGGGCTTGGACAGGCCGCCGCCCTCCTCTTCCGACCACAGTCCCTTTACGGCGCCATCCATGAAGCAGACCCCGGTCGCGCTTTCGGCGCGCGGATAGGGGCCTTCGCCCACCAGCACATAGCGCACCTGGTCCAGCGGCTGCTGGAAGGCGGCGAACAGGCGCAATTCCGTCGGCAGGTAGCTGTCGGCCGCCAGTTCCGGCAGATAGGCCGGGTTGGCCGCCGCGATCGCCTGCAGGCCGCGCTCCAGGATCGGGCGCCACGATGGGTGGGCGCGGTCGAGTGCTTGCAGGATGGGGCTAGGAATCGTCATGGCGGCTGTCGGCGATGGGCAAAGGCGAGATTGTATCGCCGCCAGCCAGCGCGGTCTACGGCTTGGGTTTCTCGGCGCCGTAGACTTTGGCCAGGTAATCCACCATGGCGGGGATGTCGTCGTCCGAGAACTGGGCGCCGAACGGTTTCTTCATTTTCTTCACCGTGGCTTCCCAGTAGCTGCGCGGTGAAGCCGGCGGCTGCATCTGCGCGTACTGCGCCGAGTGGCACAACAGGCAGTTGGCCAGCACCAGCTGGTAGCCGGGCAGCGTGCTCTGTTTGTAGGCGGCCGTTTCGTCCGGCAGCTTGATTTCGGTGGCGCTGGCCGCGCCGGCGCACAGCAGCAGGATGGCAAAGATCTTCATCGGTTCCCCCTCAAGCCGCGATGACGCGGGTGGTTTCCACGACATTGCGCATATAGCCGGCCGCGTTCCACAAGGGCGTGGCCGGCTGGCTCTGGCCGATGCGGTTGACGGCGCGCACCATCAGCGCGTGCTCGCCCTTGCCCGGCTTGAATGAGGCGCTCCATTCGCGGAACGAGTATTTGCCCAGGTCCTTGCCCAGCGTGGCGGCTTGCCAGCTCTTGCCGCCGTCGGCTGAGAAAGCGACTTCGCTGATGCCATAGCCGCCATCGAAGGCGATGCCTTTCACAAGCACCGGTTTGCCGGCCTTGAGCCGCGCGCCGTCCTGGTGGCTGGTGATGAAGGAGCGCACATTGAAGCGGCCGATCGGCACCGTTTTGGCGGGCGTCGTGCCGGGTGCAACGCAGGCGCAGGCGTTGTCGGCGATACGGTAGGCGGTGGCGACCCAGAAACCGTCGAACGGCTTGTCCAGCACAGTGATGTCGGACAGGTGCTTGATCCAATAGGTGCCGTAATAACCCGGCACCACCAGGCGCAGCGGATAGCCGTTCAGCATCGGCAAGTCTTCGCCATTCATCTGCCAGGCCAGCATCACTTCGCCATCGAGCGCATGGTCGATGTTGAGCGATTTCACAAAGTCCGGGCCGTCGCCGGCCGGCGGCGTATCGAGACCGTTGAAGGCTACCTGCACGGCGCCGGCCTTGACGCCGACACGCTCCAGCACTTTCTTCAGCGGCACGCCAGTCCAGCGCGCGTTGCCCATGGCGCCGTTGGAGAGCTGGCCGCCGTTGGCGCGCGGCGCAAAGTGGGCACGGCTGTTGCCCGAGCATTGGTTGACGGCCACGATCTCGACCGGGTCGGCCAGCTGCTTGAGTTCCGCCAGCGACAACTCCAGCGGCGCAGTGACGTGGCCGCCGATCTTCAGACGGTAGCTTTGCGGATCGATCGCGGTCGGAATCGCGCTCCAGTGGTAGCGCACGAAGAAGGCGTCGTTCGGCGTCAGCACGCCTTCGCCAAAGACGCTGAACGGGGTTTCGAGCTGCGGCGGACGGCTGGTCAGCACGATCATCGGACGCTTTTGCGGAAACGCCACCAGTTCGCGCTCGCCGTTTTCAAACGGCAGCGTCACGCTGCGCCCATCCGCCGCTGCGGCCAGCGTGGCCAGGGCCGGGCTGCCCAATGCCGTCGCCACGCCCGCCATGCCCGCCTGTTTCAGGAACTCACGTCTTGGAATGCTGCTGTTCATGCCTGCCTCCCGGTGGGTGATTCATGCCGAGATGCAAATTTAACATGCTATTCCGCTGGGGAATCGGAATTCTTCAGCCTGGCGTTGGCAACCCGCAGCTTGCGGTACAACAGGACCAACAGGACCATGGCAGCGACGGCCAGCGCGGCGGCGACCGACCAGGCAAGCCGCAGCTTCTTCTGGTTGCGGCGCTCCTTGGCGCTGTCATCTTTCTCGCGCAGCAGTTCTTCGTCTTCACGCTCTTTTTTCTGGAGCTGGGACTGGGCCGTGCTGGCCTCCTGCGCCTTGCGCCTTGCCCGCGCGTAGACTTGCAGCGCAAGCTCCTTCTGGCCGACGTAATCCAGCGCCCGCGCATATTCCGACAGCGCGTCGGCATCCATCAGCTCGATATTGACGGCTTCGATCGCTCCCCGGCCGGCCTCCAGCTGGCCCAGGTAAATCAGCGCGATGCCTTCGTTGAACTGTGAAATCTCCGCCATTTCCGTATTGCGGGTCGCCAGCGCGGCCCGTTTGGATTCGCGGCTGAGCGACAAGGCTTCCTTGTAGTCCTGGCTCTTCAGGCTCATGTCGGCGAGGGTGACCTGCAGCTCAGGCACATCTTCGTCCATATGGTGTTTGCGGAGCCAGGCCACCACATCGTTCAGGGCTTCCCGCGCGCGCGCCACCTGGCCGGCGCTTTCGGCAATTTCCCATTCGGCATAGCGGGCCCGGATCATGGGGCCATCGAGCGGAATCAGCGCGGCCTTTGCCTTCAGCACGTCGATCGACTTGAGCGCCTCCTGGCTGCCGCCGGCCAGGCCATTCAAGGCATATGCCCTGGCCCGCAGCGCCATGAACTGGGTGATGGGCTGGCCCGACTTGTCGGCCAGTGCCACCGCCTGGTCAATATATTCCAGGCCTTTGCGCCCGTTGCCGCGCCGGATTTCGTCCTGGCCCACGGTCAGGATCACCTTGGCCTGAAGCGCGAAATCGCTGGTCTGCTCGGCGAGCTGGCGCGCCATCTCCAGGTTCTTGCTGGCAGCCTCCCTGTCGTCGAGTGCGGAAAACAGGTAGGAACGGTCGAGCAGGCTGTTGGCAATGATCGACTCGTCATCCAGCTGGCGGCCGATGCGCTCTTCTTCCGCCACCGCCTGCAGCGAAGTGGCACGGTCCGAGCTGCGGGTGACCTTGCTGAGCACCGAATAGTAGGTGGCCTGGTCGCGCTGCGGCCACTGCCCCACTTGCGGTTTCAATTTTTGCAATTCGGCCAGGGTGCCGTTGGTGGCCAGGTAGGAAAACTCCCGCAATTGCCCAAGGCGGGCCGACATGTCCTGGCCCCAGGCCGGCGCCTGGGTCAGCGTGACGGCCAGGAGGGACATGCCAAGCATGCGAGCAATCTTGCAAAACATTACAGCTTTCGATTTGATAGGAAGTAAAGATATTTTACTGCCCAGCAAACAAATCGTGGGCATTCAGGATCGCAAACGCGATTTCCGGGTGGCGATCGAGGCATTTCCGTATCGCCGCTGGTACAGATTGGCGCGTCTTGCGGCACAGGCCGGGCCGCTCGCCCAGCTCGATCTGGAAGCCGCGCACCGTGCGCACCTCGTTCGGGCCGGGGGCGATGCGCACCGTGACACCCAGCTGCTCTTCCAGCCGCTGCCCGATGCGCATCAATTCGGCATAGGTGGAGATGGCCTCGATGCGCTCGAGCAAGTGCTTTTCCTCCTCCTTGGTCAGGCGCAGGATGCGCAGGTCGGCTTGCGGGTCCTCCAGCAGCGACTCGCGCTTGCAATCGCAGGCGCCCGGCGGGCACTCCTTGCGGATGGGGAAAGGCGGCATCGTCATCGCCCCAGTATCCGTTGCTTGCATCGTGCTGTCAAACGCGGCCAGGAGGACGCTTTGGCGCTTTGTACAGGACACTTGTGTGCGCCCTACAAGTTCCGTACAGTGCAGAATTGCTAAAAATTACAGTAAGAGAAACGCGTGACTATCAAACCGGAAAGCTTGCAGTTCCTTGCTTCCCCAGGCGCCCTAGGCCAGCAGATTGCCGCCTTCGATTGGTCTTCCACGCCGCTCGGCCCCCTCGACGCGTGGCCGCAAAGCCTGCGCACCACGGTCAACCTGATGCTCAACTCGAGCCACCCGATCTGGATCGGCTGGGGCCCGCACGCTACCTTCCTCTACAACGACGCTTATATCGACGTGCTGGGCGCGGCCAAGCACCCCTGGGCGCTGGGCCGTCCGGCGCAGGAGGTCTGGGCCGAAATCTGGCACTACTGCGGCCCGCTGGCCGACAAGGTCTTTCAGCGCGCCGAGCCAAGCTATGTCGAGGCGGTCCAGCTTTTCATGAACCGCGGCGACTGGGTCGAGGAAGTCTGGTATTCGTTCTCCTACAGCCCGATCTTCAATGAAGCCGGCGCAGTGGGCGGCCTGTTCTGCCCTTCCACCGATACCACGGCGACGCGCCTGAATGCTCGCCGCCTGGCCGCGCTATCGGCCCTGTCGGCCAGCGCCTTGCGCGAGCAGGACGTGGCCAGCGCCTGCGCCACCGCCATGCACACCATCGCCGCCAATCCGGCCGACATCCCGTTCGCCCTGCTGTTCAAGCGCGTCGGCGACACCGTGCGCCTGCAGCAAACCGCGCACGTGGCCGACGCAGCTTGCGAGCTGGCCCTGTGGCCGGTGGCGCAGGTGCTGGCTGGCGGCGAGCCGGTGACGATGGCGACCGCCGGCATGCCAGGCCTGCCGCTGGGCCTGGCCGGGCAAGAGGTACAAGTGGCGCTGGCCCTGCCGATTACCGACGGCGTGCTGGTGCTGGGCACCAGCCCGGCGCGCCAGCTCGATACCGAATACCGCACCTTTTGCGAGCTGGTGGCCGGCCAGGTCTCGGCCGCCGTGCAAAACGCCAGCGCCGCGGCCGAGCAGCGCCAGCGCGCCGAAGCCCTGGCGGAACTGGACCGCGCCAAGACCGCCTTCTTCAGCAACGTCAGCCACGAATTCCGCACGCCGCTGACGCTGATGCTGGGCCCTGTCGAAGAGGCGCTGAACGACAGCGCCAGCCGCCTGCCGGCCGTGCACCATGAACGCCTGCGGCTGGCCCAGCGCAATGCCTTGCGCCTGCAAAAGCTGGTCAATACCCTGCTCGATTTCTCGCGCGTGCAGGCCGGCCGCATGCATGCCAGCTACGCCCAAGTGGACCTGGCCAACCTCACGCGCGACTTGGCCAGCGGTTTCCGCTCCGTGGTCGAAAGCGCGGGCCTGAGCCTGACGGTCGACTGCGCGCAAGTGGGCGCCGATGCCTGGGTCGATATCGCGCAGTTCGAAAAGATCGTGTTGAACCTGCTGTCCAACGCCTTCAAGTTCACCTTTGATGGCGGCATTACCGTCAGGCTGCGGCAGGACGGCCAGTCGGCCGTGCTGTCGGTCAGCGACACCGGCGTCGGCATCCCGGAGGACCAGCAGCAGCACATCTTCGAGCGCTTTCGGCGGGTGGAAGGCTCGCGTTCGCGCACCCACGAAGGTTCGGGCATCGGCCTGGCGCTGGTGCGCGACCTGGTGGAGCTGCTGCACGGGCGCATCGAACTGGAAAGCATGCTGGGCGCGGGCAGCACCTTCACCATCACGCTGCCGCTCGGCCACAGCCACCTGCGCGCAGACCAGCTGAGCACCGATGCACGGGCCGACACCAGCGACGTGCGCGAAGCTTTCCGGCTTGAAGCGCAGCGCTGGCTGCCGGAACAAGACAGCGAGGAACCCTTCCTCGACCTGGCCGACGACGAGAGCGTGCTGACGCTGGGTGCGCGCGTGCTGGTGGTGGACGACAACGCCGACATGCGCGACTACCTGGCGCGCCTGCTGCGCCAGCGCTGGCACGTCAGCACCGCCGCCAACGGCCGCGAAGCGCTCGAGGCCATGTCGGCCGGGGCGCCGGACCTGGTGGTGTCGGACGTGATGATGCCGGAGATCGACGGCTTCGGCCTGATTGCAGCGATGCGCGCCGACCGGCAACTGCACGATGTGCCGGTGCTGCTGCTGTCGGCCCGTGCCGGCGAAGAAGCGCGCATCGAAGGCGTCAATGCCGGCGCCGACGACTACCTGGTCAAGCCCTTCTCCGCACGCGAACTGGTGACCCGTGTCGACGCGCAACTGATGCGGGCCCGTATCCGCCAGGCTGAACGCGCCCATATGGCGCGCATGGCCAATACCTTCCAGCAGGCGCCGGCCGCCATCGCCATCGTGCGCGGCCCCGACCTCGGTTTTGAACTGGCCAATGACCGTTTCGTGGAATTGAGCTGGCAGCGCGAGCTGATCGGCCTGCCGATGCGGCGCGCCTTCCCCGAGCTGGAAGGCCAGGGCATGGTGGAAGAAATGGAACTGGCGCTGACCAGCGGCCAGCCGGTGACCGGCAAGGCGCGCCGCGTGATGCTGAAGCGCGACGGCGGCCTGCAGGAATGCTATTTCGATTACGTGCACCAGCCGGTGCGCAATGCGCGCGGCGAAGTGGACCGCATCGCCATCGTGGCCTTCGAAGTGACGGAACTGGTGCGTGCGCGGCGCGATGCGGAACTGGCCAACCGCACCAAGGACGACTTCCTGGCGATGGTCGGGCATGAGCTGCGCAACCCGCTGTCGCCGATCCTGATCGCGCTGGAGCTGATGCGCCTCAAGGGCCTGGGCGGGCTGGCGCGCGAACATGCCGCCATCGAGCGCCAGGCGCACCACCTGGTGCGCCTGGTGGACGACCTGCTGGACGTGGCGCGCATCGCACAAGGCAAGATCGCGCTCAGGCTGGAGCGCGTCGAACTGTCGAAGCTGCTGGCGCAGGCATTGGAAACCGTCAGCGGCCTGCTGGAAGAACGCCAGCAAAGCCTGGAACTGGACGTGCCTGCGCAGGGCCTGGCGATCGATGCCGACCCGATGCGCTTTGTGCAGGTACTGGTCAACCTGCTGACCAACGCGGCCAAGTATTCCAACCTGGGCGGCCATATCCTGGTGCGCGCGGCAAGCGCCAAGGGGCGCGTTGTGATCAAGGTGCGCGATACCGGCATCGGCATCGGCGCCGACATGCTGCCGCACCTGTTCGACAAATTCGTGCAGGCGCCGCAATCGCTGGACCGCTCGCGCGGCGGACTTGGATTGGGCCTGGCGATCGCGCGCAGCCTGGTGCAACTGCACGGCGGCGAGATCGAGGCGCACAGTGCCGGCGCTGGCACGGGCAGTGAATTCACCATCCGCCTGCCGCTGGCAAGCGAGCCGGAAAACATGCCGGACCTGGGCGCCGCGCCTGGCCACCTGGCTGCGGTGGCGCCGCGCCGCGTGCTGCTGGTGGACGACAACCAGGACGTGCTGCAAGGCTTGCGCGCGCTGCTCGAAGTGGGCGGCCACGAGGTGCAGGCGGTGGGCGACCCAGCCAGCGCGCTGCGCGCCAGCGCCAGCTTCGTGCCCGACCTGGCCATCCTCGACATCGGCCTGCCGGGCATGGACGGCTACGAACTGGCCACCGAGTTGCGGCGCCGGCCCGGCTTTGGCAATACGCGGCTGGTGGCCCTGTCCGGCTATGGCCAGCCGGCCGACCAGGCGCGCGCGCGGGCAGCGGGGTTTGCCGCCCATCTTGTCAAGCCGATTACGCCAGCCCAGCTGTATTCCTTGCTGGCCGATTAAATGCGCCCTGGCGTTGCAAAACTGCCACGATAGTTTCCTTTAGGGAAATTCCGTTGCACGCTGCCGTGCTACACTCGTTGTCCCTATGCGCCCCCTCCTCTACCGCCGTGCATTCCTGCGCCTGGCCGCCGCCTTGTGGCTCGCCGGCGCGTGCGGCCATGCCCTGGCGGACGAGCGGCGCGTGCTGGTGCTGTATTCGCTCGGCGCCGATTCTTCGTCGGCCTGGCAACGCCTGGTGCACAAGGGCCTGTACGATGAACTGGAACGCAGCAGCCAGGGCGCGACGCCGGCCATCTTCGAAGAACGCTTCGACGCCAACCGCGTCGGCGAAGACAAATCGCAGGAGGGCATGGCGCCCTACCTCGCCACCAAGTACACCGACGTCAAGTTCGACGCCATCGTGACGGAAAACTTCGTCGCGGCGCGCTTCCTGTCCAGCCATCCCGAGCTGTTTGCCGGCGTGCCGCGCCACTATGTCAACCACGGGCGCGAGCAGTGGCTGCCGCGCGATGGCATGGGTTACGAAGTGAGCTCGGACTTCGAACGCGCGATTGGCGTGATCCCGCTGGTGGCGCCGCATGTGCGGCATGTCGCCGTCGTCGGCGACAAGACTTCGCGCGGCCAGCTCTGGCTGGAGCACATCCGCAGCATCGCGCCGCACTTCCCGGCTATCCGCTTCGAGATCTGGGACGATGGCGACGTGGATGAATTGCGCCGGCGCGCTGCGCGCCTGGACCGCAGCAGCGCGATTTTCATGCTGGCGTCGCTGCGCGGCGAAGGCAACGCGCGCATCCAGCCGCGCGAACTGGCGCTGCAGATTGCGGCCGCAACCAAGGCGCCCATGTTCACGCATTCCGAATCGCTGGTCATGCCGGGCGTGGTGGGCGGCTATGTCGTCAGCGGCGAGGCGGTGGGCCGCATGATGGCGCGCCTGCTGCTCGGCCAGCCGGCCATGACCAGCCAGGTGCAGGGCTACTACTTCGATTATCCGACGGCACAGCAGGCCGGCTTGCGCAATCTTCCGCCGGAAGCGGTGGTCCTGAATCGTCCGCACAATGTGTGGGAGCTTTACCGCTGGCAGATCATCTCGGCCTGCGCGCTGATTGTCTTCCAGGGCATGCTGATTACCGCACTGGTGCTGTCGCTGCGTTCGCGGCGCCGTGCGATGGCCGAGCTGGCGTGCGAGCGCAGCAGCCTGGAAGACCGCATCCTGCAGCGCACGCTGGAACTGCTGCAGGCCAACCGCAAGCTGGAAGCGCTGGCCACCACGGATCCGCTGACCGGCATCGCCAACCGGCGCAAGATGACGGAGCAGATCGCGCAGGAACTGGAACGGGCGCGGCGCTTCCATCATCCCCTCTCGCTGCTGATGATCGATATCGACCATTTCAAGCGCATCAACGATACCTACGGCCACGAGGTGGGCGACCAGGCGATTATCCAGACGGCGACCTTGCTGACGGCGAACCTGCGGGCGGTGGATATGGTGGCGCGCTTTGGCGGAGAGGAATTTGTGCTGCTGATGCCGGAGACGCACATTGCGGTGGCCGTGCATGCGGCGGAACGCTTGCGCGAACAGGCGGCGGGCTTGCGGCTGCGGACGGAGTTGGGGGGCGAAGTGGCGCTGACGATCAGTATCGGCGTGGCGGCGGCCAGCCAGCATGGCACGCCGGATACGCCTTCCTCCTTACTGGTGCGGTCGGATAAGGCTTTGTACCGCGCCAAGAAGGAAGGACGCAACCGCGTAGTGCAGTTCTGATTACTCTGCGTCGGGCTGGGCCGATGGATGGGCGGCCTTGAAGGCCGGCAGGCCGGCGCAGTTTTCGGCGATGCGCGCTACGTTCGGGTATGGCGCCAGGTCGATGTTGAAGCGCTGCGCGTTGTACACCTGCGGCACCAGGCAGCAGTCGGCGATGGTGGGCGTATCGCCATAGCAGAAGCGGCCGACGTCGCCATCGCGCTCCAGGTGGGCTTCGAGTGCCTGCATGCCCTCGCCCATCCAGTGGTAGTACCAATCCATCTTCTGCTCTTCGCTCAGGCCCATCGCACCCTTGATGTGCTTGAGCACGCGCAGGTTCATCAGCGGATGGGTGTCGCAGGCAACGGTCTGCGCCAGCGCACGCACGCGGGCGCGGCCCACCGCATCCTGCGGCAGCAGCGGCACCATCGGGTGCACTTCTTCCAGGTACTCCATGATGGCCAGAGACTGCGTCAGGACGATGCCGTTGTCCTCCAGCGCCGGCACCAGGCCAGCCGGGTTCACTTCGCGATAGGCTGGCGCCAGCTGCTCGCCGCCGTCGCGCAGCAGGTGCACCGGCACCGCTTCATACGCCAGGCCCTTCAGGTTCAGCGCAATGCGGACGCGGTAGGCGGCCGAGCTGCGGAAGTAGGTGTAGAGCTTCATTCACGTTCCCCGTAATTGCGCACAGTCTGGTCGATGGCGCCGAAGATGGTCTTGCCCTGCGCGTCGTGCATCTCGATGCGCACGGTGTCGCCGAACTGCAGGAAGCCGGTTTCCGGCTTGCCGCCTTCGATGGTTTCGTACATGCGCACTTCGGCCAGGCAGCAGTAACCCACGCCGCCGTTGGCGATGCTGGAGCCGTGCAGGCTGCCCTGCTTGTTCGACACGGTACCGGAGCCGATGATGGTGCCGGCGCACAGTTCGCGCGTCTTGGCCGCATGCGCCACCAGCTGGGCGAAGCTGAAGGTCATGTCTTCGCCGGCGTTCGGCTTGCCGAAGGGCTGGCGGTTGATCTGGACCAGCAGCGGCAGGTGCAGCTTGTTGTCCTGCCAGGCCTTGCCCAGTTCTTCCGGCGTGACGGCCACCGGCGAGAAGGCGCTGGCCGGCTTGGAGTTGAAGAAGCCAAAGCCCTTTGCCAGCTCGTTCGGGATCAGGTTGCGCAGCGAGACGTCGTTGACCAGCATGACCAGGCGGATGGCCTTGGCCGCTTCTTCATCGCTGGCGCCCATCTTCACGTCGCCGGTGATAACGGCCACTTCCGCTTCCAGGTCGATGCCCCAGGCTTCGTCCAGCGCGTACACCGGGTCGCGCGGGCCGACGAAGCTGTCGGAGCCGCCCTGGTACATCAGCGGGTCGGTGTAGAACGATGCCGGCACTTCGGCATTGCGCGCCTTGCGCACCAGTTCCACGTGGTTGATGTAAGCGGAACCGTCGGCCCACTGGTAGGCGCGCGGCAGCGGCGAGTGGCACAGGCTTTCGTCGAACGGCTTGGCGCCAGACGCGCTGCCCTGGTTCAGCAGGGCGTAGATCTGTTTGAGCTGCGGTGCTGCAGTGTCCCAGTTGTCCAGCGCGTCCTGCATGGTGGCGGCGATGTTCGGTACCGGCTGGCAGGATTTCAGGTCGCGGCTAACGACGACCAGGCGGCCGTCGCGGCTGCCGTCTTTCAGGGAGGCGAGTTTCATGTATTTCCTTAGTTCTGGGGCGCGTGCATCCAGGCAGCGTGCTTCGGCGCCTTCTTCGTTTTAGACCATTCTTCCAGCATTTCCCACTTCACATCGTCGAGCTTCTGCATCATCTCCGGGGTGCCGGTATTGGCCGCCAGTTCCAGGCGGTGGCCGTTCGGGTCGAAGAAGTAGATCGACTTGAAGATGGTGTGGTTGACGGGGCCCAGCACCTCGATGCCGGCGCCGACCAGGCGCTCCTTGGCGGCCAGCAGCTCGTCCATCGAGGCCACTTCCAGCGCCAGGTGCTGTACCCAGGCCGGGGTGTTTTCGTCGCGGCCCATTTCCTTCTGGGTCGGCAGCTCGAAGAAGGCCAGGATGTTGCCCTGGCCGGCGTCCAGGAAGACGTGCATGTAAGGGTCCGGGGCCTTGGTCGACGGCACTTCATCCTCCGCGATGGCCAGCACGAAGTTCATGTTCAGGTGCTTGACGTACCACTCGACGGTTTCCTTGGCGTCCTTGCAGCGGTAGGCAACGTGGTGGATTTGCTTGATTTTCATGGCGGGCTCCTTTGTATCCCGCCATTAAACGCTTGTTTCAGCTATCATACAAACGATATTTTCACATCCATTTATTAGTTTTCCTGATGAGTCCAACCGTCCGCCAGATGCGCGCCCTGGTCGCTGTCGCCCGTACCGGCAGTTTTACCGCGGCCGCCGACCTGCTGCATGTGACCCAGTCCGCCCTGTCGGGGCAGATCAAGGAGCTGGAACAGCTTTTGGGCGTGAAAGTGGTCGAGCGTAATACGCGGCGGGTGCAGCTGTCGGAGGTGGGGCGCGAGCTTTATCCCCTGTTCGACAAGATGCTGCAGGACCTGGATGGGGCGATGGCCGACATCGCGAGCCGCAAGGCTTTGAAAAAAGGGATCGTGCGGGTTGCAGCGCCCCAGATGATGGCGTGTACCCTGCTGCCGCAGGTGATTGGCAGCTTCCGCGCTTCCTATCCCGATGTGCAGGTGCAGCTGGTCGACTGCCCGGTCGATAATGTGGCGGCGCGCGTGGTGAGCGGCGAGGTGGATGTCGGCATTGGTCCGGAGCGCGATGTCACGGCCGAGGTGGACGCCGCCTTACTGTTCGAAATGCCGTTCGTGGTGGTGTTCCCGCCTGGGCACCAGTTGGCCGCGAGGCGCACGGTTGCCTGGGCCGAGGTCAACCAGCATCCTTTCATTGCCCTGCAGGGCCAGTTCACCGAGCGGCTGCTGCGCGACATGACTACGCTGGCGCCTTATAACGAGGTGACCTTCATGACGACCGCGTTGGCCATGGTGGCGGAAGGACTGGGCATCACGGCCTGCCTGCCGTATGCAGAGCCGATGGTGCGCCGCTATGGACTCGAGATGCGCCCGCTGGTCGAGCCAGAACTCAAGCGCAAATTTTTCATTTACACCAAGACCTCACGCACGCCCTCGCCCGCTGCGGAGCGCTTCATCAGCGTGCTTGGCGAGTATTCCCTATAATTTCCCGCATGTCGCACAATACGATCGAAGCCAATAAGGCAATGGACAAGTTCGACGGCCACCACCAAGTGTGGCTGTTTGGCTATGGCTCGCTGATTTACAAGGCGGACTTTCCTTTCATCGAGCGCCGGCCGGCACATATCTTCGGCTGGACGCGCCGCTTCTGGCAGGGCTCGCACGACCATCGCGGAACGCCTGAAGCGCCCGGCCGCGTGGCCACGCTGATTCCTGCCGAGGGGGCGGTCTGCCATGGCATGGCTTATCTGGTGACGCCGGAAGAGTTTGCGCACCTCGATCATCGCGAGAAGAATGGCTACCTGCGCGTGGCGATCGACATCCATTTCGAGGCGGGCGGCGTCGAAGAGGGATTGATTTACATCGCGGCCGCCGACAACGCTGCCTGGCTGGGCGAAGCGTCCGTTGAAGAGATCGCGCGCCACATCGCTTCAGCTTCCGGCCCAAGCGGTCCCAACACCGAATACCTGCTGCGCCTGGCTGCCGCCCTGCGCGAGATGGGCCACCACGATGAGCACGTTCACGCGATCGAAGCCCATCTCGCGCAGGCGAGAGGGTCTGCTTCCGCGATCGCTCGCTGACTACTACTGAAAGCTACTGAAATTTTTCCGATTGGAGCGCTACCAGCACTGAAAACAGCGAATTTCAGTAGTTTTCAGTAGTCCTTTTCAGTAGCTTTCAGTAGTAGTCCGCGACACTTGTGCGCGGGCTTCCCAATGCGGGATCGGAAAGCAAGCCCAGCAAGCGTTCTGCGACGCTCGCGAGGCCCTGCGCGGTTGAGTGTATTGCTAGAACAAGTCCATCTGCCCGGCTTTGGCGGCAGCGCGTGCGCGTGCGCCGGAGGCGGGAATGTAGTCTGGGCGTTTGAATTGGGTACAGTCGAGGGAGCGGAACTTGCTGTGGCGGCCGTGGAAGCCGAAGCGGGTGATGCCTTTTTCGATACGTTGCTGGATGAGGTCAGCCCACACGCCCTCCCCGCGCATGCGTGAACCGAACTCCGCTTCATAGTCTTTGCCGCCGCGCATGTCGCGCACGCGGTTCATCACGCGCGCCGCGCGGTCGGGGAAATGCGCTTCCAGCCATTCCTTGAAAAGCGGGCTGACTTCCCACGGCAGGCGCAGCACAACGTAGGTTGCCATCACGGCGCCGGCATCGCGCGCGGCCGACATGATCTTCTCGATATCGGGCTCGGTCACGAAGGGAATAATTGGCGCAATGCTGACGCCAACCGGAATGCCGGCCTTGGCCAGCGTTTCGATCGTGCGCAGGCGGCGCGCAGGGGCGGCCGCGCGCGGCTCCAGCGTGCGCGAGATTTTGCTGTCGAGCGTGGTAATGGTGACCGATGCCGCGGCCAGGTTGCGCTCGGCCATCGGCGCGAGAATGTCGATGTCGCGCTCGATCAGCGAGGATTTGGTGATCAGGCCGACCGGGTGGTTGCACTCGGCCAGCACTTCCAGCACGCGCCGCGTGAGCTGGTATTCGCGTTCGCAAGGCTGGTAGGCGTCGGTATTCACGCCCAGGGCGAGCGATTCGACTTCATAGCCTGGTTTGGACAATTCGGCGCGCAGCAATTCCGCCGCATTCACCTTGGCAAACAGCTTGGTCTCGAAATCCAGTCCTGGCGACAGGCCGAGGTAACTGTGCGATGGCCGTGCAAAACAATAGATGCAGCCATGCTCGCAGCCACGATAGGGATTGAGCGAAACATTGAACGGAATGTCCGGCGACTGATTGCGCGTGAGGATGGTCTTGGCCGTCTCGGCCGTGACAATGGTGCGCGGCGGGCGCAGTTCTGCCTCCGCATCATCCGGATCAGGCGTCCAGCCATCATCGAACGCTTCGCGCGCCTGCAACTCATACCTGCCTTGCATGTTTGATACCGCGCCGCGCCCTTTTTTCGCCTTGAGCGATTGCGGCGGCAGCATCACCTGCCCTTCTGGTTCATGGTCCTGCATGCGGCGCCTCGGCATATTACTGTATGTTTGTACAGTATTCTAAACCGCCCGCGCCGCGGCTGCAAGCCAAGCTGGTATCATGCGCACTTCTCCGGGATCTCCCCCGACATTCAAAGAGCAATAACATGAGCAAATCGAACAATCTGCCCTCCTTTGGGAGCAGGATTTCCCTCGCCTTTGGCGCCTTTTTCAAAACCCTGGGCGATGCCGAATTCGCTGCCCGCGTGCGTGACGACGGCCTCGGTCCTGCTGTCGCCCCGGCGACGGCACCTGCCCCAGCGGCCACTCCTGCCCCGGCACCAGCCGCCGCGCCCCTGCGCGAAGCCACGCCTGACGCAGCACTGCAACTCCTGTCCCTGTTCCAGCGCGAAGCACGCCTGATCGACTTCACGCAGGAAAACCTGTCCGGCTATTCCGACGCCGATATCGGCGCCGCCGCCCGCGTGGTGCATGAAGGCTGTTCCAAGGTCCTGCGCGAGCACTTCACCATCGACGCCGTCCGCAGCGAAGCGGAAGGCAGCCGCGTGACCCTGCAGGAAGGCTTCGACGCCTCCGCCGTGCGCCTGACCGGCAACGTCGTCGGCAAGGCGCCATTCACCGGCACCTTGAGCCACCGCGGCTGGCGCGCTTCCAGCGTGCGCCTGCCGAAACTGGCCGAAGCGCACGACGCCAAGGTGCTGGCCCCGGCCGAGGTGGAACTGTGAGCGATCCGCGTTTTGCCATCGGCATCGACCTTGGCACCACCCACAGCGCGCTGTCGTACGTTGAACTGGCCGGCAGCGACGGCGAGAAAACCAGGCACGGCGTACTGGGCGTGCCCCAGCTCACCGCCCCCGGCACGGTAGAAGAACTGCCGCTGCTGCCAAGCTTCCTCTACCTACCGCATCCGGACGAACTGGCGGCTGGCGAACTGGCCCTGCCTTGGGCCGGCGCCGATGGCCCGCCTGCGGTGACGGGCGAAATGGCCCGCAGCCGCGGCGCCACCACGCCGATCCGCCTGGTATCCAGCGCCAAGAGCTGGCTGTGCCATCCGGGCGTGGACCGCCGCGCCGCGATCCTGCCGCATGACGCGCCGGAAGAAGTGTCGCGCGTCTCGCCGCTGGAAGCTTCGACGCGCTACCTGAAACACCTGCGCGCCGCCTGGGACAATGCCTATCCGGACGCGCCGTTCACGCAGCAGGCAGTCACGGTCACGATCCCCGCATCGTTCGATCCGGCCGCGCGCGAACTGACCGCCGAAGCGGCACGCGCCGCCGGCTACGAGAACGTCACCCTGCTGGAGGAGCCGCAGTCGGCCCTGTACAGCTGGATCCAGAACAGCGACGGCCGCTGGCGCAAGGAAGTCAAGCCGGGCGACATCATCCTGGTAGTGGACGTGGGCGGCGGCACCAGCGACTTTTCGCTGATCGCCATCCTCGAGCGCGATGGCAAGCTGGAACCGCACCGCGTGGCCGTGGGCGACCATATCCTGTTGGGCGGCGACAATATGGACCTGGCGCTGGCCCACCTGGTGGCGCGCAAGCTCGCTGCCAACGGCACCCAGCTCGACGCCTGGCAAATGCGCGCGCTGACGTACGGCTGCCGCGCCGCCAAGGAAAACCTGCTGGCCAACGCACAGGCCGAAACCTGGCCGATCGTGGTGCCAAGCCGTGGCTCGAAACTGATCGGCGGCTCGATCCGCACCGAACTGACGCGCGCCGAAGTGACGGCCTTCATTACCGACGGCTTCTTCCCGAAAGTGGAAGCCTCCGCGCGCCCTGCGGTGCGTACCCGCGGCGGCCTGACGCAGCTTGGGCTGCCTTACGCGCAGGATGCGGCAATCACCAGACACCTGGCCGCTTTCCTGGCGCGCCAGGCTGGCGCTACGGCGGAACTGGAAGGCTTTGCCGTCAACCCGGCGCATACCTTCCTGCACCCAAGCGCAGTGCTGTTCAACGGCGGCGTGTTCAAGTCCGAACTGCTGGCCAATCGCGTGATGGAGACCATCAACGAATGGCTTTACATGGAAGGCGCTGAACCGGCGCGCATGCTGGCGGGCGCGGACCTGGACCTGGCGGTCGCGCGCGGTGCGGCTTATTACAGCTACGTGCGCCGTGGCGCCGGCGTGCGCATTCGCGGCGGCACCGCGCGTTCCTACTACGTTGCCGTCGAATCGTCGATGCCGGCCATTCCTGGCATGGAGCCGCCAATCCAGGCGCTGTGCGTGGCACCGTTCGGCATGGAAGAAGGCAGTGAGCTGGAATTGCCGGGCCAGGAGTTTGGCCTGGTGGTGGGCGAGCCGGTGCACTTCCGCTTCTTCGGTTCTTCCGTGCGCCGCCAGGACCAGATCGGCACCGTGCTCGATTTCTGGGGTCCGGACGAACTGATTGAACTGAACGAAATCCAGGCCACGCTGTCGCCGGAAGGCCGTGCGGTGGGCGAAGTTGTGCAGGTGCGCCTGCATGCTTACGCCAGCGAGTCCGGCACGCTGGAACTGCTGGCAGTGGCGCAGGATGGCCAGCGCTGGAAGGTCGAATTCGACGTACGCGGCACCGGCGAAGGCCAATGACGCAGTACCTGGTCAGCATCGACCTGGGCACCACCAATTCGGTGCTCGCTTATGCCGCGCCGGGCGGCGATGTGGAGTTGTTCCAGGTCGAGCAGCTCACCGCGCCCGGCGAAGTCGGCAGCGCGGTACTGCTGCCCTCTTCCCGTTATCACCCCGCCGCCGGCGAATTCGCTGAGGGCGAACTGCAATTGCCCTGGCCCGAACCGGCCGTGGCGGATGCTCCGCCAGGCGCCGTCATTGGCCGCCTGGCGCGCAAGCTTGGCGGACAGGTGCCAGGGCGGCTGGTCGCCAGTGCCAAGAGCTGGCTGTCGCACACTGGGGTCGACCGCATGGCGCCAATCCTGCCTTGGGGTGCGTCGGACGACGTGGCGCGCATCTCGCCGGTGGCTGCCAGCGCCAGTTATCTCGCACATTTGCGGGCAGCCTGGAATATGCGCTTTCCTGCTGCGCCGCTCGATCAGCAGCAGCTGGTACTGACGATTCCCGCCTCCTTCGACGAAGGCGCCCGCGCGCTCACGCTGGAAGCGGCGCGCATGGCGGGCCTGCCGGCCTTGCGGCTGCTGGAAGAGCCGCAAGCGGCGTTGTACGATTGGCTGTACCGGCACCGCAAGTCGCTGGCGCAGGAATTGGCGGAGGCGCGGCTGGTGCTGGTGGCCGACGTCGGCGGCGGCACGACCGACTTCACGCTGGTCAAGGTGGAGATGGTAGCAGGCGAGCCGCAATTGACGCGCATTGGCGTCGGCAACCACCTGATCCTGGGCGGCGACAATATGGACCTGGCGCTGGCCCACCTGGCCGAGCAGCGCCTGGCTGGCGACACCGGCAGCACCGGCAGCACCGGCAGCAACGGTGCCGCGGCCACGCCGCAGCGCCTGTCCGCCGCCCGCCTCGCACAGCTCACGGAACGCTGCCGCGCGGCCAAGGAATCCCTGCTTGCCGCCGGCGCGCCGGAGCAGGTCTCGGTTACCTTGCTCGGTTCCGGCGCGAAGCTCATTGGCGGCAGCCGCTCCATTGCGCTGCAGCGCGAGGATGTCGAGCGCATTGTGCTGGATGGCTTCTTTCCCCGCAACGAAACGCAGCAAGCGGCGCAGGCCAAGCGCGGCGGCATCGTCGAATTCGGTCTGCCTTACGCCAGCGATCCGGCCATTACGCGCCACCTGGCCAGTTTCCTGCGCCAGCACGCCAGCGCTGCACGCGAAGCGCTCGGCCTGCAGGACGACGGCAAGCTGCCGGTGCCCGACACGCTGTTGCTGAACGGCGGCGTGTTCCGTGCAGCCAGATTGGCCGAGCGGCTGACCGGCACGCTGTCGGCGTGGCGCGGCCAACCGGTACGCGTGCTGCATAACGACGATCCCGACGTTGCCGTGGCACGTGGCGGCGTGGCTTATGCACTCGCGCGGCAAGGCATGGCGCCTGCCATTGCGGGCGGCTCTCCGCGCAGCTACTGGCTGCTGCTCGATAATGCGCGCGCTCCAGGCGTCACGCGCCGTGCGGTCTGCCTGCTGCCGCGCGGCACCGCAAGCGGCCACGAAGTGCGGCTCGAAGAACGCAGCTTTGCCTTGCGGCTCGGCCGCCCGGTGCGTTTCCACATCGCCACCACGCTGGCCGATGCCGCGCCGCCGCTAGCCGGCGATGTGGCCGACCTGGCGCCGGACGACTTGAGCGCGCTGCCAGCCATCGCCACTGTCCTGCGCGACAGCAAGGACGCCAACGCGCGCAAGGAAATCACCGTGCGGCTGGCAGCCTCGCTGACGGAAGTCGGCACGCTGGAAGTCCACTGCGAAGGCGACGGGCAGCGCTGGCAGCTCGAATTCCAGTTGCGCGAGCATGGCGCAGATGAAACAGCCGGCCCGGGCGCCGCGGACGCCGACACCGATGCGGCAACGGAGCCCGCCCTGCCAGCCCGCCTGCCCGACGCGCTGGAAAAAGTCGATCGCATCTTCGGCAGCCGCGCGCAGCAAGTGGACAGCAAGGAAGTGCGCCAGCTGCGCAGCCAACTGGAACACCTGCTCGGCAGCCGCGAGCGCTGGGCAACGCCGCTGCTGCGCCACCTGTTCGACGCTTTGATGGAGCGCGCCAAAGGCCGCCGCCGCTCTGCCGAACATGAACGCACCTGGCTGAACCTCGCCGGTTACTGCCTGCGTCCGGGCTTCGGCCATACGCTGGACGAATGGCGCATTGAGCAGCTCTGGGCGATATTCGAATCGGGCGTGCAAAACCACAAGGACAACCAGGTCTGCGCCGAGTGGTGGACGCTATGGCGCCGCGTATCGGGAGGCTTGCCGCCAGGGGCGCAACTGCGCTTGCTGGACGATTTCGCCTTCAACCTGCAGGCCGACGCCAGCGAGCGCGGACGCCGCCCGGTTACCCTGGTCAACGGCAGTGAAGAGGACATGCTGCGCCTGGGCGCTTCGCTGGAACGTATTCCGTCGGCCTACAAGGCCGAAATCGGCAACTGGATGGCAGGCGAGCTGCCGAAGGCAAAAAGCCTGGCCGTCCAGACCCGCTACCTATGGGCGCTGGGCCGGGTTGGTGCACGCCGCCCCTTCCACGGCAGCGCGCATGACGTGGCGCCGGTCGAAACTGTGGAGCAGTGGCTGCAGGCCGTGATGCTGCTGGACTGGCGCAAGGTGGAACCGGCAGGCTTCGCGGCCGCGCACCTGGCGCGCATGACGGGCGACCGTTCACGCGATATCAATGACGACTTGCGTGCGGAAGTGGTGCGGCGGCTGCAGGCCGCCGGCGCGCCGCCAAGCTGGCCGGCCATGGTGCGCGAGGTCGTCCAGCTCGACCAGGCCAGCGAACAGCGCATGCTCGGCGAAGCGCTGCCGCCCGGCCTGAAGCTTCTCAGCTAGCAGCGCTGCCGCGCGCAGCCTGCGCCTGCTGCTGCGCGACGAAACCGTCGAAGGCCGCGATGACGCGGTCGTAGCGATGCTCGTCGCCCTCCAGTTGCGCCAGCGCGTAGCAGCTTGCTTCCAGCGTCGAGAGCTGGTCAGGCGCGTGCGCCTTGCGAATCAGGTAGTGCGATGGCGGCGTGTCGCGCAGCGGAAGGCGCGGCAAAGCCTGCAGGGCCGGATTCAGGTACAGCATCTTGCGGCTCTTGCGCCAGGTGGCGTCCAGCACGACCAGTTGAACTGGCGCCGGCGCGGCGCTGAAAGGCGGCGGCGGAGCAATGCCGAGCGAGCGGTCGCCCGGCGTGTCGGGATACAGCAGGACCGGCTGGCGCCCCCCTGCGCCCAGCATGGCGCGCAGCGCCGCTTCGTCAAACTGCTCGCCAACTTCGATGCGGCTGCCGGGCAGGCAAAGGTGCAGCAGGCGCGCGCTGCCCTTGGCGTTTTCCACCTCCATCGGGTGCTGCAGGATCAGGACATCGACCGTGCTCGCCACTGGCGCGGCCCAATGACAGATGCAGGTGGCGAGGGGACGCAGGCAGGTGGCGCACTTTGGTCGCCGCGGCAAGGTATTCATGCCGCGGATCATACACTAGGCTTGCGGCGCGGCGCCCAGCAACTCGTCAAGCTGCGCAAGCTGGACCGGGTCCTTGACCACGACGCGCAGCCATTCATGCAACGGCAGCTCGCCCCATTTGGCGGCCTTCTCCGCCAGGTAGGCAACGGGGCTGTGCGGCTCGGTGCGGCGGAAGAATTCGGCCACCAGCCGCAATTGCGCCAGCGCGTGCTCGCGGGTGTCGGGCATCGCCGGCTGCCCCCGCGCGGCCGCACCGGTCGCCACGACAGCAGCTGCGCCGGGGCCTTCCGGCCGTGCCGCGCGGCCACCTGCCTCGGCGCTGGGCGGGGCTGTTTCAGGTGACGCCATGCGCGCCGCCTGCGCGACTGCGCGCAGCACTGCCTCCCGCGCCGGCCCGAACGCCGGACCATCTGCACCGAGGCGCGCATCGACCGCCAATTGCAGCTGCTCCAACGCCGCCAGGCAATGCCGCGCATCCTGCAAGCATTGCTCGGCGTCCCCGCTGGATGGAAGGTCCTGCAGCAGCGCAGCTGTCCGTCCCAGCAGCCAGGCCAGGCTACCGCTGCGCAGCTCATGTTCGCCGCCCTCCGGCAATGGATGCACATGCTCCCAAAACCGCTCGCACAGGCCGGCCAGCAGCAGCAGGCCGTCGCCCAGGCCGCGCATCCCGTGGGTGTGGGCCCGAGCCTCGGCCAGCCACACGGCCAGCCGCAAATCCTTGCTGCGCGAACGCAGCAGCTCCGCGCAGCGATTGGCCACCAGCGGCCAGTCCGCGCTATGCAAGGGCATCGCCCACTCGCCCTGCTCCAGCGTTGGATCGTCCTGGCGCCGCGCGGCGGCAATCGCATCCATGCAGGCATCGAACGAAACGTCCTCGCCGCAAGGCTGGCTGACGCTGACCGGCACCAGCAAGTCCTCATTCGTGAACATAGGCCCTCCCTATTTGGTGGTAATCCGGAACTGGCCCTGGCGCGTCACGCCCGCTTTCACTTTCGTCACCGGCATCCCTTCGGCCATGCGCGCCAGCAGCACATCGGCCACGCCCGGCAGCAGGCTGCCATGCAGGATGCTGTCGATATTCCGCGCCCCTGAATCGGTCTCGGTGCAGCGCGCCAGCACAGCCTGCACCAGCGCATCGTCCCAGCAGAATTCAGCGTGGTGGTTTTCGCTGATGCGCTGGCCGATGCGGCCCAGTTTCAGCGCAATGACCTGGGCCAGCGCCTCGTCCGAAATCGGGTAATACGGCACCACTTGCAGCCTGCCGAGGAAGGCCGGCTTGAAATGCCGGACCAGCTGCGGCCGCAGCAGCGCGTCAAGTTCCTCCGGCGTGGGCAATGGCGCGCCACCACGGTTCAGGCATGCCTGCATGATGGCGCCTGAACCAAGGTTGGAAGTGAGGATGATGACGGTGTTGCTGAAGTCCACCGTCTGACCCTCCGCATCTTCCAGCATGCCGCAGTCGAACACCTGGTAAAACAGTTCCAGCACGTCCGGGTGGGCCTTGTCGGCTTCATCGAGCAGCACCACACAATACGGGTTGCGCCGCACCGCCTCGGTCAGCACCCCGCCCTCGCCATAGCCGACGTAGCCGGGTGGAGAACCCTTCAGGCCAGCCACGCTGTGCGGTTCCTGGTATTCGCTCATATTGAGCGTCACCAGTTTTCGCTCGCCACCATACAGCAGGTCAGCCAGCGCCAGTGCGGTCTCGGTCTTGCCGACTCCGGACGGCCCGGTCAGCAGGAACACGCCTTTGGGCTTGCGCGGATCATCCAGCCCGGCACGCGCAGTGCGCATGCGCTGCACAATGCTTGCGACAGCATGCGCCTGGCCCAGCACGCGCGACTCCAGCGCAGGCATCAGTTGCTGCACGGTGCGTATTTCATCGCGCAGCATGCGTCCCACCGGGATTCCCGTCCACGCCGCGACCACGCCTGCCACGACGTGGCGATCGACCTCCAGCGGCACCAGCGGATTCTCGCGCTGAAACGCCTGCAATTGCTGCTGCACTGTCGACGCCGCGGCAGCGTCGCCTTCTTGGCGCAGCGCGATCACACGCGCGCACAGCTCGCGCTCACGTTCATGCCGCGCGGCCAATTCCGCGTGCCAGGCCTGGAGGCTGCCGCGCTCGTCGCGCAGCGCCGGCAGCGATGACGGCCCGGCGTCGGCTGCGTTGGCACTGGTCGCCGCGTCGCGCTCCAAGGCCGCAATGCGCACCGACAGCCGTTCGATCTGGCAGGCGGCGTCCTCCAGCAGGGCAGGCGACGCGCACTGTCCCAGGGCGACCCTGGCGCAAGCGGTATCAAGCACGCCGACCGCCTTGTCCGGCAACTGGCGGCTATTGATGTAGCGCTGCGCCAGCCGCACCGCCGCCGTCACGGCGTCATCGCGAATGCGTACGCCGAAATGCTGTTCCATCAGTGGCACCATGGCGCGCAACATGCCTGCTGCGGTGTCTTCGTCCGGCTCTTCGACCTTCACCACCTGGAAGCGGCGTGCCAGGGCGGCATCCTTCTCGAAATAGCGCTTGTACTCGCTCCACGTCGTCGCCGCAATCGTGCGCAGTTCGCCGCGCGCCAGTGCCGGCTTCAGGAGATTGGCGGCGTCGCCCTGCCCCGCGCTACCGCCGGCGCCAATCATCGTGTGCGCCTCGTCGATGAAAAGAACGATGGGGTGCGGACTGCGCCGCACCTCGTCAATCACATTTTTCAGGCGCGCCTCGAATTCTCCGCGCACGCTGGCGCCAGCCTGCAACAGCGCCAGGTCAAGCGCATGCAAGGCAACGTTGCGCAGCGGCGGCGGCACCTCGCCGGCGGCGATGCGCAAGGCCAGGCCCTCGACCACGGCCGTCTTGCCGACGCCTGCCTCCCCGGTCAGGATCGGATTGTTCTGGCGACGGCGCAGCAGGACGTCCATCAGCTGCCGCACTTCTGCCGCCCGGCCGACGACCGGGTCGAGCTTGCCGTCCCGCGCTAGCTGGCACAGGTTGACGGTATATTGCGCCAGGGCCGGCGCCAAAGGCTGGTCTGCCTGCGGCATGCCTGCGTCCTGCACCTTTGCCGGAGTCACCGGGACCGCCGATTCTGCCGACCCGGCGACATACTTCTCCATGCGGTGTTTCAATCCGTCGACTGGAAAGCGCGCGAACAGGGCTGAAATCCGTGCCACCTGCTGCGACAGTTCCGATTCGGTCAACACGGCAAGCAGCAAATGGCAGCTGCGCACCTGGTCCGGCTGCGGCAAGGCCAGCGAGGCAATCAGCCAGGCATGCTCCAGCATCAGTTGCAGCCGCCGTGCGAACACGGGAACGCGGGTCGTGGCGATGCGAACGCTGGCCAGTTCGCGCCGCAGGTCGGCTTCCAGCGCGGTGGCGCTGACGTCACAGCGGCGCGCGATCGCCAGCAAGTCGCAGTCCGGCTGCTCCAGCAACGCAAGCAGCAGGTGCTCCACATCGACTTCACCATGCCCCATGCCAATGGCGATATTGGCAGCGCGGGTAGCGGCCGTATGGCAGGCACCGTTCAGTTTTCCAATCAGGGTTTTCAATTGAATGCTCATGCCTTGGCTCCGCGCTTGATGGAATAATGCAGCGATGACGGCTGCAAAGCGGCGCTGAAGCGGACCGCCTCAGTCGCGCCGTGCATCCGCAACATGCCAACAATGACGATATCGATGCGATTGACGGTGCCGGTGCGCTCGGCCAAAGTGACCTGAACGTTGCACAACCGCGGCTCGTGCCGTTCGACCGCCAGGCGGATGCTGCTGCAGATGCGCAGCCGGTCCTCGCTGCTGCTATGCGACAGGCCGGCGAAATCGGCCAGCCCGAAATTCAGGATCGAGCTCGCGCAATGGGGATAAGCCTGCAATCGCTGCTGCGACAGCGCAGTACGCGTATTGAGCAGCGCTTCCAGGTCGCGCGCCACGCTTTCCGTCAACTGCTCCTGCGACAGGAAGCGCCCGCCGTGATGGGATCCCAGCAAGCGGTCCAGCAACCCCGGCCTGTAACCATCCATTCCGCACCTCCGAAAAAAACGGCTGCAGCACTTGCGCGCCGCAGCCGCAACTCCCTCCAAAATCATGCAATGCGGTTGGTTGCCAGGTCCCAGCCGCCGGACGTATTGCCGCCCATGCCGCCCGAAATGCGCTGCTGCGTGTACTTCCAGCGCACTTTCGAGAATTTGAAGCCCACTTCTTCGGTCAGGATGTCGCCTTCGCTGACCGATGGGGAAACCGCCCCAATCAGCACGTTATCGAGTTCGATCTCGAAGTACTTGACCCGCTCGCCCTGCGCATCGGCACGCATGAATTCCAGCTTGGCCTTGGGGATGGTGCGTCCCGCGGAGCAGGTTTGCAGCAGGATCGGCGAGGCCAGGTCGGCCAGCTTGGTGATCACCACGTCGCGATGTTCGCAACGTTCGGCCGTGTGGCCGCCGCCGGTGGAGGACGTGGCCGAACGGGGTTGCTCCACCGCCCAACTGACCGATTTGCATTCGATCCAGTCCTTGTGACGGTCATCGGTCGACTCCCCCTTGATGCCATCGATATGCAGGTACACGTCAATTGCCATCGCAATGCTCCTTCTCAGTAGTTGGTGGTTTGCGGCAGCTCCGCCACGAGGCGGAGGGAAACGGTCAGCTCGTCGAGCTGGAAATGGGGACGCAGGAAGCTGACGGCGCGGAACACGCCGGGCCGGCCGGGCACTTCGCTGACCTGGACCGAAGCTTCGCGCAGCGGGAATTGCGCCTTCTGTTCCTGGCTGGCGTTATCGTCCAGCAGGACATACTTCATCAGCCAGCGGTTCAGGAAGTCTTCGGCATTGGAGGCGGCGGCAAAGCTGCCGATCTTGTCGCGCATCATGGCCTTCATGTAGTGCGCAATGCGCGACACGGCAAAGATGTATTGCAGTTGCGATGACAGCACGGCATTCGCGTTGGCAGCGTCGGAGCTGTAGCGCATTGCCTTCTGCGCCGATTGGGCGCCGAAGAAGGCGGCGTACGCGGTGTTCTTGCAGTGGACCAGGGAAATGAAGCCAAGGTCGCTCAATTCCTTTTCGCGGCGGTCGGTAATCGCCACCTCGGTCGGGCATTTCAGCGCCACCTCGCCTTCGTCGGTCTTGAACGTGTGGGTCGGCAGGTCGTCCACCAGGCCGCCGCCCTCCACGCCGCGGATCGCCGCGCACCAGCCGAATTCCTCGTGGGCCTTGGTCAGGCGGGCGCCGAATGCATAGGCGGCATTGCACCACAGGTATTTGTGGTGGTCGCGGCCGTTGACGTCTTCCACGAAGTTGAAGCCCTCGACCGTGGTGCCGTCGACAGGATTGAATGGCAGCCGCCCCAGGAAGCGCGGCAGCGTCAGGCCGACGTAGCGCGAGTCTTCCGATTCGCGGAAGGCTTTCCACTTGGCGTATTCCACGGTGTCGAACACTTTGGCCAGGTCGCGCGGTTTGCCCAGGTCGCCGTAACTTTCCAGGCCGAACAGCTCTGGAGCGGCAGCGCTGATAAACGGCGCATGGGCCGCCGCCGCAAGGTGCGACATCTGTTCGATGAAATAGATGTCCTCGGGCTGGCGCGAAATCTCGAAGTCGCCCAGCAACGCTGCATAAGGCGAGCCGCCGAAGGTGCCGAATTCTTCTTCGTAGACTTTCTTGAAGATGGTGCTCTGGTCGAAGTCCAGCGCGCTCTGGAAGTCGCGCACCAGCTCGCGCTTGGTGGCGTTCAGCAGGCGGATTTTCAGCGAAGGCCCGGTGGCCGTGCTGCGCACCAGGTAATGCAGCCCAGTCCAGCTTTGCTCCAGCTTCTGGAATTCGGGGGTATGCATGATGGCGCTGAGCTGGTCCGAGATCATGCGGTCCAACTCCGCCACACGGGCGTCGATGGTGGCCGACAGGTTGTGCGACATATGCACGGTGCCCTGTACCACCTGCCGCGCCAGTTCACCGATGATGTCGCGCGCGCGTTCATGCTCGCTGCTGGACTTGGCAACCTTGCTTTGCTCGACGATGCGGTCCAGCAGGTCGCCATCGTCCACCGGAGCCGCCGTTGCCGCCTTCATTTGCGCATTCATTCAATCCTCCTTGGGCGCGATGGCCGCCAGGTTTTCGGTGTTCTGCAGCACGTCGGTCAGCAAGTCCTCCAGCCGGTCGTTTCCGGCCAGCTTGTTGCGCAGGTCGGCCAGCTTGCTGCGCGCCTCCAGCAGCTTGCCCAAGGGCGCAACCTGGCGCACGATGGCTTCCGGTCGGAAGTCCTGCATCGAGCCAAAGCGCAGTTCCACCGGGAACTCGCCCAGCCCGCCCAGGCGGTCCGGTACCTGGAAGTTCAGCACTGGATTCACGCCGGCCAGCACTTCATCGAAGTTGTCGCTGTCGATGTTGACGAAATTGCGCTCCTTCAGCCGCTTTTGCGGTGCGGCCGGGTTGCCGCCAAAATCGCCCATGACGCCCACCACAAAGGGCAGCTCCTTGTTCTCCATGTCGCCGCCGACTTCAACGTCATAGGTCATCTGCACACGCGGGGGACGCACCTTGCCCAGGCGCTTCTGCACGCTGTCACGATTTGCCATTGCCAACTCCTTATTTGAGTGCGCCGAAAGGATCGGCAGTGGTGGAAGGATTCGGCGCCGTGCGCGGCGCCGGCAGCTTGATCGGCGAAGCAGTTTTCTTCGGCTGCCGTACACCTCCGGCAACGGGCACCAGCACGTCTTCGCCGAGGGTGTTGCGCAGCGTGCGCGCCAATTCCTGTGCTTCGCTGCGCACGGATCCGCCAAGGCTGCTCTGCTGGTTCAGTTCCGCCAGCGAACGGGTCGACAGCCGAAGGCCGCTGACGGCGATGATGCTGAGCGCCTGCTTGTCAGCCGGATCGCGCTGCAGCGCTTCCTGGGCCTGCACGATGGCCTCGCTGTAATTGCCCCGGTCAAAGCGCATTTGCGCCATCTGCAGCCAGGGCGATTTTTCGGATGGATAGTTCGCTGCGGCGGCCTTCAGTGCAGCCAGCGCTTTCTCGTGCTGGCCCGCCGCTGCGGCGCGATCGGCATCGGCCAGCATCCTCTCCAGCGATTGCCCGCCGGCTTTCTCGCCAGCCTGCAGTGAGCCGTCGCTGGCGCATCCGGCCAACGTGGCCGCGCCAATCAGTACTGCGGTCAACAATTTGCGCATTGTTCTCTCCTTCCGCAAAGTGAAGGCCATTATTGAATCGATGCGCGTGCTTGCCATTGCGTTGTCTCAAAGCGCACCGACTTCGCCGCGCCGCAGTTTGCGCGCGCGCAAACGCCAGCAGCACCGCCGCAGTTTTAATGGATACCTCAACCAAGGAGGCCGGCATGACATTACCTGCGAAGATCCTCTGGAGCGAAGGCCTGTTCCTGCGTCCGCAGCATTTCCAGCAGCAGGATCGCTATCACGAAGCGCGCATGCACGCGACAGTCCTGGCCGCGCAGCCCATGCTGTGGGGCGTGCAGGCGGTGGAATGGGACACGGCAGCACTGGCGAACGGCAAACTGCGCATGCTCGCCCTGCGTGCCGTCTTTCGCGAAGGCGAGTTGTTCGATGCCCCCGGCAGCGATCCGCTGCCGCCGGCAATCGACCTCACCACCTTGCCGTCGGAGGTGCCGGAAATCTGCTACCACGCCGCGCTGCCGTCGCAGGAGTCCGACCGTTTCCAGCAGGCCGAGCGCGAGACCGCCGACCTGTTCAGCGATGCCCTGCCGGCCGGCCTGACTTACCTGCGCAAGCAAGTGCGCCTGGTATCGGACCTCGAACCGCGCGGCGCCTACGACAGTTTTCCTTTGCTGCGCCTGCGCCGCGTTGTGTCGGGCAGCTTCGAAATCGATCCATCGTTCATGCCGCCGTCCCTGGCCATCTGTGCTACGCCACGCCTCAAGCTCCTGCTCGATCAGCTGATGGATGCGTTGCAGGCCAAGGTGAATGCTTTGCAAGGGCATATGCGCGAACCAAGCCGCAACGTGATCGAATTCCGCAGCGGCGACGTTTCGTCGTTCTGGCTGCTGCATACGGTATCCACATCGGCAGCGTCCTTGCTGCACCTGCTGCGCCACCCTTCGCTCCACCCGGAACGCCTGTACCAGGCCATGCTCGGCCTCGCGGGCGGCCTGATGACGTATTCACGGCTGGTCCACCTTGGCAACCTCCCCACTTACGACCATGCGGCGCCCGGACCGGCCTTCCTGCAACTCGACGGCTTGATCCGGGAGCTGCTCGATACCGTAATTTCGGCGCGCTATTTCGCCGTCGCCCTGCGTGAAGAAAAGCCCGGCTACCACCTTGGCAAGCTCGATTCCGGCAAAATCGGCGGCGGCGCTACCCTCTACCTTGCCATTGCCGCGGCAATTCCGGTGCTGGAACTGGTGGAGGCGGTACCGCTGCGCGTCAAAGCCGGTGCACCGGACGATGTGGAGCAGTGCGTACTGTCCGCCATGCCCGGCGTGAAGCTGGTGCACGCACCACAAGTTCCTTCCGCCATTCCGGTGCGCCCCGACACCTGCTACTTTGCGCTCGAGAACCGTGGCGTGCTGTACGAGCAGATGCTCAAGGCACAATCGATTTCCATCTATGTGCCCGCAGGGATCAAGGAACTGCGGCTCGAACTCCTGGTGGTGACAGCATGAGCCACTTCATTGAACGGCGCGCAGCCCCGCCACAGCAACGCGTCCCGGCCCTGGTGGACCTGATGCACGAAGGCTTCCATATGCTTTCCATGCTGCGCCATGGCTGCACCCCGCCGGGTGAAACGGAATTCGCGGCAGCCATCCGCGGCTTCCTTGACGACTCCTCCAGCGAGGCGCGCGAACTGCACATCGCCGCTGAAGACATCGAGAGCGCCACATATGCCTTCTGCGCAGCGCTCGACGAAACGATCCTGGCGTCTGCCTTTCCCTTGCGCGGCACCTGGGAACGCAGGCCCTTGCAGTTGCTGCTGTTCGGCGACCAACTGGCGGGCGAGCACTTCTTCGACAAGCTGGAGCAACTTCGCCTCAAGGGAAGCGAAAGGCTGCAGGCACTGCAGGTCTTCCATATGTGCCTGCTGCTTGGCTTCAGGGGCCGCTACGCACTGGAGGACGCCGACCGCCTTTCATACCTCACTGCCCGCCTGGGCGACGAGATAGCGCACCTGCGCGGCAAGGACAAAGGTTTTGCACCGCGCGCGGCACGCCCGGACAATGTCGCGCATAAGCTGCAAAGCAATGCCCCGCTGTGGATTGCGGGTGGCGTCTTCGCTTCCGCGGCACTGCTCTCGTTCGGCGCCATGCGATACTCGCTCGCCAGTTCAACCAGCACCACGCTGGCCGCCTACCAGGACGTGGTCAAGCAGCCTCCGCGCCCGGCCACGCTGACGATGACACTGCCCTGAGCCTGGTCAATCCGCTACGCGGAATTCGATCCGCCGGTTGCGCGCCCTCCCCTCGGCGCCGGAGTTGTCTGCCACCGGCTGGTCCGGGCCTGCGCCCGCCACCGCAATGCTGGCCGCAGCAATGCCTTTCGCCGCAAGGTAGCTGCGCACGGCACCGGCGCGCGCCAGGCTCAACGCCAGGTTGGCTTCGCGCGTGCCGGTATTGTCGGTGTGGCCGATGACCTCTACTTTGCGGCCGCCGATCTGTCCCAGTGCGGCAGCCATTTCGTCCAGGATCAGCATGCCGGAAGGGCGCAGCACCGCCTGCCCGCTTTCGAATTCGATGATGCGCCGCGCCAGCGCTGTATCCAGCACCTTTTGCGCCGGAGCGTTGACGCGCAGGCCATTGCTGATCGTGTACGTCGGATTGAGGCTGTTGGCCAGCTCGCTGGCTACCTGCTGCCGCAGCGCTTCGTTTGCGACATCGCCGCGGATTCCCACCCGGTTGCCTTCGATCGTCAATTGTCCCTGGGTGACCTGCTTTAGCGGTTCGCCGAGAAGCTTTTGCATATGCGCGCTCCAGTTAGGCGGCGCCACGACGGCGCCAACTGCCAGCTGGTCCACCACGCGCGTGGCGCCATACAGGGCGCGTGCCCGCTGCAGGATGGCGGCCCTGGTCGCCTCGTCGGGCACCGTGCCCGCGACGACGACCGGTGCCAGCTGCGCGAACGCCGGCGCGCAGGCCAGTGAAAAGACCAGTGCCAACTTGTGCATGGCAGGCTCCTTTTGTCAGCAAAAGGTTTCATGGAACAGCTGTATGGCAACTGGCAAGCCAAGCTGCCCCTGCTCCAGGCAGGCCGACAGGCGCTGCAAGGGAGCGTCTCCGCGCAACGCGCCTTCCGCCCAGGCGCAGTCCCCCAGCACCACCATGCCATCCTGCGCCGCGTCCGGATCCATCACGGAAAACAGGGTGGCCGGGTTGGCGCCATCGAGTCCAAGCACCAGCGAGGGCACGCCGCCGACTGGAGCCAGGAACATGGCAATTTCCAGGTCCTGGCGCGCCAGCAGCGGTGCGGCAAGCGTCATCCAGAAAGCGGCAACCGGCGCACGCAATGCCGGCGCGCGCGGCAAGGGCAGCGCCAGGCAGCGCGACGTCACTGGGGCATGTTCGCTGAGGGGCGAGAGCAGCAAGCCCAGGGCCAGCAGCAGGTGGCGCAGGTGTAGTCTCCCCGGCTGTCCCGCCAATGCGTCTTCCAGGCTGGCCAGGCAGGCCTGCGCCAGGTATTGCTCCAGCGCTGCCTGGGCCAGGCCAGCCTCGCTCAGAGACACCGGCAGGATGCTGTCGAGTGGCCGCATCACGGCATCAGCCGCCGTGCCGGCGGCAAGGGCCAGGCCTTCCCATGCCGGCGCCAGGGCAAGCGGGCTGCAAGGCAGGAAGTCGCGCGGTTTCGCAACGTGATGAACGGACATGCAGATGAAAGGGAAACGGCGTGCCGACTGGTCCCTGCTGGCCAGCAGATGGCCGCAGACCACCTGGCGCGAGCGCGTCCCGATAAACGCAAAGTCCACGGGCGGGCATGCGTCGTAATGCTGGCGCCAGCGCGGATTGGCAGCAAGGCGCTGCATGACAGCAGCCAGCCACTGGTCCATCAACTCCACCAAGACCTGGTCGCCGGGCGAACGTACAAAGTCGCCGCAGCCCGGCAGCTTGCCGAAATAGACGACACGTTGGGATGGGGCGCTCATGGCGCGCTTCCTTTGCCAACCACCGTTTCCGGCAAGCGCATGCCGCGAAAGCCGCTGTCGCCCTGGGCGCTGCCCGGTGTGCTGGTGATGCGCAGGTCGACCGTCACGGCAACGTTGCCGCTGCTCCAGCGCAGTTCATGCACGCCCTCCTCTTTGCGCGTACGGGATGCGGAATCGATCATGCGGCGCAAGCCCTGGGCGCCGCTTTCGCTGAACAGCTCCACGACCTTGCCTTCCGGCGTCACGCCGCTGATGCGCACGCCGCTGCTTCCCTGCGGCCCCGGATAGACCATATTCGCCCATTGGGGAACATCATTGCGAAAGCGTAGCAACTGGCCATCAATCTCGATCGAATACTCTGCCAGGCCGCTGGCTGCATGCGGCAGCAGCTGGAACACGGTCTGCGTTGTCGGAGCGACGCCGCCTGCCGCCACTGGCGCCATCCAGGCTGGAAAGCGCTGCAAAGCCTGTGGCGCAAAATTAATGCCGATGTCCGCCCACGTGCGCGGCGCCAATACGTCGCCGCGCCGCACTACCAGCGCGCCCAAGGAACTGCCGGCAAACTTCGCGATGGCCCCCTCTGGGCCGAACACCTGGCCAATCTCCGCCACACTGGCTTCTGCGCTGCCTGCCGGTGCGAAGGGGAATTTGCCGGCGAGCGTGCGATTGAATGGCTCATAGACTTGCGCCTGCCAGGTCTTGTTGATCTCCGCTTCCGCCGGCGCGACCAGTCCCGCAAAGACCTGGATCAACGGCCGGACCAGCAGCGGCCGGATAGCCTGCTTCTGGGTGTCGCCCAGCCCCGCCATCATCTGTTCGTCCACGTGGCGCAATGCCTCGGACAGCTCGGAGCCCGAGCCCTCCAGCGTTTGCTGCATCAACTGCCTGGCGCCGGGACCCGGATCGCCCTGGTTGCGAATGCCGTTCAGCCGTGCCCGCAGCCGCGAAAGCTGGTCAAGGTAAGTCCGCATCAGCGAGCCATCCCTGTCTCGCGTTGCCAGCAACCCGGCCACCGGCGCGAACTCCCGGCCCAGCGCACCGGCTTGCGGCAACGCAGCCGCCACAACACCCGCTGCCGGCGAACGCTCGAACAGTCGCGCTTTGAACCAGTGCGCCACACCCTGGTCCGCCTGTTGCACGCCGGCCGCCGGCAAGCCGGGGTTGTCCCAGCCGGTTTGCGTCACCACCGTGCTCCAGATTTTCAGCAGCGGGGAGATCGCAGGGTCGCCAAGACGGTTCATGGCGTCGACCGTCCGTGGGAAATCCGGCATCGCCGCAATGACGACGCCCTGCAGGAAGGCCTGCCATTCCTTGCTGTACTCCGCCTTGTAGCTGTCGGTCAGCGCCTTTTGCACCTGTTCGGGGCTGCCCTCCAGCGTCAGGTCGGCGCGCTCCGCCGTTTTCAGCACCCAGTCGCTCGATTGCAGTGCGCTGTTGGCCGCTTCACGGATCGCCGTGCGGACATAGCCTTCCCACGCCTCGCGCGTGAATGCTCCCGAAACGGCATGGCTGCCCTGGACCAGCTCACGATCCTGCTCGCCGACGATGCGCGCCACCGTCACCGCGGGATAGCGCGTGCTGGCGCGCGCCTTGATCTCGGCATAGACGCGCTCGCGCGCCGTCATGCCGCGCACCACTTGCCGCAGCTGGTCACGCGCCGTATCGACCAGCGCCAGCTTCGGTTCAATGCGCGGCCAGGCCGGGTCGTTCAGCTGCGACAGGTAAAACGCCAGCAGCACCTCCGCGCTTCGCAGGAGCTGTTCGCGCGGCATGGCGCCGCGATTGGCCTCCAGCCAACTGCGCCAGTGGCGCGTGAGCTGGTCGCCCAGATGGCCGGTTTCCGCATGCGATTTATCTGCCAGCATCAGATAGGCCTTCAGCGCGTTATAGCAATCCTCGACATTGCCGGCCTCGCGCTGGCCAAGGGCAAACAGCTGCGTCTCCAGGCTGGCTGCCACAGGCTTGAGCAGGATTTCACTCATGCCCTTGAAGTACTCGCTGCGCAGTTTGCGGCCCAGCGCGCCGCCCTGGTACAGGCCCATTCCCAACAGCCAGGGCGATTCGCGATCCAGCTTATCCAATTGCTCGATGCGCTCTTGCAGCAGCTGCAGCGCTTCCAGGCGCGATTGCAGGTCCGGGCGTTGTGCCTGCAGCTTGACCGCTTTATCCAGGTCCGCGGCAGCATTGGCGACCAGTTGCGCATTGCCCGAATACGACCAGGTCCAGGCGCCCTGCGCCGCGCCTAGCAGCAGAATCGCAACTGCAAAGGCGCCATTGCGCATCAGCCGTTGCCTGCGCGTCGCGTATTGGGAGACCAGGTCCTTGTCGGCAAAGATCACTTCACGGAAAAGCCGGGGGAGGAAATACCCCGCCTGCGGGCCAGTGCCTGCGCGCGGCGCGGCATCGACTGTCCGCGTCAATCCAAATTTCTTGGCCACCCGCAGCGACTGGGCGCACAGTGGTTGCCCCTCCTGTAAGGCGCTGGTGAAGTAATAGCCACGGAACAAGGGGCGGAATTGGAAGGGGTTATCTTCGAACAGCGTGGCGAGGAAGGCCTTCAACGGCGCGCGCAAGGCAGCGAACTCCAATGGGAATGTATGTACCCCAGCAGGCACCAGTTCACGGCGGCGCTGGGTCATGGTAGCGACGCCCATTTCACGCAGCCCTTCGCACAGCTCATCGAAACTCTGCTCAAAGAATGCCAGCATGTCGCGGCAGCCGGCTTTCTGCTTGAACGGCATCGTTGCGCCCCAGGGCCGCTCGCGCTCCGCCGCTTCGGCATCCATGAAGAAGTCGGCAAAGCCCGCTACCAGGTCGGCCTTGGTGAACATCACATACACTGGCGCGAACACTTCCAGCTTCTCGATCAGGTCCTGCACGCGCTGGCGCAGGCTTCTGGCAAGCTGCAACACCGACTCTGTGTCGTCGCCGCGTAACTCGGCAATGCTGACCGCGATGACGATGCCATTGATCGGCGCCCTTGGCCGCTGCTTCTTCAGCAACCCAAGAAAGCCATGCCACTCCTCGCGGTCGGCGGCCTGCACCGCGTACCGCCCGGCGGTGTCGAGCAAGATGCCTTCCGCCGTAAAGAACCAATCGCACTGGCGTGTTCCGCCAACGCCCGGGATCGCTTTGGGGTCGGCAAACGGGAACTGCAAGCCGGACTGCGTGATCGCGCTGCTCTTGCCCGCTGCCGGATTGCCGATCACCATATACCAGGGCAGTTCATACAGGGCGCGCGCGCCAGTCGCTCGGCCAAGCCGCGAATTCCTGATCGTGCCGACCGCTTCCAGCATTGCGTTGCGGACCGCATCAAGGTCGGCTTCGGCGCGTGTTTCGGCCGCCGGTGCGGACGTGTTTTCGCGCCGGTATGCAAGGAAGCGGCGGATGCCCCACACCGCCTGCACCAGCAAGGCCACCGCCACGATGCCGGCCAGCGCCCACACCAGCGCAAGTTGCAGGAGTTCGGCGCCGAGGAAGATCAGACCCGCCAGCAATGCGAAGGCCAGAACGTTCAGGGTGCGCCTGTCGGTAAGCAGGTACCAGGTTCGTTGCAGCATGATGGACTGGAAAAGGGAGGCAGGTTGGCCGATGTTGCCATCAAGCCGCGCGGTGCCCCTTGAGCCGCCTCAAGCTGCGGTGTCGCGTGTGCGCAATTCGGTATGCCCAAAGTCCATCATGGTCCAGCGCCCTCCCCACACCATGCCGACGGCTTCAGCGGCCTCGCCATACAACCGGTAGCCGCGCATCGCCCAAGGATCTCGTTCGCTGATGACCAGCTTTCCCTCACGGATAAAGGCACAGTCGGCGGCGAGCCCGAATTGATGAAAGCTTTGAAAGGCGCGTGCGTTGCTGACATGGCTGCCCGCTGCGGCCAGCCTGTCCTGCCGTTCCGGGCTGCGGTAGCCTTCCAACAAGGCCATTTCATAGCCGTGGCGCTCGCGCATCACATTGAACACCACCAGCAGGCGGCGCGCAAAGTCCTTGTCCAGGCGCTGCCAGTCGCGGTCCGCCTGCGACAGCATGGGGCGCAGCAGCTCGACTTCCACCGTGGCGAATGCCAGTGGCGGCAATGGCGGTGGCGGCACCAATTGTTCACCTTGCAGCACAGCCGCTATTTGCGGATCGACGGGGCGGCTGCTGTCATCGAACGCCGGCACCATCTGGCGCGGACGCAGCAGGCGTACCAGCAATGGCGGTGCGCAAGCCAGCAGCGCAGTCCCGGCACCCAACAATACCAAGCGTCGCTGGCGCGGGCTGGGCCGGCGTTTGGGGGGAAACAACAACATCCAGCCGGCAGCGCTGGCCAGCACGAAGATGCTCGCGACGATAAATGGCAACATGGTGCGATCCATCAATACGAAAGCGCATGCGGGGCGCGACACTTGAATCCTATGCCGCCCCGCAATCGGACGGGTCGAGCGAAATCAAGCTTTGGGAGGACTTATGCGGCCGGACTTGTTTGCAGGCCCTGCGCTGCGGGATGATCGTTACCGCATCCTGGCCCGGCTGGCCAATGGCGGCAGCGTGCCAGCTGCGGCCCGCCATTGGATTCGCTGGAATCCGACGCAGCGCGCCCGACTTGCCGCTGTGGCTACGCTGCTGGCTACCGGCGCGGCAGCCTGGGTATGGCTTCAAAACGGAGAGTCCCCTGCGGCGGAACCGATCGTGCGCGCCGTGCGCCCCGGAGTGCCGCCACCGCCAGCCGCCCAAGCGGAGGCCGCGCCGCAGCAGGCTGCAACGATCATAAACGCCGTAATGCCGCCCACCGCGCCTGCGAACGCACCGCCAGCGCTTGCGCCACACGCAGCCATCGGCACGACGCCAGCCTTGGCGGCTGCAAGGCCCGTCGACTCAAGGCCGGCGCACCGGCGCCCCGGCAAATCCGCCGCCCTTTCGCGCAAACAGGAAGGCGCCTCCACTGCAACGGAAAGTGATGAAGACGTGACTTTGCTGGCCGCAATGCTCAAACACGCCAAGCCGCAAAAACCTTCGCCTATGCCGCCAAAGGATTGATGAACGCAGCCATCGCTTGCAGCGCCGCCTCGGGCTGTTCGATATGCGGGCTATGGCCGCAGCCCGGCAGCAGCAACTGGCTTGCACCAGGCGTGCCCCGCTCGATGGCGTCCAATTGGGCGCCCGAGCCGTAATGGTCATCGCTGCCCTGCATTGCCAGCAGCGGGCAGGCAATAGCCGGCAACAGGTATTCGATATTCCACTGCCGGAACCATGGCGCCAGCCAGGTATCGGCCCAGGAAGAAAACACTTGCTCCGCCTTGTCTCCATGGTAGCGCGCCAAGGCGCGCATCTTTCCGGCGCCATGGGCTGCCAGCACAGCGCGAATGCCCTCGATAGTGACGTCTTCCACAAACACGTGCGCAGCAGCGCTGATCACGCCACGCAGGCCTTGCGGGCGTGCAGCTGCATAAATCAGTGCAATGCTGCCGCCATCCGAATGGCCAACCACGATGTGTTCGCGGCCCGGCGCGAGGCGCGCCATCACTGCCGGCAGTTCGACCAGGGCAAACTGGTGCAGGTAATGAATGCTGCGCGGCCCAGGCTGCGGCGAGGACATGCCATACCCCTGGCGCTCATACACCAGCCCGGGACAACCGGTGGCAGCACACAGCCGCTCCGGGAATTCCTTCCACATGCCGATGCAACCCAGGCCCTCATGCAGGAACACCAGTAATGGCTTGTGCGGATCGCCTTCAATCGGCACATAATGCAATTGCGCGTTACCCAGTTCCAGCATTGGCATGCGTCGCTCCTAGTGCAAGGCGAAATCCACGCGGGCAGTGGCACCGGCTTTGGGCGCAACCAGGAAAATACGCTCCGGCGGCACTTGTCCCTGCCCCACCAGCCATTCCTTGGCGGCCTGCGCGCGGCGATTGCCGAGCGTGACGAAGTCGTCCTGGTCAAGCTTGATATTCGCCAGCATCAGCTTTTCCATTTCTTCGACTGGAAGCGATTTGGCAAAGCCCAGGGCGTTGCGCGGCTTGACGAATTTCTCGTCCTTGTAGGCGCGCTCCAGCAAGCCCGCATATTCCTCTTTGGCCACCACGACGCCGCCTTCCGGCAGTTCGGCACTGCGCGCCTGCAGGTCGCGCGTCTTGAGCTGGCGCAGCTTGCGCTCCAGCGCCGCACGTTTGAGCGCTTCCTGTTCGGCCGCTTCGTCGAAGCGGCCGGTAATGTCCAGCTTCAAAGCCGGGCGCTCGGTCAGCGCCTTGGCCAGCGACTTCAGCTTCCCTTCCGATGCCGGCAGCAGCGCCGCGCGGCCCTGGTCGAATTCGAGCATCGACAATTCCTCGCCGCCGCCGAACAGTGAACCGATCAGGGCAAATGGCGAAGTGACGGTTTTCATGATGGCGTTGCCGATCACCTTCAGGATAATGCCGCCGAGCGAGAACTGCGGGTCGTCCAGCGAACCCCCGATCGGCACATTGATGTCGATCACGCCATTGCGGTCGCTCAGCAGCGCTACTGCCAGGTTGACCGGCAATTTTGTGGCGTCCGGATTCGTGCTCTCCTTGCCGAAGGTCAGCTGGTCAAGCACCAGGCGGTTCTCGGCCTTCAACTGGCGGTTCTCCAGCGCATAGGCCACTTCGAACGTCATCTTGCCTTTCTCGATGCCGTAACCGACATACTTATCCGCATAGGCCGAAAGCTGGGACAGTTCCATGCCGCGAACTTCAGCACGCAGGTCAAGCGAAAGCGCCTGCTTCAACGGATGCACGCGGCCGGCGATCAGCAGCGGCGCGCCGCTGACGTTGCCGCGCAGGTCGACATTGGCATTGTGCGCAGGGTCCGACGACAGGCCGCTCACCGTGCCGCCCAGGTCCTTCAGGTTGGCCGTGTAGTTTGGCTTGATGAAGTTATCGGTAAAGCGCACCCGCCCGCCGGAAAGCAGCAGCTTGCCAATGCGGATCGGCGGCAGCGGATCGGCTGGTTTGGCAGGCGCCGCCTTCGGCGCCGCCGCATCAGCAGCGGCAGGCGTTGGCTCGGCTTGCGCTACGTCTTTCGCCTTGGCTTTGGCATCCTTGACGGCTTGCGCACGCGCACTGGCTTCGGTCAGGCTCTTGTTCTCTTCGCCTTTTTTGCGCATCACGTCCTGCACGTTCAGGCGGCCGTTGGGGTCAATGATGACGCGGGCGAAGAAGTCGTCCAGCGCCACGCGGTCAATATTCAAGGTGAACGGCTTGAAGTTCACGTCCATGCCGCCGAAGGCCAGCGATTTCCAGCTCAGGAAATCGTTCGAGCTCGATTTGTCGACGGTGGAAAGGCTGTTCACGCTGACATCGCCCTTGAAACCGCCCGCCACGGCGCCGTCCTTGTCCGTCTCAAGGCGCAGGCGCGCCTTGCTGGAGACGGCCGCCTGCTGCAGGCGCAGGTTGACGTAGTCGGTGACATAGGGCTGCAAAGGAAGCAGGTCGAAGTTCTTCAAGTCCAGCGCCAGGTCCGCCTTCAATGGCGATGGCGCCAGCTGGCCCTTGACTTCCAGCTCGCCCTTGTTGACGGCTGTCTTCAGCGCCACTTCAGCCGACGAGCCGGGCGCATTGGAATAGCCTTCCACGGTCAGCGCCAGCGGCGACAGCTTGAAAATGGTTGGCTCGGCACGGAAATCTTCACGCAGCTTCGCATCCCAGTCGCTGATCTCCACCTTGCCGACCTTGATCTGCATTGGTTCTTCGCCGGCAGGCTTGGCGGCCGGCTTGGCGTTGGCCGGCGTATCCGGCACCTTACCCTGGTGGACATCGATTGCCGCACTATTCGAGGCGACAGACGCAATCTCCAACGTGTGCTGGCGGCCATCGAAAGCGATGTCCTGCACCATCAGGCCGAATTTGGCCAGGTCGGCGCGCAGGTTGCCCTGCGGCGTCTCATCGGCGTAACGCAAGGCTGCGCCATTGACGGCCAGCTCCTTCAGCATCACGACGGGGCCGGAAGCAGCCGCTTTGGCCGCGGGTGCCGGAGCGCCGGCTTGCGGGGCGGCTGCCGGCACCAGCTGGCCCAGGTTCAGAACGCCGTCCTTGCTGCGTTTGACATCCAGCTCCAGGCCATCAATGGCAACCTTCGCAATCTCGAAACGCTGCGCCAGCAAATCCAGCTTGCCCAGTTTGACCTTCAAGGCATCCAGCTTGGCCACTTGCGTGCCATCGAGCTGCTGCAATTGCGCGCCCGACAGGGTGGCCTCCCCGCCCAGCACCAGCGATGCGGGCTTTTCTTTTGGCTGCACTACGGTCAGGCTGAGCTGCGCCTCCAGGTGCGCCGACGGCAGCTTGAAGCCCGGCTTGAACGGCAGGTAGCCAAGGTAATTGGTCAGGTCGACCTTGTCCAGCTTGAGGTCCAGCGCATAATCCTTCGGCTCCGCGAATGGACGCGCTTTCCCCTTCAGGAACAGCGGCGCGCCGTTGATGGTGGCACTGAAAAGCGGTTCGACGAAAATCGTCACGTCCGCCGGCAGCGAGGACACGAAAGGCAGGCCCAGTTTCAGGTCCTGCACCTTATGTGTCACGCCGGCCGGTTTGTCCTCGAAGGACAGGCTGCCGTCTTCGAGCTGGATATTATTGACCGAGAAGCGCGCCGGCTCTGGCGACGGCGGCTGGCTGGCGACCAGTTTCAGGATATCGTCGATGTTGTAGCGGTTATCGGCATTGCGCGCCAGGTGCACATAAGGCTTGGTCAGGCGCACTTCCTGCACCACGGGGGCCATGCGCGTGACGGATTGCCACGACACGTCCGCGCCCAGGCGGTCAAAGCTGGCAAAGACGGTGCTGCCGTCCGGTTCCATCATCTTCAGGCCACGAATCGAGGCGGCCAGCGTGAACGGATTGAAGGAGACTTCCTCAATGCTGAGCTGGCGATGCAGTTTTTCCGAGGCCTGCTTGGCCGCCTGCGACTTGACGATCGCCGGCACGGCGAGGAAACCGATGCCGGTGTAGGCAAGCAGCAGCCCGGCCAGGGTGCCGGGAACAAGGTATTTCAGTGGTGGGATCTTCATAAGCCATTATTGTAATCGCATACGCCTTGCGGGAAGATCCGCGACAGCCAGGCTTTTTGCGGCTCGCTGAAGGCCACCGCCGGCCCGTAGGTCCCGTCGCCAAAGGCCTTCTCCAGTGGCTTCAGCCTGCACTGGAAGGTGTCGCCACGGATCGATTCACCCGCCACCATGCGCGGGCTGCCATGGATGGGGAAGGCCTGCGTGCACGCCCCAGGCTTGCCGCCATCCAGGACGCCGCCCCAGGCATCAGGGCCCGAAGCGAGCACCTTACCGGCGCTGTCCACACAGCGGTCGGCAAATTCCGCCGGCGCACTGCCGCTGGCCAGGTATTTGTCCAGCACCGACACCGCCTGCAGCACCTGCCCTGCCAGGTCCGTATCCGGCCTTGCAAACCAGACAACCTGGCGGCGCGCTTCGGCCGGATTGGCCGCCAGCAGCCTTGCGCGGACCGAAAAAGCCTGCCGCGCATTGTGCATGTCCAGCTCTGCCTCGCGGTAAGGACGCAGGTCGATCATCGGAATGCCAAGCCGCTTGCCGGTGAATACATGGCCGGAATCGAAGGCCGCACGGATCGCGCGCTGGTCGCCCTGGCGCCGCGGCGCCGGCATGCCAGACGGATCGCGGCACGTGGCGCTGCGTTGCATATTGGCCGAATCGAAAGGGTCGCTGTCAGGCTTGTACGGCACGAAATCGCGTTGCTCCTTCCAGCTGCCAGCGCAGGCGTTCATCCGGAGGAATTCGTCGGCATCGATCTTGCCCGTTACCAGCGCCGCCAGGCCATACTGCACGCCCACATTGTCGAGCGGTATCGGCGCAAAGCCTTCCGCATCCGTTCCATAGAATTCTTCCAGGTCGTTCCAGTGCGTCCACTTCACCTTGGCAAAGGCTTCGGGCGCATAGCCGTAAAGAGCGATGGCCTTGTCATATTTGCTATCTCGGAAGTGCGGGTTCAGCACCGTCGGCATCGCAAAGCGCCAGCCGTTGATGCACTCCGTGGTGCCCGGCTTGCCGGTGAAAGGATTCTTCGCGGTGTCGCTGGCATTCATGCCTTCCACCAGCGACTGGCGGCTCCAGCTCGCCCATTGCGAATTCGGGTCGCGCGCCACCTCGTCGCGGAAGTACTGTCCCAGCAAGGGGCAATCGGAAATCGGGATCGACTGCGTCACCATGTCCGGATAGGACTGCACCGGGATTCCTGCGTCGAGCAGGCCCGGACGGTTTTGCGCGAACATATACTGCTGCACCGCCCCGCCCGATCCGCCAATCCCGATCGTGTACACCGGCTTGCCGTATGTCGCGCTGAAATGAGCCTTGGTCTGCGCCGCCGTCTCCTCGGCCAGCCGCATATTGTAGTGAACCCCGCTCTCGTTGCCTGACGAATTGGCAATCGCGTAGCCCTCCGCCAGCAGCTTCGGCATCAGTTGCTTCTCCGAGCCGTTCAGCGCATCGTTGAACCACATGGCCGTGCCTTGCTGGTGGCCGATGCCGACGCCGCCGCGCATCCAGTAAATCAGCTTGCGGTTCCACGGCGCGCGCTCCAGCATTGCGATCGTGTAGACGAAACGGTTGATGGTACCGGCCTCCACCCGCACCACAAACGGAATCGTCGCTCCCTTCACGGCGACCGTTTTCATGTCGGCAGGCGGCGCCTGGTAGCCTGTCTCGCGATCGAAAGGCTTGAAGCCCGCACCGGTGAAATAGAAGTATTGGATGCGCGGTTTGATGGCACATTGGCTGCTATAGCCTACGACTTTGCCTGCTTCGTCGCGCACCGGGTGTCCAATGCCTTGCTGGTTGTCGGCCAGGGGCTGGCCGAGGCCCGATTCCACCGTTCGGCAAATGAAGGGTTGCTGCTGGTGCGGCTGCGGCTGCGGGGTGCTGCATCCTGCCAGGGTGATAGCCGCTGGAACGGCCAGTATCCAAGCTTTCATGGCGCCTCCTCCTTGGCCGCCAGTGTAACGCGGCTATTGCACGCGTGCTACCGCTTGCCTGGCAACTCCTGCGGCCGATACCACAGTTCACTGCGCGCCAGCGGCGTTTGCGGCGGCAAGTCCGGGTTGGGGATGCGGAACAGGCGGCGCCGCGCCAGGCCTGAACGCTTGATCAACGGTCCCTTGTAAGTCATGAACAGCGCTTGCAGCGAGCCGTCCTGCAGCATCGTCTCCAGCCCCGCCTCCAGCCGGCTTGCCAGCGCCTCCCCTTCCGCATCGCGACGCGTGAAGAAATAGCGCGCCAGCGGGTAGTAAAGCGCGATGCCCGGTTCAACCTCAAAGCCAAAGCGCCGGTGCCGCTCATCGTATTCGCTCAAGGCTTCATCAACTGAGCGCGACAAGGCGTCGAAGCGTTTGACTTCCAGCATGGAGAACAGCCCGTCGTAATTATTCCCCTCCACCACTTTGAAGCCGCCAGCCTGCAAAATGCCGACATCGACCCAGCCCTTGCCCTGGCCTATGCTAAAGCTGCGCAACTGGTCGAGGGATTTGACCTCGGCAAAGCGCGGCAAGTCCTCATGCCGCACCAGCAGCAAGCGGTAGCCGATCAGGCCACGGTCCACCGGTATCCGCACCGGATGGAATTGCTGCTCAAGTTGCGTCGACGTGGCGCGCACGAAAACATTGATCGAGCCCGCACCTGCCGCTTCGGTCGTTACCCGCGCCGGCGACATGAATTGGCTTGCCTGGCGCAATTCGTAGGGACCGAATTTGCCGCGTGTCTTCTCCAGTGCCGTGCGCAACACCTCCCAGTCGTACAGGTAACGGCTGTCATGCTCGGACTCGGGGCGTGGATAAATAACCTGCAGGGTAGCCTTTGCAGGACTCGCAGCCGCCGTTTGCACTGTCAGCAAGACCAGGAATAGCAAGCCGAAAAGCATCGCGCAATCCTTAACGTGGCGCACTTAAGCTGCGCGCAATCGCGTCCCGCAAGGCAAACAGGTGCCGGTTGCCGTCGAACTCCGCATGCGGGCTGTTGCCGGTATGGACGATCACAACCCGTGCCACCGGATCGACAAAGATGTTCTGGCCGTTGACGCCCCAGAACATGGCCCGCCCCCCGGCAGCCTGCGGAATCCAGACATGCAATCCATAGTATGGCGGAGCGGATGGCTGGGGCTTGTCGCGCCGCAGCTCGCTCATCTTCGCAATCCAGGCCGCCGGAACCACTTCTTTTCCGTCGACCCGTCCCTGGTTCATCACGAGATAGCCGAGCCGCGCATAATCGCGCAGCGTGGCGACGAACTGGCCTTGAACGCCCTCTTCGCCGCGGTAATTCTTGATCCAGTAGCCTTTGGCTTCCGCCCCCATGGGAATCCACAATTTCCCTTCCAGATAGCTGGTCAGGTCATTGGTGCCCACGCGTTGGGCAAGCACGGCCCCCAGCAGGGCCGTTTGCGCTCCGTTGTATTTAAACACCGTGCCCGGCACTGCGGCGCGCTCCTTTTTTCGGCCGAGATATTCCCGGATGTTCTGCCGCGGGTAGATCAGCGGGTTGACCGCCCGGTTGTCCGAATCGGCGCCGGGTTCAAAGGAATTGAACAGGGCCGCGCCCGACGACATGCGCAGCAAGTCTTCGATCGAGTCATCGGCAAAGGCGCTGTCCTTGAAATCGGGCAGCACCGCCGAGATCCTTTCGTCCAGCGCCAGCTTGCCCTCTTTGACGGCACCCCCCACCAGCAGGGCCAGAATGGTCTTGGACAGCGAGGCAGACAGCAGGCCATCGCTTGGCTTGCGCCCCTGCAGGTAGCGCTCAAAGACGATCTGGTCGTCTTTAAGGACGAGGAATCCGGTCGTGCAGAACTTGGTCAGGTACTGCTCAAGCGTATATGTGGCCGGATCGTCGCGCAGCTTGTAAGTGACTTCGCCCAAGGCCAGGCCTTGCTTCAGCGGGAACGGCGCCGGGGCGGCATTGGCCGTGTTGTGTGGATTGCCGTTCTGCGGGTTGAGGAAGCCCTCGGAACAATCGTTTCTCGCCCATGCCTGGGAATTCCACGCCAGGCCGGCCGCCATGGCCAGGAGGCCAAGCGTGCTGGCTCTCGTCTTTTTCATAACGCTGAGCTTAACCCGAAACGAAGAGACTTGACTAGAATTTCATTCTAGAACAATATTCTAGCCATGAGCCAAGCCGACCGAAAATCCGCCATCCTGAGCGCCGCCCTCGCCGTATTTTCAGAACAAGGCATCGAGGCCACGTCAATCGACGACATCCGCCAGCGCAGCCAGGCTTCGGTGGGCAGCATCTATCACCACTTCGGCAACAAGGAAGGCATCGCCGCCGCCCTGTTCGCACAGGGCCTGGACAACTACTGGCAGCAGATCAAGGCCAACGTGGCCCAGGCCAGCAACGCTGAATACGCCATCCACGCAATTGTCAGCACCCACCTGAACTGGATCGTGGAACAGCCGGACATGGCACGCTTCCTGTTCGCGCGCCGCCAGGCCGTCAGCGCCGAGCATGACGACGCCATCCGCCAGCGCACGGCAGGCCATTTCAAGGAAGTATTCGAAAAACTGAAACCCTGGTTCAAGCAGGGCGTGCTGCGCCGGTTGCCGATCGAGCTGTATGGCCCCCTGCTGCTCGGCCCTTCGCAAGAACTGGCGCGCAACTGGCTGGGCGGCCGTATCGCGTTCAACCCGCTCAGCGCCATCGATGAATTGAGCAGCGCCGCCTGGCGCACGCTCGCCACCAACCCAGCCCATACCGGCGTCTCTTACGGAGGACCCAAACCATGAGCGCCACCCGCCTCACGCTGCAAGCACAAGACGGCCAGCAACTGATCGCCTACCGCCATGAACCTGCACGCCCGGCGCGCGCGCAAGTCGTCATCGCACCGGGCATGGCGATTCCCCAGGGCTTCTATGCCACGTTTGCCGCTTTCCTGGCAGGGTTGGGCTACCGCGTGTGGACTTTCGATTACCGCGGCATGGGCGAATCGCGCGAAGGACCGCTGCGCCGCTGCAAGGCAGACATCACGACCTGGATCGCGCTCGACCTCGAGTCGGTCGTGCAGCACGCCACGAAGGAGGACGCCGCGCTTCCGCTCTTCCTCCTCGGGCACAGCCTGGGCGGCCAGACCGCGCCGCTGCTGCCCTCCATCCGCAAGGTCGCGGGCTTGATCAACATCGCGGTCGGCAGCGGCGCCACGCGCCATAACCATCCGCGCGTCCAGCGTTCCGCACCGCTGCTGTGGTACGTGCTGACGCCAGTGCTGTGCAGGCTGCTCGGCTACTTCCCCGGCAAGCGCCTTGGCATTCTCGGCGACATTCCACGCGGCGCAATGATGCAGTGGCGCCGCTGGTGCCTCACGCCGGACTACCTGCTCACCGGCGAACCCGGTGCGCGCGAAGCGTATGCCCGCGCCAGCTTCCCGGTGCTTGGCCTCACCTTCAGCGACGACGAACTGCTGCGCGAATCCGGCTCGCGCATGCTGCATGAAGCCTACACCAGCGCCAAGGTGGACTACCGGGTGCTTAGCCCCGGGGCCTTCAACCAGGAGCGCATCGGCCACTTCGGCTTCTTCCGCCCGCACCAGGAAAAAGTACTGTGGCCGCTGGTTGGGGAATGGCTCGACCAGCACTGCTGAACCTGCACCAGCGGCGCAGAAAAGCAAAAAGCCCAGCCGGTTAAGGCTGGGCTTTTCTGTGTTCTGGCTCCCCGACCTGGACTCGAACCAGGGACCTGCGGATTAACAGTCCGTCGCTCTACCGACTGAGCTATCAGGGAAAAGAGGCCGCATTATATCGGCCATTTTTGGGGCTGGCAAGAGCCAGCCCCAAAAACTTTAGAACGAACC
>Ga0209130_1000408_pt1 | contig 46794 bp, 39 predicted proteins | sample AraplaMF_Cvi_mLB_FD_184264 | JGI IMG/M metagenome (GOLD analysis project Ga0209130, IMG submission 184264) | Arabidopsis root microbial communities from the University of North Carolina, USA - plate scrape MF_Cvi_mLB (SPAdes) (version 2) | ecosystem: Host-associated > Plants > Roots > Endosphere...
ACTTTATTTGATAACGGTATAAACTACCGTCTTTCATTTCCTCAAAATATGAGATTTATGAAAGATGCTCCAGGACGAACTTCATGAATAATCTATATACTGATTCACACCAACCATCAGCTCTCTGAAATAGGGAGATTTTCACTACTATACCCTTTCATTGCCCAAATATTATTTTCCGAATTGATTACTATCATTTTTATCACACATTAAAAATAGTGTCAACTTATATTTTGAATTTTTATGTATTACATTCTATTTAAAAATTCAAAATATGACTTTTGAATGCATAGTATTCATACATTTATGGTTTATACTGTATTAACTTCTTTAACGGGTTTATAGTAGTATACGATAAATGCAAGGCAGCACGAGTAGGAGGAAAGAATTTTGTCTACTTCAAAAGTTTTAAAAGGTACGGCTTTATTAAGCGGTGCCACAATGATTTCACGTATTTTAGGGTTTATATATTTTTTCCCCTTTCAATTATTAGTTGGAACGCAAGGGGTCGCTTTATACGGATATGCATACTCTTGGTACGGTATTTTATTAAGTTTTTCAACAGCTGGTATTCCTATTGCCGTCTCCAAATTTGTTGCAAAACATAATGCACTTGGTGATTATAGTACAAGTAAAAAATTATACAACTCTAGCGTAAAATTGATGTTGTTTATGGGCTTTTTAGGATTTTTAATTTTATTTATTGGAGCACCGTACATATCACAATTTATTATTCGCTCGAAAACGCCAGATCCACAATTTATCGCCGACGTAACACTTACGATGCGAGCATTAAGCTTCGCACTTATTATCGTACCAGCTATGAGTGTTACACGTGGTTATTTCCAAGGTTTTCAACATATGAAACCAAGTGCTGTTTCTCAAGTTGTAGAACAAATCGCACGCGTTGTTTTCATTTTAGTTGGTAGTTTTATCGTCTCAAAACTATTAGGGGGTTCAGTAGCTTCTTCTGTTGCAGTTGCTACGTTTGGTGCTGTTATCGGGGCACTTGCCAGCGTCTCTATTTTAATGCTGTACTGGAAAAAATATAACGGATTAAAGCCTCCCGAAGGTGAATTAAAATCAAGGACATCCGATATTCCATTAAAAAATATTTATATGGAATTACTTCGATATGCAATCCCAATTGTATTTGTCGGTATTGCAATTCCGCTCTATACGTTAGTAGATCAATATACCGTAGCTGATGTCCTTAGAGCGATGGGAGAGCCTTTAGAAACCGCGAATGCAGTTTTCGCTTATATAACGAACTATGCACAAAAGTTAATTATGATTCCCGCTTCACTTGCAACTGGATTCTCATTAACAATTATTCCAGCTATAACGAAATCATTTACGAGCGGGAAACTAGAAGAATTACAAGAACAAATTTCAAAGATATTCCAAGTGTTGTTATTCTTCACTATCCCAGCCGCATTCGGCCTAGCAAGTATCGCTTACGATGCATTCCGCATGGTTTATGTAAATCCTGAAATTGCACTTGGTGGATCACAATATTTAATTTCATTTGCACCGTCTGCTATATTAAGTGCGATTTTTACAGTTTCAGCTGCTATATTACAAGGAATTGATTATCAAAGAAAAACAATGATTGCATTCTCAGTTGGTATTCTCGTTAAAATTGTGGTGAACACACCGCTCTTACATTTATTCGGTGGACATGGTGCTGTACTTGGAACAATTCTTGGATATCTTGTTTCAAATATTATTATGCTGTACTGCATCGTTAAGTTTGCGAAATTCAAAATTGGTGAAACAGCAAAAACAGTATTTCTAATTACGATTTACTCCGCAGCAATGTCTGCTGTTGTAATTGCATTAAAAGTAATTTTAAAATGGTTAATCCCTGGACAATCTTATATCGAATCACTGCTCATTGTCTTTATATGTGGCGCTGCCGGAGGGCTTGTTTACCTTTTATTCGCCCTAAAGAGCGGACTTGCTTCTCATATTCTCGGTGATCGTATTCAACGTTTACCTGTACTAGGGAAATTAGTTAAATAAAAAAGAAGAGATGTAACTCGTTGTTACATCTCTCTTTTTCACTTCACATATTCAATACGCTTTTGTTGTTCAGAAACATTTAATTCTGGAGCATATTGTTCTACTAAATGTAATACTTCCTCGATTAATACTTCTAGCTCTTGCACGCTATGCTCTGGACTCCCTATTAACGTACCCGCCATACGCTCATATAGATTTTCAGGTTTAATTGTCATTTGTTCCACATTATTACTCATCCATTTAAATGCTGGATGATGCACGTACATTCGGTTCAAACCAAATAAAACCCCAAATATATTTCTTTGTACTTCACAAATAACATCATACAACATAAGCCAATCTTTCCGTTTCAAAAGCGCTTCTCGATTATGCCAGCGATTGCTTAACCATAGATTTTCTGAAATCATCCGTTTCGCTAGTTCTTCTGGATACACCGCCACATTACCTTTTAATTCATTCACTTTCTCTTCTCTATACAAACTAACTCCATCATGAACGGATGATACAATACATTGTTTCTCATAATTTATATCATATAAATCTACAACATCTGAAATAACTTTTTCTACTGTTCCTGTTAAAAAGTTACTAATCTCTAGCTTAATTCCTTCTTTCGTCAAATACGTTTCCGACCATTCTTCTTCCTCATACGGATAATAGGATAAAATTGTCCCATCAATACGATGAATAGGAGCTCTACGGTCCTCATCCTCTGGCGGCGCTGACCATAAAATATGTAATTCAATATCTGAATGTTCATCTTCTAACTTTCTCGCTACTGAACCCGCTAAAATAATTGCTTCGATTTTCGAGTTTTCCCTATAAATCTCTGACATTTCTATTGCTTTCTCTAGTAATCCCATTTCATTTCCCCCTAAAGCTGCAACATCCCTCTCTATTTATATATTTCAATACCACATCTTATAATCCCTTTACGACTTACACCTTTTCAAATCTCACTAATTCATATTTCCACCCAATAACGCTGAACAATTTCACCAGTATGAGTAGAAATCACTTCATTTTCTAACACACCGCCAACCTTTTGAATTGTTTTAGCCGAGCCAACATTCGCTTTATCACAAGTTATTAACACTTTGTTCAAACCTAACTTTTTCACCTCAGCTAATGAAAGTTGAAGTTGTTTAGTAGCATATCCTTGGCGACGTTTATTAGGATGCACACTATAACCGATATGACCGCTTTCCAGCAATAATTCTGGATTTAATCGATGTCTAATATTTACAAAACCGATAAGTTCTCCTTTTTCAAAACTTAAAAACTGACTAGATGGCACTCGATTCGATTGTAAGTTTTCTCCTACTTCTTGTATACTCACTTTTTCAAACCATTTATCTAGAAAATCAAAATTTTGTAAAGAACTACTGCCATGCGGTTGTTCTCCTGAATTTAAAAATGCCTGCCTATACTCCATAATTTGTTTGCTATATTTATAAGTTGGTTTTAATAGTTTAATTGTGCTTCCCCCCTCTTAATACCCTAAAATAAACCCCTTAATAGCTCTATTGCACCATTAAGGGGTTTCTATCATTTTTATTCAAATAACCCCATACTCAAATAACGTTCACCAGTATCAGGCGCAATACATAAAACTTTTTTACCAGCACCTAGACGTTTCGCTATCATGATCGCTGCGTAAACAGAAGCTCCTGAAGATGGACCTACTAATAAACCTTCTTGTCTTGCTAAGTTTCTCATTGTCGTTAATGCTTCTTCATCCGCAATTTGAATAATTTCGTTATACACTTCAGTATTTAAGTTTTTCGGAATAAAACCAGGACTTGTTCCTACTAGTTTATGAGGGCCTGGAACACCACCAGATAACACTGGTGATCCTTTCGGTTCTACTACTGCAATATATAAGTTTGGTAGTTTCTCTTTTAATGTTTCACCTGTCCCTGTAATTGTTCCACCTGTTCCTGCGGTTGCTACAAATGCATCAAGCTCTCCATCCATTTGCTCATAAATTTCAAGTGCAGTCGTATAACGATGAATATTCGGATTTGCTGGGTTTTCAAATTGCTGCGGAATGAAACTATTTGGAATTTCTTTTTGTAACTCTACCGCCTTCGCAATTGCTCCTGGCATTCTTTGTTCTGCCGGTGTTAAAACTACTTCTGCGCCGTATGCCTTCAATAAATTAATACGCTCTTTTGACATGTTATCAGGCATAATTAAAATAGCTTTATATCCTTTAGCAGCCGCATTCATCGCTAAACCAATTCCTGTATTTCCACTTGTCGGTTCAATAATTGTATCACCCAGCTTAATGAGACCGTGTTCCTCAGCGACATGAATTAAGTTATAGGCTGCACGATCTTTCACACTGCGTGACGGATTAAACATTTCCAGTTTTACATACACATCCGCTGCGTCCTCTGGAATAAATTTAGATAATCGGACGACAGGTGTATCTCCTATTAATTCTGTAACGTTTTCACATAATTTCATAGCGTATCCCCTATTCTATCGTTTTCTTATCATTTGGCAGTAACCATGAAGTAAGTCCAATTAATGGTAAACAACTACATAATAGCATAATAAACTGAAGACTATACATATCAGCTAATTTCCCAAGAACTACAGCACCTAATGCTCCAAGACCAAACGCAAGACCGACAATGAGCCCTGATACCATTCCTACTTTTCCAGGTACAAGTTCTTGCGCGTATACAACAATTACACTAAAACTACTTGAACTAATAAAACCGATACATAAAAATAACGGTACAACCCACACAAGAGAAACATGAGGTAGCAAAAGTGCAAGCGGTGCTGAACCGAGCATTGAAAAGACAATGATCTTTTTCTTACCGAATCGATCCGCTAGTGGACCACCAAAGAAAGTACCTAATACACCAGCAATCATAAAAGCGAAGACGAAATACTGTGCATTTTTTATAGATAAACCGTAATGCTCTATTAAATAAAATTGATAGAAATTCCCGATACCAGCACCGTACCAAGAACGTACAAATGTTAGAAAAACAAGAAGTATAATAACAAATTTAATGTGCGTACTTACAATCGCATTTTCAGCCTCAAGTGCAGCCCTCTTTTTCCTTCTTACAGCACCAGTGGCTAATTCATTTTTATACCAATTTGATACGAAAATTAGTAATACAATTCCTACTGCTGCGAAAGCAGTAAAACCTAGAGAACCAATTTGACCGAGCGGAACGAAAATCAGCGCTGTAAAAATAGGTGCTAACGAATTCCCTGTATTTCCTCCCACTTGATAAATCGCTTGTGCTAAACCACGTTTGGCACCTGCCGCCATATAAGCAACGCGGGCACCTTCTGGATGAAAGACTGCGGAACCTAATCCAATAAATAAAACAGAAATAATAACAATAATAAAATTCGGGGCAAACGCGAGCCCAATCATCCCAAGCATGCTCGAAAACATACCGAGTGGTAATAAAAATGGTGACGGCTTCTTATCTGAATACATCCCAAAAACCGGCTGCATAATCGATGACGTCATATTTAACGCGAACGCAATCCATCCTACTTGCATATAAGATAAATTCATCGTTTTTTCCAAAATAGGAAACAACGCTGGTACAACCGCTTGCATCGAATCATTCAAAAAATGTCCGAAACTAATCGCAAATAATATTCGATATATCGTCGGTGTTTCCACTACACTTTTTTGTGAAACTGCTTGCATATACGAATCTCTCCTTCCTGTACAAAATATATATTTATTACAGTTAGTGTAATAAATTCTGAGTTTTGAAACATTTCTATTCTATACTGGTTTCATTTCTTTTTCCAGAAATTCAACTTCTAAAAAATATATTTTTTCTATATGCTTTGTCGGATTTATTCATATGAACCCTCTGTATTTTATTTTATACTGGGACTGGACGGAAGAAAGGCTTGCAATTATGAAGAAAAAGACGACCCTAAAACATATTAGGATCGCCTTTTCTATTAAATAGCAAAACGCTTATACTTCTCATAATCACTCGTCTTACATTCCAGTGCAATTTTCGTACCTTCATTTTCATAACTCGTAGATAAAACGTGCGCATGATTGTTGAAATACGAAACTACCTGTCCTTGATCATATGGAATTAACATTTCACACTTCGTATACTCTTTATAAATATGCGCGCGAACCATTTCTACAAGCTCTTCAATTCCAACATGTTTCTTCGCAGATAGATACACGCGATCTTCTTGCACTTTCGGAATTTCAACATCTACCATATCTGATTTGTTGTATGCATAAATCGTCGGGATATTTTCCACGCCAATTTTCTTTAACGTTTCATTTGTAATATCAATTAATTGCTCATAATTAGGATTTGAGTAATCTACGACGTGAATGAGTAAATCTGCTTCCGCCACTTCCTCTAGCGTTGAACGGAATGCTTTCACAAGATGATGCGGTAATTTACTTACAAATCCAACAGTATCCGTTAATAAAAATGATTTATTATCCGGTAAATCAATATTTCGTACAGATGTCTCTAATGTCGCAAATAACATATCTTTTTCAAATACTTGTTTTTCTACAGTACCATTAAAAATTTCAAGCATTGTATTCATTATCGTTGATTTACCTGCATTCGTATATCCTACTAATGATACAACCGGAATTTCATTTTTCTTACGTTGTTTACGCTGCGTTTGACGCTGTGCAACAAGTGCCTCTAATTCTTTATTTAGAGCTGCAATTTGTTCTTCAATTTTACGACGGTCTAATTCCAACTTCTTCTCACCGACACCTTTATTTTTCGTGCCAACTCCCCCGCTCTGTCTTCCTAAAGATTCACGAAGACCGATTAAACGAGGCATCATGTACTGAAGATGGGCCACTTCTACTTGCAACTGCGCTTCTTTCGTTTTTGCACGCTGCGCAAAAATATCTAAAATTAAAATGGTACGATCAATTACTTTACAATCTAAATCCTCTTCTAAATTTCGAATTTGTGAAGGAGATAATTCATCATTAAAGATGACCATATTCGCATCGGCTTCTTTCACATACGCTGCTACTTCTTCAATCTTCCCTTTTCCAATATAATGCGACGGATTTACTCGTTGTAAATTTTGCGTCACTTGACCGATTACTTCCACATCACAAGCTTCCGTCAGATTTGCTAACTCTTCCATCGAATATGCAAAATCAGCTTCATTACCTAAATTTACTCCGACTAATATTGCTCTTTGTAATAATTCTTCCATATATTTATTCCTCCATTTCGATTACGCAAAATAAAAAACACAGGTCACTGCCTGTGTTTTCGTAAACGGATAAGGGTTTACCAAAGAAATAGAAGAAAGCAGTGCTTTCGTCCTATAACATGGTCAAAAAGTCCCAAGATAGTATACGTATCCAACAAGTGTTCACCTATACTGTCCCATTCTATTTATAAAGGCAAAACAAAAAGAGGGCGTATTCGTCCCTCCCTCTTTTTCACATATAAGCTTAATAAAGGGTTCCTTTAAAATAGGCAGACCAATCCCGTTCACTCTGTACACAGACAGAGCCTTTGAGCGCTATTCAATTATCGGCACAAAGTATTGAGACGTAATCTGATTAAGATCAAAGGAAGCCCCTCCGTTCATTTTAAGTTACATAAAGTGTAGCATAAGTAATTCGCTTTCACAAGATTAAACCACCCATAGAAACAGAAAGAAAATCTTTATATTTTTACTTTAATCGTCATTTTTTGCGGGTTCTTCTCATAATAAAAATAACAACAGCAATTATCAATAACAGACCTATAGAAATGATAGCCACTTGCCACCAACTTAAACCGCTCACCAGTTCATCTTTTAAATCGACTTTCTTCGTCGGAATAGCTTCCTTCGCAATATGACTTAAAGTATTTCTCTCCATCTCTGCCTCATCTAATCTCTTCGTTCCACTGCAGAGAGATGTCTCTAACTTTTCCTCTCCTCTATAAGAAGAAAAGACTAGATACTCTCCTCCCTCTGCAAAACGAAATGCACAGCTACTAAAACTTGTATATATAATAACTTGCGAAGAGCTTGTCCCTTTCCAAATTTTCTTCACTTCAAATAATGTTTTCATTCTTCCGTCCTTCTTTTGAACTTCTAATACCTTACCTTCAAACACTACATCATTTTTTTGTAACCTCTCTTCTGGTGATGCTTTAGTACAATCACAAGCATAAGACTTCTCTGGTAAAATAAAATAAGTAAAGCTACAAATTAAAACAAGAGACAATACATATACGATTCTTTTCAAGAATCCCAAACCCCTTCATTATCAATTTTAGAAGCTTTCCGTATATTATTTTTACGTTATTCGCCAAATTCCTCCATAGTGAATTAAACATTATCGTTTCAATACAATAAAAGTCTTTATTGACATTTTTATAACCTGATATTAGTATCAGGTTATAAAAATAACAAGGAGATGTTCCTATGAATTCTAAATCTCGTATTACTGCAATTGGTACTTATGTTCCAGATCAAATATTGTCTAATAACGATTTAGAAAAAGTAGTCCATACGAATGATGAATGGATTGTGCAAAGAACAGGAATGAAGGAAAGAAGAATTGCTAACGAAGACGAATACTCCTCACACTTAGCCATTAGAGCAATCGAAAACTTATGTAAAACATATAAGAAAAACCTAGAAGATGTCGACTGTATCATTGTCGCTACAACTACTGCTGACTTTGTTTTCCCTAGCATTGCTTGCCAAATACAACAATACTTCAACATACCCCATACACTAGCTTTTGATTTAAATGCGACTTGCGCTGGTTTCACATATGGCCTGCACGTTGGTAATAGCTTGATTACTTCTGGATCACATAAAAAAGTACTTGTCGTAGCAACAGAGACATTATCTAAAGTTACTGATTACTCCGATAGAACGACCTGCATTTTATTTGGCGATGGTGCTGGAGCTATTTTATTAGAAAGAGATGAAATCAAACCAAGCTTTATCGCTGCTCACATGGGAACAAATGGTGCTGGTGGCATTCACCTATACAGAACAAACTTATCTACTACTATGAATGGCACACCACTGCAAACAAATGAAAAAATCGTTCAAAATGGGAGAGAAGTGTATAAATGGGCAACACGCACGGTACCAGCAAGTATAAAAGAACTATTACATACCGCAAATATGCAAATAGATGATATAGACTGGTTCGTACCACACAGTGTTAACTTACGAATGATTGAATCTATTTGCGAGAAAACCGAAATTCCAATTCAAAAAACTTTAACCAGTGTAAAATACATGGGGAATACATCTTCCGCTTCCATTCCACTCGCTTTAGATTTAGCTAGAAAAGAAGGAAAATTAAATAACGGAGATACACTTTTACTGTACGGATTTGGCGGTGGACTTACGCATTTAGGGGTTATTGTGGAATGGGATTTAGACTAATACGTTTTTATACAGCTAACATTACGGTAAATGAAATTACATCAATGATTTTCTGAATATATATATCACAGCTCAAAATATATCAACGATTCCAGTTAGACTATTAGTTAATTGCAAAAAAAGCTGCCATTCAAAGATTGGTTACCTCCCTTTGAATGCGGCTTCTTTTATCTTAAGCTTATTCACCTGTCCGAGACCACATCACAACAGGAATTAGCAATAATGCTAACAATCCTCCCGCTAATGATAATGCGGCATAACTGGAATTAGCTACTACCATTCCTGACATCGCTCCACCTGAAGCTCCGGCTAACGCAATAAAAACATCTATTTTCCCTTGTGTTTTAGCACGTGTAGAAGGAGTTGTGGAGTCAACGATTTGTGCTGTACCACTAATCAATCCGAGATTCCATCCTAATCCAAGTAAAGAAAGAGCAACAATTAATAATAGTAAAGAATCACTCGGTGCTATCGCAGCTATGACACCCGCTGCAAGTAAAATCATCCCACCAGCTATACTCATCTTAGTACGGCCAATTTTATCAATTAACATTCCTGTAACAAGTGATGGCAGGTACATTGCACCTACATGAAAACCAATCACGAGACCTACTGCACTTAATCCATGACCGTGGTGTCCCATGTGAACTGGAGTCATCGTCATAATCGCAACCATCACTATTTGAGTAAGTATCATTACGATTGCTCCAACCCTAATACCTCGTTTGTTTTCTTTCGCTTCTTCTGTTACCGGTTGCTCTTTATATGTATGTTCTTGTTTATATGTTTCTATTATGTTAGCAATAATTAACGGATCTGGACGAAGCATAACGAAAAGGACAAGACCCGCAAGTATAAATGCCGCTGCTGATAATATAAACGGACCTGCAAGGTTAGGAATTCCAATTGAATGGGCAAAATCTCCCATTACGCCTACTAAATTCGGTCCTGCAACTGCACCGAAAGTCGTCATAACCATCGTAATACTAATAGCAGTTGCTCGTTGTTTCTTATCTGCTAAATCGGTACCAGCATAACGAGCTTGTAAATTCGTCGCTGTACCTGCACCATATATGAGTAAAGAGACTAGTAATAGAATAATACTATTTGTTAAAGAAGCCAATACAACTCCAATAGCCCCTAGCCCACCTACTATAAACCCTGTTGCAAGTCCTATTCGGCGACCATATTTTTGCGATAACTTCCCAACAAAGAAAGCCGCTACCGCAGATCCCATTGTAAACATAGCAGCCGGTAATCCTGCATATGCATCTGTCCCAAGCATTTGCTGCGCAAGAAGTGCACCTACTGTAATTCCAGCAGCTAACCCTGCCCCGCCAAACATTTGTGAAATACTTACGATTATTAACGTTCGTTTATATAATTTTTGTTGTTCTTCTTCTGTATACATATGGTTATTTACTGAAGTTTCCGCCTTACCTAGCATTTTCTCACCCTCCTTTTAAAATTAATTCCTCTTGTTAATGTACTATAATTATTGTTTCATATTCAATGACAATTGTATTCGTTACTTGAACGACACTCTCATTGATTCATCTAATATAAATACATTCTAATTAAAAAAAGCTGTCCCATAGTTTAGTTTCACCTACTTACGGGACAGCTCCTTCTCATGTTTCATACTTACCTCTAATAATGACAAAATCTCTCTATGCTATTTAACCTCTACATCTTGCACAGATTCAATTCCCTTTTTCTTACCTTCTTTTATTTCATAATAATACGAAGGTAATTCTATATTATGTTCTAAGAAATAATCCTCAATTAATGAAATAATCACTTTCAATGTTTTCAAACGAGCGTATAATTTATCATTACTCGCAATAATATTCCATTTAGCATTCGGTTTATTTGTGTTTTCAAACATATCTTCCATTGCTTCGACATACTCATCCCATTTTTCCCGATTACGCCAGTCCTCATCTGTAATTTTCCATCTTTTAAGAGGATTATTCTCTCTTTCTGTAAATCTCTTCAACTGTTCGTCTTTACTAATGTGATAGAAAAGCTTTCCTATAATATAATGATCATCAGTTAATAGTTTTTCAAAATCATTAATTTCATCATACGCTCTCGTCCACTCTTCGTTTGTAGCAAAACCTTCAACACGTTCAACTAATACCCGCCCATACCATGAACGGTCGAATATAGTAATTTGCCCATATTGAGGAATTTTCCGCCAAAAACGTTGCAAATAATGATACCGTTTTTCATGTGGAGCAGGGGCGCCAATTGGATTCACTTGGAATCCACGCGGATCAAGATGTTCAGTCACTCGCTTAATCGCTCCGCCTTTACCTGCTGCATCCCAGCCTTCCATAACAAGCATAACGGCTATTTTTTCTTCTTTTAAAATTTGCTGTAGTGCTAATAAGCGCATTTGATATTTTTCGAGTTTCTTATTGTACTTAGATTTCGAATCAATTCTTTTCGTTAAATCCACTTTAGCCAGATGCTCTTTTTCCATCAAACAAATCCCCCTTGTTATATGACAATGTTATTTTAACATATTTATTGGGAATTTTTTCATATTAACATTCCTTTTGACTAATACTCATCCCCTCCACCTGTATCTATCCTTTGTAAGTCGGACACATCTTTAAATTGATAAATCCCCCCCAGATTTACTTTTTAGTATCCTTTAGCAAGCATTTATTATTAATCAAAAAAAAACAAGGAAACTATGCCGAAAAAGCTCTACACAGTTTCCTTGTTTTTTTAAATGTGTGTGTGACATACTTGGGAAGATTAATTACGAAAAGATAGGAGCTCTATCGCTTCACTTATACTACAAACGAATTACAGGCGGAATATCTCCTTCTGATAAAAAGTAAGCAAACACTGTAAATCCACTAACTAATATTGATAATAATGTTATTACAATCCCACGTGGTATATTATCTCAAAAAGAGAAGATAATAACAAATAAATCCATTAAAGAATGGGAGCTCTCTAAAATGAAACACAAAATAATAACTCTCTTTACGCTTATATGTTTAGCACTACCAATGCAAGCTAATGCTTACACATTTCAGTCGTTACCAATTGCATCAAAGTCTAAACAATGGTATATCGAAATTGACAAATCTCATAACTCAAACAAGCAAGCGGTGCAGCCAAAACAAGGTGTATATGATACGTATAGTTTACTCTTAAAAAATATTGGTAATGATGTATCAAATGTATCTGTAGAAATACTTGATAACACACCTACATCTAAAGCTACCTTCAATCCTACTACATTAAATAACAACGTTTCAAAAAGTCATACAAGCTTTGACTACATGGTATTCCCATTAGACTTTAATAGCCATAATTTCAAAGTCGTCATTACTTGGGAGGAAAAGAATTTCTCTTACAACGGCCATCCAGTAAATGAGAGTAAAAAAATAAAACAAACATTTGTGTTTAATGAAGAGTAAGCCCTAATTGGATTAGGGCTTACTCTTCATTTACAAAACCAGATTGAATTGCATCTGTCACTTCTTTTGCAATTTCCATTGTCGTTGCTTCCATACAAAGTTTTTTATACCAAATATGTACGGATGATTTTTTATTAGAAAGATGCTTCATTAAAATCAATTGACTATATGCCATTTTACTTTCTATAGGAGTCGCAATATACACCGTAAAATTCTTTGCTTCAAATACCTTTTCTCCCAAAACATATTTACATCCTAACTCACCTACTACTAAATCATTTAGGCTTTCTATTGTCATATACCATATCCCCCTTTTAGCCTACATAATCAATCGAACCGCCGAATACTTGGTACAGACAATGCCATTCCAATTGTTATGAGTACTAAAATAGCTAGCATTATAATTGTTATCTTGCCACCTATTACAGTGGCTAACCAGCCTACAATCACATACCCTAATGGCAATAAAGCAAATGAACCTAACATATCAAGACTTGCCACTCTTCCAAATGCTTCTTCTGGTACAAGCTCTTGTAAACTTGTTTCCCAAATGAGCCCAAATATCATCATACCGAATCCTTCTATTGCCATTAAAGCTATTAAAGCAGGTGCCCAAGAAACGAAAGGCATAATTAATAGTGCTATTCCACTTATTAACACACCACCATATGCTAGTACTCCCCTCTTACGCCACTGCTGCCGCCCACCAAAAATTAGTGCTGCAATTACAGCTCCAGCACCAGAAGAAGCCATACCCAATCCATACACGAAAGCTTCAAAATGATGATGAACATTAAACAACCATGGAATTAATACAACGATAATTCCTGCATAACAAATATTTATGAAAGAAAAGACTAAAATTGTAATCCACAGCCACGGGTGACTTTTCAAAACTAAAACACCTTCCATAAACTCTTGTTTGTAATCGATCTTACTCTTTTCAATAGGTTTTACTGTTTGAAACTTGATTTCTCTTAAAAATAATAAACATAAAAATGATAACAAATATGTTACTGCATCCAGTCCAAATCCTATTCCGGCAGATGCAACTGAAACGATCAATCCTCCAAGAGCCGGTCCAATTAGTCGTATACCTTGATTACTCATTTGAGTTAATGCATTAGCTGCATTTCGAATTTTCGGTACAAATACTTTCGCTCTTACAGCCGCATACGCCGGCTGAAATATCCCTTCCATAAGTCCATATAATGCTACGAATACATATAGAAGTGGAATTGTTAAAACGTCCATAAATATAAGTGTTGCAAGTAATAACATTAATATGCAACGGATTATATCTGTAAATAACATCAATTTTACCCGGTCAATTCGATCCACGACTAATCCAGCAAACGGTAACGCAAGAATATTAGGAAGCATGTACATTGCCATAGTCATTCCCATTACAACTGTTGAACCAGTTAATGAATATACAACGACTGGCAGAATAACCATCGTTATCGAACTACCTAAAGTCGAAAGTAATTGCCCAAGCCATAAAAACTTAAAGTGTGGTGACACTTTAACTGGCAATAACAATTTACCGACATAACCTAAATGTTTTTCTGTTGGTATTTCTCCTTGCATATCTCTCTCCTCTTTTCAAATTAAGTTAATACCCAAGATTAAATACAGAAAATTCAATCTTTAACACCTTTAATTATATATGAAACTGTTAAATTATTAGTAAAAATATAAAAAAGAAAATCATAATGAATCTACACATATCACGTGTTGAATATAAATAGAAAAGGTGTTTTCATTTATGAAAACACCTTTTCTATTTATAATTTTAAGTTCTTCTTCAATGTCCAATACTTTTCTTGAGCATTTTCAAATGAGAATTCTACCCAGCCATTTGGATCTTCACGATATACATTTACTTTTGTACCATTCTCTAATTTTCCAACTTCATTTTGTGTAACGTTTGGTACACTCTTAATTGGATTGTTAAACGGGAATGGAACTTGATAGTAAGATCCTACAGTTTGAACAGTAGCTTTCGCATCTTTTGCGTAATCTTTATATGGAATTGTTTCGCCTAATGCCTCTACATTTAATGTATTAGGGTTTTTCGGCAATCGGTTTACATTTTGATAATCTTTGTTATTGAAAGGCTTAATACGTTCCATAATATTAGCAATTTTGCCAGCCCATTCTTTATCAGTTGAATACATTACATTCATCGCAGATAATGTGTAACCGTTGAAATACTTAGCACCTTGTTCTAAGTAATTCTTCCTCACATAATCAGCATTGTATGAAATACTTAATCCATAAGATGGTAAATATTTTGCATGTGCGAATGGGTCCCAATCATACGCTCGTAGTCCAAATAAATTATGTTTACGATATGCAATTTCTGATTTCCCGTATCCAGACTCTAAGATTGCATGTGCTGCTAAATATAAAGAGTTTACGCCATACTCGTTTTGCGCTTTAATAAAGTCTTGTCCAACTCCAACAAGCGGACTATCGGGATGATATCTTTTAATATAATTATCAATCTCTTGAGCTGTTACATTAGAAGGTAATGTTACATCTAAATCGATATATGATGCCATGGCATTATATAAAAATTGCGCATATTCTTCACGTGTTAAAACACTAGTTGGATTAAATGCACCTGCACCATTACCTGCAGCAACGCCGTTAGACTCTAATGCACTAATGGCATCATTTGCCCAATGATTTTTCGGAACATCATTAAATGTATGATTAGCTTTTACTTTTAGTTTAAAAGCTTTCTGTAAAATTACAGCCATTTCAGCACGAGTTAAAGATTCTTTCGGTCTAAATGTTCCTTTACCATCACCTACGAAAATCCCCATATCTGTTAAAGCTAAAATTTCTTTTTGGAACATTGTTGTCCCTTCGCTAATATCAGAGTATGGATTTTTATACTCGCTTTTCGCTTCTGGTTTTAATGCACGATATATTAATGCGGCTACTTGCTCACGATTTACAACATCCCCAAATCCAAACTTCCCATTATCATATCCTGCAATAATTTCTTTTGACGTTAAATTAATAATTGCTTTATATGACCAATGATCTTTCGGAACGTCTGGAAATTCCTTTTCAGCTGCAAATGAAGTTGCTGGAGCCATCACTACTTGAAGTGCGACTGTCACTGCTAACACATTAGAAATAAATTTTTTCATATTTTTTAACACGTTATGTATATGCTTGTCCCGTGTTAACTTGCCTCCCTTTTCAATAAAATTTTCCCTATTAAACTAACAAACTTTTAAGTCAATTAATTAGTCAACAGTAAAAGTATACGTGATAAAAATAAACTAATCTACCATTATTTTATTTTTAATCAGCATAATACGATATATCTTTTTATTTCGATACAAAATTATATAAATCCATATAAAAAGCCCATCTCTATATAGACGATGGGCTTTTTAAACGATGTTTTTTTATTTAGCTAATCGATACTTTGTAACATTGAAACCTTTCCACTCATAATAATCTAAAATCCCAGCATAAACTGCCTCTGCAGCAATTTGTCTTCCTGACTCAGTAGCTAATTTGCCATTATCTATATTGTTATCTATAAAGGCAAGCTCTGTTAAAACTGCTGGTACTGTATTTTTATTTACTACATAAAATGAATGATTGTCTTTTATATCTCTATCTCTTGTATGTAGTGCTTCTACTACTCGTTTTTGAATTTTTTGTGCTAATACTTTGCTATCCTTTTCAAGCTGTGTCTCTTCCCCAGACTTGGATTTTTTATAATAATATGTTTCCGTTCCATGACCATCATGATTTTCAGAAGCATTTGCATGAATGCTTACAAATATATCTGCATTGTTCTCTTGACCAAATTTCACTCGATTCACAAGAGACTCATTCTTGTTACTTCCTGGATTTCCGTTCTCTTCACGTGTTAACAAAGCTTTTAAAGGTGTATTTTTTTCTAACAATTGCTGTAATCTTAAAGATGTATCAAATACAATTTCACTTTCCTTTTCACCTTGCCCTGGATTCCCTGGATCAAATCCTCCATGACCAGGATCAATAATAACTACCTTTTCCACTAATGGATTTCCAACTTGAATTTTGTCAGCCTTTGTAATAAATTGAGCTGCTTCTGCTTTAGTTAGAGTTTTTTCAGGCTCCCATTTGTTACCAGTACCAACAGAAATCCCTAATTCAACTAGGATGTTAGCTTTTGCTTTACCCCAGCTTTTTTCTAAATCACTGAATTTAGTTGCTGGAGTACCATTTACTTTAGAATCTAATTTGTAAGCTTCTACAATAAGGGAGGCCATTGAAACTCGGTCGATTTTCCCAGTTGGATCAAATACGCCTGGGCCTTTCCCTTTAACAACACCAGCTTTTTCTACAGCTGCGATGAATGGAGTATACCATTGGTTTTGAGAATCACCGAAAGATGGTTTAGCATTTTTATCGATTGGTAAGTTTAAGATTTTAGCCATCATTGTAGCTGCTTCTGCACGAGTGATTTCCTTTTCAGGCTCGAACATTCCTGCATCATTACCCTTAACTGCACCTTTTTCTACTAAATAGTTAATAGAATCTTCTGCCCAGTGTTTAGCTGGAACATCTGGAAATGTTTTTGTTTGTGCGAAACTACTAGATGAATAAGATAATATACTAGCTGCGATTATTCCTGCTGTGATTATTCTATTTTTCATAGAATATATTCCCCTCTCAAGTACAATGTTTTATGTAACAGAGTAATTTTAGTTCTGAAAATTAGTAATAGTCAATTGCATTTTGTATAATTTTGTCTTATTATTGTATTTTTTGGAACAAATAACTATAGTTAAACTATAAGAGACTCATTTTATAAGAGGAGAGATTCGTATGAGTACGAATTGGAAAAGTATCGAACACCGCATTTATACAATGTGTATGATTCAGCGTAACAATGAAATATTACTAATACAACGGCCGGATCATCTAGGCTTCCCTGGTTACATCGCTCCAGGCGGAAAAGTAGATTTCCCAGAAAGTATCGTTCAAGCCGCTATAAGAGAAGTAAAAGAAGAAACTGGATTACTTGTTTCTAATTTAATCTTTAAAGGATTAGACGAATATGTAAATCCAAAAGAACAAGTTCGCTATATGGTTTTCAATTATTGGACAAATTCATTTGAAGGTAGCCTTCTTCCTCACCCTCCAGAAGGAGAATTAGTATGGGTTCCAATTGACTCTGCGTTACAGCTTCCCATGCAAGAGTGGTTTAAAGAAAGATTCCCATTATTTTTTGAAAAAAGCACTTTCGAAATTCAACGTGTTTGGGATCGTGACTTAGATAAACAAGTTGCTATGACAATTACCCCTACATAAAAAAGCTTGGAATATCTCCAAGCTTCGCTTACTTCTCCTCCATTTTCTTAATCTCATAATCAATTTCTAAAAACTTAACTCCAAATATCCACATTCTATGGTTAGCTGTTAACATTTGATCCGTGCCCTCTTTAATGATAAAAGTCTCTGCTAATGGTAAGCGTATTGTAAAGTAGCCAGTGTGTAAGTATATCCCTTCATCTCCCTTACAACTCTCTCTTAGCTTACTTGTAATAACTAAACTGTTTGCATCATTAGCTAACTTCAAAATACCAGTCATATTCGAATATGGTAAAGGCAATGCGATATTCATATATGTCTCGTTCTTGTATACATGCTTTGAATAAAGGGCTACAAAAATCGTTTCCCCCTCTCCATTCTTTCTTATCCATGCCCTCACGTTTTCCCTACCATCACTTTCATCTTTTACACTAACGATAGAACCTTGCATTGCTTCCCACTTACCACCGATTCCTAAATGTATTTGCGCTACACGTTTACTCATTTTTGCATAACAAAATGCAAATGGACGAAACCAACGAGCCCATTTAATGTTTGCTTGTAAATGATACTCTTTCGTATGTTCATAAAAGCGATTAATACTTATTGGTATCTCTGTTTCATCAAATGTATCTCTATGAAAATTACTCATTTTATCAACTAATCCACTATATTCCTTATTATCTACTAATCCTTGGCTATGTAAAAAACGCTCTCCAACTGTAAAACTCCCTTTTAAGTGGCTCATTGGTTTTCCATAGTATTTATAATTCGGAATACTCTTCTCAATCATCCAACCGAGAAAAGCTGGTAACGCTACCCCAATCCCATTTACCACGCCGTGAATCCAGACCATTTGTGCAATTGTAATCGTCATTACTTGTTTGAAATTTCCGTATGAATATATGAGTGAAAACATTATTGTTACCATAAGTGCACTAGAAGAAATAACTAAAAGTACCTTTGCACTTATAGCATTGAATTTCGTTCTCCATACATAAATTCCATATCCATAAATGGCACATAAATATATGAATACTGCAAAGAATTCAAACACCCTCGAATACGTAATTCCTATTGCAACTGTCATTGGAGAAATGACGATGATAAACATAATAGCGTCATATAACTTACTTCCCCGTTCTCTTTTTCTTCCAAGTAAACCCGCTGATAACGGCAATAAAAATGCCGAGTAATGAAAGTGTGCAGCTGTGAGTAAAACAATGTCAGAACTAAAGTGCATAATTGAAAGTTTTGCTACAGAAGCAAAAAACCAGAAACCACCTAAAAACAAATACATAAAGGCACTATCAATAGCTGTCTCTTCTAACGGTTTCCATCCTCTTTCTAGCAATCTACTTACACCAAATAACGCGACAATTCCTGTATATACAAACCAAAATAGCGCAAAGAAATAGTGATTTGTTACGAAAGCTAACATTGCACTAATTGCTGCGATTGGATATAAAAACGATACAAATTTATAAAAGAATACATACGATCCATTTCTTGTTTTCTTATCAATGATGCAAAATGACATCGGTATAAATAACAAAATAGATAATAAAATAATTGCTTCAACAGGATCTACATTCGACCACTCGTATATTAGAAATACAATATAACAAGCAAATCCAAATAGTATATTTTTCATCTCGTTTATTTCCTTTCCACAAATGTTCCCTTATATGAAAATAACGAACCAATTAACGGATTCCGTACTTGTACATGAATTCGAAAACATTGTAGTGTTTCATCATAACTTTCTACAATTTTTGCCTCTCCGTATAAAAATCTAGGTAACGGTATTTTTCTTCCAAACATAAAAAACCATTGTTTCTTTGAAGAAATATGTATCCCGCCTTTTTCATCAATATAAAAACTCAATGTAGAAACAAGTATATGTGGCTCACCAAAATAATCTACAATTTCATTATTCTCTTCATCCAACTTCATAACAGCGTTAAAATATCTTTTCTTATTATGAAAATAAAAAGTACGATTCCATGTTACAAATTCTTTCCCATATTCATCTCGCTCAGCGGTATTATGTATCGTAAATGGCACTTTCTTTCCTCGCTCAGAGAAAAACATTCGAAACTTCGATGCAATTTTCAAAATCAATTTAACGAAAAAAGAGCCACCGTAAATTTCATCCATTTCCCCTTCTCCTGTAAAACTATTCTCTTCTGTAATCGCATATCGCTTCTGTAATTTTGGATGAAGATTTTTATAGGTATCTCCTAATAATCTTTCATAAATATTAGCCATATATTTATCCCTTTCTCTTCCTCTTACAATTTTTTGCGCTTGGCAAATTAGTGCAATTCATATAACCGACGATTGATAACCCTATTAGAAGAAAATTCAATGTAATCGGATTAAACGGCTCTGTAAAACTTGTGATATTCGTAACTCCTGCCACTATAGTTAAACCTATTAACATAACAATATGTAATATAAACAATTTTCGTTTTTGAAATGGCAATAGCCACATAACACCCCATATTATTTCTAAAAATCCAACTATTTTAAGTATAAAAATACTACTTTCATTCGATCCGATTAACTCAGAAAGCATCTTCAGTTCCTCTGGATGAGTAAAAATCACTTTCGGTACAATCCCTTGATATAACCATACGAAGGCAAATAAAAAGCAAACGAGCCAATACGTCATCGTTCTTCTAATTAACAACTTAGGATGAAGTCCCTTTTCTAACCATAATTTTAAAGCATCAAAACTCCAAGCAGTCGCAGAGCCTAATAAAGGTCGAAAAACATATGAATCTATCACATTTCCTATACGACCAAACCTTGTATCATAATCATATTTCGTCTCAAAATAAATATGTTCTTCATTCGGTGTATATTTCCAATAACCACGCCCGATTTGTATAAGTGATAATTGATTGTCTGTCCAAAATTTTAAAGAAGAAATGCGCTCTCCAGTTTCTTTTCTTACTTCACCTATCGATTCTCCTTCTCCAGCTATTTCAAGTCCGAAACCAATCTTCGTTTTATATAAAAACTTCTGCGGCTCCCCCTCCTTTTTCTCCAAATACGAGATTTCTGTAAAACGTGCATCCCACTCTGTATGTAGGTCCGGTTCTTGCGTATATTTCCATAATTTCTCCATTGTTATTTTCATTTCTATCGCTACATAAATAGGCTTTTTCTTGCCCATCCTTCCACCTCCCATGCTCTATATTTTTAATGTACATGCAACGAATTTATTTTGCTACACTTTTCACAAACTAACCTTCAAAAAAGATAGAATTTTTAAAAAATATATAAAACACTTGATTCCCTGAAAAATTTAAATTATTATAAAACAAATGTTACCAACAACTTCATAAATCAAACACTCTCGCCTAAAACGTGAGATAGAGGTTGCAACGCTTATAAGTATTCTAAAGGAGACACAGAGATGTCTATGAATTTAGAAGAAAGGAAGTGTTGCCGAAATTGATAAATTTCTCTGCATTTATCAATTGGGGCTGTTTTCGAATAGAAACAGAACTGTCATATGTACAGACATGTACGTGTGAAGAGCTATCTACAAAAAAGAGATATCATCTTTATGATATTCCTTTTTTGGCGGTTTTTTTATTAGCTCCGTTTTCTGTTTCCCTTTTCCTGTAACAGCACCATCCTCACTTATTTGAGATGGTGTTTTTTGTTTTTCTCTCTGGTAACTACAGGAATATTGGGATTTGTATATGTCCTAACCTATTCTTAAAAATGGACGAAAGAAGGAATTCGTAATGGAAACGATTGTACAAAAGTTTGGCGGTACTTCTGTTGGAAGCGTCGAACGCATTCAACATGTAGCAAGCTTAATTATTGAAGAATATGAACGAGGACATAGCATTGTCTCTGTCGTTTCAGCAATGGGAAAAAGTACAGATGAACTTGTCGCACTTGCTAACGCTATTACTGAAAATCCAAGTAAACGTGAAATGGATATACTCCTATCTACAGGAGAACAAGTAACCATTTCACTATTAACAATGGCACTACAAACAAAAGGTTATAATGCAATTTCATTAACAGGATGGCAAGCTGGTATTACGACTGAATCTGTACATAGTAGTGCACGGATTACTGACATTAATACTGATCGTATTCAGTCCTATCTTACTAAAGGCACGATTGTTATAGTAGCTGGTTTCCAAGGAATAAGTGAAGAAAATGAAATTACAACACTTGGCCGCGGTGGCTCCGATACGACTGCTGTTGCATTAGCAGCGGCATTAAAAGCAAAAAAATGTGATATTTATACGGATGTGACCGGCGTATATACGACTGATCCACGTGTTGTAAAAACTGCTTATAAATTAGATGAAATTTCTTATGACGAAATGTTAGAGCTTGCCAATCTCGGTGCTGGCGTGTTACACCCACGCGCTGTTGAATTTGCTAAAAATCATAATGTAGTTTTAGAAGTACGATCAAGTATGGAACAAGAAAACGGAACAATTGTAAGGGGAGAATGTAACATGGAACAACAATCAATCGTTAAAGGTATTGCATTTGAGGATAACATTACACGCGTCACAATTAAAGGGTTAGAACAAGGTGCACTTTCAACAGTTTTCTCTACGTTAGCAGCGGCACATATTAATGTAGATATTATTATTCAAAGTATTACAAATGAAGGAACTGTTCACCTCTCTTTCTCAATCCATTCTAATGATTTAAGAGAAACATTAGAAGTATTGGAACAAAATCAAGAAGCACTTCACTATGAATCTGTGGAATATGAAAATCATTTAGCAAAAGTATCAATTGTAGGATCAGGTATGGTATCTAACCCAGGTGTCGCTGCAAATATGTTCACTACTTTAAAAGAAGACGGTATTCATATTAAAATGGTAAGTACATCTGAAATTAAAGTATCAGTTGTCATTGATCGAATTCACTTAGTAGATGGTGTGGAAGCACTACATCAATCATTTATGGCGAAAATTGAGCCTTTAGTGCAAATGAGCTAATTTCCGCCAGTAAAACTTACAACAAATTATATTAATCTATTTCCTTCCTATATAAATAGAAAGCTGTTTGCATAGTGGAAAGTGAGAAAAAGGTTATTTAGTTTAAAATAAAGTCGTTTGAAAAATAATAAAATTGTTAAAAAATAGAAGCAAGTCGTTCTCTTCAACAATTGGGCAGTTATCTACCACCTAACTTCCTCGCATTCGCCGAATTTTGAGGTGGGAATCTTACTGCCTGCAAATAGCGGGATAAATTTTTACACATAAGGAGATAAAGACTATGACAAAAAACAAATTACTAAGAATGGACAATGTCAGCATCGTTGTAGAATCCCTTGATGACGCAATCTCTTTCTTCGAAGAGATTGGCCTGAACCTCGAAGGGCGAGCCACTGTCGAAGGTGAATGGGCTGGTCGCGTAACTGGACTCGGTTCTCAGTGCGTAGAGATTGCTATGATGGTTACGCCAGATGGCCACAGCCGAATTGAACTTTCACGATTTCTCACCCCACCTACTATAGCAGATCATCGGACAGCTCCTGTAAACGCTCTCGGTTATCTGCGTGTCATGTTCACCGTTGAGGACATTGACGAAATGGTATCCAGACTTACTAAGCATGGTGCAGAGCTCGTTGGCGAAGTAGTTCAGTACGAGGACTCGTATCGACTCTGCTACATTCGTGGAACCGAAGGAATTTTAATCGGTTTAGCGGAAGAACTCGGTAACAAATAAGTAAGTGACGTTTTATAAAGTGAAACTTTAATCAGTGGGAGGGTGTTCCTCCCCACTGATTATTAGCTCTCACCAATCGGGCTTTAGCGGGATAAAAAGTCGTTGGCTATGCCAAACAGAAATTCATTCAAAATTAAATAAGTATAACCCCGTCCTAAAGTTAGGACGGGGTTATACTTGTTTGAGCTTTTAAAACTTTATTATCATTTTACACATGGATTTCAAGCCTCTACACAAACAGCTTTTTAACATATTATCAACATCAAAAAATTATTATAAAACAATTAAATTATTCGTTATATCCTTTCCTAGGAAATATAACTGACTCCTCCCACTCTTCATTATATATCTTATCGCTCTTTCCCTTGAATTCCTTCATAGTCAATGAAAGCACTCATAATTAATAATCCGCAGCCAATATAAAAACCAAACTCATTCTCTTTCTCAAAATCCGCCTCTTCTTCATCAATATGTATTTTCTCTTTAAAGCTTTGATTCTCGTAGTTTTTTTAGCGGTTCTCCTATGCTCATAACGTCTCCTCCTTTAATAAATTATGACATGAAAGGAGATACAAATGACAGAAACTATTGGTAAAAGCCACTGTAAACTATTCGTTTACACAATAAAAAAAGAGAGAATAGCTCTATATTCAAGCTATTCTCTCTCTTCTATTAAAACAGATGAATGTTTTCTTTCTTACAAGCTTCACGTAAATCATCAGGCCATACAGAAGATTGAACTTCACCGATATGTGCTTTACGTAAGAAGTACATGCACATTCTTGATTGTCCAATACCACCGCCAATTGTTAATGGTAGTACGTCTTCTAATATACCTTTATGGAAATCATACTCACGTTTGAAGTCATCACCAGTTTTCGTTAACTGTTCATCAAGTGATTTACTATCAACACGGATTCCCATGGATGATAATTCGAATGAAGCTTGTAGTACTGGGTGCCAGAATAAAATGTCACCGTTTAATTTCCAATCATCATAGTCAGCTGCACGTCCATCGTGTTTTTCACCTGAACGGAGTGCATCACCAATTCCGATAATAAAGACTGCACCGTGTTCTTTCGCTATTGCATGTTCACGATCTTTCGGTGTTAATTCTGGATATTTATCTTCTAGTTCTTGGGAAGTAATGAAAACAACATCTTCTGGTAAATACTTTCCAAGGAACGGATACTTTTCAAATAAGTGATCTTCTAAATCTTTGAATATTCCATAAATTGTTCGTACTGTTTCTTGCAAGTATTCTACAGTGCGCCATTCTTTTTGAACAATTTTTTCCCAATCCCATTGGTCAACGTAAATGGAATGTGTTGCATCTAGTTCTTCATCACGACGAATCGCGTTCATGTTTGTATATAAGCCTTCACCAGCTTCATAGCCGTATTCATGTAGTGCGAATCTTTTCCACTTCGCTAGTGAATGAACAATTTCTAATTCTTCTCCTGAATGTAGCATATCAAATTCAATTGGACGTTCTACACCGTTTAGATGATCGTTTAATCCTGATTTTTTCGTTACGAATAATGGTGCAGATACGCGGAATAGTTCAAGACGTTTTGCTAATTGGTCCTCGAAAAATGTTTTAACTTCCTTAATTGCGATTTGAGTCTCTCTTACTGTCATTAATGATTGATACATGGTGGTTTCCTCCTAAAATGTTTGGATGTTGTGAAAAGAAGCCAACAAAAAAAGCCCTTCTATCCCAAAAAACTGGGACGAAAGGCTTTGGTTCCGCGGTACCACCCAAATTAGCAACAGAGGTTGCTCACTTATACAATACGGAGATGAAAAAATCTCGATACTGTTCTTCTTGTAACGGCGAAGTTCCCGGCTAAGTCTACTTTCCTATAAAGGATTTCGGTTAGCGACTCCAGGAGGTTCTTCATAATAGGCTTCGTATCAGGCTCACACCGTCCCTGACTCGCTTAAACTACATCCTACTACTACTCGTCCTTTCATAGTCGTTTTGTTGTCACATCTCTGAAACATTTTATTAATGATTATTCTATACAAAAAACAAAGAAAGTCAACAAAAAGTTTTAAAAAATTTTTCAATTCTTTATTTTACGGCTTTATTGATTGTTGTTAATTTAACATCTTTACTTCTTCTGTCTCGTCATTCCAAAAAATGTTTCACTAACCGAAACTAACGTATACACAACTATTAGTGTAATCGTTCGAAATATAGAATCCGCAGTATTTCTTATTATTTTCATTTTCTTTGTAATTCCTTTCAGTTTACTTGCAATTTCATGATATACTATAGCATTCAAGCAGTTTGTTTTTACTTAAAGCAAACATAGTCATTTATCAAGAGTATTTTCTAATTCATTGACTATTATCAAACAAGATTTTTATATAACGGAGTGATCATATGAGCAAAACGAAAGCGAAACCGAAAAAAGGTGTAGGACAAGGTACAGGAAGTAAGGGATGGAACCGTTGGCAATCAAGTGCAAAGAAAAAGAAAGCAGCAAAACCATACAAAAGTAAAGGCACAAAGAAGTAATTTAAATACCATTTGATTTCTTTACTTTGTTCAAAACAAAATATAATTATTACAACAAAAAAGCTATGCTCTCATAAATTTGAAAGCATAGCTTTTTTATTTTAAATCATAAGAATTTCTCGAATTTCTTCCTCAGTTATGGAGGATAATTTCCCTTCTCCTGGCTCAATTACTTCAGAAATTAAATTTTTCTTCGTTTCTTGTAGTTCATGCATTTTCTCTTCAATTGTTCCGTGGGCTACTAACTTAATAACTTGCACCGTATTTTTTTGTCCCATTCTATATGCTCTATCTGCTGCTTGCTGTTCAACAGCTGGATTCCACCATAAATCATATAATATCACTGTATCTGCACCAGTTAAGTTAAGACCCGTACCACCAGCTTTTAAAGAAATAAGAAATAAATCACCTTCACCTTCGTTAAACCGATTGCATAGCTCTACACGCTCTTGCGAAGGTGTACTCCCGTCTAAATAAAAGTATGGAATCGCTTGACGGTTTAACTCACGACCGATAATGGAAAGCATCTTCGTAAATTGAGAAAAGATTAAAATTCTCTTCCCAGTACTTCTACATTCTTCTAAAATCTCTAACAGTTGTTCAAATTTAGCTGAACTGCCTTTGTAATCATCAACGAATAAAGCGGGATGATTACAAATTTGTCGTAATCTCGTTAAACCAGCTAAAATTCTAATTTTATTTTTACGTAACGTATCTTTATCTAAATGCTTTAACGTTTCTTCCCTTAATTTCGCTAAATATGCAGCATACAATCTCTTTTGATCTGGTAACAACTCCGATGACTGTAAATGCTCTATTTTATCTGGCAACTCATTTAATACGTCCTCTTTTAATCGTCTTAATACGAATGGTTTCACTCGCTTCGCTATATCCTCACGTCTTAAATCACCGAACTCTTTTCTTCCAGGTAATAATTCTGGGAAGACGACATGGAAGATAGACCATAGCTCTTCTAACGAATTTTCTACAGGTGTTCCTGTTAATCCGAAACGATACTCCGCTTGAATCGTTTTCACCGCTTTTGCAGTTTGCGTTGTAGGGTTTTTAAACGCTTGTGCTTCATCAAGAAATAGTGTATGAAACGGTCTTGCATACAACCTTATATCTCTTCTCAGCAATGGATATGACGTAATTATGACATCAAATTCTGCTATATCTTTTAAAATTTTTCGGCGCTCTATTTGATTTCCATCTGCAATAACTGCTCTAATATGCGGGGCGAATTTTTTCAATTCACTCAGCCAATTATAAACGAGGGATGACGGAGAGACGACTAATATAGGCATGTTTTTCTCTCGAATTTCCGGCAAAACAGAATCTATAAAAGCAATGCTTTGCAACGTTTTTCCTAGTCCCATATCGTCTGCTAAAATACCCCCAAAACGATAATGTGCGAGTGTTTTCATCCACTGAAATCCGTATACTTGATACTCTCTCATTTCTGCATTTAACGTATTTGGCACAGCAAACTTTAATTTTTTCGGATTTTGAATATTTTCTACTAACGCTTGAACAGACTCATCTAAACTTAAAACATGTCCTTCGTGAAGTCCGTTCATCCATTTTACACTACGGATAAGCGGAACATTCACTTCTTCCCCATGTAAAAATTCTTTCCGAATACCCGTTTCTTTTACAAATTGATTAATTTCATTAAACTCTTTACTCTCCAGTGATAATAAAGAACCGTTCGCTAATCGGTAATATTTACGTTTCTCTTCAAGAGCTACTAATACCCCTTTAATTTCAGCTTCTGGAATACCTTTTATATCAAAGCGAAATGATAACCAATCAATTCTCTCCTTCCTCCTAACTCTTATAAGAGGAGCTGTGTCTCCTTTATGAATTCGTAATTTGATTGCTGTCGTCGCATAAATATCAACTAAACCTTTTAACGTTGGAACAACATGATATAAAAAATTATACTCAGCTTCTTCATTATGCATAAAATAACCGCCTTCCGTTTTCGCAAAGGCACTTTCACGCATAATGTCTAAAATCTCTTTTTCCTTTTTCTCATCACGATTAAAAACAGACGACTGTCCATCCTCTTCTAACGGATTAATTAGGACGTTTCCATAGTGAAATTCAAGACCTGCTAATAAGCGATTTTTCACTCGATCTAAATATAATTTCGCTTTTAATGCGGGTGTTTCAACACGATCTGATACTACCTCATCTATTCGCACAGTTCCTAGCTTCATTAACCCTGGTACAACTTTTTCTACAAAGTGCTCCATCTTATCTGCTGGAATATACAATTGGTTACTACTAGAACGATTCATCATTTTTTGTAATTCGATAAGCCGCTTGCAATCCTCAGCGTTCAACTGATACAGTTTCCCTCCAAATAGAGCATAACTATACGTATCCATTACGTCTACTTGTTGTAAACCGTCAATATAAAGTGTAAACCCACCGTTACTCCCTTTATTAAACTCAAAATGTAAAGGAAGTAGTCCTTTTGAAATTTGTAAACCGTGAAAAGATTGTCCATCTTGATTAAGTCTGACAAACTCAGCTTTAGAAAGGAAAGAAAGCATATCCATCCACGAAGCTGGCGGTATTAAAATCATGCTATCATCTTGTTTTGCATGTACTTCTAGTGTATCTTCATACATTTTTTCATTATGATACATTTTAATAAGTTGCTGAATAATCGTATCCGTTTCTTGCCTAAAGCTATGTACATCTGGTGTGTATGTGAATTCATTAGAACAATTAAAAGGTTCTCTTTTCTCCACATTAGAAAGAAATTCTCTAATATGATTTACGAAATACGTTTTGGCAAGTATCAACTGAATTCCCAGAAGTGCCCCGCCCTTTTTCGTAACTACTGGTGTACAAATAAATTCAACATGAAGTAATTCACGTGTATCAAAGCGGTGTTGTTTACTTTTTGGCCGCAGTGGTTTGTCTGCAAATAACTGAAACATCCCGCTTGTTAATTGTTCATTTCCGCTCATGCTTTCGCTACTAGCGGGGAGCATTCCACCCGTTTGCTGATTATAATTTATTTGTATCAATACTGCTGCAACATGTTGACAATACGTTTGAAAAGAAGCTAACGACGGACAACTACATTTCGCAACAACATCACCTTTTTTAGCTTTTTCTACTGTAACATGAAAATCTTCGTTCCCTTTTACCGTCGCCTCGCAAATTTCTTTATTTTCATCATAATGATTTACTATCACTTTATTTGCTTTATAATAAGCTTCGCCTCTTTTATATGAGGTTTCTCCGCATACTTCTTTAATAATCGATTTGTTTAATGTAAAACTCATTTTTTACACTTCCTTAATTTAAACCAGTTTCTCTCAACTAACATTTTACATGCTCCAAGAGAAAATATAAAATGTAGATTTAACAAAAAAAGATGCTTATTTATAAGCACCTTTTCACTCTATCTCCATCAACCGTTTCGCCTCAAAATACAACACTTGAATAAACTTTTTCGTATTAATTCGCGTATGTCCGGAAGTTGCTACTTCTTCCTTTGTCATTTCTGTCATACGTTTTCTAACTACAGTGAAATCAAAAAATTTCGGAGCATAGCTTTCAAATTTCGGATTTGAAAAATCTGTTAATCCAAGGGAAGCTAAGTGATTTAACGATTGATAAATCGCTCTACGTACCCTTTGTTCAGATGCTTTTCTCTCCTTATCTATATGTGCATCTGAAGCTATATTCTCTAATTTCCTTATAGTTATATGGTGAAAGATATCTTTTAGCGCAGGAAATCCAAAGTCAAATGTTTGTGCTTTTTCTTGTCCATATAAATATTCCAGCATACTAAGTAAATCTTTACTTCCATTCTCTCCCGCAATACCAAGTTCTGATAATAAATAGCGTCCTGAATCCGTTATTTTTTTCCCTTCTTGCATTGGCTCATTTCGAACTTGCGGCTGTTCCCACTTAAAAACGTTATTCAATGATTTTTGAATATCATGTATAGAGCGCTCTAAACGAATACGTTCCATTACTTTACGTACAACAGATATAACCTCAATTTTATTTAATGGTTTTGTAATATAATATTCAACACCAAGTGTATACGCCTCACCTATAAGCTGCTTCGATTCAACTTGAGAAATCATAATAATTTTCCCAGTAAAAGAGGATGCGATATGGCGAACTGTTTCAATGCCGTCTCGCATTGGCATTAATAAATCAATAAATAAAATATCTACTTTTTTAAAATTTAGTTGATCTGCTTCAATAAAAGCTCCGTCTTCCGATTCTCCAATTACTTCCCCAAGATCACCATCTTCAATAATTTGTGAAAGCATGGAGCGGAAAACTTCATCATCATCTACGATATAATAAAACAACTTTATTCCCCTTCCCGCTTTAAACTACACTCCGGCAAACAAACGACAAACTTACAGCCTTCACCAATTTCCCCATCTTCCAATCTTACTTCTCCTCCGAGCTCAGTTACCATTTCGTTTATGTAAGAAAGTCCAATTCCCGTAGATGGTGTTCCTGTTTGATCATACTTCGAAGTAAACCCTGGCTTAAATACTAGTTTCTTATATTTTTGCGCAATACCAGGCCCATCGTCAATTACTTCAAAAAATATACGTTTATCAATTTTATATAACTTAATAATGATAGCACCACTACCCTCAATTGCTTCAACCGCATTTGCAACTAAATTATTAAAAATTGATAAGACCGTATACACATGATATTCTGCATGCTCACCTTCTATATGTTTAGAAAAACAAATATCTTTTTCCAACATTTCAGCATACTTCTCATTTATTCTCACAATCATTTCTGCAAGCTCATGTCCTTCTACATACTCAGCTACATTTTTATCTAATAATAGTTTAGATAGTCCTGCAAAAATCCTTTGATTATCCTTTTTTATTTCGTGCACTTCTCCTGCTATTTTCAATGCTGTTTTACTACTTGAATCATCGTTCGCTTGTAAATTCCGATATAATTGATACGCTTCTTGTGTAATTAACTCCGCATTTTGCAACGTTTTTTTCAAATGAACAGATTCCACATATAAGTTAGAAAGGTGCATCAACATTTTTTCATTTTCTTTTCGAACTTGTGATTCTTTTAATTTTGTTTCATATAAATTCATCATATTTAAAAAACCAAGTGCAAAGAAACTACGGAAAATAGCAATTATGATTAGTTTATTTATTTCAGAAACTGTTATTGTTGTACTGAGCACTACCATGTGATAAATCGCAAGTTCTGACATACTTGCGATAATTTCAATTGTAATTCCAAGGCACCCAATTACAACTGGATTCTGATGGAACTTATTCACTCTACAAAGCGAAAATAAGCTTCCATAAACAAAATAATAAAAGAACACAGGATAGCGCAAATAAAATGATTCTGTCATATAAAATGAACCTTGCAATACCCAGTCAAGACATACACGGAATAAGACTACAGATATACCAACAAGAATACCTGCAACCGCTGCTGGTATTCTTCTTAAAAATAGTAATAAAAAGAAGAAAAGCGGTGTCCCAAAGCTAACGCGAAACGTATCATTAAAAGGATGAAAATTTAGCTCTCCAGCAATCGGAACAACAACCATTAAAATAATTAAAAGAGATATATCTTTTTTCCATAATTGATTCCAATTCAAAAGTGCCACTTCCTATGTATTTTTTCAATATTATACAAGTAAGCCCGTTTATTATTATAAACGGGCTTTTTTCTATATGTTAACCTTTTCTACCGCTTTTATTTGACGATACTCAGGCGTCCACATTGATTCTTTCACTGCTATCTTAATATCGTTATCACTTAAGTTCTCTCTAGCAACACCTTCTGCAACAGCAACTTTCGCTACTTCAATTGCAACCATTTCAGAGATATTACGTAACTCTTCAACTTCTGGCAAGATAGGTGCTCCTGGTTTACTTGCATCTACCATACTTGCAACTGCTTCAGCAGCTGCTGCGAACATACCATCAGTCATAACGCTTGCACGAACAACAATTGTACCAAGACCTAGTCCCGGGAAAATAAGTGCGTTATTTGACTGCCCAATCACATACGTTACACCGTTATATGTAACTGGTTCAAATGGACTTCCTGTTGCAACTAACGCTCTTCCTTCTGTCCACTCGATTAAATCTGCTGGTTTCGCTTCCGCAAGTGGCGTTGGATTCGACATTGGTAATATAATTGGTCTCTCTATATGAGAAGCCATTTCTTTAATAATTTCCTCTTTAAATGCGCCGGCAACAGTAGATGTACCAATTAAAATTGTCGGTTTTACATGTTTCACAACTTCAGCAAGTCCGATCACACCATTTTGTTTCCACTCACTTACTTCAGCTTCTTTTCTGGCATACGGAATTTGGAAATCAAGAAGATCTTCCATATTATCTGTAACTAACCCGTTACGGTCGATACACCAGAAACGATTATGAGATTCTTCGTCTGATAAGCCGACGCGAACCATTGCATCTCTTACTTGGTCTGCGATACCGATTCCAGCTGTACCAGCACCAAACACCACTACACGGTGTTCACTTAATGGTACACCAGAAGCTTTCACTGCCGATAATACTGCAGCAAGTGAAACTGCACCTGTACCTTGAATATCATCATTAAATGTACAAACGTCATGACGGTATTTATCTAAAATTTTTCGTGCATTGCGAGAACTGAAGTCCTCCCAATGTAAAAGTGCTTTCGGGAACTTATTGCCTACCGCTTGTACAAATGTATCAATAAATTCATCGTAAGCTTCACCAGTTACACGTGGATGACGATTTCCAATATAAAATGGATTGTTCAATAATTCCTCACGATTTGTACCTACATCTAAAATTACTGGTAACACACGACTAGGATCGATTCCAACTGCGGCCGTATATACAGCTAGCTTTCCAATCGCAATGTTAATACCACCAACACCCCAGTCACCAATTCCTAATATACCTTCTCCATCTGTTACAACAACTAAATCAATATTATCAGCTGTTGCACCGATATTTGCAAATGCTTCTTCAATACCTGAAGGATCATTAACTGATAAATAAACACCGCGTGGTTTACGATATTCATGGCTATATCTTTGAATTGCTACACCAACAGTAGGTGTATATACGATTGGTAACATTTCACGTAAATGATTTGTTAAAATACGATAAAATAATACTTCATTTCGATCATGTAACGCTGTTAAGTATACATTCTTTAATAAATCATCCGGCTGAGAACAAAATTGCTCATACGCTCTACGTGCTTGTTCATCTAGCGTTAAAACTGCTGGCGGTAATAACCCTTTTAAACCTAATTCTTCTCTTTCTTCTTGCGTGAAAGCTACCCCTTTATTTAAAAGTGGTGTTGATAATACTTCTACTCCTCTTAATGTCGTTTCTAATGAACCATTAGAAGCCACTGTAAACTTACTCATAACATCCCTACCTCTATTCATATATAACATTTCTATATTGTAAACAAAAAAGAGGGGATTGTCCCCCTCTTCTTTTAATTTTTCTTTAAAAGAGTTGCTCCTGCAATCCCTGGATGTGTCATTTCGAATGGATCTAGAATTAACTCTAATTCTTCTTGTGACAATACACCATTTTTCACACATAGTTCTCGAACGGATTGCCCTGTCGCAATTGCTTCTTTCGCAACGCGAGCTGCTGCTTCATAGCCGATATGAGGGTTCACGGCTGTAATAATTCCTACACTCTTCTCAACATACTCTTTTAGGCGATCTTCATTCGCTTCAATTCCTTTTAAGCAATTATCTGTAAAGGCACGGAAACCGTTATTCATAATACTAATAGATTGAAGTAAGTTGAAAACAAGTACTGGCTCCATAACATTTAATTCTAATTGTCCTGCTTCTGAAGCAAGGCAAATTGTATGGTCGTTACCAATTACTTGGAACGCAATTTGATTAATTACTTCTGGCATAACAGGGTTTACTTTCCCTGGCATAATAGATGAACCTGGTTGACGAGCTGGTAGCATGATTTCCGCTAATCCAACGCGTGGACCTGATGCCATTAGACGAAGGTCGTTCGCAATTTTAGACATGTTCATCATACATACTTTAAGTGCTGCAGATACTTCAGTGTACGCATCCGTATTTTGGGTTGCATCTACTAAATCTTCTGCACCAACAAGTGGTAGTTCACTAATGGTAGCTAAATGTTTTACAACTGCTTCAATATATTCTGGATCCGCATTTAAGCCTGTACCAACTGCAGTTGCTCCCATATTTACTTCATATAGATGTTGACGTGATTGCTTGATACGTTTCATATCACGTTCAAGTACGCGAGAGTATGCTTTAAATTCTTGTCCAAGACGAATTGGCACAGCATCTTGTAAATGTGTACGACCCATTTTAATAACATGATCGAACTGTTCTGCTTTTAATTCAAATACATCATGCATATAACCCATCGTTTGTAATAAGCCTTCTAATGCATTTAATGTTGCAATATGAATTGCTGTTGGGAATGCATCATTTGTTGATTGCGCCATATTTACATGACTGTTTGGACTAATATAATGATAGTCTCCCTTTTCCATTCCTAATAATTCAAGAGCACGATTGGCAATGACTTCATTTGCGTTCATATTCATTGAAGTTCCTGCACCGCCTTGAATTGGATCAACGATGAAATGATCATGCCATTTCCCATCAAGGATTTCTTGTGATGCTTCTGCGATAGCACCACCCTTTTTCAATTCCAATCTTCCTACATCTGTATTAGCAAGTGCTGCCGCTTTTTTTACAATTGCTAACGCTTTAATTAAACCTTCATGGACTTTATATCCTGTAATTGGGAAATTCTCTACTGCACGCATTGTTTGTACACCGTAGTACGCATAATTTGGCACTTCTTTTTCACCTAAAAAATCTTTTTCAATTCGTACTCCATTTTTAACTTCAGTTAATGTTGACATGACTTTTCACTCCTTAACGATTTCTTATGCTGCTTTTGTTTGTTTGACTGTTTCTACATATTGTTTTGCTTTTTCATCATCGAATTCGCCTTCCCACTTCGACATAACAATGGCCGCTAATGCATTTCCTAATACATTGACAGCTGAGCGAATCATATCTAAAATACGGTCAATTCCCGCAATTAATGCGATGCCTTCTAGCGGTAAGCCCATTGATCCTAACGTCGCTAATACAACAACGAATGATGCACCCGGAACTCCCGCCATACCTTTGGATGTTAACATGAGAACGAATAATAACGTTATTTGCTCTGTCAGTGACATGTGCACACCGTACATTTGTGCAACAAACAATGCCGCTAACGCTTGATAAATAGCCGATCCAGTCAAGTTAAATGTATAACCTGTCGGAATTACGAAAGAGGCAACTGCCTTTGGACAACCGAACTCTTCCATTTTTCTCATTATATTAGGTAAAACAGCTTCTGAACTTGCTGTCGTAAATGAAAGAATAAGTTCTTCTTTTAAAATTTTCATTAATGTAAAAATGTTTACGCCAACCATTCGTGCATTAATACCTAATACAATCACAACGAATAGTATAACAGTTACGTATACAGCTAGCACTAGTTTTCCTAAAGGAAGTAGTGTTGCTACACCAAATTTTGCAACCGTAACAGCAATTAATGCGAATACACCAAATGGTGCGAATTTCATCACTTGATTTGTAACCCAAAACATCGCTTCGAGTACACCTTCAAAAAAGTTAAAAACAGGCTTTCCCTTTTCACCGATTGCTGCAACTCCTAAACCGAATAGTACTGAGAAGAATATAATCGGTAATAAGTCACCTTGTGTAATAGACTCAAATATATTTTTCGGTACAATATGAACAATCGTTTCTGCGAAGCCTTTCTTCTCTGTTGCATCTGCTGTTTGTTTATAAGAAGAAATATCACTTTGCTGTAAATTACTCATATCAACGCCAGTACCTGGTTGGAATATATTTGCCGCAAGTAATCCCATTAAAATAGCAATCGTCGTAATAATTTCGAAATAAAGAATTGTCTTCCCGCCCAGTTTCCCAAGCTTCTTCATATCTCCTACACCAGCTACCGCAACAATTAATGCTGAAATAACAATCGGTACTACAATCATTTTAATTAAGTGAATAAATATATCCCCAATTGGTGTGATATAAGAAATCGCCGTTTTATTGCCATAAAAGATTGCCCCTACTACAATCCCTAAAACAAGTGCGACAAAAATTTGTGTTGCCAATCCGAATTTTTTCATTTATGTTCATCCCCTTCATGCGAACGCTTTCATTTAATATTTATAAAAGCTTACTCACACATGATATAAGTGAACCTACAAAATCATACAAAAACCTACAAGTTCGTCACAAAAAATTCAATTTTTTTCTTATATTTTTCATTGACACCATTTTGTTAAAAAGCGATAAAATATACTTGATAAGTAATCGGATTATTTTGTATAATCAAAAAGATATACACTTACAATAAATTGGAATGAAAAGGAGTGGATGTTATGAAAAATTATGTACAGAAATTCAGCCTATCTTCTTCTTTTCTTTTTCATTTTCTCAGCAAGGAACAAGGGCATTCGCCTTTGTTCCTTTTTTATTGCCATTTATATAGGGGGAATTGTTATGAAACCATATAAACGCGTCTTAATTAAACTGAGCGGTGGCGCACTTGCTGATCAATCTGGAAATAGCTTTAACTCCAAACGATTAGAGCATATCGCAAACGAAATTATATCCATTATTGACCTAGATATCGAAGTATCCATTGTCATCGGCGGCGGTAACATTTTCAGAGGTCATCTAGCTGAAGAATGGGGAATTGATCGTGTAGAAGCTGATAATATCGGTACGCTAGGTACGATTATTAACAGCTTAATGCTTCGCGGCGTTTTAACAAGTAAAACAGATAGAGAAGTACGTGTTATGACTTCCATCCCTTTTAATGCAGTAGCTGAACCATACATTCGCTTGCGTGCAGTACATCATTTAGATAACGGCTATATCGTCATTTTTGGAGGCGGGAATGGGCAGCCATTCGTTACGACAGATTATCCAAGTGTACAAAGAGCCATTGAAATGAATAGCGACGCCATTTTAGTCGCAAAACAAGGGGTCGACGGCGTCTTTACAAGTGATCCGAAACATAACAAATCAGCGAAAATGTACAGTAAACTGAACTATAACGATATTGTTAGGCAAAACATACAAGTAATGGACCAAGCCGCTTTGTTGCTTGCTCGAGATTATAATTTACCGGCACACGTCTTTAACTTTGATGAGCCTGGAGTGATGAAAAGAATTTGTTTAGGTGAGCATGTCGGGACGTTGATTAATGATGATGCGTCGATGCTTGTGCATGAAAAATAGTTATTTTCATTAACAAAAGGGTGCCTTTTATAGACACCCTTTTGTTAATCATCACAAATAAAAATCAACCCATCCAACTACTTTCTCTTTACAACGCTCCCAGAAAGATAAGTTGTCAAAAAATGTTTCTGTCATCTCTTTCGAATCACCAATGTCTTGCGTTAACGCCTCATTCACTTGCGCTATGATAGGTCCACCGTGAATATACAAATTCATCTCATCATTTATATAGAAGCTACGTGCAGTTATGTTCGTTGTACCAATAACAGTTAATTCATTATCAATCAGCATTAACTTTCCATGAAACATCCCTTTTTTATAACCATACACAGTAATCCCATTTTTAACAGCTTGACGGATGTAAGGATATGCCGCCTCTTTAATAAGAGGTATATCCGGTTTATATGACCAAAGTATTTTCACTGTAACACCACGCTTTTGCGCTCCAATTAAAGCATTCATTAATTCTTTATTTTTCGCTATAAAATATGGTGTTGTAATGACAATTGAATGCTTCGCTTGGTCTATTAACTCTATATATTTTTCAGCGACGTGGTGTCCATTGTAACTAGTCATAGTATGTAATGTGTTCCCTTTACTAGCTTTATTCGTACTTCTCTTTATATCTTCTTTCGTATCTCGTTTCCAATCTAAAGCAAACTGTTCCTCTAAGTCCTTTGCTCCTTCTCCTCTTATCCGCACATGATAGTCACGCCAATATCCAAAACGCTTATCTTTCCCTAAGTACTCATCCCCCATATTAAAGCCACCCGTATAGCCAATCCCCCCATCAATCGTCGTAATACGGCGATGATTACGATGGTGCAGTGAATAAAATCCGAATGGCAATTCAGGTTTTCTACTATATGTAAAATGTACACCACTTTCCCGCAATTCATTTTTCATCTTTCTTTCAAATGATAAATCATTAATGCGATCAACTGATAAATAGACGTTTACTCCTTCTTTTGCCTTCTCTTTTAATAAGTTTAAAAAAGTATGGCTACTTTTATCATCCGACAAAATAAAAAAATACGTGTAAATAGATTGCTTCGCTTCTCTTACATCAGTAAATAACTTTTTATAAAATGACTTTCCTTCTACATATAATTGAAAATCACTATAATGAGGCGCGTACTCTGTCGGCATATTTTTTCCGGCTTCCATTTTTCTTCCGAGCGTAACGTCAATATGCATCCAAATTAATATAAAAATAACAATAGCCATAATAATAGAAGTAACTCGCAATATTTTTTTAATCATTTTGATTTCCTTCCGCTCAAATTACGTTCTACTCCGTAGTGTTTCATTTAAATATGTTTTCATACGAAATGTAGTTCTTAATTTTTATCGATGTTAAACAGGTAAAGGAGAGAAGAGTATGAGAAAAGGAAAAATCCCTATTATTTTTATCCCAGGTCTTTTCGGTTCAATGAGTAATATTATTATTCCGGGTACTGGTAATTGGAGCTTTGGACTTTCTTCGTTTATCTATGAACCATTCATCATGATGTTAGAAAGTATAGGCTATGAACGAAATAAAAACCTGTTTATCTGTTTTTATGACTGGCGTCAGCGTATTGCTGTTTCTACTCAAAAATATTTATTAAAAACGATTGCTTATGTTAAAGAATTTACAGGGTACGATAAACTAAATTTAGTTTGTCATAGTATGGGTGGACTTCTTGCACGTTCTTACGTTCAAAGTGAAGAATATGAAAATGATGTGGAGCAACTTATTATACTCTGTACACCAAACGCTGGATCTCCTCCCAATTATAGTTATTGGACTGGGGGTAGCCTCCCTGTTCATGCCTCTTCTAAAATAAATATTGTTCATTTTTATATAGAACAATATATTCATTACTTAAGCACCTTTCATAATATGGATAAAGTTAAAGCGATACACCTTTACTTTCCAGGTTTACAAGATGTTATTCCTTGTAAAGATTACGGAAATTATTTATTTATAAAATCCGGCTCTTCTATTACATTTCTTCCTTATAGTAATATGCAAACGAAAAACCCTTTCCTCGATACATTAAATGAAAATAGATTTATTATAGAGAAAAGGAATATTGAAACTACACTCATTGCAGGAGATGGAGTAGAAACGATTCAATATTTACAAGTCGTCCCGTCACAGTCAAAACTGGAATGGGCAGACGGAAAAGTCGTCGGTGATATACTTACAAAACATGGTGATGGTAACACTGTTCTACATAGCGTTTTTCTTCTAGAGGGAAATAAATATGTTGTGCATGCTTCGCATAACGAAGTGCTCTACAAAAGCATTCCTATATTACAAAAGATACTTTAAATTACGAATACAAAAAAGGTGTGGCATTGCGCCACACCTTTTCATTAAACAAAATTCCTCGCATCATTATTTCTTCCAAACTTATAAATCGCAATTAAGAAGAACGCTATCGCAAAGGCGAATAAAATTAAAATGTTTAAATACAACTCTGAAAACGGAATTCCTTGCTGTAATTTCGAAATCGTGTCCATTAGCCAGCGTTGCGGTAAGAAATTAGCTATTTTTTGTACCGTTTTCGGCATGATATCATATGGGAAATAGCACCCCGCTAATAAACATGTCGGTACAATAACGATATTTTGCATCGCATTTGAAGCAGTTGAATTTTTCGCAAAAGACACAATGACTAAAGACAAACCAATCGCGATTAAAGCAAATATCATGAGTACACCAATCATCACTGTGAAAGGCATATTTATAATTGTATGAAAAACATACTTCATAAATAATACGGCAATTACAATCTGCACTGTTAGTATAATCATATTCACCGCGACATTAGATAATATAAATTTCTTTCCATCTATCGGTGTCGATAATAATCTAAAATACGTTCTGTTCTCTTTTTCTTTTAAAATAATTCCAGATAAATTCGCTGCCGAAAATAGCATAAACATGATAAGATAACCAATCGTTTGATTTGTCATATCCTTATTTTTCGAAGTATCTTCAAGTGTCTCTGCTTTTACTTTAAATGAACTTTTTTGATAACCAGCGTACATACTATCAAACGTACTTTGATCCGCCCCTGCCACTTTACTAATCGAAGCTATATTATCAACATAGTTATATAAATATGATTTTATAAATATTGTTACTTGATCACCTTTAATCGATGAAACTTCAATATGACTCGGTTTCCCTGCTCGAACACTTTCGGAAAAACCAGACTGTAATGTAATAACACCATCAAGTTTTTTTGAAATGAGTTTATCTTCCACTTCGGATTCTTTAATTTTACTAACATTTACATGATTGAGTCCTTCTAAAAATTTCACTGTATCATTTGCGATAGGCTGATTTTCTTTATTTATAACCCCAATATTTAACGTCCCTTGCCCTACATTACCATATATTGAAAAAGAAATGAGTGTTCCTATTATCGGCAAACTTACAATAAGTAATAATCCTTTTTTATTTTTAAAAAGCGCAGCTAATGTTTTTCGTATGAGCCATAAAATATCTTTCATATTACAGCCCCTCCCGTCTACGTAATGCGATAATCGCAATTAATAAAAAGATTGCTGAAATTCCAAGATTTAAAGAAATAACCGGCAGTGCTGCTCCTATGTCATTTGCATAAATAATTTTCATAATAGCTGTGTTGGCCCACGTTAATGGTGATAAATTCGTGACGACATTTTCTTCCACTACGAAATACGCACCACCAAAAATAGAAGCTAATTGCACAACAACCATAATAATTGCTCGAGATGCCTCACCTGTTTTTGTAATAAATCCGATTCCTAAACCGAAACTAATTGCTAGAAAGACTTCTGTTAGTAAAATAATAAATATGATTCCAAGATGGTCGCCCCAATTCGCTTGAAAAACAAATTTACTAAATATAACGACGAGTAATAGACAAAGTGCATTTGCTACAAGACTACCGATCACTTTCCCAATGAAAATTTCAGCCTTACTTATAGGTGCTGCAATTAAACGATCTCCTGTTTTACGTACTCGTTCTCCTCGAATTAAAAAACTCGCCCCCATTGCAGCATACAATGCAATCATTGTCGTCATTACAACCGCATAGTAATCCATAGAACCTGGTTTTTTAGCAGCTTGTAAAGATGTTTCTTTAATATAATCATTATGATTTCCATTTGAAATAACTGTGCTAACCTTACTTGGATCTACTTTGGCAACTTCTGCCGCTACATTGTACTTATCAACAAATGTCGTAAGCATTCCTTCAACAATACTTCCTTCAATACTACTTCTGTCGCTTCCGTAAAATTTCGCACCATCTTTATTCAATTCTACATATGCAGCATATTTATTTTGCTTCACTTCTTCTTTCCCATCTATACCTTCGGAAGCTTTTTTAAAATGGATACCCGATTTATCGACCTCTTTCGTAAATGCTTCAAATGATTGAGAAAACGTGCTTCCCGCTTTATCTTTATAAAGCACTTGTATATCTTTAATCGAATGACTATCGCTATTAAATGCGTTACTTAACGCTGTTCCTAATACAAGCATAAGCACAATCGGAAATGCTAACATAAAAACTAAAGTTCTTACGTCCCTGAAATCTCTTTTAATGTGCATAACTGCAATATTGAAGATGTTCAATCGATGAACCTCCCTTTTCCTATTCTTACAATCACTTTATTTATCTCGTAAGTTTCTTCCGGTCAATGTAAGGAATACGGTTTCTAAATTCGGAGCCTGCTCTTCTAATGAACGAATTTCAATATCATGATTAATAAAGTGTTGAATAATTTTATTTAAATTATTTAATCCTGCATCAGAATTTACTTTAATTACGTTCTCTTCAATTTGAACAGCTTTCACACCGTTTATCTCTTTTAATTTTTCAATGTCTAGATTTTCTACTGACTTCACTTCAATCCAAATGTCTTTCGTATCGGTAATAATCGCTTTTAACTGTTCTTTCGTTCCTTCTGCAATCACTTTACCGTGATCAACAATTGCAATTTTCGTACAAATTTCTTCTACCTCTTCCATGTAGTGACTCGTATAAATAATTGTACTCCCCATTTCATTTAGTTTTCGGACAGACTGAAGAATATAGTTTCTTGACTGCGGATCGATTCCAACTGTCGGCTCATCCATAATAATTAACTTCGGTCTATGAGCGATTGCACAAGCGATATTCAGCCTTCTTTTCATCCCGCCAGAAAAGTTTTTCGGGTAACTTTTATGTTTATCACTAAGGCCTACAAATTGAAGTGCTTCCTCTACTCTCGCTTTTAGCTCGGCTCCTCGTAATCCATACAATCCAGCAAAGAATTTCACATTTTCATAGGCAGTTAACTCTTCATAAATCGCAATATCTTGCGGAACGATACCAATATTCATTTTCGCAAATCGATTATGTTTCTTTATATTTTTTCCTAGTATGCTAATTTCACCTTCATTACTTCTTAATAAGCCAGCAATCATATTAATTGTTGTACTTTTACCAGCACCATTTGATCCTAAAAATCCAAATATTTCTCCTTCTTTAATAGATAAAGACATATTATCTACCGCGATGAAATCACCAAATTTTTTCGTTAAATTTTTAATTTCTAATGTGTTCATCATTTCACCCCTATTTCGGTTTCTCTGCTTTTATCCCGCTATTTGCGATCAGTAAGACTCCCACTGATTGAAGTTTCACTTTATTATAAACAAAAAGAATGAACCTGCTCAGTGCAGAAGTTCACTCTTTTCACATGAGATTATTCACTTTTTTCATATGAGATGATTCATCCCTCATATCGGCAACAACATCGTTACTGAAAAACCACTTGTTCCATCTATAATAATTTTTCCGTTTACTGATGCTGTCCGCTCCTCCATCCCCATAATCCCGAGACCTTTCTTAACAAGAGCTGCACCTTTTCCATTATCCTTTACTTGTACTTTTATCATCTTGTTCAGTACATGAATATCGATTGAAATGACTGTCGCATCAGCGTATTTCATCGCGTTTGTTAGTACCTCCATAACATTTTCACCGATAATCTTCCACTGAATTGGTGAAATCATATCTAAGTTCCCTTTATATACGAATGGAATATTTATATCATGCTTACCAGCAAATTCCTCTATGAACAATTTCATACGATGAATACCAATTTGCTCAGTCGGTGGCTTCATATTTTTTAATGTAACCCGAATACTTTCGATTCCTTCTTTTGAAATGTGAATTGCATTTTGTAATAACTCCGCAGATTTTTCTTTATCTATCCCCATTAATCTCTTCGCTGCTTCCATTTGAATTAGCGCACCTGTCATCGAATGGCCAATTTTATCATGAATTTCTTGAGAAAGTCGATTTCTTTCTTCTAACTTAAATGTGTATTCTGATTGCCTTATGTACTCTTTATTTTCATGTAAACTTTTCGTCAGTCGCTGCATATCTTTTCGCATCTTATCATTTTGTGATTCAAGCTTTAATACGCGCGATATATACCGTTCTGCCATAGTTAATACGAGGAAAGAAAATGCAACAATTAATCCATATGTCATTCGAATACTTTCATCTGTAAATATAATAGGAATCATCATAATGATAAAGAGTTGCCATTTCTTCTCTATATAACGGAATATAATTTCATATAAGTTCAATGGTAAAAACAAAATAAAAAACGGATGAATTTTCCATGTAAATAACATAACTAAACCAATTGACACAGAAGTTAATATGTTTTTGTACGTATCTTTTTTAAATATAGAGATTAGCACGTTTACAGAAAGATATAAAAGCAAAGTCAGTATAATCCATGGTAAGTTCGCAACATTTAAATAAATATAACTAAACACAATATATATAAAGACAATTAATTTACTTACAATTAACCAAAATTCCATATCTTTAATCTACTTTCCCTGTTAAATAATAAATCGCAATTTGTGTACGATGTTCAAGTCCAGTTTTCCCTAAAACTGATGTAATATAATTTGCAATTGTTCCTTCTGATATGAAAAGTTGCTTTGAAATTTCTTTATTCGAGAAACCTTTCGCAATTAATGCGATAATACTAAGTTCTCTTTCTGTAAAAAGACTTTTATCTATTTTACATTCTTCCTCTTTGCTTTCCATTAAATTAGACTTAATTTTATCGAGAACTACATCTTGCATAACAGTTTGGCCGTTATATACTCCTTTTATTGCATCACGAATACGCTCTGGATCATTATTTTTTAATAAATAACCTTTCGCCCCGTTCTTCACTGCGTCCAAAATATATTCATCATCATCGAACGTCGTTAAAATTAGTGGCTTCGTTTTCGTTTCTTCACAAATGAATTTCGTCGCCTCTACCCCGTTCATATTTGGCATACGAACATCTAAAAGAGCGATATCAACGTCGTTCTTTTTGCAATATTCCACTGCTTCTTTCCCATCATTTACTGTATCTACCACTTCGAACTCTTCATATGTATTTAAAATAATTTTCATGCCTTCTCTAATAAAAGAATTATCGTCTGCTATTAATATTTTTATTTTCATGTTAGTTAGTATGGACCTTACCCTACTAACATTCACATCCTTTCTTCCCGTAACATTTTCTACTTGCTCATTATATACTTCTCTTTACCATTTTTTCACACCTTTTTCATATAGCCCCTTCTCTAAAAATATATTATTCTTTTTTTATAACATGTGTAGGGTGACTTATTGTTTTTTACGTCTATATAATAGAATGCGTCAAAAGGAGGGAGAGACCGATTGAGGAAAAACAATTAATTGAAAAAGCACAGCAAGGAAGCGAGCATGCCTTTCGTATCCTTGTGCAAACATATCGTCATTATATTTTCCAAGTTATCTTTTCTATTTTAAGACATGAAGAAGATGCTAAAGATGTTACACAAGAAGTATTCGTAAAAATTCACACCTCTCTCCCTAATTATCAATTTCGCGGATTAAAAACGTGGATGGCACGCATTGCCACCAATCACGCTATTGATTATAAGAGGAAGAAAGCTAGAGAAAACGAAGAACTCTCCTTATGTAAAGAAACTGAGGAAAATATAAAATCCTCTCATAACATTGAGGATTTATTATTGACGAAAGAGCAAAAATTACTCATTGCTCAAAAACTAAGAGAACTTCCCGAAAATTACCGTGACGTCGTTCTCGCACATTACTTAGAAGAAAAAAGTTATCAAGAGATTGCTTTGAAGGAAAACATTGAAGTGAAAACAGTCGAAATGAAACTGTATCGGGCAAGAAAATGGATTAAAAAACATTGGAAGGAGGAAGAGTTTCTATGACGCATTTTACAAAAGATGATTGGAGCAATTATACGCTAGATCTTATAGCTAGCAATGAACGTGAGTCTATGGAAGAACACCTTTATGAATGTGATCATTGTTTAGCACTTTATATGGAAAGTATTGATGAACAACATGAAAACCTTCCAATGATAAATGATGATTCATTTACGAACGCAGTTATGACGCAAATTAATTTTGAAACGCTACAACCTAATGAAAATATAAAAACAAACTCACTAAAGCGCACAATTATTCATTACATAATTGCGACTGCGGCTACAATTATTTTTATGGTAAGTGGTTTATTCCAATATATTTTCACAGCGACATCAAATTTCGAGAAATCTTCAAAACATAACGAGTCTTCTATCTCACAACAAATTGTAAACAAATCGGTAGACTCATCAAAAACGGACGGAGGTTCAAAGCATGAATAAAAATCCCTTTTTAGCACTTGTATTAGGGCTAATTCCTGGGCTTGGACATTTATATTTAAAGAAATTTGGACGGTTTATTTTATATAGCGGAGGGGCTGTATTTCTATTTATCTTTGCAGCATTTTGTACAATAGCATTAGGAGCGCGTGATATTGCTTTTCTTTCTCTATTTTTACTAGTCGTGTTATGGGCGATCAATTTATTAGATTTAGTTATCACTATTATTAATCAATCGAAAAAACAAG
>Ga0209130_1000410_pt1 | contig 46711 bp, 42 predicted proteins | sample AraplaMF_Cvi_mLB_FD_184264 | JGI IMG/M metagenome (GOLD analysis project Ga0209130, IMG submission 184264) | Arabidopsis root microbial communities from the University of North Carolina, USA - plate scrape MF_Cvi_mLB (SPAdes) (version 2) | ecosystem: Host-associated > Plants > Roots > Endosphere...
CTGGCGGGCCAGCTCGGCAGCCAGCTGGCCGCCAGCCACGGCGCGCAGGCTTCGCAGGTGGCGCTGGCCACGCTGGCGCAGCAGGTCAGCCAGCAGGCGGTGCTGCTCTCCAGTCTCGACTACTTCGGCTTCCTTGCCGTGCTCGGACTGGGCGGCGCGCTAACGATGGTGCTGCAGCGCGTGCTGAAATAATGGCAGGCTGCAGCCCGCCTTTCCATATGGGATAGAATTCCCTATGGATTGAGGAAGACTTCAATGAAACTGACTTTGGTGGTACTCGATGGCGTTCAGGCGCTGGACGTGGCTGGCCCATTGGACGTCTTCGCCGAGGCCAATCTGCTGCTGCCGGAGAAGGACCGGTACCAGATCACGCTGGTGGGCGAACGGCCCGGCAGCGTGACCTGCTCCAGCGGCATCGAATTCAAGGTGCATCACGACTACCGCAGCTTCGAGGCGGAAAGCGATCTGTTGCTGGTGGCGGGCGGTCCGCGCTATCCGGAATACCGTCCCGAAGCTGCGCTGGCGCGGTGGCTGGGCGACCGCGCGCGGCGTGCGCAGCGCTTTGGCGCCGTCTGCAATGGCGTCTTCCTGCTGGGCCACGCCGGTTTGCTGGCAGGCCGCGAAATCACCACGCACTGGGACCATGCAGAGCGGCTCTCGCTGCAATTCCCCACCTCCAAGGTAAGGCCGGACAAGATCTATGTCCGCGACGGCAACCTGTTTACCTGTGGCGGCGTGACCGCAGGCATCGACCTGTGCCTGGCGCTGCTGGCGGAGGACTGGGGCCAGGAGATGGCGGTACATGTGGCGAAGAGGCTGATCGTCTATATCCGCCGCGATGGCGGGCAGTCGCAGTACAGCCCTTACCTGGCGGTGGGACCGGATGAGGATTCGCTGGTTGCCAAGGTGTTGAAGTACGTGACGGACCACATCAGCGAAGCGCTGAACATCGAGGACATCGCCGACGCAGTGGGCGTCAGCCGGCGCACGTTTTCGCGCGCCTTTGCCAAGCACGCCAACGTCACGCCTTCGGTCTTCGTGGACCAGGTGAGGATCGATTTCGCCCGCAAGCTGCTGGAGGAAACCGACGTGCCATTGAAAACGGTAGCCTTCCGCTGCGGCTTCAACAGCGCTACTCAGATGCGAATGATCTTTTTGCGCCAGTTGGGCAGCTCGCCGAAAGACTACCGCGAGCGTTTCCGTACCGATTACAGCGGCGCGGAAGAAACGAAGTCCGGTGCGATCCTGGAAAGCACGTCGTTCGGAATGGAGTCGTGACACAGGAAGACGATGCGCTGCAGTGCCGCTGCCCCGACGTCCGGATGCTCTCCGCCGAAACGCCGGCGCGCCACGCCGAACAGCACTTCCTGCATACGCGCCGCCACCGGATTGCTGCGGGCCGCAAACGCCAGGCCGTCGTGGCCAAATACCGGAATATGGCTGGTGCCCGATGCGGCTTCCACCGTGTGGAAGGGATCGAAGCCCGCCTCCAGCAGGTAGTTCAGGAAGCGTTCGTGCAGCTCGCCGTAGGGATAGCCGTCGAAGGTCAGCACCTGGAATGAGGGGCCGTACCCTTCGTTGTAGGAATGGGCGCCTTCCTGGGCCAGCGCCTGCAGATCCTGCCAGTGGAAGCCGGGCGGATTTTCCTCCCATTGCTCATAGAAGTCCATGAAGGTACCAACCAGCTGGTTGATATCCCTGGTTTTCGGCGTATTCATACCTTGGTCCTGTTAAACGCATTGTTCACCAAGCGGGCCTGCTGTTCCAGGTGCAGGGACATATAGCCCGGCGCCGTGGACGCACTCGCCTCGCGGCAGGAATCCCTTACCCCGGCCCACTCGGGCGCAGCCAGGCGCAGGTCTTCCTCGATCGCTTTCCAGGCGCCCTGGTTGCGCGGCTCTTCCTGGCACCACACCACTTCTTCCAGGTTTTCATAACGCGCCAGCTGCTCTTCCAGCGCGGCCGCCGGGAAGGGATAAAGTTGCTCCAACCTCATAATAGCAACGTCCGGAATTTTCTGCGCCCGGCGACACTCCAGCAGGTCGAAGTACACCTTGCCGGAGCAGACGATGACTTTCCTGATGTCTTCCTCCCGGGTCTCAGGCTGCACGTCGGGCAGCACTGCGCTGAAGCTGCCTTGCGCCAGATCCTGCAAGGTGCTGACCGCTTCCGCGTGGCGCAGCAGCGACTTCGGCGTCATCACGATCAGCGGCTTGCGTTCGGCCAGCCCTGCCTGGCGGCGCAGCAGGTGATACAGCTGGGCCGGCGTGGTGGGCTGGCAGACCTGGATGTTTTCCTGTGCGCACAGCTGCAGATAACGTTCCAGCCGCGCCGACGCATGCTCCGGGCCGGCGCCTTCCTGTCCATGCGGCAGGAACAGGGTCAGGCCATTCTGCTGGCCCCATTTCGCCGCCGCGGCGGAAATGAAGTTGTCAATGACGACCTGGCCGCCATTGGCAAAGTCGCCGAACTGCGCTTCCCAGATCACCAGCGCATCGTCACGCACGCTGGCATAGCCATATTCGAACGCCAGCACTGCAGCTTCCGACAGGATGGAGTTATTTACCGTGAAGCTGCCCTGCCGTGGGCCGAGGTGGTTCAGTGGCGTATATTTTCCCTCGCCGCGCTCTGTGCGGTTCTGCTTGTTCAGCACTGCGTGGCGGTGGCTGAAGGTGCCACGCTCGCAATCCTGTCCGCTCAGCCGCACGTTCATGCCCTGTGCCAGCAGGCTGGCGAAAGCCATGTGTTCACCCATGCCCCAGTCGAGCGGACGGGTTTCTTCCGCCATCTCGCGGCGGCCGGCAACCACCTTGGCTACCAGCGGATGCAGGACATGGTTTTCCGGGACCACGCTGAGCTGCTTTGCCAGCGCACGCAGCTCCGCCAGCGAAGGCGCAGCGGCGATGGCAGCGCCGGATTTTTCATCGCCATGCGTCACGCTGCGTACCTGGTCATTGGCGGCATGGCTGCCGGCGTTGTCCAGATAATCGCGGTAAGCGCCGGCATAGCCCGCCGCCTGCTCCGGCGTCACCACATGTTCGGCAATCAGCTTCTGCGTGTAGATCGCGCTGGCGCCGGGATGGGCGGCAATCGCCCGGTACATCAGCGGCTGTGTGATGGCGGGCGTATCCTGCTCCTGGTGGCCATGGCGGCGGAAGCAGACCAGGTCGATCACTACGCTGCGCCTGAAGGTCATGCGATATTCGACCGCCAGTTGCACCGCCGCGACCACGGCTTCCGGATCGTCGCCATTCACGTGCAGCACCGGCGCTTCGATCAGCTTGGCGATATCGGTGCAGTAGAAGCTGGAACGGGTTTCAGCCGGCTCGGAGGTGGTGAAACCGATCTGATTGTTCACCACGATGTGAATGGCGCCGCCCGTGCCGTGGCCCTTGGTGTAGCTCAGATTCATGGTTTCCATCACGATGCCCTGGCCGGAAATCGCTGCGTCGCCATGAATCTCGACCGGCACCACGGCGCCGTCATCCAGCACGCCCATCCGCTCGGCGTGTGCACGCGCCATGCCCTGCACCACCGGATTGACGATCTCCAGATGGGAGGGATTGAAGGCCAGGATCACCTCCACCGCGCCGTGCGCGGTCTGCGCCCTTCCGCTGTATCCCTTGTGGTATTTCACGTCGCCGGCCGGCAGCAGGCGGGCGGTCTTGCCATCGAACTCATTGAACAGGCTTTGCGGCGGCTTGCCGACCGTATTCACCAGCACATTCAGGCGGCCACGATGGGCCATGCCGAGGATCACGCTCTTTACACCTTTCGATGCGCCGAACTGTATCAGTTCATCCAGCAGCACGATCAGCGCCTCGCCGCCCTCCAGCGAGAAGCGCTTCTGGCCGACGTAGCGCTTGTGCAGGTACTTCTCCAGTCCTTCGGCGGCCAGCAGGCGCTGCAGGATGTGGCGGCGCTGATCGTTGCCTAGCAAGGCCCTGGCGCGGCGCGATTCCAGCCGCATCTGCCACCACTGGCGCTGCTCCGGATCGGCCAGGTACATGTATTCGGCGCCCAGGGTGCCGCAGTAGGTTTCCTCCAGTGCGGAGAGCAGTTCCACCAGCGGCAGGCTTTCGCTCTTGAAGAAATAGGTGCCGGCCACACTCACCGTTTCCTCCATATCGGCCGGGCCAAGACCGTAGAAGGCCGGCGTCAGTTCCGGCAGGGGCACGACCGGCGTCCAGCGCAGCGGGTCGAGCTTGGCCTGGCGGCTGCCCACCATGCGGTAGGCGGCAATCAGCGACTGCACGGCAAACTGCCGCTTCGCGGCTGCTTCCGCATTGGTGTTGCGCTTGCCGGGTTCCACAGCCGGTCGTGTCTGCAGGATGGAAAAATATTCCCGCCATTCCACCGCGACGGATTCCGGGTCCGACAAATAGGATTCATACAGCTCTTCGATGTAGGGAACATTGTCTCCGAAGAGGAAAGACGTTCTGCGCTGTTGCATCATCATGGCGATTCCTTTGCTGGGGCGCGGACCGCTGCGGTCCACGGATGAAGCCAGTATGGAATCCGCAGCGAGGAAAGGTAACCGCCGGCTCGGCCGCTTCGGGGCCAATCGCAGCGTGTTTTGGGACATGGGCAGCAACCACCGCGCACAGGCCGCATTTGCTGATGCAGAATCGGCACATCTGCTCACGGAGGCCGCCATGCAACCCGACCAATCCTGCAACGCCGCGCGAACGGCAACGCTGTCCGTTCGACATTTTCCTGTTTCGCTGTTCGGCTCCGTAGCGGGCGTGGCGTGGCTTGCTCTGGCCTGGCGCCGCGCCGGCGGGATATATGCGGACCTCGCGATGCTGGCGCACGTGCTGGCCGTTGCCGCCGTCCTGCTGTTCCTGCTGGTGGCGGCAGGCTTTTATCGCAAGGCGGTGATGCATCCCGCCGCGGCGCGCGATGAATTCAACAGCGGCACGGGCACGGGCTTCGGCATGATCGGCATCAGCATGCTGCTGGTCGCCAGGATCCTCGGCGGCTACAGCGTTACCTTGCATCTTCTGGCCTGGGGCTTCGGCTCCATGTTTTTCGTGGTACTGAGCGCGGCCACGATTTTCAGGGAAGGCAGGAGCGGCAGCGCCGGCCTGGCGCGGGCGTGGCTGATGAATGGCGTTGGCTGTTGCGCCATCATGTACTCCGCGCACACCTCGGCCTTCGGCTGGGCGCACGACATCAAGCTGCTGGCGGGTGCCGCCGGCATCGTCAGCGCCGGCGCAGCGCTTGTCTTGTCGGGCAGCCACCGGCCGCTGCAACTGGCGCGCTGCGCACTGCGCTCTCCCTTGAGCTGGGAAAACGGCTTCGCGCTTGCCGTGCTGACTGAGGCTGCCGGGGCTTATTCGGTGCAGCCGGCCGCCACGATTTTGCTTTTCCTGCTGACAGCGCTGGTGCCCATTCTCTGTGTGCGCACGCTGTCCTCCTTCATGACATCTGATCGGAACCATCATGGCTAAGAATGCTTACCCTCTCACCACGCTCATGCCACTGCAAAAGCTGGACTTTCGTCTATCCAATGGCCAGAGCGTGCGCGTGCTGCTCATGCCGCAGCCCGATGCCAGCGGCACCCGCGTCTCGCACGTGGAAGTCGATTACGCGGAAGCGGGCAGCACGCAGTTCATCGCAGTAGGCCACGAAGGCCAGCGCAGAACCGTGCTCGAAGCGGGAGAAATGGCCTGGCAGGTCGCTCTCAGCCAGGCACGCAAGGCCGGCATCACGGCCATCGCGGAAGTGCTGCTGGAAGGCGAGGAATTCCTGGAACGGCAGGACCTGGTGAAGATCACCGGCGCACGCATTCCCGTGACGGTGTGCTAGACCTTCTTCAGCGCCCCGGCCTTGTGCGCCGCCTCGGCGCCGGTCTTGTCGCTGACCACCAGGTATTCCACGTGCTCCGGCGAGGCGGCCACTTCATGGCCCTTGATGTGGGTAGGCGAGGCCAGCTTCTTTTTGATGGTGCCGTGGACAGGGCCTTGCGATGAGTTCCATTGCACCTTGTCGCCAACCTTGAGTTGCTCCGCCATGATGTGCCCTCCTTTGGCACATCACCTTACCACGCCTGGTCGCGCGCCTTGAGTTCGAATGGATTGCTCAGCAGGAGCATATTCCCGTTCAGGCTGTCGAGCGAGAGCTGGCGGCGCTCGTCGCGCGCAGCGCTCGACTCTTCCCTGGCATTGCCGTTCTCGCCGGCGCGGTACGGCGCCAGCGTGGACATCAGGTCGCGCACCAGCGTCTGCTGCGCCGGGACGGTGTTATCGGCCGTCATCCTGCCCAGCACGTATTTGCGGATGCGCTCGGACTGGTTGACCGACTGCTCCAGCGTGGCCCTGACCAGGCGCCCGTCCTTGTAGCCCAGCTCCACGTTGCTGCTGGCGCTGTCGTCGATCTGGCGGTACTGGTAGTTCTGCGAGTTCGGATCGATGTCCAGCTTCGGCTCGGCATCGCCCTTCAGCGACAGGTGGTACTGCGCCTTCAGCGATGCCTTCTGCGCCTGCGCAATGGCGCGGTCGTCGCGGCGCTCGCCGCTGACGCTGGTGTTCTGCGACACTTCATACGCAAAGGTATCCGTTTCGGCCAGCTTCAGGGGATTGCTGAACTTCGGCGTCTGCGTGATGGAGGCGCTGAAGTCGGACAGGCCGCTCAGCACCGCGTGCTCTTCGCTGGACAGCGTCCATTTCTTTTCCGTGGACAGGCCGGTATCCGCCGCTTCGGCGCGGCTGGACGTACGGTTCATGTCCGAGAACGCATCCTTGAACATGCTCATCAGCCTGGCGTCGCCATGGCCGCGCAGCGCGGCCTGGTCGAACTGCTTCAGATAATTGTTGATGGCCCTGGCCTGCTGTTCCTTGCTGCCCAGGCTTTCCAGCGTTGCCGTATCCACGCTGACCTCGGCCTGGCCGGACGGGCCGTTCAGGCTTACCTTGCGCTGCTTGCCGTCGATGTGGAAATCCAGCACCTGCCGCTCGGACGGCGCACTGCCCTGTCTGACTTCCGCGTGGAAGTCCACCGATTCCAGGAATTTGCTGTCGATGCGGGTCAAGGCAGCGAGACGAACCTGCGGCTCGCCCTGCGCCAGGCCGTCGATGGCCGACTGGAAGCCACCGGCCAGCCTGGCCAGGGCCTTGCGCTCGTCGTCGCTCAGGTCGGCACTGGCGCTGACCTGGAAGATCATCCCGTCGTCCACATTGGCCAGCGTGAGATCGACCTTGGTCCCGCTGCGGGTAACGATGCTGAGGGAGAACTGATTGTCCAGGCCGGCCGGCAGCTCGTCGTGTTTGACCGGCACCGGCCCGCCCGTGGTGAACTGGTTCAGCATGGCTGCGCCCAGATCCTTGTAGCGGGCCGCGGCCGTGAGCGGCTCGCTGGCTGCCGCCAGCGCTTCGGGACTGAGTTTGACCACGGTCGAGGGCGACGACGGGCTGCTGCCGGCCGGCGCATTGCTGCGGCTGGCCGGCGGCGGCTGGTAGCGGACTGCCGGCTGCCAGTTCGAGAGGGCGGATATGGAGCTCATATCCGCTTAACGGCAACAAGCGGTGAAAAGTTTAATGGAAGAACAAGTAGATCAGCACCAGCACAATTCCCGGAACGCCCAGCAGCCAGGCCAAGAAGTATTTACCCATGATTGCCTCCCTTGTTGAATGTGATTCAACAATGCCATCAGACGATGGCACGGTCGGTACGGTAATGCACTTTGAACAAGGCAAACCCGGCCGTTACGCGGGCAAGGCGGGACACTCGCTTAGAAGCAGCTTAAGTTGTCAGTGTTCCAATTCAGAAAACTTCGAAAATGGCCTAATGTTCATGTAACAGGCAGTTCATTAATAAAACACTGCCTGGGCCATGACATCAAGAAAGATATTGAAGGAGCGTCCAATGCTGATTTCGTTCAAATCCAAATCCTCGCCTGAAGTGCTGATGTACAAGGAACATGCTGAGCGCATACTCCAGTTACTCAACAAGAATCCATCCCGTGGCGTCATCACGCCGGCGGAAGCCAGCGAAGCGCTGCGCCTGCTGGAGCGGGAAGTCGAGTATGCCAATACCCATCCGAAGGACGATGTGGAGCATGATGTCCACGCCCATGAGCGGGAGGACGGAGAAACTGCCGAACACGCGAAGCAGCTGCAGGTCGGGTTCCATGCCCGCGCCTTCCCGCTGCTGGAAATGCTGCGTGCCGCCCGGCAGGAGAACGAATACATCATGTGGGGGGTGTGAGCGGTACCAGCATGCACCGCGCCGGGCTGGCGCCTAGCTGACCCAGCGCGATTTGCGCGCCGCGCGGCACTGGCGGCGCGAAGTGTCGCGGTATTCGATGCGCGACTCCAGTTCCAGCAGGCGCGCCATGACGGCCTTGCGGTTGTGGTATTTCTTTTTCAGGCTGGCGAGTTTGCTGTCGGTGCCGGTGCAGTACTGGCATACCGACCAGCTGATTTCCGCCCGGCGCTCGGCATCGTAGCCATCCTCGCCGCGCCAGTGATCGCAATTTTCGCGCTCCTCCAGGAACAGCGCGACATCGCGCGGCATCTCTGGCGGCAGCGGCTCGGCCGCGGCGCCCAGCTGCACCAGGCCGGACAGGAACAGCACGCACATCGTCTTCACTGCTTTGTTCACCGGCGCCTCCCTGGCGTTGATGCCTGAGTCAAGGCCTGCTTACCACATCAGGTCATCGGGGATCTGATACGCAGCGTAAGGATCGTCCTCATCGGCTTCGGTGCTGGTTTTCTTGACGAACACCACCAGCGCCGGATCGCGCTCGGCGATCTTCTCGCCGATCACTTTCGGCACCAGCTCGTAACTGCCGTCCAGGCCCACGATCACCAGGCGGCCGGCGATCAGGTGCTGGCGCACCGCCTCGGTCACGTAGATGCGCTCGATCTTGCTGCCGAAGGTGAAGTTGTAGGCCACCTCGCCGTTGTTGCCTTTCGACTGGCGATTCTGCTGCACCATTTGCGCGATCTGCGCCTGGATGGCCTTCTGCTGCGCGGCGGCGTCGCGCTGCGCATTGAATTCGCGCGCCCGTTCGGCGCTCTTGCGCTGCGCTTCCAGCGCGGCTTCCTTCCCCTCGTCCACGCTGTGCGTCCCCGAGCGGCGCTCTTCCTTCTTCTGCTTGGCCTTGTCCTGATTAATCTTCTTGGCCTGGTTCTTATCGCCCAGCCCGGCTTTCAACAGTTGTTCTTGCAGCGAAACCATTTATACGACTCCATGAGTTAAGCCATAAGCATAGCAGCGCCAGCGCGAAATGATATAGTTGACGCAATACCAATTTTGCATAAAAGCAATGACAATCGTCGCTACCGTCGTAACCGCCATCCTGACGTTCGCAGCACTACCGGCCTGGGCCGATGCGCCAAACGCGTCCCAGACCGTCGAAATCAAAGGGGTGCGCAATCCGGAGCTGGCGTCATACCGACTGATGAGGGCGGGGCTGGATGCGTTTGACCAGTACCGCGAACTGGCGCCGGAAGCGCCGGAACTGCGCTACCGGCTGCGCGGCAGAAGCGGCGTCGATACCAGCCTGGATGGCCTGCAGCTGAAGATTTCGGGCGATAACACGTCCATCGAACTGCCGCTCGCGGCCGACCATAGTTTCCTCCTGCCGCGCAGCCGGCAGGCGGAGGACGATAACGCCGACCTGGTCCTGAACCGCCCCAAGCGCGACTACCGCTGGTGGCCGGACGTGCACAGCCCGTCGGTGCCGGCAAATATGCGCCGCCTGGGCGACCTGCGCCTGGAATGCCAGGTGCTGGTGGCGGTTGCCAAGGAGGCGATCGGCTTCATGACCAAGGCCATGATCAACTCCCTGCTGCTGACCAGCGACTGGTGCGGCCACGCGAAAGTGAACATCGCCACCAGCGTGCCGCGCCCGCTCAGCAAGGCGACCCTGCTGTCCGGCGAACAGCGCATCGAGCTGAAAATCACCGACAAAGGCTACGGCTTCCAGCCGCCCCTGGCCAACCAGGCCTACCCGGACGCAACCCTGATCGAGCTCGAGTACAAAAACTAGGACACACAGCAGATACATTTCATACATACACTGCTTCCCATGCACTGAGGTGCGCCACAACCAGCGGAGGGATGTATGGACAAGAATATCAACAAGCAACGCCGTTTCCTGATGAGCGGAGCCTTTGCCCTGGCCGGGCTGTCGGCCCTGGAGCTGAGCTTTGGCCCGACCGCCAAGGCCGCCAATGCCGTGGCCGGCAGCCTGCCTGCCAGCGCCGGCCGCGACCTGGGCCAGATGAAGCAGGTGCGCACCGCTGAACTGGACATCGGCTACGCCGAACTCGGCCCCGCCAACGGCAAGCCGGTCATCCTGCTGCACGGCTGGCCCTACGACATCCACAGCTTCGAGGAAGTCGCGCCGCTGCTGGCCAGCCAGGGCTACCGCGTGATCACCCCCTACCTGCGCGGCTACGGCAGCACCCGCTTCCTGAGCAAGGACACCCCGCGCAACGCCCAGCAAACCGTGGTCGCGCTGGACATCGTCGCCATGATGGACGCGCTCAACATCAAGAACGCCATCTTCGGCGCCTTCGACTGGGGCGCGCGCACCGCCTGCATCATTGCCGCCCTGTTCCCGGAGCGCGTACAGGGCCTGGTCTCGGTCAGCGGCTACCTGATCGGCACCCCGGCCGGCAACAAGATGCCGCTGCCGCCGCAAGCCGAATACGAATGGTGGTACCAGTATTACTTCGCGACCGAGCGCGGCCGCCTGGGCTACGAAGCCAACCGCAAGGACTTCAACCGCCTGATCTGGAAAACCGCCTCGCCGCAATGGAACTTCGACGACGCCACCTATGCCCGCAGCGCCGCGTCCTTCGACAATCCGGACCACGTGGAGATCGTGGTGCACAACTACCGCTGGCGCCTCGGCCTGGCGGACGGCGACCGCAAATACGATGCGCTGGAAGCGCGCCTGGCGCAGGCTCCGGCCATCAGCGTACCGTCGATCACGATGGAAGGCGACGCCAACGGCGCCCCGCACGCTCCGCCAGCCGCCTACGCCGCCAGATTCACCGGCAGGTACCAGCATCGCACCCTGAAAGGCGGCATCGGCCACAACCTGCCGCAGGAAGCGCCGCGCGATTTCGCCCAGGCCATCCTGGATGTAGCCGCCATGCGCTGATTTTGGTACGCTGTGCCCCTCGCATAATTACGATGGAGATGCACAGTGAAAAAGACCCTGCTGGCCACCCTGCTGCTGGCCGCGCTTGCGGCGCAGGCACAGAACGCCCCGAAATTCGAGCCGAAGAACCTGTCCCAGGACGTTAAAGTCCTGGCATCGGACGAGTTCGAGGGCCGCGGTCCCAACACCGCCGGTGAAACCAAGACCGTCAACTACATCATCGACGGCTTCAAGGCCGCCGGCCTGCAGCCGGGCGGCGACATGGTCAAGGGCAAGCGCGGCTGGACCCAGGAAGTGCCGCTGGGCCGCTTCGAAATCCAGGGTCCGGTGACCCTGACCGTTGAAGCGGGCAAGGACAAGCTGACCTTCACCCAGGGCGAACAGATGGCCGTGCGCGCCGCCATGAACGGCAGGAAGCTGGTGGACTTCAAGAACGCGCCGCTGGTCTTCGTCGGCTACGGCGTGACCGCGCCGGAGCGCAAGTGGGACGACTTCAAGGGCCAGGACCTGAAAGGCAAGCTGGCCGTGGTCCTGATCAACGATCCCGACTTCGAAACCGGCCAGGGCGACTTCGGCGGCAAGGCCATGACCTACTACGGCCGCTGGACCTACAAATACGAAGAGATGGCGCGCCGCGGCGCACTGGGCACCATCATCGTGCACGAAACCGCACCGGCTTCCTACGGCTGGGCGACGGTAAAGAACTCCAACACCAACGTCATGTATGACATCGTGCGCAAGGAGCCATCCGGATCGCACGCGCCAATGGAAGCCTGGATCCAGCGCGACGTGGCAGTGGACCTGTTCAAGCGCGGCGGGCTGGACTTCGAAGCGCTGAAGAAGCAGGCGCAAACGCGCGACTTCAAGCCGGCGCTGCTGAACGGCGTGACCCTGTCCGCCCACTACGCGGTGGATGCGCAGGTGATCAGGTCGAAGAACGTGGTTGGCGTGAAGGCCGGCAGCGAGCGTCCGAACGAAACCGTGATCTACAGCGGCCACTGGGACCACCTCGGCGTCGGCCTGGCCGATGCCAGGGGCGACAAGATCTATAACGGCGCGGTGGACAACGCCACCGGCATCGCCGCCATGCTGGAACTGGCGCGTGCCTACGGCAAGGCGCCGGCGCCGAAGCGCAGCGTGGTCTTCCTGGCCGTGACGGCCGAAGAGAAAGGCCTGCTCGGTTCCGAGTATTACGCGTCCAACCCGATCTACCCGCTGGCCACCACGGTCGGCATGATCAATATGGATGCACTCAGCCCGCAAGGTCCGGCGCGCAACTTCACCATCTCCGGCAGCGCCAGGCTGGATATGCTGGACATGCTGGTAGCGAAGGCCAGGCAGTGGAATATGGCCTACGCGCCTGACCCGAAACCGGAAGCCGGCCACTTCTTCCGTTCCGACCACTTCCCGCTGGCCAAGCAGGGCGTGCCGGCCATCTCCTTCGGTTCCGGCGAGGACTGGATCGAGGGCGGCGTAGCTGCCGGCCGTGCGGCCGAAGATGCGTACAACGAGAAGAACTACCACCAGCCTTCGGACGAGTGGAGCGCGCAGTGGCCGTTCACCGGCATGGCGCGCGACCTGGAAGTGCTGTACAGCCTGGGCCGCGACCTGGCCGATTCGAAGTCCTGGCCGAACTGGTCGCAGGACTCCGAGTTCCGCGCCATCCGCGACAAGAGCGCGGCACAGCGCAAGTAAGCCGGCAGCACGGATTGCCGCCGCCGCTCCCTGCCGGCGGCGGCATGCTCATTTGCTGCGCGTGTAGGCCAGCTCCATCCACTTCATATCCTTGCCGCCCGGCCCCGGCCCCCACATTTCCATCGTGTGATGGTCGTTATCCGCGATCTTCAGCAGCATGGTGTACGGCACCTCCTTGCCCGCCATCGGATCGGACATCCTGCCCTTGTAGGTGATCGTATTGCCCTTCAGCGTGCCGCTGGACAGCGTCATGCTGGTGCTGCCGGAATCGATCCAGCTGCCGAAGTAGCGCTTCATGATGTTGTCGTAGCCCTGGATGCCCATGCCGGTAAACGGCTGGCCCATGAACGTGCCCTGGTAGTTCTCCTGCAGGTAGCGCTTGCCCATGATCCAGGTGCGCTCGGTGGAGCCGCCGGTCTCCTCCGGCGGCCTGGAGGGGTCCATCCACGCTTTCGACTTCACCGTGAACCTGCCGGCCAGCGCTTCCAGCTTCTTGTGGCCTTCGCCGGGCTGTCCAGCCTTCTCCATCGCTGCCATTGCCGCCTTGTCGTCCGGCGGGGCTGCCGATACGGCCGACGCCAGGCTCAGGCCGGCGGCAACGAGCAGATACTGCGCGAGATTACGGAGCTTCATGATGTCTCCTGTCAGCAGGGTTATGGGAGAACCATTGTGCGCGCCGCTGCGGCAGAGAGCAACGCCGGCCGCGCGCACAGTGGCTTTTTTGCCCAGCGTGTATAGTCGCAGCATGATCCCGCTCCGACTTGCCGCTGCCGCACTCGCCGCCACCACGGCGCTTCCCGTCCACGCTGCCGCGGCCGACGAGCTGAGCGCCCTGATCAACGGCTTCCGCAGCGCGCCCGGCGTATGCCAGGGGCGCAAGCCGGCGCCTGCCGCGCCGCTGACACCGCAGCCTGCCTTGTCGCGCATCGTGCTGCGTCCTGCCACCATCCTGATTGCGGCGCTGGACGCGGCCGGCTACCAGGCCGACCTGGCCGACGCGATCCAGGTCGCCGGTCCGGCCGATGCGCGCGACGCCTTCAATGCACTGCTGGAACAGCACTGCGCCGCCCTGCTCGGCACGCAGTATTCGGCCATTGGCGTGTCGCAGCGCGGCAGCACCTGGACGGTAGTGCTGGCCCAGCCTTCGCCCGATCCGGCGCTGATCCTGCCGCCGTGGCCGGAAGTCGGCCAGCAGATTCTGGACGCCACCAACGCCGCCCGCGCCCGGCCGCAGGACTGCGGCGCCAAGCACATGCCGCCCGCCCCGCCCTTGGTGTGGAACGCGGCGCTCGGCAATGCCGCCTACGCGCACAGTGCCGACATGGCGCAGCAACGCTACTTCAGCCACAAGGACAAGAATGGCCGCGACGTGGGCGACCGTGCCCGAAGCGCCGGCTACCCGTGGCTGCGCGCAGGCGAGAACATTTCATCGGGCCAGGTCAGTGCGGACGAAGCGGTGGCAGGGTGGCTGGCCAGCCCGGGCCACTGCGTGAACCTGATGAACCCCGGCTTCAGCGAGATGGGGGCAGCCTACGCGGTGCGCGCAGGGCGCCGGCCCAGCGCCTACTGGACCCAGGTGTTCGGCACGCGCTAGCGCTGCGCCGCCTGGCGGCGGTACATGCGCACCATGGTCGAGATATTGACGGCCGCCACCAGCACTTCCAGTGCGGTACCGCCAATTGATCCGGCGAGCACATTGTTGGCGATCCACAGCGCCGTCCCGCACAGCATCAGCAGGCGCATCGGAATGCCGCGCAGCAGGAACAGCGCCAGCGTGCCGAGGCAGGAAGCGCACAGGGGCAGCCAGTCGCCGGGCTGCTGCGCCAGCGCCAGGCCGCAACCGATATTGGCCGCCACCACCGCGCACGCCACCCATGGCGAGCGGGTGCGCAGCGACAGCAGCGAGCGCAGGAAGGACAGCGTGGAACTGGCCACCGCGGTCGGATTGCCCAGCAGCGCGAAGTGGACGATATATGCCAGGCACTCGCCCGTCATGCACAGCTTGAAGCGGCGGTCGTCGGTGTGCAGGAAGGCGCCGGCGCCAAGCAGCAAGGCGATATAGCCGATGCACTGCGCGGGAGAGAACCAATCGATGGACATAGCCCGCCATCATAGCAGCCGCCGGGCGCGCCGCTTGACATCGCCTTGCACCGTACTAGGCTGATCAAACCGGCTGCGCGTGGCGCCGCTGCGGCGGCCGGCCCAAAGGAGGGATGTCATGAACATTCAAGAAAACAAACAGCTGGTGATGGAGGGTTACAGGCTCTTCCAGGCAGGCGATATCCGCAACCTGCTCGAGCGCTACCACGACGATGCCGAATGGACGGGGCCGGAATCGGAATACCTCGCCTACTCCGGCAACTTCCATGGCAGGAAAGGCATCGCGGAATTCTTTGCCAAACTGGATGCCTGCATGCAGGTGCTGCACATGGAACCGAAAATGATGATTGCCGAAGACGACAAGGTGGTGGTGTCCGGCAGCTCGACCTGGGTGGCGCGCAGCACCGGGCGCCAGTACGACAATCCGTTCGTCCACATCTTCACCATCCGCGACGGCCGCGTGGCCCGCTTCGACAGCTACTGGGATACCGGCCCCGCCGAACGCGCCCACCGCGCCGACCTGTCGCCGGCCCAGGGGGTATCGACCCACCTGGCGCATTGAATCGCGCTGGACTTCGCCGCTGACCGCAGGCCGGCGGCGGCCGCGCAAGGCTCGTCCATGACAGCTGTTGGATTTCAGCCATTGTGACAATCTGAGCATTTTTGCAGGTGTGAAACTACCTATACTGGCGAGCCTCAACAATAGCTCACGGTAAAGGGTCTGGATGGATGCATTCACTTTGATCGTTGCATCAGGGTTGGCGTCCGCCATCATGGCGCTGGCCATGTGCATCCTCTATCGCGCGATTCCGCGCCAGCTGTGCCTGCTGGACTGGTCGCTGGCCGGCCTGTTCTTCCTGGCCTGCAACATCACGGGCGGCGTCGCCTCCTGCCTGCAGCTGCAGCATTTCCTGGTGCCGGCCTTCGGCAACACCTTCTATATTGCCGGCCATTTCGCCATCGCGGCCGGCTTGCGGCGCCATCTCGGCCACCGCCCGCACTACCGCATGCTGGCCCTGCTGTCGCTGGCCGTGGTGCTGCTGCACCTGCTGCCGCTGACCCAGGCTTCCGTCACCAACCGCCTGCTGATGTTTACGCCGGTGATCGCCTTCATCAACTTCCACGTGGTAAGCCTGATCTGCCGCCTGCCGGCCGGCCCGGAGCGTTCCGCCTATGTGCCGCTGATGGTGCTGGAAGCCTTTTTCGTGATCCAGCTCAGCCTGCGCACCATCTATATGGCCGTCAGCCGCGACACGCCGCTCACCTTCATGGGCAGCCAGATCCTGCAGACCTCCGGCTCGCTGTGCGTGCTGGTGTTCCTGTCCGTGGCCGGCATGTGCTGCGCCATGATCGTGATCCGCCACCAGGAACTGGCGCTGCGCAAGGCGTCGCTGACGGACAGCCTGACCGGCTGGCTGAACCGGCGCGCCCTGCACGACATTGCCGACCGCGAATACCAGCGCATGCGGCGCAGCCACGCGCCGGCCGCCTTTATCGTGTTCGACCTCGACCACTTCAAGTCCGTCAACGACCGCTACGGCCACGCCGTCGGCGATACCGCGCTGCGCCACGTGACGCGGCTGGCCGCCCACGCGCTGCGCGGCTACGATGCCCTGTTCCGCCTCGGCGGCGAAGAGTTTGCCGTGCTCATTACCGGCAACGGCCCGGGCGAGGTGCGCCAGGTTGCCGAGCGCATGCGCGCCCTGATCGAAAGCACGCCGCTGTGTACCGAACACGACACGGTGCACCTGACCGTCAGCCTCGGCATTGCCGCCTGGTCGGCCAGCGACCGCAGCTGGGAAGAGGCGCTGCGCCGCGCCGATGATGCGCTCTACCATTCGAAGAACCAGGGCCGCAACTGCACCAGCGTGCATGGCGAAGGACAAGTGACCATGGCCGCCTGAGCTTCCTTGCCTGCCGGGCATTCTTGACTAAACTCTCCTGATAAGGAGGCCCATGATGAAAAGAACCGCCCTGCTCGCTGCCGTCCTGATGACCCTGGGTGCAGCGCCCACGCCAGCCTGGCGCCAGGCGTCCGCCGGCACCAGCCCGGATTACTTCGATCCCCTGCTCGCCAATCCGGCGCTGTGCGCCGCACAGACCGGCCGCCCGGCTGTGCTGGACAAACTGCTGCTGGCCCAGGCGGAAACCGCGCCCTTCAAACCCACCCAGCAGGCACGTCCCGCCTCGGCCGAAGCGCGGCCGCCGCTGTATCCCGGCCTCGGCAAGCTGCACATGAAGATCACGACCGGCGTGCCGGCCGCGCAAAACTATTTCGACCAGGGCCTGCGCCTGCTGTTCGCCTTCAACCATGCGGAAGCGGCGCGCGCCTTCCGCGCCGCCCAGCAGCTCGATCCGCAATGCGCCATGTGCTTCTGGGGCGAGGCGTATGCACTGGGGCCGAACATCAACGCCCCCATGTTCCCGGACGCTGTCGCGCCGGCCTTTGCCGCCGCGCAGCGGGCGCAGGCGCTGGCGGCCAACACCACGCCGCAGGAACAGGCGCTGATCCGCGCCATCGGCCAGCGCTACCTGGCCGATGCGGCCGCCGACCGCGCTGCGCTGGACCAGGCTTACGCCGCCGCCATGGCCGAGGCCGCACGCCGGCATCCGACCAGCGACACCGTGCTGGTGCTGTACGCGGAAAGCATGATGGACATCTCGCCCTGGAATTACTGGCAGGCCGGCGGCGCCGAACCGCGCGAACACACGGCCGCCATGGTCGATGCGCTGGAACGGGTGCTGGAGCGGAATCCCACCCATCCGGGCGCCATCCACTACTACATCCACGCGGTGGAAGCCTCCACCCACCCGGAAAAAGCCCTGCCCTATGCGCGCCAGCTGGCCAGGCAGATTCCCGGCGCCGGCCACATCGTGCACATGCCGTCGCACATCTACTACCGTGTCGGCCTGTACCGCGAAGCGCTGGATTCGAATATCGAAGCCATGGCGATGGACGAAAAATACCTGCGCCAGGCGGACAGCGATCCCGTGTACAAGGGCGCCTACTACCCGCACAACATCCACTTCGCGATGGTGTCCGCACTGATGGGCGGCCACGGCAAGGCGGCGCTGGAGGCCGGCGCCAAGCTGGACCGCGCCGTACCGAACGAGGCGGTCAAGGCCTTCGCCTCGCTGCAGCCGGTAAAGGCCGCGCCCTACTTCAGCCATGTACAGTTCAGCAGCCCGGACGTGCTGCTGTCCCTGCCCGATCCGGGGCCGGACGCGGTGCTGGTGAAAGCCATGTGGCATTACGCCCGCGCCACCGCCTACGCCCGCAAGGCGCTGCCGGACCAGGCGCAGCAGGAAGCCGACGCCATCGCCGCACTGGAACGCGACGCCGACTTCCAGCCGCTGCTGGCCTGGAGCGTGCCCGGCAAGGATATCGTGCGCACGGCGCGTGCCGTGGCCATGGGCCGCGCGGCCGATGCGCGCGGCGACCTGAGCGGCGCAATCCGCTATTACCAGGAAGCCGTCGCTGCGCAGGACAGCCTGCCCTACACCGAGCCGCCCTACTGGTACTACCCGGTGCGCCAGTCGCTGGGGGCGGCCCTGCTGCGCGCCGGCCGCCTGGAGGAAGCGGAATCGGCCTTCCGCACCTCCTTTGCCAAGACGCCCAGCAATGGCTGGGCCTTGCGCGGCCTGATGGAAGTCTATCGCCAGCGCGGCGACACGGCCGCCCTGGCCGCCACCCGCAAGCGTTTCGACACCACCTGGCTGGGCCGCAAGGAAGGCCCGGACCTGGCCCAGCTCTAGGCCAGGCACGAAAAAAACCTCCGGCGCCTTGCAGCGCCGGAGGTCGGGGAAAGCCCGCAGGGAGAGCGGGGGATACGGCTTACTGTTTCTTGGCCTTGCCTTTGGCGGCCTTGGCCGGCGCCGGTGCAGCCTGCGGCTGGGAAGCCGGCGTGGAACCGCCCTGCACGCCCAGCTGGCCGCCGGTACCCAGGCCGCCCGCCACTTCCTGCGCCTTGTAGTTGCGCACCGAGCGCACCACGTTGTTGTACGAGTCCATGAAGGACGCCACGATGATCTTGCCTTCCGGCGTATTGGTGTAGCCGCCGGCCGAACCCCAGGCGCCGCCGCCAAAGGCCGCACCGAACACGCCGAAGTCGTAATTCTTGGCGCTGCCTTCCGCGGCCGCCAGCTGCACGCCGGAGCGGTTGTCGATCATGATCAGCATGGTCGAGGCTTCATTCGCCTTCAGATTGCCGGCCACCATGCCGGCCACGCTGCCCAGCACGCCCAGGCCGCCCAGTGCACCGCTGACGCCCTGGGTGCCTTTCTGGCTGAAGGTGATCGATGGGCTCAGCGTATAGTCGGCGGCCACCATCTGGCCCTTGCCGAAGTTGCTGTTGCTGCGCATCTCGCCGGACTTCTGCAGCTCGCGCTCCCCCATCACATTGCCCATTGCCGCGCCGCGTTCGACGATGACGAAGCAGTTCGACTGCTGCACCATCAGGCGCAGCACCGGTACGGTGGAACCCAGCTTGTACTGGCTCAGCTGCTGGTACCACGGCATGCTGCGGTCCTCGACCACGCCCAGCGTGCCCAGCGGACGCTCGCATTTTTCCAGCTGCGTGCTGGCATTGGTGGCCGTGGCGCCGCCGGCGCTGCCGGTAGCCATCGTGCTGCCGCCGCCCAGCTGCGGCGTGGTGCCCGGCATGTTTGCACAGCCGGCCAGCATCAGTGCCGCGATAGTCATTCCACCCTTACCCAGAATCTGCTTAGCTTTTTTCATCGTCTGCGAAGTGAGTTAAAAAACCGTCGCATTGTATGAGAAAGAAAGCCTCCCAATTCTCTCGAATTGTTGCATTTGGGAAAAATTGTTAATTCAGGCGAAGGGGAGCGGGGGAGGCCGGGTCTGGGGTAATGGCCCGGCCTGGGGGGACTACTGTCCGCCAAAACTCAGCAGGACAGGCTTGGCCGGCAGGCCCGCAATCATGTCGCGGGGGGCCAGCAATACTTCGCCGTGCACATCGCCGTCAAAGCGATGGCCCAGGTTCAGCTTCATGCTGCGGTCCACGGCCACAAAGGAATTCATGTCGGCAGCAAGCAGACGGACACGTTCCATGCCGTCGATCTCTGCATACATATGTGTGCCGCGCTGGGTAAGGGAAATGACGCGTCCGTCGGACAGATCGTAAGCGCCCTTGTAATTGTCAAAGTTGGTCAGCGCAGGGCTGATGGCTTTGGCTGGCAGGTCGATGCTCAGCGGTGCCGGCACGCGCACGGTGCTGGGCTGCTGGTCCACTGTCTGGGCGGCTACCACGCAGGGCAGAACGCACAGCAGTGCTGTGGTGAAGATTGTCGCTTTCATGGTTGCCTCCCAAGAGTGAAGGAGCAGAACCACTATACGCCCGGGGCGCCGGCGCCGGTGCGGCCATTGCAAAATGCAAAGGCGCCGCCACAGGGGCGACGCCTTTGCCTATCGATCAGAAAGCTACGCTGGGCTTAGCTGAGCGGTACGGTGAGCGCCTTGCGGATCGTCACGCAGCGCTGGTCTTCCTGCTGCGTGACCAGCAGCGCGCGGCGGGTGCCGGCCGACAGGTCCTTGTACTGCTCGGCTGCCGTTGCCAGGCGCTGCACGCTTTCGCTGGTGCAGCTGGTCGGGATCATGCTGGCGCCATACGAGCGCATGAAGACCGGGCCGGCTTCCTTGTCCAGCAGCGGCAGCTGGGACAGGCGCTGTGCGGCGCTCTGCTCGGCCAGCCTGCCCTGGGCTGCCGGATACAGCGTTTCCATCACGGTGCGCAGGCGGTTGAACGGCAGCTTGGTCCGGGTGTCGCTGATCTGGCCCAGCCATTCAGCCTTTACCTTCGGATCCGGACGCACCACGGCGGCGGCCAGGGCGGAGGCCAGGCCGGTATCCGACTTGTCCTTCTCCTTTTCCGCCGCCAGCAGTGCTTCGGCGCCGGCATAGCCCACGCTGTTCAGGCGCTGGATGATGGTCCAGCGCAGATCCTGGCTGACGTTCAGGCCAGCCACCTTGACGCTGCCGTCCAGCACAGCGGCCAGGCGCTTCTGCGCTTCCGGCGTGGTGGAGAACTCCACGTAGGAGGCGAACCAGCGGCGCTGGAAGTCGCCCGTATTCGACTGGGCGCCCTTCCATGCCATCTGCTCCAGCGCCGCGGCGGTCTTGCGCACATAGGCGGCGTCCGGATTCATCTTGTCCAGGTAGCGGCGCGCGTAGTGGGTCTTGCCCAGCACGTCGCCCAGCAGCACGTAGTCCTTCTCGGCCGGCGCATTGTTCAGCACCGTCCGCACGAACTCGTTCAGCGGCAGCTCGCCGTCACGTACGCCATCCCACAGCGAGTGCCACAGCATGGTGCGCAGCAGCGGATCGTCCACCTTGCTGATGCTCTTGCGCGCGGTGGCGAAGGAACGCTGATCCAGCTTGGCTTTCACGAAGCCCCAGTCCTGGTAGTTCGGATACACCAGGTCCGGGCAGGCCGCGCCCTTCAGCTCCGGCACGGCGGTGTCCGCGCCCTTGTAGGTCACGGCCAGCACCTTGTCGATCTTCATCTGCCTGTTCATCAGCGCCAGCTGCACGCGCTGTTCGCGCAGTACCGGGTATTGCGTACCGGCGCTCTGCTGCAGGCTGAAGCTGCTGATCTTGCCGCCGGCGCAGCGGTAGTTGGCGGTCACGGTGTTGACGCCCGGCTGGTACAGCCATTCCTGGGTCCACTGGCTCAGATCGCGGCCGGCCGCTTCGGCCAGGCTGCCGATGAAGTCATCCAGCCGGGCGTTCTTCCACTGGTACTTGACCAGGTAGTTGTGCACGCCCTTGCGGAAGGTTTCCTCGCCCAGCAGATGGCGCAGCTGCTTCAGCGTGGAGGCGCCTTTCGAATAGGTGATGGCGTCGATATTGTCGAAAGCGTTGCCGGTGGTGGCGACCGGCACCTCGATCGGGTGGGTGGTCACCTGCTGGTCCTGCACGTAGGCGGCGGCCTTGCCCTGCGAGTAGAAATACTGCCAGGCCGATTCCTTGAACTCGGTCGCCTGCGAGGTGCCCAGCGTGCCCATGAAGGACGCAAAGCTCTCGTTCAGCCACAGGCCGTTCCACCACTGCATGGTGACCAGGTCGCCGAACCACTGGTGCGCCATCTCGTGCATGATCACGCTGGCCAGGCTGTGGCGCTGGCTGGCGGTCATCGCATCCTTGTGCAGGAAGCCGTGTTCGGCAAAAGTGATCGCGCCGGCGTTTTCCATGGCGCCGTACAGGAAGTCCGGCACCAGCAGCTGGTCGTATTTCTCGTACTGGTAAGGCACGCCGAAGTATTCGTCGAACCAGGCCAGGCCGGCCTTGGTGTACTTGAACCATTCTTCCGGCTGCACCTGGGCCGCCACGGACTGGCGCGCGAACAGGCGCATCGGGTATTTGCCGCTCTTGTCTTCCCATACCTTGTACGGGCCGGCGTGCAGCGAGAAGTTATACGGGCTCAGGATTTTCGAGACGGGGAAGGTCCAGTGCCTGCTGGCGCCGGCATCCTCCACTTTCGATTCGCGCGTGGTCGATACCACGCTCCAGTCGGCGGGCGCGCTGACGTTGACCTGGTAGGTCGCCTTCAGGTCCGGCTGATCGAACAGGGCGAACATCTGGTGCGCGGCAGCCGGTTCGAAATGGGAATAGGTGTACACGCGGCCATCGACCGGATCGACCATGCGGTGCAGGCCTTCGCCGTTGGTGCTGTGCAGGCGTTCATAGTCCACGGTTACCGTATTGCGGCCGGCGACGAGGTCTGCGGCGGCCAGGGTAATGAACCACTGGTTGTACTGCGGCTGGACTTCCTTGCCGTTGACGACCAGCTTCTTGATGGTGGCCTTGTCCAGGTCCAGGGTCAGCGCAGAGGCATTGTCCTTCAGGTCGAACTGCACGCGGGTGGTGGCGGCGAAGCTCTCCTTGCCGGTCAGCGTGAAGTCCAGCACGTAGGCGACTTTCGACACGCGCGCCGAACGGGCGGCCGCGTCCTGCTGCGACAGGAACTGGTTCTCGGCGCGCGGGCTGTCTGCTGCGAAGGCGTTGGCGCCGATGCCGGCGCCGGCGAGGAATACGGATGCAACGGCCAGGGCGGCCGCACGAGGCACAAATCTTGTCACTTTATCTCCCTTGTAGTGAGTGTATTTATGTGCCCAGCCTCTTGGGAATGGGCGCGCAAAGAATACCACGCCCGAGCGTGCTAAGATCAAAACATGAAGATCGCTTTTGAAACGCCCAATCAGCCGGAAGTCGTGGCGCTGATCGCCGACCTCGACGCCTACCAGCTCACGCTTTATCCGCCCGAATCCGTGTACGCACTGGACATGGCCTCGCTGACCCAGCCCAATGTGCTGTTTGCCGTGGCGCGCAGCGCCGAAGGCGCCGCGGTCGGCTGCGGCGCGATCGTGCTGACGCCGGAATTCGGCGAAGTGAAACGGATGTACGTTGCGCCTGCGGCGCGCGGACAGGGCGTGGCGCGGCGCCTGCTCGATGCGCTGGAGACGGCGGCGCAGCAGCGCGGCGTGTCGCAGTTCATGCTGGAGACGGGGCCTTGCCAGCACGAGGCGCTGGCCCTGTACCAGCGCCTGGGCTATGCGCGGCGCGGACCTTACGGCGGCTACCGCGACGATCCGCTCAGCGTGTTCATGGAGAAGCATGCGGCATGAACGATTCCGATTCCCTGACTGCCCTGCGCGACGCGGCGCGCGCCTTTGCCGCGGCGCGCGACTGGGAGCAGTACCACACGCCGAAAAACCTGGCGATGGCGATGTCGGTCGAGGCGGCGGAAGTGGTGGAGCATTTCCAGTGGCTGAAGACGGGCGCGCTGCCCGAGCTGGACGCGGCCACGCGCCAGGGCGTGCGGCAGGAGCTGGCCGACGTGCTGCTGTACCTGGTGCAGCTGGCCGACAAGCTGGATGTGGACCTGTATGCCGCCGCGCTCGAAAAGATGCAGCTCAACGCGCTGAAATACCCAGCGCCCTGAGGATTTCCCTGCCGGTGATGGCCCAGGCCGGGGAATCGGCCGATACCTCGTCGTAGTGGCTGCCTGCCGGCAGCAGCAGCACGTCCGCCTGGTCGCCGGCGGCGCGGGCCCTGGCGGCGTAGCGCTGGCCGGCATCCGGCGGCGAGATGACATCCAGTTCACCGTGGATCAGCAGCGTCTTCACGCCGCAGGGCAGCATCTCGGCGGGCGAGGTATCGAGGAAGACGTCGGGACGCTCCGGCGTTGGCGCGCCGGCCAGCTGTTGCGTGCTGCGTTCGCAGCTGGTGCAGATCAGGCCTGCCTCGTTGCGCAGGTCGGCCAGGCCGCCGAGGCTGATGACGGCGCCGATGTGCAGCGGGTCTTCTTTCCGGGTCACGCTCCACGACGGCAGCCTGTGGCGGGATACGGCCCATTGCGCCAGGTGGCCGCCGGCGGAATGGCCGACGGCCACGATGCGGCTCAGATCGAGGCTGTGGGCTGCGGCGTGGCTGCGCAGCAGGTCCACGGCGCTGGCCACGTCCTGGTACATGCCGGGGTAGCCGCCGCCGTCCTCATCGTAGCGGCGGTACTCGACGTTCCACACGGCCGCGCCCTGCCTGGCCAGCGCGGTGCACATATTGCGCATCTGGCGCATGCCGCCGAAATCGACGGTCCAGCAGCCGCCGTGGAACAGCACCACCACCGGATGCGGTCCGGCCTGCTCCGGCAGGAACAGCTCCACGAACTGCGAAGGCGCGGCGCCATAGGCCAAGCGCGCATCCGGCTCGCGTCCATCCAGCGCCAGGTAATCCTCCAGGGTCATCGGCATTTGCATTCCACCCAAAAATCCCAAAACGCGCAGCATACCCCACCCTGGGGTCAGATCCGACATTCGGACACGAGCTCTGCTGTCTGCCTGCAATTCTCCTATGAGCGAAGGGTGCAACTTTCAGGGATGGCTGGATAGCTAAAATACCAAAAATTCTCAGGCAAAGCTTGCAAGTACAACAGGTTGCAATTTGAATGTCCGAATGTCGGATCTGACCCCAAGGGTGTGGACCAGGTCTTCGGGGAATTGCTTGAGCGAGGAGCTGCGCTGGCGGACGCCCCAGTCCCAGAGCTGCCAGGGCGCGGGGGCGCCGGCGCCGGGCATGGTGTGGTTGTAGGCGATCAGGATGTCCATCACGATGCGGCGGAATTCGGACAGCGTCAGCACCGCATCCAGCAGCGGCCCCGCAACACCGTCGGCAGCCGCGCCGAAACTGGCGCGCAGGGCCGGCATCCACGGCCGCTCCGGCGCTTCGTAGTCGGCCACGCAGCGCACGTGGAAATTCGACAGCAGCGCGTCGCTGTTGGCGCGCTTCATCAGCTCGGGCGGCAGCAGCAGGCGCTCCGGCAGGTGACAGCTGGGCCACGCCTGCGGCGCCAGCAGACGGCCGTGCCGCCGCGCCAGGCGCGTCTTGTCCGCGGCGCAGCTGGCCAGCGTCAGCACGGCCTGGCCCCAGTCCGGCGTTTCGAGTCCGGCATGAAAGCCCGTCACCATGCCGCTGAACACATCCGTCATCACATACAGCACCGGCATGCCCACCAGCTGGCTGCGGTCCTGCCCATGCAGCAGCTGCAGGCCGAACGGCAGCACGTCCAGCCGGAAGGCCGCGCCGGGCTGGCCCTGGCGCAGCATGACGGCGTCGTCCGGCAAGCAGGCCGGCAGGGGCGGCGCCTGCACCAGCTGGTCCTGGTCCAGCCAGTAGTTGAACTGGCCGAAACTGGGCTGCGGACCGCCGGCAGCCGTGCGCCGCACGCGGCGCAGGCCGGCATCGGCGCTGCGCTGGCACAGGAAGTCGCGCAGCATTTCCTCGTAAGCCGTGCGGCGCACGAAGTGGCCGTGGCCAAGCGCGTGGCGCGCGGCGGCAAGACGGAACACGGTGCGCAGGGCGTTGTCCACGTTCACGCCTTCGGCCGCGCCATGCTTGGGCGGACGGCCGCGCTTCACGCCCGGCGTGGAGGTGCGCGTCTTGCCCCGTCCGCCGGAGTTGGCGTAATCGGGCAGCAGCGCGTCCGGCGTCTGCCCGCGCTGCCAGTAGCGGCGCAGGTAGCGGTAGATCGTGGGATGGGAGACGCCGTGGCGGCGCGTGGCTTCCTGCACCAGCTGCCCACGCCGGCGCGGGTCGAAAATGTCCGGTTCCTGCTGCACCAGATCGGAAACCACGCCCCAGGCGCGTGCGCGCAGCTGCAGATGCTTGGGCGGCAGCGCCTGCGTGTCGGCGCACGGGTACAGCTCCACCGCCAGCTTGCGCACGCGGCCCTTGGCCATCTCGCTGGCCAGCACCGGAAGGCGATGCAGCTCCACTTCCGCCGAGCCGGAGGCCAGGTCGAACACGTAGGCGAAACTGCGCGCCGCATCGATCCAGAGAATGCGCACGGTGCGGCGCCGGGGCTCGCTAAATTCCAGGAGATCGTTTCGCGATAACATCCCACACACCTTTCGTAAAAGGATAACTGTGGGATGTAATGCAAATTCCGGGCCACGCTGCGGCACGGCTGCCTGCCGCGCCGCAGCTTCAGCCGGAAGTCTGTTCGTGGTGCACAGCGGGGAGAATTTGCACCGTCGCTGTGCAGTGCGCCTTACTTCGGCTTCTTGACCGGCTTCTTCGGCGGCGTATGCTTGGCCGATTCCGGCGGCATCTCGTCCGCCTTGCTGATCTTCAGCTGCTGACCGCCGACCCACACCTTCTTCAGGTGACGGAAAATCTCGTCGGGCATCCCGTCCGGCATTTCCAGGAAGCTGTGGTCGCCGAAGATTTCGATGCGGCCGATGAAGCGCGCTTCCAGCCCGCTTTCGTTGGCGATGGCGCCGACGATATTGCCCGGCGTGGCGGCGTGCTCGCTGCCCACTTCCACCCGGTAGGCGCGCATCGGCACCTCCGGTGCGCCGCTCTTGTCCTTCTTTTTCTTCTTCGGCTTGTCCTCGAAGGCCGGCTCTTCGTCGTCCTCGCGCGGCGCCGCTTCAGGCTCCGGACGGCTGCGCTTGGCCGGGGCGGCCTTTGGCGCCGCTGCCGCAGGCGCCGCCGCTTGCGGTGCGGCGTCGCCGTCGCGGTGGATGCGCAGGTACTGGCCGGCCACGCGCAGGCCGGCAATCACGTCCAGCGTGTTCGATGGCAGGTCGTCCGGCATGTCCAGCACCGAGAAGTCGTCGTAAATCTCGATGCGGCCGATGTGCTTGGAGTCGATGCCGCCTTCGTTGGCGATGGCGCCCACGATATTGCCCGGCTTGACGCCGTGCTGGTAGCCCACTTCGATGCGGTAGGTCTGCATGCCCGGCTCGGATTCGCGCGGCAGGCGCTCCTTCCTCGCCCGCGGTGCGCGCTCTTCGCGCGGCGGACGGTCGTCGCGCAGCGGGCGCTCGGCACGCTCCGCACGCGGTGCGCCGTCTTCGTGCCAGCCGCGCTCGGCCGACTTGTCCAGCAGCAGCGGCTTGCCGCCGCGCGCCATCACGGCCAGCGCCGCGGCGATTTCCAGCGCCGGCACATTGTGTTCGTTCTCGTATTCCTCGACCAGGGTCTGGAAGTATTCCAGGCCGCCCGCTGCCAGCGTTTCGCTGATCTCGTCCTTGAACCTCTGCACGCGCACGTCGTTGACGGCCTGGATGGTCGGCAGCGTCATCGGCGTGACCGGCTGGCGCGTGGTGCGCTCGATCAGCTTCAGCAGATTGCGTTCGCGCGGCGTGATGAACAGGATCGCTTCGCCGCTGCGACCGGCGCGGCCGGTACGGCCGATACGGTGGGTGTAGCTTTCCGGGTCATACGGCACGTCGTAGTTGACGACGTGGCTGATGCGCTCCACGTCCAGGCCGCGCGCCGCCACGTCGGTGGCGACCAGGATATCGATCTTGCCGTTCTTCAGCTGCTCGATCATGCGTTCGCGCGCCGCCTGCTGCATGTCGCCGTTGATGGCGCCGGCCGAGAAGCCGCGCGCCTGCAGGCGCTCGGCCAGTTCCTCGGTCCCCAGTTTGGTGCGCGAGAAGATGATCATGCCGTCGAACGGCTCGGCTTCCAGGATGCGCGTCAGCGCGTCCAGCTTGTGCATGCCGCTTACCAGCCAGTAGCGCTGGCGGATATTGGTGTTGGTGGTGGTCTTGGCCGCCATCGCCACTTCGGCCGGGTTGCGCAGGTAGGTCGCGGTCAGGCGCTTGATCTGCGGCGGCATGGTGGCCGAGAACAGCGCGGTCTGGCGCGATTCCGGCACTTCCTGCAGGATGCGCTCGACGTCGTCGATAAAGCCCATGCGCAGCATCTCGTCGGCTTCGTCCAGCACCAGCGTCTTCAGGGCGGACAGGTCGAGCGACCCTTTGTCCAGGTGGTCGATGACGCGGCCCGGGGTGCCGACCACCACGTGCACGCCGCGGCGCAGCGCGCTCAGTTGCGGGCCGTAGCTCTGGCCGCCGTAGATCGGCAGCACGTGGAAATTCGGGATGTGGGCAGCGTAGCGCTGGAAGGCTTCCGCCACCTGGATCGCCAGTTCGCGCGTCGGCGCCAGCACCAGCGCCTGCGGCGTGGTCTGTTTGATATTCAACTGGCTCAGGATCGGCAGCGCGAAGGCCGCGGTCTTGCCGGTACCCGTCTGCGCGGTGCCCAGCACGTCGCGTCCCTCCAGCAGGTAGGGAATGGTGGCGGCCTGGATCGGCGACGGGCTTTCGTAGCCGACCTCCTTCAGGGCTTTCAGAATGGGGTTGCTGAGCTGGAGATCGGTAAACAGGGTTGGGGCTGTGGCAGACATGGGCGGCACTCGCTTGTTGGTTATTGTTCGAATCGCCTAATGCGACAGAAAGGGCGTAGTTTACCCTTTCTGCGAAGTTTCTGCGTGGCAACATCCGGCGCCGCGGCTTACGCGGCGCGCGGCAGGGCCGGACGCAGGCGTTGCGCCAGGCGCGGCGCACGCTCGTTTGCGCCGCGCGCCGGCGCCAGGCGGAACACGGCCACGGCGCGCGCCAGCAGCTCCGACTGCACCTGCAGGGCGCCGGTGGCGGCCGAGGATTCCTCGGCCAGCGCGGCATTCTGCTGCGTGACCGCGCCCAGTTCCGCCACCGCGCTGTTGACCTGCTCGATGCCCAGCTGCTGTTCGCGCGCCGCGCCGCTGATCGACTGCAGCAGCGACGAGACCTGGCTCACGCTGGCGATGGTCGAGGCGATGCTCTTGCCGGCCATCTGCACCCGGTCGGCGCCCTCGCCCACCTTGCGGATCGAGTCGTCGATCAGGGCGCGGATCTCTTTTGCCGAATCGGCGCTGCGCTGGGACAGCGAGCGCACCTCGGCCGCCACCACCGCAAAGCTGCGCCCCTGCTCGCCGGCGCGCGCCGCTTCCACTGCAGCATTCAGGGCCAGCAGATTGGTCTGGAAGGCGATGCCGTCGATCACGCCGACAATATCGCCCATGCGCCCGGCCGCTTCGCTGATGCGCTCCATGGTCTGCACGATATCGCTCACGGCGTGGCCGCTGTCGCGGGCCTGGGTGGCGGCGCTGTCGGCCACCGCGGCTGCGTCATGCGCATGGCCGGCATTCTGCCGCACCGAGACCGTCAGCTGCTCCATCGCCGCCGCCGTTTCCTCCAGCGCGGCCGCCTGCTGGCCGGTACGCGCCGCCAGCTCCTGGTTGCCGGACGCCAGTTCGGTGGCCGCGCTGGCCACGGCTTGCGCGCCGTGCCGCACTTCGCCGACCGCGTGGCGCAGGCGCTCGTTCATGCCGTGCAGGGCGCTCAGCAGCGTGCCCGTTTCGTCCACGCTGCTGCTGCTGATGGCGGTGCTCAGGTCCCCTTCCGAGACGCGCTGCGCCACGCCCACGGCGGCCCGCAGCGGGCTGGCAATCATCGCCGCGATGCGCCATGACAGCAGGCCGCCCAGCACCAGGCTGACGCCCAGCGTGGCAAAGATCAGCACCCGCGCATGGTGATACGCCTGTTCGGCGCGGGCCCGGGCGGCCGCGGCGCCGGCGGTATCCAGCTCCACCAGGCGGCCGATTTCATCCGCCGCGGCGTAATTGTGGGCGCGCGATTCGCCGCGCAGCGCAGCGCGGGCGCCATCCGTGTCGCCCTTGCGCGCCAGCGCCGCCACAGCGTGCGAGGCCGACTCGTAGGCATCCAGCTCCTGCCTGAAGCGGCGCCAGTTGCTGCGCACTTCCTCGCTCGCCAGCAGGCCTTCGTAGCGCGCCGCCAGTTCGCGTGCATGCTGCATTTCCTGCGCCATCTGGCGGTCGTAGCTGTCGAAGTCGGCCTGGGTGTTGGACAGGGCGTTCTGGATTTCGAAGGTGCGGTGGCGCAGCAGGGACGCCTTGATTTCCAGGATGGTGCGGGTGGCCGGCGACCACTTGTTGGTCAGTTCGTCGCTGGCGTGATTCAGCACGCGCAGCTGGTGCAGGGAAAACAGGCCAAGGGCCGCCGTCAGGGTCAGGGCGGCCAGCGAAGCGAGGGCCAGTTTATGGGCAATCTTCAGGTCATGGAACCATTGCATGTCGGTCTCCTGTTGTGCAGTGTCAACGCCAGCGTAGGACCTCCCACTGGGAAGCGCCATCGCACCAGGGTATAGATACCTATACCTTGGTTTAGGTTTGCCGCTGGCGGCCATGCAACATGATGACAACTGATCTATACTCGGTTACATGCTACGTTCCCCTAACCCCCATCTGCTGCGCCCCGTCATCGTGCTGTTCGGCGGCCTGGTTTTCGCCATCGACGCCTTCACCCCGCTCGATATCGCCATCGCCGTGCTGTACGTGATCGTGATCCTCGCCTCGGTGCATGCCTGGCCGCGCCAGCTGCTGCGCATCACCGGCCTGTGCATGCTGCTGACTTTCGGCGCCTATGTCTGTTCCAACTGGGAGACGCTGGCCGATGCCTCGGCCGCGCGCTGCGGCGTGAGCCTGGCCGCGATCGGCATTGCCGGCTACCTGGCGCACAACAATCTGCGGGCCAATGAGCGCCTGTGGCAGCAGGAGGAAACGCTGCGCGAATCGCGCAACCAGCTGGCGCATGCGTCGCGCGTGTCCACGCTGGGCGAACTGGCGGCCTCGATTGCGCATGAAGTCAACCAGCCGCTGGCGGCCATTTCGGCCAACGGTTCGGCCGCCATGCGCTGGCTGAACCGTCCGCAGCCGGAGCTGGAGGAGGTGCGCATCGCCATCAGCCGCATCCAGACCGACACCTCCCGCGCCAGCGAAGTGATTGCCCGCATCCGCGCCCTGGCGCGCCGCAGCGGCCCGGAGCAGCAGCCGGTCGATCTGAACCAGGTGGCCGCCGAAAGCGCGGCCCTGGTGCGGCGCGAGCTGGGTGCGCACAATGTGACGCTGCACCTGGCGCTGGCAGCCGGCCTGCCGCCGGTGCTGGGCGACCGCGTCCAGCTGCAGCAGGTCATCATCAACCTGCTGATGAACGGCATGCAGGCCATGGACGCGCAGGGCGGCGGCCGGCTGGAACTGAGTACGCAGCCCGGCGATGGCGGGGTGCAGCTGGCAGTGGCCGACACCGGCCCCGGCATCGCCGGCGAAAACCTGAGCCGCCTGTTCGATCCCTTCTTCAGCACCAAGCCCGATGGCATGGGCATGGGCCTGGCCATCAGCCGCTCCATCATCGACAGCCACGGCGGCCGCATTGCCGCCACCTCCAGCGGCGAAGGCGCGGTGCTGCAATGCACGCTGCCGGCCATGCAGGGAGTGCCGGCATGAGCGAGATGGTGTATATCGTCGATGACGACGCCGGCCTGCGCGAAGCCCTGCTGGGACTGATGCGCTCCTTCGGCCTGGACGTGGCGGCCTTCGACTCGGTGCCCGCCTTCCTGGCCCACCAGCGCGCCGACTGCCCCAGCTGCCTGGTGCTGGACGTGCGCCTGCGCGGCGGCAGCGGCCTGGATTTCCACGCCGAGCTGCTGCGCCAGGGCGAAACCCTGCCCGTGATCTTCATGACCGGGCACGGCGATATCCCCATGTCGGTGCGCGCCATGAAGGCGGGCGCCGTGGATTTCCTGGCCAAGCCTTTCCGCGAACAGGATCTGCTGGACGCCATCACCTCGGCCCTGGAGGGCGACCGCAGGCGCCGCAGCCAGCACGAGGCGGGCGAAGACCTGCGCCGCCGCTACGAGTCGCTCACGCCGCGCGAACGCGAGATCATGGCGCTGGCGGCGCGCGGCCTGATGAACAAGCAGATCGCCGGCGAAGTGGGCACCAGCGAAATCACCGTCAAGATCCACCGCGGGAATGCCATGAAAAAAATGCAAGCCCGCACCTTTGCCGACCTGGTTCGCATGGCCGAAGCGCTGGCGCTGAACTGAACGGTCATTCACTCATACCCATGTATGATGTTGCGCCGCCCCGCAGCGGGGTAAAGTGAGCCCATGTCAGCATCATTTGGGAGCATCACGGTGTCACCGCAACAGCCAGTATCCATCATCGACGACGACGAGTCGGTCCGTACCGCCATCAGCAGCCTGCTGCGCTCGATGGGCATGACGGTCCAGCTGTATTCGTCGGCAGAAGACTTCATGGCGGCCGGCGGCGCGTTCGACAGCGCCTGCGTCATCACGGATGTCCAGATGTCCGGCATGACCGGCATCGAGCTGCTTGAGCTGCTGCGTGCGCGGCAGTGCCATGTCCCGTTTATCGTGATTACCGCGTTCCCGCAGGACTTCCTGCGCAAACGCGCCCAGCAGGCGGGCGCCGCCTGTTTCCTCACCAAGCCATTCGATGGCGCCCTCCTGCTGCGCTGCGTGGAAGGCGCACTGGCTGGAGGCGCCGCAAACTCTTGAGAAAGGACCACAGCATGAGCCTACCGCCCACCGCAGGACGCCGTTACCGCTTTGCCATTTACGCCCTGCTGCTGCTCGTGATCGCCAGCGGCGCCATCGTCTCGCTGCTGCTGGAACGCTTTGCCAGCATGCGCGCGATGGCCCATCTGTTCAACTTCATGGCGCTGGGCACGGCCAGCTTCATGATCTACCACGTGTGGTCGCGCTTCCGCTCCGAGGACGAACTGAGCCACCTGGCCAACCACGATCCTCTGACCGGCCTGGCGCACCGCCGCTACTTCGAGCAGCGCCTGCAATCGCTGCCGCCGGCGCCGCACACGGTGGTGCTGGGCACCATCGACCGCTTCTCGCGCGTGATCGGCAGCTTCGGCCACGCCTTCGGCGACCAGATGATGAAATCCATGGCGCAGCGCATCCGCGATGCCGCCGAAGCCCACGGCGGCCAGGCCTTCCGCCTCGACGGCGCGAATATCGCAGTGCTGTACCCGATGGACCAGAAAGCGCCGTCCTTCCGCGCCGCGCTGGCCGCACTGCAGGAATACATGCGCAGCCCCTTCAGCTGCCAGAATCACGAGGTGTACTCCACCCTTAGCCTGGGTGCAGCCACCTTCCCCAAAGACGGCGGCGATCCGGCCACCCTGCTGCGCAACGCGGACGCCGCCCTGCAGACCGCGCGCCGCAACGGCGGCGACCTGCTGGTGCCGTACACGGTGGAACTGAACACGGCCGCCGACCAGCGCCTGGACATGGAATCGGACCTGCGCCACGCGCTGGAACGCGGCGAGCTGGAACTCTACTATCAGCCGCAGCAGTCGCTGCGCGACGGCAGCCTGTCCGGCTTCGAGGCCCTGCTGCGCTGGCGCCGCAACGGCGAGATGGTGCCGCCTTCCGTCTTCATCCCGCTGGCCGAGGAATCGGGCCTGATCATCGCGCTGGGCGACTGGGTGCTGGAACAGGCCTGCCGCCAGGCCAGCGAATGGACCGCCCACTACGGCCGCAGCCTGACCATTGCCGTGAATATCTCGCCGCGCCAGTTCGCCCATCCATCCTTCCTGCCGAAGATCATGGACCTGCTGGACAGCACCCACATCGACCCTTCCTGCCTGGAGCTGGAAATCACGGAAGGCGTGATGATGGAGAACACGCAGAAAGCCATCACCGTGCTGCAGCGCCTGCGCGGACTCGGACTGAAGCTGTCCATCGACGATTTCGGCACCGGCTACTCCAGCCTGACCTACCTGAAACGCCTGCCGATCCACAAGCTGAAGATCGACCAGAGCTTCGTGCGCCAGATGGCGCAGGGCACGGGCGATGCGGCCATCGTGCAGGCCGTGATTGCGCTGGGACGCAACCTGGGCCTGTCGGTCATTGCGGAAGGCGTGGAGGACGCGGGACAGCGCGCGCTGCTGCATCAATGGGGCTGCGACGAGATCCAGGGCTATTTCTACGGCCGTCCCGTACCGGCACGCGAGGCGGCGCGCTTCCTGCGCGAACAGGAGCCGCTGTCGGTGGTGCCGACGCTGGCCGCTGCCTGAGATACACTGGCGCATCGACGTTACCGGAGTCCGTCATGCGCCACCCTGCTGCAGCCCGCGCTGCCTTGATCACCTCTGCTGCGGCCGTGCTGGCGGCCCTCGCCGGCGCCGTGCCGCAGGCCGCCGCCGGGGCGCCTGCCGCCACGCCTGCCTACGGCCAGGAACTGCAGGGCTTCCAGTATCCCTACCCGCAGCAGCACTTCCGTTTCCGCTCGCAGGGCGCGCAGCTGCAGATGGCGTATATGGACGTGGCGCCGCAAGGCCCCGCCAACGGCCGCACCGCGCTCCTCATGCACGGCAAGAATTTCTGCGGCGCGACCTGGGACAGCACCATTGCCGCCCTGAGCGGCGCGGGCTACCGCGTAGTGGCGCCCGACCAGATCGGCTTCTGCGCATCCAGCAAGCCGGCGCATTATCAGTACACCTTCCAGCAGCTGGCGTCCAACACGGCGGCCCTGCTGAAGCAGCTCGGCGTGGGCAAGGCGGTGCTGGTCGGGCATTCCACCGGCGGCATGCTGGCTGCGCGCTATGCACTGATGTACCCGGAGGCGGTGTCGGACCTGGTGCTGGTGAATCCGATCGGGCTGGAGGACTGGAAGGCGCTCGGCGTGCCGGGGCGTTCCGTGGACCAGTGGTTCGAACGCGAACTGAAACTGACGGCGGACAGCGTGCGCGCCTACGAGAAGGCGACCTACTACGTGGGCCGCTGGAAGCCGGAATACGAACGCTGGGTGCAGATGCTGGCGGGGCTGAACAATGGCCCCGGCAAGCAGCTGGTGGCGTGGAATTCGGCCCTGATCTACGACATGATCTGGACCCAGCCGGTCTGGTATGAACTGCCGCTGCTGACGGTGCCGACGGTTCTGATGATCGGCGATGCGGATAGCACCGCAACCGGCAGCGATATCGCGCCGCCGGCGGTAAAGGCAAGGATCGGCAGGTATGCCGAGCTGGGCAAGGAGAATGCACGCCGCATCCCGCATGCGCGGCTGGTCGAGTTTCCCGGCATGGGACACGCGCCGCAGATGGAGGACCCGCAGCGCTTCAACCAGGCGCTGATCGACGCGCTGGCGCGCTGAACCGCCGGCGCTCAGGCGCGCGGCTTCACGTCCTCCTTCAGCGCCGCCAGCGCCAGCTTCTCCACCAGCCCCGGCGCCAGCAGCTTGAGCCAGCGCCCCAGCTTGCCCTTGGCCGTCATCACCACCTCGCGCCGCCGCCCGCGCATGCCGTCGATAATCAGCGCCGCGCATTCGGCTACCGGCATCGCCCGCTCCTCCTTCAGGCTGCTGCTGCCCAGTTCCCCGCCCGCCGCGTTATAGCCGCGGTAGCGGATGCGCGTATCGACCACGCCCGGATACGCCGTGGTCACCGAAACCCCGTGCACCTTCAGCTCGGCGCGCAAGCTTTCGAAGAAGCCGGACATGGCGAACTTGCTGGCGCCGTAAGCGCTGCGCCCCGGCACGCCGACCAGCCCCGCCAGCGAGGACACCGCCACCAGCCGTCCGCGCGAAGCCTTCAGCCACGGCAGCGCCGCGTGCGTGCACCACACTGCGCCCCACAGGTTGACGCGCATCAGGTCCTCGTACCAGCCCAGGTCCTGCACCTCCTCGAACAGCGCGTGCGCCGAGCGTCCCGCATTATTCACCAGCACGTCGATGCGCCCGAAGCGTTCCACCGCAGCGGCAATCAGGCGCTTGCACTGCTCCGGTTCGCGCACGTCGGTCGGCACCACCAGCGTCAGCGCCCCCAGCGCCGCGCAGGCATCGGCCACTGCCTGCAACTGCTCCACCTTGCGCGCCGCCAGCACCAGCGCCAGCGCCCTGCCCCGGCTGCGCGCCAGCTGGCGCGCCATTTCCGCGCCGATGCCGTCGGACGCCCCGGTAATGACGATAACCTCGGCGATGCCTTCCATCCGTCCCCTCCTTGTAAGATGTATACGGAATAATGCATGCACAGATTATGCGTTAAGATGCCCGCCATGAAAACTCACCCCACCCTGATTGCTGCCGGCCTCGCGCTGGCCTGCGCCGCTGCCAGTGCGCAGCAGGCGCCGAAAGTGCTGGAAGCGCCGCTGCGCGCCCACCTCTCCTTCCTTGCCGACGACCTGCTCGAGGGCCGCGGCACCGGCCAGCGCGGCGGCGACCTTGCCGTGCGCTACCTGGAAACCCAGGCCGCAGCGATCGGCCTGAAACCGCTGGCCGACGGCAGCTACCGCCAGTCGGTGAAGATCCAGGGCAGCAAGCTGCTGCCTGCCAGCTCCGTGACCTTCCAGTCCGGCGCCGCGCGCCTGCAGCCGCAGAACGGCAAGGACATCGTGTTCGGCACCGGCAGCGGACGCACCGATCTGAACTTCGATGCACCGCTGGTCTTCGTCGGCTACGGCGCCACCGCGCCGGAGGAAAACTGGGACGACTTCAAGGGCGTGGACGTGAAGGGCAAGATCCTGGTGATGATGGTCAACGACCCGCAGCCGACCGCGCAGGAGCCGCACCGGTTTGCCGGCAAGGCCTACACCTGGTACGCGCGCTGGACCTACAAGTACGAGGAAGCCGTGCGCCGCGGCGCGGCCGGTGCGCTGCTGATCCACACCACGGAATCGGCGGCCTACGCCTGGAACGTGCCGGCCACCAGCTTCGCGCATGAACGCTTCCACCTGGCCGGCGGCGGCAACCAGATCGAAGGCTGGATCAGCGAAGACCAGGCGCGCAGCCTGTTCAGCACTGCCGGCTTCGATCTCGACAAGCTGCGCGCCGCTGCCGAACAGCGCGACTTCCGCCCCGTCGATCTGAAGGCCAGCGCCCACGTCGAGCTGCGCTCCGCCGTGCGCCAGGTGGAACAGTTCAACGTGCTCGGCATCGTGCCCGGCACCGATCCGAAACTGGCATCGCAGGCCGTGGTGTATTCCGCGCACTGGGACCACCTGGGCGTGGACGAAGGCGCGCAGGACGGCGGCGACCATATCTACAACGGCGCCATCGACAACGCTTCCGGCTCGGCCGCCCTGCTGGCCATGGCCGCCGAAGCGGTGCGCAGGCCGGCCAAACGCTCGCAGGTCTTCCTGTGGCCGGCCGCCGAAGAACAGGGCATGCACGGCGCCGCCGCGTATGTGAAGAATCCCGCCTTCCCGCTGAAGGACACGCTGGCCGACCTGAACCTGGACAGCATGAACTTTGCCGGCCGCACCCGGGACATCGGCGTTGCCGGCGCCGAGCGCAGCTCGCTGTACGAATCCTCGGCCAAGGTGGCAAAGCAGATGGGCCTGACGCTGGCGCCGGCGATTCCCGACCTGTCCGGCGCCTACTACCGCGCCGACCACTTCCAGTTCGCCAAGGCCGGCGTGCCGGCGTTTAACGTGGGGTCGGCCGTCTTCTCGGGCGACGGCCATTTCGATTTCGAGCACCGCCACGCTGAATCGGCCGCCGGCATTGTCGGCTTCAAGAAGGATTACCACAGCGTGCGCGACGCGTATCACGCCGGCTGGGATCTCTCCGGCATGGTGCAGCAGGCGCAGTTCACCCTGAACCTGGGCTACGAAGTCGCCAACGGCAAGAGCATGCCCAGCTGGAAAAAGGGCGACCCGTTCGGCCAGGTCAAACGCTGATCACGCCGGGCCCGGCATTGGCCAGGCTCGCCTCGTTCTCCTCCAGCACCGCCAGCAAGGCGGCCGGGGGAACGGGGCGGCTGAAGTAGTAGCCCTGCATCTGGTGGCAGCCATGCTGCCGCAGGAAGGCAACCTGCTCCTCCGTCTCCACGCCTTCGGAAATCACTTCCAGATCCAGGTTGCCCGCCAGCGCGATGATGGTGATGACGATGGCGGCATCGTCCGGGTCCACGGTCAGGTCGCGCACGAAGGTCTGGTCGATCTTCAGCACGTCGATCTCGAAGCGCTTCAGGTGCGCCAGCGAGGAATAGCCGGTGCCGAAGTCGTCGATGGCCAGCTGCACGCCCAGCTTCTTCAGCCCGCGCATGACCGTCACGGCGTGCTCCACGTCGTTCATCACCGTGCTCTCGGTCAGCTCCAGTTCCAGGCATTGCGGCTTCAGGCCGGTCTGCGCCAGCACCAGCGCCACCGACTGCACGAAATCCGGCTCCGCCAGCTGGCGCGCCGACACGTTTACCGCCACCCGCAGCTGGCCGCGTCCCTCGCCCTGCCATGCGCGCAGCTGTTCGCAGGCGCTGCGCAGCACCCAGGCGCCGATCGGCAGGATCAGGCCGGTTTCCTCGGCCAGCGGAATGAAGCGGTTCGGCGCCACCATGCCCATCTCCGGATGGCGCCAGCGGATCAGCGCTTCCATGCCGACAATGCGGCCGCTGGCCGTATCCACCTGCGGCTGGTAGTGCAGCTCGAATTCGCGCCGCTCCAGCGCGGTGCGCAGCGCCGATTCGATGCGCAGCCGCTCGCCCAGGCTCTCGTTCATGGCGGCCGTGTAGAACTGGTAATTGTTGCCGCCCATTTCCTTGGCGCGGTACATGGCAATGTCGGCGCGCTCGGCCAGCACGTGCGGATCGTCGCTGTCGGCCGGATACACGGCAATGCCGGCGCTGCAGCTCATGAACAGCTCCACGCCATCCAGCACCAGCGGCTCGGCCAGCTTGTCCAGCACGCGCTGCAGCTGGTCGGCGCGCGGCTTGCTGGCGCCGTGTTCGGCCAGCAGCAGCAGGGCGAATTCGTCGCCGCCCAGGCGCGCCACGGTATCCAGCGGACGCACGGCGGCGCGCATGCGCGCCGCCACCACCTGCAGCAGGCGGTCGCCGCCCTTGTGGCCAAGGCGGCTGTTGGTGAACTTGAAGCGGTCCAGGTCCATCGACACCAGCCACAGCTCGTGCCCCTTGCGCGCCGCGTGCTGGATGGTCTGCAGCAGGCGGTCCTGCAGCAGCACCCGGTTCGGCAGGCCGGTCAGCGCGTCGTGCGTGGCCTGGTGATGCAGCTCGGTTTCGTACGCCTTCATGGCCGTGATGTCGTGCTGGATCGAGACCAGGTGCGTGACCCTGCCCTGCTCGTCGCGCACCGGCGACACCGTCACGTCGTTCCAGTACATGCTGCCGTCCCTGCGGTAGCAGCGCATCACGGCATGGCCTTCGCGCTGTTCCTGGATCGCCCTGCGGATCTCGGTCACGCCATGCTGGTCCAGGTCGGCGCCGTACAGCAGGCGCGGGCTGCGGCCGCGCACCTCGGCTGCCGTATAGCCGGTGATGCGCTCGAAGGCCGGGTTCACGTACACCGTGGGATGGCCCTCCACCGCCTCGGTCACCACGATGGCGCTGGTGCTGGCCTCGATGGCGCGCTCGCGCAGCACCAGGGCCTGGTTGACCGTCTTCAGCTGCGCCGTGCGCTCCTCCACGTGGCGCTGGATCACGCGGGTGCGCGACGCCAGCGTGCTGACCCAGGCCGTGCCCAGCAAGGTGGTGACCACGCCCAGCACCAGGGTAAACAGCGAGGCCAGGTGGTCGGCCGCCATCACGCGCGGTTCGGCGCTGGCTTCCAGCTGCCAGGTCTTGCCTGCCACTTCCAGCGGCAGCTTGACGCTCTCGATGCGCGCCGGGTACAGCCAGCCCGGCAGCGCCAGCCCGGCCGCCGCCTGCGGCCGGCGCGACTGGTACACCAGCACATCGGCCGCCGGCTCGGCGCCGGCATACACTTTCAGGTCGGCGTGCAGCAGCGGCGCATTGCCGCCCTGCTCCACGATCTTTTCGATCATCTCGCCCGGCAGCACGGCCAGCGTGGTTTCGCCGATCACGGCGGCGCGGCGCATGGCCACATCGTCCAGCGGTGCGCCGTAGCGGTATACCGGCATGGCAATCACCACGCCCATGCGCGAGCGGGCGCGCTGGGCCAGCGGCACCAGCTTGCCGGTGGACGGCAGGCCGGTGGCGTAGGCGCGTTCGCGCGCCGGTTCGTCGCGCGCCGGGAACAGCGTATCCAGCCCGAGGGCCGCATCGTTGCCCAGCATCGGCTCGATATAGTCGATCACGCGGTAGCGCGCCCGGCGCGCCGCCGGCACCGGTTCGCCGTCGCGCATTTCGCGCACCACGGCGCCCGGCCGCAGCGCCTGCAGCGAGGCTTCGAAGGCGGGCCGCTCGGCATCGGTAATGAAGCGCAGGTAGCTGGCCGACAGCACATACGGGCGCTGCGCCAGCAGCGGACCGGCAAACTGGTGGAATTCTTCGCGGCTGATGTGGGCGCGGCTGGAAAACAACAGATTGATGGCTTCCAGGCCCGTGATGGCGTTGCCGATGCCCTCGCGCAGCGCCGACACGCGGCCGTGCACCTGTTGCTGGAACGTTAACTCCAGGCGGTCGTGTTCGAGTTCGCTGACCCCGGCAAACAGGACGCCCGTCAGGCCGAACCCGCACAGCAGCGCCAGCACTGCCGCTCGCGAGCGGAAGGGCCGGCCGGGGCCGGAGCCCGCTGCTGCTGTCGAGGAAGCGCTGATGGGATCACCCATATCAAAAACACCATTGATCGTACAAGGTTAGCATGCCTTCCATTTTCGCATGGACGTGTAAAGAATGCCACATGGAAACTTTTAGCGGCTGCCGTGCCGCGCGCCGCCGGGTCCGCCCCGGCGCTATACTGCAACGCCACCTACATGGAGGCGAACATGGACAAAACATGGGTCGTCGTGGCCGACAGCAGCCACGCCCGCATTTTCCAGCTGCGCGATGACCGGCAGGCGCTGGACGAACTGGAAGACCTCAGCAACGCGCCCGGCCGGGCCGACAACCGCCAGCTGCAAACCGACGCCAACGCGCAATTCAACAGTCCCAGCGGCGCACACCACAGCTACCAGCCGCAGGAAGACGCGGTACAGCACGAAGTGCACCAGTTTGCGCGCAAGCTGGGCCATCGCCTGAGCACGGCGGCCGCGCAGAACAAATACCAGCAGCTGTGCCTGATCGCCGCGCCGAAATTCCTCGGCCTGCTGCGCGACAGCCTGGACAAGCCCGTGCGGCGCCTGGTCGTGGCAGAATTGGACAAGAATTTCGCCGCCTTCGACCAGGCGGCCATCGCGGCCTGCATCCAGGGCCTCGCCCTGAAACGCGCTCCGGAGAACTGATGGACACTTACCCGCAATGGATCGATATCGACGGCGACGACGGCACGTTCGGCGCCTACCTGGCCGTGCCGCGCAGCGGCAAGGGGCCCGGCATCCTGCTGATCCAGGAAATTTTCGGCGTCAACGCCCACATCCGCAGCGTGGCCGACCAGTATGCGGCGGACGGCTTCGTGGTGCTGGCGCCGGACCTGTTCTGGCGCGCCCAGCCGCGCGTCGAGCTGGGCTACGATGAGAGCGACTGGACCAGGGCGGTGGCGCTGATGCAGCAGACCGACGTGGCCAGGGCGCAGCAGGATATTGCCGCCACCCTGCACACCCTGCGCGGGCTGCCCGGCGTGCAGGGCAAGCTGCAGTCGGTCGGCTATTGCTGGGGCGGCCGCATGTCCTACCTGGCGGCCGCCAACGGCCACGTGGATGCGGCCGTGGCGTATTACGGCGGCGGCATCCAGCACTGCCTGGACCGGGCCGAGGATATCCAGGTGCCGCTGCTGCTGCACTTCGGCGGCAAGGACAGCCATATCCCGATGGACGCCGTGCGCAGCGTGGCCGAGCGCTTCGGCATCCGCGAGGAAGTGGAAATCCATATCTATCCGCAAGCCGAGCACGGCTTCAACTGCTCGCACCGCGCCAGCTACCACCAGAAGGCCGCGGCCGAGGCGCACGGCCATACGCTGATCTTCCTGAGCGAGAACCTGTGAGCTTGGTGCGCTGCCGCACAGATGGCCCCGGAGACGCCCTTTAAGCTCGACAGCTGGACAAATTCGAGGAGGCGGTCATGGCGGGTTCTTCTGTGTTCAAGCTGACGGCCCTGGCCGCAGCGGCAGCGTTGGCAGCCACGCTGGCGGCGTGCGGCGGCGGCGGCGGCGGCAGCACGCCCACCACGCCATCCAATCCGAATCCGCCGGTCAATCCGCCTGCCACGCCGTTTGCGCTGGCCCTGCGCGAAGTGGCCAGCGGCCTGAGCGAGCCGCTGCTGCTGACGGCGCCGGCCGGCGATGCGCGCCAGTTCATTGTCGAACGCCCGGGCCGCATCCGCATCGTGGCCAACGGCAGCCTGCTGGCCACGCCCTTCCTCGACCTCACCGGCCTGATCAGCACGGTGGGCGAAGGCGGCCTGCTGTCGCTGGCCTTCCATCCCAACTATGCGCAGAACGGCCGCTTCTACGTGTACTACACCGACAAGTTCGGCAATATCGCCATCGACTCGGCGCGCGTCTCGGCCAATGCCGACGTGGCGGACGCCAACTCGCTGAGCCGCATCATCACCATCCCGCACCCGGTCAACACCAACCACTACGGCGGCATGCTGGCCTTCGGTCCGGACGGCTTCCTGTATGCCGGCACCGGCGACGGCGGCGGCGCCGGCGATCCGAACAGGAATGCGCAGAACCTGGATTCCCTGCTGGGCAAGCTGCTGCGCCTGAACGTGGACGTGATGACGGCCCCGCTGTACAACGTGCCGGCCGACAACCCCTTCGTCAACCAGGACGGCAAGCGCGGCGAAATCTGGGCCTACGGCCTGCGCAATCCCTGGCGCTTCTCCTTCGACCGTGGCGACGGCCAGCTGTATATTGCCGACGTGGGCCAGGACGAGCGCGAGGAAGTGAATATCACGCCGGTGGCCACCAAGGCGTCCAACTACGGCTGGAACGTAATGGAAGGCACGGCCTGCTACAACGCGGCCAGCTGCAGCCAGAGCGGCCTGACCCTGCCGAAATTCGAATACACCCACGGCGCCGGCGGCGCCAACGGCTGCTCGATTACCGGCGGCTATGTGTACCGCGGCACGGCCCTGCCGGAACTGGCGGGACGCTACCTGTACTCCGACTATTGCAAGGGCTTCCTGAAGAGCTTTGTGTACAGCAACGGCACGGTCAGCGAGCAGAAGGACTGGAACGTCGGCAATGTGGGCAATGTGCCCGGCTTCGGCCAGGACGCCCAGGGCGAGCTGTACGTGATGAGTTCGGCGGGCAAGGTGTACAAGATCGTGCGGCAGCAGCAGGCCGCCACCCAGTAAGCGCTAAAATGGGGACTTTCGATTCTCCTGACTGCAACCATGGCCAGACTGAAGCTTGAGTTCCCGGAAGACCAATACTGCTTTTCCACCCAGCTGACGGTGCGCGTGACCGACATCAACGCCGCCAACCACCTGGGCAACGATTCGATGATCTCGATGATTTCGGAAGCGCGTGCGCGCTTCCTGTACGAATTCGGCGTGCGCGAAACGGGCATGGACGGCACCGGCATCATTGTGACCGACCTGGCCACGACTTACCGCGCCGAGGCGCATGCGCGCGATCAGCTGTTGTTCGAAGTGGGCGTGATGGATTTCAACAAATACGGCGGCGACGTGACCTTCCGCATCACCCGTCCGCAGGATGGCAAGCTGATTGCGATGGCCAAGTCCGGCTTCGTCTTCTTCAACTACAAGAGCAGCCAGGTGGTGCCGATGCCGGAGGATTTCCTTGGGAAGTTCCCCCGGGTGAACTGGATCGACTAAGCCGGCATCGGCCGCGCCCTATTTTTTGCTGACCTTCGGTTCGAAGGTCTTGTCGAACCATTCGTCCAGCATCTGCTTCTCGAAACGCAGGCTGTCGCCGTCCACGTAGCGGTTCAGGCGGTTCAGGTACATCATGTTCGACACGTGCTCGTCGCCCGACTTGATGACCTGGCCGTTCTGTTCCAGCGAATATTGCAGGTGCATGCTCGGCCAGTCGGCGCCGCCGCGCAGGATACGGATGTCTTCCGCCCGCCGGCTGCTGGGGTATTCGCGGCCCGCCAGGTCAATGTCCTTGACGGTGATGTTCAAGTCCTGCCCGGCCGGCAGGCGCTGGCCCAGCTTGGCGAAGTGGGCGCTCAGGTCCTTCAGGACCTGTGCCCGGTCCTTGTCCCAGCGCGGCATGTCCTGGAAGTTTTCCGGGTCGTCGTATTTGACGGTCACGCCGGCCGATGCGGCGCCCGCACACGCCAGCAGCAGGACGGCAAGTAGTTTCTTATGCATGGCGTACTCCTTTCGTCAGCCTCAGATAACACAATATACCCTTCCTGCGGCGCGCCGCCCGGCCTGAAACCATTTCTCACAAAAAAAACGGGCCGGATACTTCCGGCCCGCCGCAAAAAACCCTGCTGGGGGTGGATCAGCTGCCGATACGGCCGCCGTCGTTCTTGGTGATGACCAGGGTGGCCGAGCGTGGACGCTTGCCCGCGCCGTAGCCGGCATTGCTTGGCCACTGGCTGGTGTACTTGGTCGGATCGGCAAGGTTGGCCGCTGCCGTGGTTTCACCCGGGTGCTGGATGTTCACGAACAGGGCCTTGCCGTCCGGGGTTTCGGTGATGCCGGTCAGCTCGCAGCCGACCGGGCCGACCAGGAAACGCTTCAGCGTATCGGCCGTCGGGGTCTTGCCGACAAAGGTGTCCACGCTGGCGGCCGTGCCGTCGGTCTTGGTGTAGGCCACGCTGGCTTTCTTGCCGTCGCCGACCGTGCCCGGCAGGCCGGCCAGCATCATGCAGTTGGTCACGTCGGTGTAGGCGCCGTCGTCGGTCTGGATCCAGCAGATGCCGGTCGAGCGGGCGAAGGCGATGCCGTCCGGGCTGGAGAAGTCCTGGTCGGCGGTCAGGCCGGACAGGTTCACGGTCGCGCCCGGTGCGGTCGCTTCCGAACCGAACAGGTACACGTCCCAGGTGAAGCTCAGCGAGGCGTTGCCGCTGGCCTCCTTGACGCGCACGATGTGGCCGTTCACGTTGCCCTTCTGGGTCGCGCTGCCCTTGGCATCGCTGTAGCTGCGCGGATTGGCGGCGTCGGGCGCCGGGCCGCTGGTGCCGCGGTCGGCGTTGTTGGTCAGCGTGAAATAAATCTCGCCGTTGGCCGGGTTGACGGTGCTCCACTCCGGACGGTCCATCTTGGTCGCGCCCACGGCGTCGGCTGCCAGGCGTGCGTTGATCAGCACGTCGCCCTGGTCGGCGAACTTGTACGCGGCGTAGCCGGCGATGGCGGCGTTGGAGAGGTTCAGCTCGATCCAGGAACCGCTGCCGTCGGCGGCGAACTTCGCCACGTACAGCTTGCCGGCATCCAGGTATTTGTCGCCGGTGGCCAGCAGGTCGGCCGGGGTAGCGTCGGCATCGCTCCACACGGCGGTGGAAACGAATTTGTAGATGTACTCGTTCTTCGAGTCGTCGCCCATGTACACGGCAATCGGCTGGCCGGCCACGGTCTTGCCGAAGGCAGCCGCTTCGTGGGCATAGCGGCCCAGCGCGGTGCGCTTCTTCAGCGACCTGGTCTTGTTGTACGGATCGGCTTCGATGATGTAGCCCATGCCGTTCATTTCGTTGCGGTAGTCGTCCGCGCCGGTAGCCGAGCTGCCCAGCTTGGAATTATTCCAGCGCACGTACTTGTCGGCCGTGCCGCCGGTTTCCCAGCCGTGGCGCGAAGCGGCGCCCTGGTTGCGGCCGTAGCGCTTCAGCGCAGCCACGCTCTTGTCGTTGCCGCGCGCGGCGTCGTCGGCCGCGCCGCGGAAGAAGTAGCCGGACCAGTTTTCCTCGCCCGACACGAAACTGCCCCATGGGGTCCGGCCGGTGCCGCAGTTGTTCAGCGTGCCGCGGGTCCTGGAACCGTCGGTGGAAAACTTGGTCACCAGCAGCGCATTGCCCTTGGCCGGACCGGAGATATCGCACTCGGTCAGGCAGGTCACGCGGCGGTTGAAGGCCGAGTTCTGCACATAGGCCCACTTGCCGCCGGCCTTGGCCACTTCCACGATGGAGATGCCGTGCAGCGCGGTTTCGCGATCGACTTCGGCCGCCGGACGCGGCAGGGTTTCCGTGCCGCCGTTGGCGTGCACGAAGAAGGACGCCAGCTTTTCGTTGGTGGTCGCTTCGTGGTTGATGGCCAGCAGGCCGCGCTCGTTGGCGCTGTTGGACGCCTTGCCGTCAGCGGACAGGCCGAAGAATTCCATGCCGTCGTGGTGGTCGCCGGCGCGGTTCTCGAAGTCGGCGTCGGAGCCGTCGTTCTTGAAGGCGGTGACGGAAGCGCTCAGCGGGTCGCCCAGCGCGTACAGCACGGTGGCGGTGTAGCCGGCCGGCACGGTCACGCTGTCGGCCAGGCTCTTGGCCACGGCGCTAAAGCCCAGCAGCTTCTCGGCGGCCGGCGGGGTGGTGACCGGCGGCGTGGTGACCGGCGGGCTGGCCGGATCATTGTCGCTGCCGCCGCAGGCGGACAGGCCGATGGAACCCAGCACGGCAGTCGCGGCCGAGGCAGCGCCGCCGCGCAGCAGGCTGCGGCGGCTCAGGCGTGCCGCCAGCACCTGCTCGAAGTGCTCGTTGGGGGTGTCGTTGTAGCCGATGTCGTCTTGATCGATTTTCTTTTCCATGACAATTCCGAAGTGGGGGTGGTGGGGCTGAAACTCGCCGCCATTCTAGGAAGCAAAAATGACAAGGTTGTGACGACTTGCAGCGTGCGTGTCCGCACAGGCGAGGCGGCGCG
>Ga0209130_1000416_pt1 | contig 46063 bp, 61 predicted proteins | sample AraplaMF_Cvi_mLB_FD_184264 | JGI IMG/M metagenome (GOLD analysis project Ga0209130, IMG submission 184264) | Arabidopsis root microbial communities from the University of North Carolina, USA - plate scrape MF_Cvi_mLB (SPAdes) (version 2) | ecosystem: Host-associated > Plants > Roots > Endosphere...
TATCGGATTTAACTGTTGTAGTAGTTGTCATATACCCTAGTCCCCCTTTAATTGGTTCTGATGATATTGTATCAGTTTTTTGTATTTTCTGCACTTATTTACCTCCTAAAAATTCTTTCTTTTCTTTATACGTTTTTTAACATAAATACCCATAAGAATGTTAATGATTGTTGTAACTCTGTAGGTAGTTGACCTAACATCTTCTCATTTACTCCGCGCTTATACACACCGATGCCATCTACAATTTCAAAACCTTGTTCTTTCGCTAACTGTTCAAATTCCCAAGGCATCATCGTATTACAAACAACGTCTTTGCCGTATAAACGGGGATAACTGTTCTCACGAGGCTTTGCTGTCGGTCCTAAAATCGCAATACATGCATGACCATCTTTCTTTAAAACACGCTTTATTTCATTTAATGCTAATAATGGATTCTCGGTCCATTCTAATGAATTAATTGCCACAATCGCTTCAAATTGTTCATTTTCAAAAGGTAAGGAAGAAAGATCCCCCTTCACAAAAGATAAATTTGGCCCTTCTCCGCGTTCTTTACCTTTTTGAATCATAACTTCCGATAAATCTACTCCAACTGCTTTATAGTTCGCGCGACTTAATTTATATGTACCGTATCCATCACCACAACCAACATCGAGCACTTGAGCTTCTTGCTCCACGTACTGCTCAAAAAATGGAATAATTGTACTTCTGCTACCACTGTCCCACATCTCTTGACTATTTTGATTCCAAAATTCTGCACTACTATCCCATTTCTTCTCTGCTGATTCGTGCCAATTAAATTTCGTCATACATTCCCCTACCTTCACGTATTATCATTCATTTCATTCTACATCATTTTCCAAAATTCCTGTTTATCTTCATAAGGAGATGTACAAGCTAGCGATGGAATCTTTATTCTCCAATTTTTTCTTTACTTGGGTTTAACTCATACTCATGTTCTTCTCTTTATGAAAGATACTATAGGTACACCCAATTGAAAGAGAGGGATGTACATGCGAAGAAAGAGAAATCATCATTTTAAAAGTGGTGAAAAAAACGAAGAGTATGCAGCTGAAATATCACCAGCTGGCATTCCAATTAGACATAAGCGTAAAGAAATTGCAAATGAAATAGAAGGTACAAATACCGGTGCAATGGTTGGCTATGTCGCTTTATTTCTTTCGTTATTCTCCATCGCTTTTTATCCTGTTACACTCGGCTCACTTGCGATTTTAATTGGCTTATTAGCTGTCAATTTCGGAGCGAGAACACTCGGGTATACAGCAATTGGCTTTGGTAGTTTTTCTGTTTTATTTACTTTACTTTATCCGCTTGCTTTGTCAGCGTTTTAAAAAAAACACACCAAGTTATACTTGGTGTGTTCATTCATGATACAACATAATATGACCGCATCCACAACAATGCTTCGCTGTAATTTCTTGAAAGACTGGATAATTTTCTTCATCCCGATGCTCAATAAACACTTTTTCAAATCGATACATGTTAGGTGCATATGCCCAATCTTGTTTCGTACGTGCATATAACGTTGAAGAAAAAAACTCCTCACCACCACAAACGATACATTCCTTCTTCATTAATACCCCTCCTATGCTTGTCTTACTTCATCTATATGAACATAAGCATAAAAAAAAGACCTTCTATTACTAGAAAGTCTTCTCTGAAACAAAAAGAAATGTACCAAACATCCCTACTCCGCTATATTCTTTTGTAACACCAGCTTCTGTTTTATACGTTTGCTTTACAGTCATAAAGAAAACACCATTTCGTGCATCAATACTTTCAAACTGTAATTTCTCTTTTTTTCCATCTACATTTTGCGTGCATTCAAAGCTACTCTCGTCACATTTCAATGCATACTTATCCTCTAAATACAACTTGAAATCTGATTCTTTCGGACAAGTTATAAGTAATATCGCCACGAGAATAATACTTACCATACCCACAATTGTATAATATTTCTGCATTTGTTCTCCTTTCAAAAGACAAGAAAACTTGACTTCATGCGCCAAGTTTTCTTAGTCTACTACCCATTGCCACTCTTGTTCTTTCTTATCAAAAATGAGCCAACCTGTTTCTGTTGCGTCCGCTTTCAATTCATCGATATTATCTAGTACCTCATCCGTACTTTCGAATGATCCTACTACATATACTGGAATTTCAAGACCTCTTCTTGACTCAATTTTCCCCGCTAAATCAATGTATAATCCATCTTCCATTAACGGAACAAGCCCAAGGATAACTTCCTTTGAAATTGCTGGGAAAATTTTTGATTTTTGGAAGAAAGTAAAACGTTTCTTTCCAAACGAACCGAGTTTATATGGAATTACTTTACTTAGCATTCCTACAAAATCACCGATTCTACGGTAGTACACTTTGTTGTACCAACCGTCATCATGTGAAAAATAAACGAATCTATTTTTCAGTAACGGGAAGAACGTTCTTCCAAGTGGTTCTTTTTTGTGAGCCAAATATAATAATTCTGCAATTTCTTTTGGCTCTAACTCATCTAAATCGCTTGCATCATCAAAATCTACCCAACAAAATTCATCAAATTCATCAATCTCTGCTTGAATGAGTTTATGTATGTTTTCTTCCTCGACATATTCAAATAAAGTATGATAATGAAAATCTGTCCACTCAAAATTATGCTTTAAAAGTAATACTTGATGAAGCGGTGAAGGGATGTTACTTGCAAACTCTTTAAACGTAATTCCAGATGTAATAAAACAATGACCCCGACGATTACCATTAATATATATCATATTGTTTACTTGGTCAGATCCTCCAGACAAAGCACCCAGCCACCTTCGTTTTATATGTTTCAATTCTATAGCATATTTTAACATGAAAAATTTTAGAAACATAGAAAAAACTTCAAAAACTATTTACAATTTCATGTGTTTTATTACATACTGATTACAAGAAAAAACGCCTGCTCATAAGCAGGCGTTTTTAAAGGATATCATCTGGGTTTTGAGGGTGATGATTTTCCTCTTTCTTTTCTTCTTTTGGGAACATCGATTGGATTTTATCAATTGTTTGTGGAGCTAATTCAATCATTTTTTCCGCTAAATGTGTCGCATTTTGTAAATGAAGAATATTTACCCCGTCTTTATTCACAACTAGAAATGCTACCGGTGTAATTGAAACTCCACCCGCGCTACCGCCACCAAATGCAGGGTTACCATTCGCTCTTTGTCCATCATTCGTCTGGAAATCAGAACCTCCTGCTCCAAAACCGAACGCTACTTTAGAAACCGTTAACACTACACCACCGTCAGCCGTTTGAACAGGCTCTCCAACAATCGTATTTACATCGACCATTTCCTTCAAATTTTCCATTGCTGCTTTCATTAATCCTTGAATTGGATGATCCACCGTTCATAACCTCCTTTGTCATATCTTTCCTAGTTTTTCCGAAACTTTGTGAACTAAACATAAATTTTTATATTGATTTCAAAAAACTTAAGTTGTAATATTCAAAAAAATAAAAAGAGGTCAATTCGTTATGATGCGAAAATTAACAAAGAAAGATCATGAACAAGTACTCACATTTCTAAAAGAAGAAGCAGTCCTTAACTTGTTTATTATTGGAGATATAGAAGCTTTCGGTTATGAAACAGACTTTCAAGAATTATGGGGAGTATTTAATGAGCGTGGAGCATTAAAATCGATTTTATTCCGCTTCCATGATGCATTTATACCGTATAGTAAAGGAGAGTTTATGGTCGCTGACTATGAGGCACTTCTTTCCTCATATAAGCCACTGAAACTCTCTGGTAAGTCAACTATTGTAGAACGATTTGAAACCGCTCCACGTATACAACTAGGTGACAAAAATGAAATGTATTTTTGCGAATGTCTAAATGATACCAACTTACCTAGTACGCCTGTCCAAGAAACAATTAAACTTGCCACACTTGATGATGTAGAGCGAATTATGCAATTGCGGAGTAACATCGTTGAATTTCCTACAAGATTAAACTGATGAGGAGCACACACTATTAGGGAATCGCCAGTATTTTTGAAAAAGCCACGTTAAGAGCATGCAAGATTTCATACAGTTTTTTGGCTAATTCAGTAACAAACGGGAACACTAAAACCTACGCTAGGATAGGAATACATATAAAGTTGCATAGAATTATATAAAAAGAAAAAGGCAGAATCCTTTTGAGGGTAGGATTTCCCCTTGTCCTTGCCAACAATAATAGGACGTTATGTTCACCGGCCATGTATAAGCGTACGCAAAATGCAAATTTACAATGCTAAGGAAATGTCACTTAGTAAAAAAGCCAATTTCCATCTCAAAAAATCGACTTTTTTAGTTATTTTTAAGGTCTTTTTTTACTATATGTATTAAGATTTATATTTTTTAACTGTACAAGGAATAGTTACAATGTATAAATCTATAGCATAGATTGTAACCCAAATACCTTTACCTTCAGCCGCTAGCTTTTCATTTAATTGTGATAAATGCTCTGAAACTTTTCTTTTACCCCATTTTCTAGGAAACCATTGAAAAACCTTAGGAACATTGTGTTTTTTGTTATACCATACATTCAATCTCCAAAAAATGAAGAAAAACGAGACAATCACTACAATACAAAAAATATCAAAATATGAAATCCCTAAAATCATGTAATATATTCTCCATTCTCATTAAAGTTCAGATAATTTTTTCTTAATTCTAATTCATCATCCTCTGTCTCAAAACCCTTAAATAATAAATGAACAATCTGGTTATGATTAAAAAATACATTTATACCTGTAATGAAAGCAAAAACTATTCCTCCTTGATAAATACAACAATTTAACCTTTCTCTACACCAAACTTTATTCCCAAACCAATACCAAGACCAACACTTAATTCATTTTTCAATAGAAATTTAGCCTCCCCATCTATGTCTCCATCAAATTAAGCTTTAAGTCCTTGTTCATGAATCGTAAAATCTCCTGCTTTAAAACCAGCATCTATTAGTCTATTATCTATCTTTAATTCCCCCTTTCATCAAAATATCCCACTATTATACTATAACAGGCCATAACTCAATAAACGATATCTCCTTCTCGTATAAATATTAACCAAGGTAACCTACTCAGTTTACTAGATAGCATTAAACCAGAGAGCTCTACCTCACAAGTTCTAACTGGATAGTTATTGACTCACAAGCTTGTAAACTCTATAATTTTCCTAAATGAATATCTAAAAGAGCGGTCACTCATTGATAACACCTCATCAGGCTTAACCTCCGCCTCCACTTCTGCTGAAAATTCATTATCCGCTATGGTCGTTGGCGTATGTACACACCAAAATTATCGAGGAAGAGGATATGCTTCGCTCATATTATAGAAAATGATTCAAGACTTTACGAATGAAAGCCGTACGCTTTACTTATTTTATAACAGCCCAGCTGCTGGACGAATTTATAAACGATTAGGATTTAAAGATATTAGGATGCGGAAGATGTATCGATAATAAAAAGCTTTGTTCGCTTAATTACGATACTTTAGAGGTTTGAGACGTATAATGAGAAATGTTTTTGTTCAATCCGTTCGTTGATACCTTTCACTCTTAATGATGTTTATCGTTATCCATATTTCACCCTACATCTTATTAATGGTAAAATTATTTCTGCATTTCCAAGACAAGGTCGATAAATTAATTTTTGGAAGGAGAAAATAATATGGATTACAAATTCGAATTACTTAGTACAGGTAGCTTAGTTATTAGATTACAAAAAGAATTCGATATTTTAGAAGCTTTTTTAAATGTGGAGGTATCCCCATTCGGTGATTGGATAGCAGAAACTGTAGATAAAGTTTTAAACGAAAAAAGTGATCATGAAAAAATAAGTGCGAATATTTTCGGAGCAGATGTTCGAAAAGATAAAACTTTTATATTTAATAAGTATGATGAAGATGGAATCCCTCTTGAAATAGAAACTATTACATTACGAAAACTAATAGATATTTGGTTAAATGAGCATACAAAATTAATAAGCGAAAAAAATAATAATTAAATAATGTTACATATAGTACAAAAGATCGCCTGTAATAGGCGGCTTTTTTCATTAAATTAACACACATTCACATTCGTATCATTAACCGTAATATAGTACACTTCACTTTCAAAAAATATCCTTCAATTTCAAAACCATAAGATGATGTTCGCTACTTACTAATTAAAGTAAAGCTCTCTCCAACTCTTATGGAAAATTTATTATTATCATTTCCCAATCAATAAAAAATTCCTAGGTGTTTATTCACCTCTATTTGTAATTTTTTTAGCTAAACGATTAAATAATACTGAACGTCCATATGCCAACATCCCAATACCAATCATACCAATACTGAAAAATAGTTTCTGCCATAAATTAAATGGGAAAAACCACCCTGCAATAACAAGTACCATTGTGCCAATAATAATCATAAATCTGCCTTGTTTAAGCATATCTTTGCTCTTTTTTTCTTTTTCAGATAAAACTATAACTATAACGTTAAAAGAGGCAACCAGTAGGTCACCTCCCAAGTAAAACTATTAGTCATACATGTTACATATTTTCAACTGTTATTCCATACAATCTATTTCTATTTTGCCCTCTTCTTTTTTCGATTTCTAAATATAACCTCTAACACTACTACTGTGGTGAATCCTACAGTTAGTTGTAAACCTGTAAACAGCAATTTATCATTTAGAGGAATATCAGGCGCACTCCACAGTAGTACCGGAGGAATAAGTATACCTATGATTACAAGAGTTCTCATTATCTTTCCCATTTTGTTTCCCCTATCGTGTTTTTTAAATCTATATGTATTTTTTAACTAATCTACAATGCTAATAATTTCTCACGTAAAACTAATTCACTCTCAGTCATATACCCTCTATGCATTTCCTCTACAACCTTATCGTGATTAAAGCATAATACTTTTTCATCACCTAGATAACCAACTGGATAAGGAACACCCGCATAATCAAAATCACGTTTATCTGCTGATACAACCATTCTTCCAATGATCATAATGACTTGTTCTAAATCTTCTAGTTTAACAACTGAGCCGATAGGTAATAGTTTCATTTATTTTTGCTCCTTTTCTTTTTAATAAGATAATCAATTAGAGTAATTCCACCTAGTCCAATTGCACCATAAGCAACTACACTAATGTGTTTATTCTTTGGATGGAAATAGAATTATTAGCCTATTCTCTCCATCAGCAACTTTCATTTATTTTTTAGTTCCCCCCCAATAATCTCCTACTTTTTTTCCGATAAATTCTATTAGGTATGTAAAACCCACTCCTATTCCACCAAAAAGAAGTATTAAGAAAAACGTAAGAATACGGGCCCCTAATGACTGTGGAATAAGTAAAGAAAAAGTAGCAACGATAGGTACTCCTATAAAATATAGTGTTCTCATTTGTTTGATCGGTCTCATATGTCTACTCCTTTTCATCTCGTTTCACAAAAAATCCAACAGCAAAGTCTTTATATACAGGAGTATAAAACCCATTCTCAGCACCGGCGTGAACCTTGAAACCGAAATTGCCAGCTCCAAGTTCAAAACGCATAGTAAAGTCATTGTCACGGAAATACGGGATAATGTCAGGTATATCAACTTTTTTAAATAACGCTTCATATTTATGTGCTGTATATCCAGCTTCCGCTTTAAAAGTGTATTCATCAATCCCCAATGCCAAATTAAAATTTTGATATTTTGATGTTAATCTAGTGTTCTCTCCAATAAAATCTTTTTTTTCAATATTACTTTCTAAATTTGAAGCTTCTGCTTTAAAACCAAACAGACCACCTGTGGTGATATCCTCCTTTATAGTCTTTGTATCCAAACTAAAGTTAGCTTCTAAATTTGCAGTCATCAATTTATTGTTTATTGTTGTCCCTTTTCCGATGTCAGTAGTTGTGTTTAGTAGTGTAACCTTCTAATTTCCCTCCAACTCGATTCCCTTTGACCACTTCAGACGAACCTGTAAGATATTCGACTTTATCATTATTTTTATTAAGAATACCAGAAGCCATCGCAATAGCAACATCCATATTATCTACCTGTTCAAACTTGTTAGCAGAATCAAGAAGAAACTTCTCAAGTGGCTCTAATATGGTTATAAATTGTGCCGTTTTAAATGATGAATCACGGAAATCCGTATTAAATTTCATATAGGTTGAGCCCAACCAATTACTAGAAATCATATCAATATCTCGTTTTAGTCGGTCCTGTGTGGGCTACTCTTCCTGAAATCGCTCTTAATGGGAGAAATTATCGTGATAATTTTCCTCTATTGTATTAGTCTGATTTATTATTAAATTTACTATACATCCGTTCGTAAAGCTTATTAGCACCAAGTGCACAAGCTCCTAAAATAAGAACACCTATAATAAAGCCAATCTTTTTAGGTAATTCATAAGGAGACGTAATAGCAACTACAAGTAATATAGCAATTGCAACATATGTAATATATTTTCCAGCCTTAAATGATTGCATATTAATATGTTCCTCTCTTAAGGTACTACCTTTCCCATAACCATCTCTAACGTATACTCCCGTTTCTTTTCCTAATTAATATCGGATTATCCCTATCCTTTTTCAAACTTTATTATTGTTTAAATTTGTTATGGATTCGTCCTACCACTTTATTCGCTCCCAATGAAATAGCTCCTAAAATTAAAACAAAAATAATAAGAGCAATCTTTTTAGGTAGGCTATATGGCAATAACATAGAAAATATAAGAAGTATCGCGACTGCAACATATGTAATATATTTCCCCATTTTAATTGGATCCATCTCAGCTTCCTTCCTTTGTTTTTTCAACTTTTATAAATCTCTCCAAAGTACCTTGCCTGTCTCAGCATCTAATTACACTCTTAAGCCAGATGTACCTAGTCAAACTTCTCCTTTTGCTATCAGATCATGGTCTCCTACAACTAGAATGCAATCTAATTTATGAAAAGATTTCATTCACCAATATTAATTATTAGCAGAATATACCTATTAATAAATTAGATCCTTCCTTTTTTAAACAAACTAATTATTTCTATCTCTCTCTAAATTTATTAGTTATATATTCTACTAAGCTTGTAGTCCCAAGAGACATTACACCCAATACAAGTATAAAAGTGAAAGTAATTATTTTCCCTTTTAAATCGAAAGGAAAAAACAAACTAGCAATAGCCATTGCTATAAACCCAATAATTTTAATGATTTTTGACGATTTTAACATTTTCTTATTCCCCTTGTTTTTTAACTTTACAAATAGACCACCAATTACTTTTCCAATTGGTTAAATTTTCTTTTATTCCTCTTTTCTTTGTTTTTTAATAATGTTATCTAATAAAGTAATTCCACCTAGCCCAATTGCACCATAAACAAACATACCTAATGTATGTACGATTTTTTCTTTTAACGAAAATGGAGCTATTAGTCCTGCAATGATTACTATTACTATTACAATTGCTATTATCATTACGATTCTTGCAATTTTCATCATCCTATTTCTCCTTATCCGTCTTCTCAAATTTTACAAATCTACACTCTTAAGCTTTACTACTGTTCCCACTTGTAAAAGCTTCATTGTCATTCCCTTTTATCTTTTGTTTTCCAATAAAGTCCATTAAATAGGTAAATCCAATTGCTAATCCGCCAAAAACAAGTACAAAAAAGAAAGTAAGTATACGATCTCCTAATGACTGCGGAAAAAATAATGAAAGTAATGCAATAATAGTACTGTTATTAAATATATAGTTCTCATTTGCTTGAAATGTCGCATTTATTTACTCCTTTTTCTATTAAATTTCTCTATAAGATTTATAACAAATGAGTTCCATACTAGAGAAAATCTAGTAAATATAAGAACGGCTAGTGAAATAACAATTTTTTCTTTCCACGTTTCTCCATTTATCATAGCGAGTGTGATTAATAGCGCTGCCGCTGCACATATTACTATTTGCGTAACTTTGCGCATAGTAATCTCCTCCTTACACACCTTAATCATCAAAATTTCCCACTTCTTTCATTAAAACTCCTTTGTCAAGTTCCTCCGACTCAATTACAATTGCCATCAAGCCCTTTTCCGTACTCGTCTCATGAAACTCACCCTTCTCCCAAAACACAGCTTGTCCAGCTTCCACCTTCACTTTTTCTTTATCTGCCCCGCATACATATCCTTCGCCGTCCACAATAAGAAGCAGTTGAGATACAACTGCTTCATGATATCCGATAATTCCATTATCTTGTAAATGCATAGCACCGATATGTATATTCCCTTGATGGTTTAATATTTTCGACATTATGAAATTAGATTGAAATACTGATATGTGCTTTCCCACTTTTTCGCTAAAGTCAAATATTTTCATTTCAGCTCCCCCCTATATGTATAAAACCATCCTTACTGTCTGCATCATATGTCCTTCAAAATCCTCTTCAAATTGCTCTAATTCCGCAAAACCTTTCGCTTCATAAAAGCGCTTTCCTTTTTCATTTGCTGCTTCTACATGTATGTACAGTTTTCGGATCCCTTTTAATGCCTTAACCCCTCTTTGTAATAAAGCACTCCCTATCCCTTTTCCTTGCTGATCTGGCAACAAATAAATCGCACCTAATTCTGCTTCGTTTTGCAGTCTAACAGGTGAAAAATTCGCAAATCCAATTACTTCTCCCTCTTCTTCTGCAACGAATAAATGTGTATTTTTAAGACGATATTTCATTTTTTCATCAGAATAGGCTTCATCTAAAAAACTATCTTGAATCTCTCTCGGAATAATTCCTTCGTAAGTATCATGCCAAGCTATTTTTGCTACGTTTTGTACAGCATGAATATCTTCTTGCTTCATTTCTCTAATTACATATGTCATCTCGATGTCTCCATTCTCTTTAAATTATATTCTGCTAATATACTAGAAGAAATGGCAAAACCATCTTCATAATTTACCTTAATTAATTTTAACTTCTCAATCGAAGCTATTGTAACATCAAATTTTTCATATATATATTCCATTACATTTACAAATTGATTTGAATTTAACCCATTTGCAATCGTGCAATGCGGAATCCATTTTCCCGGAACGTAATAGGACTGTGGATTACCATGAAAAGTTTTGAAATTATCATGATAAGAATGATGAAGTCTTAATAATTCATCATTAATGCTTGGTGCTAGAAAGATCGTTCCGTTAGTAGGAAAAGTTCCAACAGAAGAAAAAGTTACAGCAGCAATGTTCTCTTGAAAAGCTACAAACTCCTCTAATTTCTTCGTATATAAATTAAAATCTAACTCCTTATAATCAGCCAATGTTATATGCGGTTCTACTCCGGCTAGTTCATTTGTTCCAATTATATTCGTTAATTCATTTTGCAATTCTCTAACTTTATTAATAAACACACCATCAAATGTAGCAATAATAGCATACACGCTTCCTCACTCCTTCGTTGCACATAACACTTCCCACTCTTCACGAATCATTCCCATTCGAATAGAATCATAGTATGTTCCGTTATAGTATCGGCATTTTCGCATTCTACCTTCTAAGCTCATTCCTATTTTCTCTGCTACTTTCATCATTCTTTCATTGCCAGACCAAGTTGTAAGCCCCACTCTACCAATCTCCATATTTTCAAATAGTAAGTCCCTATATAATGTTAATGCTTCTGTACCGTAGCCACCATTCCAGTATGTTGGATCATAAATAACAATTCCCATCTCCAACCAACGCGTCGGTTTATGCTCCCAATAAAATCCGACTGTCCCTATAATTTGATCGTTATTTTCTATAATTAAATTTGACAGCGGTTCTTCTCGTAAACGAGTTTGCATCTTCTCTTTATAGGACGAGTATCCTTGCATTGAAAACGGAAAATACGGCGCATCCCATTTTTTCCATTCTGGATTTTCTTCTTTAAATATGAGATTCCATAATGTTTTTATATCTGATTCTTCAATTGTACGAATTGTAACTTTGTTTCCCTTTAATATAACGTTTTGCATAATTCCCTCCTACATCCACCACTATTTACTATATATTATTATAATATTTTTTCAGAAAAATCAAAACATAAACCTTCAATCATTTAATAATACTATTACGCCAAGGAATTTCATTCATACTTTTATAAAACTAAAGCAAAATGGCGTTTCCGAAGATAAACTATATAACAAATTAGAAGAAATACGATTTCAACGCCTACCGCAATAAAAAATAGGAGGATAAATCCCTCCTATTTTCAGCTATATATGTTTAACTCCTTTTCATTTTTTTCAAAAAGAATCCCTTTCTCTATCCAGCCTTCTACACCATCTTTTTTAATTAAATCATACCCTACACAACTACCATCAATGAGAGAAACAATATCCCCGTTTCTAACGCTTAATTGCGCACAAGAAATATCCGTTTTCACTGTATACTCACCTGATTCAAGTTGCTTTATATACTCGTTTTTCACATGAAGTAGTTCATTTGTTCCGAGTTGTTTACATAGGGTAAATTCTTTCATTCTCTCCACAGGCTCTATGTAATAATGCGGATATGTAACCCCGCCCTGCATTACCGAATTCGCATTAAAATCGGCCAATACTTCATACTGTGAAAAATGATCTACATATGTATAGGAAAATGTATCATTTAAAATATCTCGATGAATAATAAATGCATTTAATTGCCCTGCTTCTTTAATCGCATTACCACCATCAATCGCAATAATCTTTTTCTCCTTATCAATAACTGGATTGTTGGACGGGGCTTCATCAGAATAGTTCACAACAGGCCAATGCCCAACTATTACATACTTATTTGCTTTATGTGATTTATTATAAAATTCCGGCATTACTATCGCATTTTTTCGTTCTGTTTCTTTCCAATCTTCTCTATCTTCAAGGCCAGCATGTACAAAGATATAATCCTCAGTTTCAATAGCAGTTGGCAATTCTGTTAGCCACTTTATTTCTTTTAAGAAATGGCTCATCAATATATTTTTCACTTCACGAATATCACTTTCTTCATGAACTGTATCGCCCAATTTCCCTAGCCATTCGTTAAAAATTGTATTTTTTCGCGTACATAAATAATTAATTAACGCAGGATTTTCATTTACAAGCGCTTCAACTACAACTTCACAATTCCCTTCAGTTACATAAACATTTGGCTTGTTAACTACTAAATCCATCACATAGTTTACGACGCCAATGCTATCGTTCCCCTTCTCACAAAGGTCTCCATTTATAATTAAATAATCATCATCTTTAAAATTAACTTTATGTAATAATTCCTTTAAAAGATTTAATTCGCCATGAATATCAGATATTACGATAACTCTTACACCTTTTGGGATTAATAGTTTCTGAATTTTTTCCAAGTATAAACTCCCCTAACCTTCTTCTAATTCAATATTATCGTCTCAATTATAAAGAGACTATTCGACAAAATAAGTAATTAACCCTCCTCATTCTTCAATTCTAAATTAAAAGGGGTTCCATATGTTCTCACACATAGAACCCCCTTAATATTATAATTCTTTATAAAAAGAATAGCTTACCTTATCATAGCCTTCTCTTTCATAAAAACGATGTGCATCAATCCTTGGAAACGCTGATGTCAGAACGATAGAACTGCACCCTTTTTCTTCCCCCCATTTTTCTACATATGACAGCAGAACCTTACCATATCCTTTTGATCTGTGAGCTTCTGCAGTTACAAGATCATATACGAAAACATGTTTCTCATTATAGAAATTCATACAAATTGCTACACCAGCTAGACTAACAACTTCGTCATCTTCATTCTGTAACGAGAGTAGTTTATAATTTTCGTCTTTCATTTTTTGAAATAAAGAACTTGCTTCTTCTCTTGAAAGTTTCGTTCGTAATTGCTGTAATACAGGGAATACATCATGTAAATCAGCTTCTGTTACTACTTCTCTAATATTCATTATGATTCTCTCCTTACTATTTCAAAAGTTTTCTAAATGTTATATCATCATTATAAAAAGTAACTGCCCCTAACTTAAGTGACAGTTCGATTATTTTTTATATGGACAGTTTTTAAAGGAGAATTTATAAAATGGATCTTACTATCCCATTGCAATTAGAAAGTAAAACACCAATTTACTTACAAATTTACGAATATATGAAACGAGAAATCTCTCAGGGATCACTGCCTGCCGGTACACGCCTTCCTTCTCACAGAAATTTAGCTATGCAACTTAATGTTAGCCGTATTACTGTTGAATCTGCTTATCAACAATTACTAGCTGAGGGTTATGTAGAAAGTAAACCGAAACGTGGGATTTTTGTTGCAGAAGTTGATATTGATGTCATTCAAAATAAACAAAAATTTGTGCCAAACAGCGCTAACGATATAAAAAAAGAACAATATGACTATGATTGTAGCCAAGGGCTTATTGATCAAAAAGCTTTTCCAATTACAAACTGGAAAAGAGCATTACACGAAACTTTATTCCAATATGAAAATGAATTATTTGCCAAAGAAGATCCACAAGGTGAATTCGTTCTACGAGAACATATTTCAAAGTATTTATATCATGCTCGCGGGGTACATTCTACACCTGATCAAATTATTATCGGAGCCGGTACGCAACCTCTTCTTTGGTTACTACTTCAACTGCTTGGTTCAAAAAAAGAATACGGAATCGAAAACCCTGGATTTCATCGTATAACTGCTATGATTCAAAGTTCTGTTCTTCCTGTTCACCCTATACCTCTAGATGATAAAGGGATTCATATTTCAGCTTTACGTGAATCAGGTGCTAATGTAGCATATGTCACTCCATCTCACCAATTTCCACTTGGAATAATTATGCCTTTATCTAGAAGACTCGAACTATTAAAATGGGCGAATGATTGCGGGGGATATATTATTGAAGATGATTACGACGGGGAATTCCGCTATATAGGGAAACCTATTCCTTCTTTACAAGGACTGGATTCAAATGAACGTGTTATTTATATGGGAACCTTTTCAAAATCCTTTTTACCTTCTTTACGAATGGGATATATCGTTTTACCACCTCATCTTTTAAAAACCTATAAAGAGCTTGAAGGTAAATTTAAACAAACTGTTTCCACAATACAGCAACTTGCTTTTGCCACCTTTATTCACAATGGTGATTGGGAGCGTCATTTAAACCGTAGTCGTACGTTATATAAAAGAAAGCATACATTACTAGTTAAATCTATCAAAAATGAAATGGAATCTCGTGTTCAAATACTTGGTCAACAGTCCGGGCTGCATATCGTACTTCACGTTCATAACGGGATGAACGAACAAGAACTTATTCATGCAGCTGCGAAACAACGTATTAAGTTGTACCCTCTCTCCACATACGATTCTGTTCATAATTTAAGGAAGGCATCGTATGTATTACTCGGGTTCGGCAGTATTCCCGAAGATAGTATCGAAACGGTTGTCAAATTACTGAAAATAGTCTGGTTCCCTAACTAAAAAAACTCCACGTAAGTTATACTTACGTGGAGTTTTTTTAGTTACTATTTTTCTGATACTTGCCCTGATTTCGCTGTCCTTCCTGGACGCTTTACACCAGTTGTTTCTGTTGAATAAGAAGCTTCAATTATAGCACTTGGATCTACAGAGAGAACGAGATCTTTCATTTTCGGATAAATGAAACGGTTTGTAATACAATAAATAATTCTCTGGTGCTCTCCTAAAAAACCACCTTCTCCATGTAGATACGTAACAGACAGTTGTAATTCTTTCATAAGCAGTTCGCCAATTTCTTTATTTTTATTCGAAATAATCATGACGCTCTTCCCTTGATTAATACCGTCTAATATGAAATCTATCATTTTCGTAACAATATAGAAAATTGCTAATGAGAACATCGCTTGCTCAATTGAAAATAAAATAGCAACAAATACAAAAATAACCGCATTTACAGCAAGTAAAAATGTACTGATCGGTACTTTAAAATGCTTGTTCATCCAAACAGCTAACATTTCTGATCCATCAATTGCCCCGCCCATTTTTACAACGATTCCAACACCAACACCAAATAGAACCCCTCCATAAAGTACAATTAATAATTCAGAAGTCGTAATTGCTGGAAATGGTTTTAAATAAATCAATCCGAGTGTTGTAACAACATTTGCGTAGGATGTACGGATGAAAAACTTCTTCCCCATTACTTTTGCAGTAAATAGCAAAATCGGGATATTAAGTCCTAAAAACACTCCGTAAAGCGGTAATCCAGCAACTTTATTTGCCATAATAGCAATCGCGGTTACCCCACCGTCTACTAAACCATTAGGCGCTAAAATAAGCTCTAGTGAACCCGCTACAATAATGGAGCCAATTGTTAATAATACGTATTCAAATAATTTTTTCATTCATTACCCCCAAAACTTATATATTTTCTTAGTATTATCATAACTAATTTTTTTCGCAAATACAAAGAAATTGCTTTATATACACACATTTTTCACCTTTTTGGTGATTCTTATGTAGAATCTCAAAATTTAATACACTTTATACAAAAATAATATCCCCCTAATTTTTACCTCTTAATAACATTATGTTATATAATCAATTTAGAGAATTTACAGAAAAAGGAGCTCTTTCATGCTACAACAATTGTTCACTTCACCTATTTTATCTGTTCAAACTTTGCATCCAGGCTATGTAGACCATGCAAGCGACGTGTTTCTTGTTAAAACAGAAGCTGAAGAAGTTATTGTTCGTTCCTCAAAAATGACTGAAGAGCCCAACAATGATTTTTGGTGGGGATGTAAAAACCTTTTTGGAATTGATCCAAGGAACGTACATCATTTAGAAACAATACACGCATTATTGAAAAAGCATACTACCTTACCCATCCCTACTATTTTGCAAAAACATGTTTTAAATGGGCGAGAGTATGTAATCGTCGAAAAACTAACCGGAAGTACGCTGCAATCATTTATCGGACAACCTGATTCTATTTTATTCGGCCTTGGAAAAGGACTAGCAGAAATTCATTCGTTTCAAGCAGAGTTTATAGGAAACCCATCAAGTACTTTCCACATTCCACTAGAAGAATTTAAGTCTCACATATTAAAAGTCAGTAAAGATCTTGTAAATAGGTTCTATTCCGATAATGTTAGCATCCATAACGCATTTCATACTTTTGAGTCACAACTCTCTTTCTTGCCAGCACCGAAGGAAGCTACACTCGTTTTAATTGATATGGATCCTACTCAGTTTTTATCAGATGGTACAACTATTACCGGCTTAGTAGATACAGAGGCTTTTGCAATTGCTCCACGAGAGTTTGATTTTATCGGCTTAGAATATGTATTTACAGAAAAAGAGGCTCATACTTTTAAAAAAGGTTATGAAACCATTATGCCCATTCCTAGTCTTAAAGAATGTAGACAACCCTATCGATATTTATATCGCTTATTATCTGTTCAGGGTAATGTGGAGTTAGAAAAGTGGTTACGTCATCCATCCTATTTTTAATAACGATTGCGAGGGATTATGAAATGAATATTGAAAAAAAGAAATCTTTAACAACAAACGAAATTCAGCAAATGAAAGATTTAGCTCATATTTGCGGGCAACAAGATAAAATTGATTACTCGTCAGAGTTGCATGTCAACTTTTTAACTGCTCGTAATAAAGATGTGATAAATGATTTTCTATTTTATGATGATACTCAATTAATCGGTGCATTGAGTATGTATGACTTTGAAAGACCGAAAAAACTGGAGTTAATAGGGTTTGTTCATCCGAACTATAGGAAACGACATATAGGCACTACTCTTTTACAAACCGCAATGAAAGAAATACAAGAAAGAGAAGCGGATGAAGCCCTTCTTATAATTAATGGTGACTCTATTTCAGGGAAATCATTTGCAAAACAAATGAACTTGCCTTATTTATATAGTGAGTATGGTATGGAGTTCAAAACAAACGAAGCACAAAAAACAATGAAAAATAATATTAACCTTACCGTTGCATCTTCTGAATTACTTCCTGATCTTATAGAAATCGCTAGTGAAGCTTTTGGAGATTCAGCAGCAAATACGTCCACATGGCTACAAAAAATGATGAAGTCACCTTCTCATCAAGTTCACATTGCTCTTATTAATGAAAAAGCAATTGGAACGATTACCGTTACTGAGCAAGAGCAATCTACTACACTATCAGGATTCGCAGTTCATCCTTCTTATCAAGGTAAAGGGTATGGTAAAGATATTCTTAGTTATATGGTACATACACTTATTACAGATGGAGTTTCAACAATTGAATTAGACGTCGAAACGAAAAATAACAATGCTTTAAAACTATATACACAATGTGGTTTTGAAATTAAAACGAAGCATGACTATTATAATTTAATGAATCTTGAAGAGAATACATAAGTCTAAAGAACTAATTTATTCTGATTATGATGTTTTTGCAGACATTTATAATAAACATTGGGGACATTTTGCAGAACACTCCTATCCTGCCTATCATAAATTTGTTTTACAAGATGCCGCTTCCCACTCCCGTATATTAGACCTTTGCTGCGGGACTGGGCACCTTACTAGGAAACTAATTGATAATAATTTTATAGTAACTGGTATAGATGGTTCTGCTCAAATGATTGAACACGCACGTCAAAACGCGCCAGATGCATCCTTCATCGTCGATGATGCACGCTCATTCAAAGTGGATGAGCAATTCCACTATGTCATTTCAGCCGGTGATAGCTTAAATCATATAATGAAATTAGATGAGCTAAAACACACTTTTCATCATGTTTATTTAGCATTATATGATGGAGGTACATTTGCATTTGATATGAATATGGAGAAAGGTTTTCTTGAAAATTGGAGTGCGTCCTTTCACATTTCAGAACAAAAATATGTCTGTACGATAAACTCTACTTATGACATTGAAAGAAAAAAAGCAGAAATGAACTTTATACTATTTAAGCATGACATAAATGATAATTGGAAAAGAAGTGACTTTTCTTTTAAAGAAGCATGTTACTCTAAAGACGAAATTATTAATTCTTTACAATCTGTAGGATTTAACAATATACAACTACACGGTACAAATAGAACATTTTTCATTTGTCAAAAATAAAAAAACTGAATCATAACGATTCAGTTTTTCTTAATATATTTACAACAGCAATCATTTCATTATTTTCTTTATAAACACGTGGAATTCTTCTGTCTAACATACATGTAACTTCATAGTTAATTGTCCCTAACATATCTGCTATTTCTTCTACCGCAATTTCTTCTTCGCCTTGTTTGCCATAGAATACAACTTCATCTCCAACTTGTACTGGCATTGCTTTCGTAACATCTAGCATAAGCTGATCCATACAAACACGGCCAATAACAGGTACTCGAACTCCATTTATTATTGCATGCCCTTTATTAGATAACTGGCGATTATATCCATCAGCATAACCAATCGGTACAGTTGCAATCCATTCTTCGCCCGTTGTTACATACGTATTTCCATAACTAACACCACGATTTTTCTTCGCATGTTTAACATGAGCTACTTTTGATTTTAAAGACAACGCTGGTTTTAACGCTACAACAGTATGATCAACTTCTTTCGAAGGATACATTCCATAGATTCCAATACCGACACGAACCATATTTTGAAATGTGTTGCTAAGTTCCATTGATCCTGCACTGTTTGAACTATGAATATATGGAAAATGAATTCCCAATTCTTTTGCTGTATTTACAGCTTTTTCGAATAAACTTGTTTGCATATTCGTATATGCTTTATCAGTTTCATCAGCGGTAGAGTAATGTGTAAACATTCCTACCACTTCCACATACTCCATACGGTTTAATTCTTCTAAAAATGGTTTCACTTCTTCTTCTTGTAAACCGATACGACTCATTCCTGTATCAATTTTCACTTGAATTTGTGCTTTCTTTTGAAGACGGTTTGCAATTTCATTTATACTTTGTAAATCTTCAATTCTATAAACAGTCATCATAACGTCATATTGAATTGCCTCTTCCACAGCTGCTACTGATGTATAGCCTAAAATTAAAATCGGTACAGTGATTCCAGCTTCTCTTAATTCTATTGCTTCATCTACAAATGCAACTGCAAGTTGGTTTATTCCTGCTTCGATAGCAGATTTGGCAACTTCAACTGCTCCGTGGCCATACCCATTCGCTTTTACAGCAGCCATCATTGCAATATTTTCATCATTCACACGTTTTTTAAATTCTTTTACATTATGTTTTACAGCATTTAAGTCAACTTCAACAATTGTATCTCTTCCATATTTCAAGCTCATTGGTCTAACTCCTAACTCAATAATTACATTCCATTCTATTTCACGTTTCATATGACCTTTTACAATATAATACTTTTCAATATGCTAGTCAAACTACTAGAATTTTCGGAATTTTTAGTATGATATAATACCCTTAAGAAACTATTATATACGGAGATGAGGAGAATTACAATGTTTGTACAATCTGCGTTGCACCAACTTAAAGTTGCTATTGTTAGTTCTATTCATACGCTTAACCACTATACTGAAAACGAATTGAACATAAGACCGATTCAAGCTAAACGTTCCCTATTTGAAATGTATACACATCTTTCACTTATTTGCCATGCGGATTTACTCATATTAAATGGTATTACGGAAAAAAATTTACATACCTTTTATATAGAACAAACACCAAAAACAATTACTCAAATGCAACAAATGATGATAAAAGGGTACGAACTACTTTCTAAAACTTTCTTATCCTATTCCAATGAAGGGTTAGCGGAAATTATGACTGCTTATTGGGGAATTTCTTATTCTCGATTCGAATGGTTGCTTGAAATCGTTGCACACTTTTATCATCATCGCGGACAAATTCATATTTTATTAGTTGAACATATTAAAGATCCTTGCATTCCTTTATTCGAATAAAAAGAGTGGAAACAAAACCAATAAAGAGTATCAATCCTAATAAAACAAACGTCTGAGCGTAGTCTCCTATTTTCATAAGATAAATAGAAATAATAGGTCCTATACTAGTTCCTAAAAATAAAATAAAAGTATAAATAGAAACTGCTATTCCCCTTGCTCCCCCTCCTAATTGGCCAACAAGAGAAACTAAAGACGGAACAGATATAGCAATACCTATTACAAAGCAGATGCTCATCATTACAAGTAGCGGCAGGTTCGAAATAAAGCCCATTGAACTTAGACCAAAAATAGCCACAAACAATCCTCCCTGAAGAACTCGCCTTACTCCGAACCTCTTTGTTAAACGACCCGCAAGTGGTGACAGCAACATACCAAATAGCCCTGCTAAGCGAAAATAAATAATTTGTTCTGGAGTTAAATTGTAAGTAGGAGAGCTCAAATAATTTCCTAAAACAGTATACATATTAACAAAAGCCATTAATAAAACAAATGCAATCATATAGCTCAATACTAAGCTTTTATGTGTAAAAACTTTACCCATCTGTTTAATTGGTCCAAAAATATCAGTATAGTATTGAGACGTTTCCCCTTTTGGAAGAGAATAATGAACCCATACAGCAGTAATGATATAGACAATACTAAGAAGAAAGAACACCATATGCCATCCAAAATGCTGACTAACAGCCGTACTTATTACTTGCCCTACAATTCCAGCTACTAAAAAACCAGTACTGACAAACCCAATTGTTGTAACCTTTTTCTCTACTGGAAATATTTCTACAACGTAAGCCAACGCTACTGGAGAAAATGTAGCTGCTGCTATACCCTGTAATCCTCGAAGAATAACAAGCCAGAATAAGCTATCCACGAACCCTAAGAAAAAAGAAACAATCGAGAGTGCAAGCAATCCAATAAAGATCACTTTTTTTCGCCCATATTTATCAGAGATTGCCCCAAATAACAAACAACCTATAGCAAAGCCTACAGAAAATATACTGCCTGTAGCCGCAGATTGCGCTAATGATACCTTAAAAAGGTCTGAAAATAGAGAGGTTAAAGGAATCGTCACATATAGGCTGGACATAACTACCATGCCTGCCCAAGATAACACCGCTGTCATTATTGTGTAATTCCTTTCACTATTTACTTCTTTTGATATTTCCATCCTAAAATCTCCCCCTTACAATGATTTTCCCCATCAGTTTAAAACATCTAAAGTAAACTACTCAAAACGACATTCCTTCAACACTTACTTAATTTGTTTACGTTAAAAGACATATCACCACCCCTCATTAAATTAGCTAAACATATAATAAGGTAACCTAATTATATATTTAAATAAAAAAGTTGACTTGCACAATCAACTTCTTTATCTGCCTTCTCCTAATTTCTTTTGCATAGTTACTTGCATTTTATTTAATAGCTTCTCTAAAGCTTGACGCTCTTCTTGACTAAAGTCATCAATTAACGAAGCGCAAGATGACCAAAAAGTCGGTAAAGAATGCGTAACTAGTTCTTTTCCTTTCGGAGTAATTTTCACCTTTAATCTTCTTCGATCTTCAGAATGATTGAATCTTACGATTAACTCTCGTTTCTCCATCCAATCTAATAAGCCAGTGACAGAAGCACGTGTAATCCCTAAGCGGCTCGCAATATCCGAAGGACTCATGTTCACTTCTCCCCCATTCGATTCCATTTCACGCAAAATAAACAACAGTAAAAAATCTAATTTACTTTCTGAAATACCAAGCGGAGCTAAATCTACATCAACAGCATCTAGAACATTATCAGACGTCCATAACATTAACAAACCAAGTTTTGCTGCGATTGGATCCGTATCCGCTGATGCTGTCTTTTTTATTAACTCTGCATAAGGCTCAATCCCTAAAGGAAGAGCATCTTTTTTTGAATCCATTCATTTTCACTCTCCTTTCTTTCATTTAATTAGCTTACCTAACTACTTTTTATTATACTCATATTCTTCCTTTTATTGCAAGAATATTGTTAGACAAAAAAATCCTGTTTTTAAAACAGGATTTTTCATACTGACTAACTAATATCTCTAAATAATCCCAAACTCTTTTAAAGCAAAAGAAATGCCACCTTCACTTGATTTCTTTGTAACGAAATCTGCTCTTGTTTTTAACTCTTCTCCGCCATTCCCCATCGCAATTCCTAATCCTACATACTGTAACATCTCAATATCATTCCCACCATCTCCGAATGCAATTGCTTCTGACTTACAAATTTTTAGATGTTCCAATACCTTTTGAATTGCAGTGAGCTTCGATACTTTATTATCTTCCAACACATTCATAACGTAACCATGAAAACGTTCAAACGTAAGTGCTGGATATCTTTCAAAGAATTTTTGAGCTTCTGTTTCATCAGCATACAGACATACACAATAAATCTCTTCTGATAAGTTTCTAACTTTGTCAGGATAATGCTCTAAATTTAACGTTTCATTTAATGCTCGTATTACACGTTCGTCTTTTGAGGCAATACCATTCATTACAAATTCTTCTGTAAAATAAGAAACACTATGACCATGTAATTCAGCAAAACTTGAAATATCATGAACAATTTCACTTGAAAGTACCGATTTATGTACAACTTCATCAGCACATTTTATATGTGCACCATTTGCAGAAATAAACGTATTTATGCCCAGCTCTTTAAATTGTGAGCATAAACTATATGGTCTCCCTGTTGTAACAACTACGTGAATTCCTTTATCTATTAACCTTTGTATCGCTTCTTTTGTGCTTTCATGCATACTTCTATCAATCTCGCTTAAAAGAGTACCGTCAACATCAAAAAATACAACTTTGTACATATCCTCTTACATTCCATCTAAATGATTTGTATCATTTATACAATGAATAGTTTTCTGTTTATTCGTAAGTTCAATCAAACTAATTCCCGTATCTCCCATTTTAAAATAATAGTCCATGCTAATTGGCATTTGGAAAAACGCTCGTAAAATACTATTTATTACACCACCGTGTGCAACAATTGCAATTCGGTCATATGTATTCTCTGTCACGATTTTAGAAAAGATTCCTTCTATTCTCATTCTAAATTCGATAAATGATTCCCCGTTTTCAAAACGATCATGGAGAAATTTTGGCTCTGGATATTTTTTCGCTTCTTCAAAGGATAAACCGGCTTGTACTCCATTATTAAACTCCATTAATTCTTCTTCTAGTTGAATTGGGCATCCGATTTCTTCCGCTAATGTTTCAGCCGTTTCTCGAGCACGTTTTAATGTGCTTGCCCAAATGAAATCTGGCGGGAAATCCGCTTTCACTTTCTGTACAAGTCTTTGTACTTGCTGTCTTCCCTTTTCTGTTAATTCAAAGTCAGCTCGTCCTTCATGTACATTTAAAATGTCGGCTTCTGATTCTCCGTGGCGTATTAGTAGTATTTGCATGCTTATTCCTCCTTATCAACTTAAAACCAAGATTAGATTTTAACATATTATTAAAAATTTTCAAAATAACAAAAGCAATCCCCATTCTAAAATGAATGAAAATTGCTTTTGTTAACACCTATTTTTCATCTAAACTAGCTTTAGACCTTCCTCCTACTCCCCAATGTGAACTCGGGATTTCATTCACTAAAACACGCACTCGTCCAACATCTACATCTAAGTTTTTCGCAACTGCCTCTGTAACATCAAATATTAGATTTTGAATTTGCTCCTGCTTTCTACCTTCTATTATTTGAATTTGTATAATTGGCATTTTTATCTCTCGCTTTACTATTTATTCACAAAACATCGCTACACTTCCTAAATCATCAAATTGTGCAATTATGGAATCTCCTGCTTTAAATGCAATCGCTTCAGATAATGCTCCACTTAATACAATATCACCTTTTTTAAATCCTTCATTTTGTAAACCAAGTTTATTTACCGCCCAAGCAATTGCCTCTGCTGGATGTCCCAGCACTGCTGCCCCCGTTCCAGTTGTAGCAATCTTACCATTCTTCGACATAACCATCCCTACACTAGCTAAGTCTATTTCTTTAGCATCCATCCATCTACTTCCTAATAAAAATTTTGAAGATGAACAATTATCTGCTATTACGTCAGGTAATGTAAATTTGAAATTTAAATACCTACTATCAATAATCTCTAAAGCTGGCGCAACATATTTTGTTGCCTTTAATACATCCTCAGCTGTCACATTCGTTCCTTGTAAATCCTCACCCATTAGAAAGGCAATCTCTGGTTCTACTTTTGGATGAATCAATGTTTCATATTGTAATGGCTCCCATTCGAACGCTAACATATCTTCCAACAAATATCCGTATATCGCTTCATCAATACCCATCATTTGTTGTTTTGCCTTACTTGTTAATCCAAGTTTTACCCCAACTCTTTTTGAACCTTCGTTCATTTTTTGTTCAATTAAACATTTTTGCAATCTATATGCGTCATCCACTGTTAAATCCGGATGCTTATCCGTTACTTTCACTACTTCTTTTCTATCTTTTTCAGCCTGAAGTAAATAGTCAACAATTTCTATATCTGCCCCTTTTATTAAAGCCATCTTTTACACCCCCATTTTTATCTTTGCTAATTCTGCCGCGACATCTAAAATCATATCCTCTTGTCCACCAACTACTTTTCTTTTCCCAAGTTCTATTAAAATGTCACGGGCGTCTACACCAAAACGCTTTGCCGCTCTTTCAGCATGTAATAAAAAGCTAGAATATACACCAGCATATCCCATTACAAGACTTCCTTTTTGAATTTCTTGCGGTGCTGGCAATAAAGGTGCAACAACATCCTCAGCTAAGTCCATCATCTTATATAAATCTATATCTAGCTTATATCCCATACGATCTAAAACAGCGAGTAATACCTCTGTTTGGGCATTTCCAGCTCCTGCGCCAAGGCACCGCACGCTTCCATCAATACGTGTCGCACCTTCTTCGATTGCCACCACTGTATTCGCTACTGCAACAGAAAGATTATTATGACCATGGAAACCAATTTCGACATTTAAAGATTGACGTAATGCTCGAATACGTTCACGTACTTCGTGAGGCAATAAAGCACCCGCTGAATCTGTTACATAAATCGCCTCAGCACCATAATCCTCCATAAGCTTTGCTTGTTCTACTAACTTTTCAACCGGTGCAGAGTGTGCCATCATTAAAAAGCCACACGCTTCCATACCTAACTCACGCGCAAATTGAATATGCTGTGCTGAAACATCTGCTTCTGTTACATGCGTCGCTACACGAACAAGTTTCGCACCAATATTTGCAGCTTGCTTTAACTCATGGATCGTTCCAATACCAGGAATTAACAAAACAGCTACTTTAGCTTGCTTACACTCATCTACCGCTGCTTCAATCAACTTCATTTCATTAACTAATGACTTTCCATATTGTAATGTGGAGCCTCCTAAACCATCTCCATGACTCACTTCAATATAATGCATACCGGCCTCATCTAATGCTCTAGTTACAGATCGAACTTGTTCTTCTGTAAATTGATGTTTCATTACATGGCTTCCATCACGTAAACAAACTTCCGTTATTTTCACTGGCATTTCACTATTTCGCCTCATTCATTACACCTCTTTTCTTCTCCGAAATGATTTGCACGGCAAATTCTTCACCTACTTTTAATGCCGCCGCTGTCATAATATCTAAATTACCGGCATAAGGGGGAAAATAATCTCCAGCTCCTTCAACCTCTAAAAATACAGTTACTCGATTCCCATCAAACATCGGCTCTTGTTTTAAAGAATAACCCGGAACATATCGCTTCACTACTTCAACCATCTTATAAATAGCTTCTTGGATAGAAAATTCATCCATATTTTCAACTTCACAATATACTGTATCTCTCATTAAAATAGGCGGGTCTGCAGGATTTAATATAATAAGTGCTTTCCCGCTGTCTGCTCCACCAACTTCTTCAATTCCACGCTTTGTGGTAATAGTAAACTCATCAATATTTGCCCGTGTACCTGGACCAGCACTTAAACTTGAAATTGTAGCAACTATCTCTGCATATGTAACATTTGCTACCTCATTAATAGCATAAACAATCGGAATCGTTGCTTGTCCCCCGCACGTAATCATATTAACGTTTTGCTTATCTACAAAATTATTATTTTGTATAGCAGGGCAAACGAACGGTCCACATGCAGCAGGTGTTAAGTCAATTACTATTTTTCCAAGTTCTCCTAATACTTTTGCATGATAACTATGTGCTTTAGCTGAAGTTGCATCAAATACAATATCAGCTAAACTTGGATTATCAATAATTGCTTGTATTCCATTATCAAAAACCTCGTATCCCGCTTCTTTTGCTCGCTTTAAGCCATCCGATTCCGAATCTATTCCGATCATGGTATTCAGCTCTATGACTTCACTTTTTCTTAATTTGTACATTAAATCCGTGCCAATATTACCTGATCCAATAATAGCTACCTTTACTTTCTCCACATCTATCCCTCCTTTTTCAATCCTCTAATCTATATGAAGGTAACAGAAACCGATCCGAGTGAACCGAAATCAGCTTGAATACTATCTTTACTATTTACTGAGACTGCACCAGATAACGCACCTGGTAAAATTAACTCCCCTGCTTTTAATCCAATATTAAACTCATGAAGTTTATTAGCTAGCCAAGCAACAGCTTGCGCAGGATGCCCTAATGCAGCCGCACCAGCACCCGTTGCAATTAAACTATTATTTTTATAAAGTGTCATTCCGGTTGTACGTAAATCTACTTTATCAACGCTAGAGAATGTATCACCAATTACAACTTTTGCCGACGATCCATTATCCGCCACTGTATCAGCAAGCCGAATTTTCCAATCAGCAATTCGACTATCAATAATTTCAAGTGTAGGCACTACATATTTCGTCGCCATTAGTACGTCAACATATGTAATATTAGGCCCATTTAAGTCTTCTGCTAAAACAAACCCTATTTCTGCCTCTATTTTGGGAGATACAAAGGAACTTATTGAAATTTCACTACCATTTTCTATCTTCATATCATCTAGTAAATGTCCATAATCCGGTTCATTTACCCCAAGCATCTGCTGCATCGCAACACTCGTAAGTCCAACTTTCTTTCCAATTACACAACGCCCATTCTCCAACTTTCTTTCTACTACTTCAAGCTGAATATTATAAGCATCCTCAACAGATAAATTAGCATATCTCTCAGTAAAAGGAGGTATCCCTACTCGTGAATTTTCAGCTTGTAATAGTTCATCAGCTAATTCTTTAATTAACAATTGCTTTCACCTCATTTTTTAAATTTATATATCCCCAATCAATGACATGATAACTAGCCCCCACCTAACTATTTTATTTCCATAAATGTCAGATGGGAGCTTTGAACTTTAAGTTAAAACATCACCTTTATAATTTCATCGTAACCGTCTTAGCTTCCGTATAAAATTCGAAACTATGACGTCCACCTTCTCTACCAATCCCACTCGCCTTCGAACCGCCAAATGGAGTACGTAAATCTCGAACATACCAACAATTAATCCAAAGTAAGCCTGAATCGATTTGTGAAACCACTCGTTGCGCTCGTCTAAGATTATTTGTCCAAACAACTCCAGCTAGTCCATAAATGGAATCATTCGCAATGCGAATTGCATCCTCTTCCGTTTTAAATGGAATAACAACTAGAACTGGGCCAAATATCTCTTCTTGCGCTACACGCATACTATTATCGACATCATATAGAATAGTAGGTTCATAAAAGTTTCCTTCTACTAGACTCTCCACTCTTTTTCCACCATAGGCTAATTTTGCCCCTTCTGAAATTCCTATTTCTACATAACGATCAACTGTTTCTAAATGAGATTTTGATACAAGCGCTCCCATATCTGTATCTTCAGAAAGAGGATCTCCCACTTTTATTCTTTTTACAGCCGCTACAAATTTCTCTAAAAACTGTTCATATACACTTTCTTGCACAAGTAATCTTGAACCAGCTAAACAAATTTCTCCTTGGTTCCGATAAATAGCTTCAATCGATCCTTGTACCGCTTCATCTAAATCTGCATCTTCAAATACGATATTTGCTGATTTACCCCCTAATTCTAACGAAACAGGTATTAAGTTTTCTGATGCATTACGCATAATTGTTTTTCCTGTATTACTTTCTCCAACAAATGAAATTCTTCTTACAGCTGGATGTGTTGTCATTTTTGTCCCGACAGTATTCCCTGGACCTGTAATAATATTAAGTACACCTGGAGGTAGTCCTGCATCATTTGCAATTTCACCGAGCATAACTGCACTTAATGGAGTATAGGAGGCTGGTTTGACAACAACAGTATTACCAGAAGCAAGTGCAGCTGATGCTTTCCACGTCATTTGCATAAATGGCAAATTCCAAGGAATGATTAAACTGGTCACTCCCGCGGGAGCATACTTTGCATATGACATAAAGTTATGTTTGTCATAATGCTCATGCACCATATATTTAGCCATTTCAGCAAAGAAGCGAAAATTATGCGCCGAACGTGGTATATCGAATCCTTTACTTTCTTTAATCGGTTTCCCAACATCAAGAGTTTCTATATACGCTAGTTCATCTACTCTTTCCATAATCAAATCTGACATTTTACATAAAATATTCGACCGCTCTTCCACAGGCATTTTACTCCAAATGCCGCTTTTAAATGTACGTTCTGCCACATCAATTGCTCTTTTTGTATCCTCTTCATTTGCCTTTGCAATGGAAGCAAGCTTTCTATTCGTCGCTGGATTGAACGTATCAAATGTTTCGCCAGATATGGAATCCACATATTGTCCATCAATAAACAATTTCGCATCTTTTACTTTCATTTTGTCAGCTAATAATTCTTTGTTCACCTTCCTTACCTCCTACTCCTCAATTTCTAAAACCATCTCAATTTCAATTGTTGTGTTATTAGGTAATTGAGCCATACCGACTGCAGATCGGGCGTGTTTTCCCTTTTCCCCAAAAATATCTACTAATACATCAGATGCCCCGTTCATTACTTTTGGCTGATTAATAAAATCTTCCGTACTATTTACAAAACCAAGCAGCTTTACAACTCGTTTCACCTTATTTAAATCTCCTAGTTCGTTTCTCACAACACTCAATAAATTCAACATTGATTGTCTTGCTGCTTTATATCCTTCATCAATTGAAATATCCTTTCCTAATTTCCCATGATACTCATCTACCCCTTGTCCAGCAGTAAACAATAAGTTACCTACTTTTACACAACTCACATAATTTCCAACTGCTGGGCGGATAGCTGGTAGTGTGATTCCTAACTCACTTAATTTGCTCTCAGGTGTTTGTAATCTCTGCATATGCTACACCTCGTTTCTTTATATCAATATTTAAAAATCCCGCAGCATTCCCCCCAAGCATCGCTGCTTTTTGTTCCTCCGATAAACCGACTGTTTCATCAATCACTTTTCCCGGATCAACTTCTCGCAATAAAAATGGATAATCTGAACCCATGAAAATCTTTTCATGTCCAAATCTTTCAATCATATATTTCAAATTAATAGGATCATAATTTAAAGAATCAAAATAAAATTTCTTTGCATAATAACTAGGAGGGTATGTAGTCAACCGTAAATGTGGCCATACTTTCCATCCTTGATCTAATCTTGGCAAAATATATGGGAAAGACCCTCCCCCATGTGCAAAACAAACCTTTAACCGTGGAAATTTCTCCATTATCCCACTACATATTAGTGTAGCTGCCGCAAGTGCTGTTTCACTTGGCATCCCAACTGTATACATAAAATTATGATGTGGCATTCTATCGCGCCCTAATGTTTCCCATGGATGAATAAAAATCGGAACTTGCCATTTTTCAGCCATTCGAAAGAATTCAATAAACGATGGATCATCTAAATTTTTACCATTTACGTTTGTGCCAATTTCAATACCATGTAAATTTAATTCCGTTATACAACGCTCCATTTCACGAATTGCAGTTTCTCCATCTTGCATCGGAACTGTTCCTAACCCTACAAAACGATCTGGATGTGCTGAAACTGTTTCTGCAATAAAATCATTTTGAATACGTGCCATACTTTCGGCTTCCTCTGGTTTTGCCCAATACGAAAATGTAACAGGGATTGGCGATAAAACTTGAATATCTACACCTTCACGGTCCATATCTTCAATTCTTTTCTTAGGGCACCAGACTTGGTCTGTAACGTCACGAAAGTTTTTACCTCCAACCATAATACTTGCACCACATGTACAAGTCCGATTTAATATCGGCCAACGACCGCCACCAAACTTCTCTTCAAAATCCGGAAAAGTTTCAGGAATAATATGTGTATGAAAATCTATTCGCACTTCCATTCCTCCACTTCTTCTGGCATAATGTGACCGCAGTTCTTACACGCTCGAATTTCCTTATTTGAATTAAAACTATGAATTGCTTCTTTTACTTGTTTTTCGATATCATTTAATTGAACACGTACACGATGCATTTCATGATTACACTCGTCACAGAACCAAACGAAATCCTCAAGTTCCCCTTGGCTACGTTTTCTTTCAATTACTAGCCCAAATGTATTAGCAACACGATGTGGTGAATGTGGTACCATTGCTGGCAGCATAAATACATCCCCTTCTTTTACTGTGACGACTTCCCGCTTACCTTCCTCTGTAATACACTCCACATAACATTCACCTTTAATTTGATAGAAAAATTCATCTGAAGGATCTACGTGGAAATCACGTCTTCTATTTGGACCACCTAATATCATGGCGATAAATTCCGAATCTTGCCAAATAACTTTATTATTTACTGGCGGCTTCAATAACTCCTTATTCTCATCAATCCATTTTAGTAAATTAAAAGATTGCAGTGTTTTAGACATATTATTTCCTCCTCTTTATTCCTTCTATTTATATCGTTTTAAAAGACTAACCGAGTAAAGAGCTAGACTTTTGCAACTCTCCATGACATACATAATTTCTAATTCTTGTTGAAGATATTCGCTCACCTTCTTCACAGCAAACATCTTTCACTATAGAAATATTGAAGTGTTCTCTTAGCAGCTCTATATTACCTTCTCGATTTTTTCCGAACCTAAAATCTTGACCAATATAAATGTCTACAGGATTTAGCCTTTTTAAATCTTGAACAAAACAGCTCGCACTTTTTGTTATATATGACTCATCAAACCGAATTACAATCACATGTTCAACACCGAGATTTTGAAGACGTTTCACCTTCTCTTCAATGGCTGTTAATATTTGCGCCCCTTGAAAATAAGAACGTGGTGGTGGATCAAATGTATACACAACATTTGTTATCTTTAATTCCTTTGCCTTCTCAACAGCATTTTTAATAACAGTTTGATGGCCTTTATGTACACCATCAAAAGCACCAATTGAAACAATTGATTTCGTTAATTCAGGTATACACTGCTCATGTATATAAATGATTCTCATCTCTCTTCTTCTAGAGTTAGATTTCTAAATAACCAAATTCCTTTGAAATCAAATTTGCTGTATTCATCACACTTTGAATTATGATTTCACGTTTACTTCCCTGCATATATGATATGGGACCAACAATATTAAGCGCCGCAATAGTTCTGCCAGTATAAGATCGAATTGGAGCAGCAATTCCATATAGTCCATGTTCATTTTCATTATCACTAATTGAATATCCTTGTTTACGAATCTTCTGTAACTCCACTTGAAATTGTTTCACGCAAGTAATTGTATTAGGGGCTCGTCGTAAAAGTTCTTTTTCTGACGTACATTCTAATGAAGATGAATGAAACGAAAGCAACACTTTCCCTGTACTTGTACAATATGCAGGCTCTCTTGATCCAACATGTGTTGAAATTTGAACTGATTCCCTTGATGACACTTTCAAAATAAATACGACATCACCACGATCATACATACCAATATGCACAGTCCCATTAAAATTTCTAACCAGCTCTTCTACAAGTGGAATTGCTCCGCTATAAATCTCTTGCTGAAACATAACCTGGTTTCCCCACTCTAACAATTTCCAGCCTAATCTATATTTTCTTTGCTCATCTTGAATGAGCATTCCTTCTGCACACAACGTACGAACAAGGTGATGAACCGTACTTGCATTCATATTTAGTTTTTCCGCTATTTCAGAATTACCTAGTACAGGCTCATCACTCGTAAAACAATTTAGAATTTTACAAATTTTACCGATAGAAGCGATCAAATCATTTACCTCCCCTATTCCAGTTACAGTTCTCTAGTTTTAGATGTTGTTAAAAATATAAGAAGATTTACATCCTAACAGTAAAATTCTTGTTATCATCTGTTGCTCCTTCCTTTTCCAAATAAAAATGTAAGCGCAAACATTTTTGTTTAACTTAAAGCACCTTCAGATGAACTTGATTGCAAAGCATTGTTTACTAGGGAAAACGTTTGTTGTTTTTTGTACGCATTATAAAACATTCCCATTTTACGCACCGGATCTCCAGAATAATAACGCTCATATTGTAATAACCGTTGTCCAAAAGCTTCTCCACATAAATCCCATGCTAATTTAAATAAACGAACTCGTTCCTCAGAAGATACTCCTTCACGCCCGATATAGTATTTTTCCATATCGTCTTGAATTTCTGGATTCATAAAATCTGCACCTGTCGGTGACATTAATAATCCACCAGCACCAATAGTTTGAATAATCTCAATTGCACGTGGATACATTTTAGGTAATAAACTGCGTATCGTATCAAGTGGCAACCTTGCAGGAATAACTTCTCCATATGGATTCGTTTCATATTCATACTCAGCTACTTGTAAGAGCGCACGTATCGTTTCTACATCTTGCATAAGCTCTGCTAACTGGTTTTGTACATTCAAAAATCCATCTACTCCTATCGAATCTGCTAATTTCATAGCTACTTCAGCAGCGAAAGAAAGCTTTACTAATCCTCTTACTCCAGATTGATGCGCTGGTTGATGACCAATTCCCGTTTTAGGATACAATTGATTCCCAGCTTCTATATTTTGATAAATAAATACTTTATCCCATGGGATAAACACATTATGAAATACTAGTAATGCATCCATTTCCTCAAACCTTGATGCAAGAGGATGATCAAATAAAGAACGTTTTCCATCTTGCATTGGCTCACGACAAAGAATTCTTAGTCCTGGTGCATCAATTGGTACTGCAAAAGAGATTGCATGACGTTCATCACCTGGCTTAAAACTTGGATAGGAATATATAATTACCTCGTCTGTAATTGGAGCAAGTGTCGCTAACATTTTAGCACCACTAACATACATCCCTTCTGCTGTTTCACTTACTACACCTAAATGCATCGTTTCATCTTCTTGTTGATGAGAAGCCTTACTACGATCATTTTGCGGATTAATAATCGCATGTGTTAAAAATAAATCATTATCCCGTATATGTTTATAATAATTCTTTATATTCGTTCCCCATTCTGGATTGAACTTCTCAAAAAACCAAGAATTACTTGCCATTGAAGTCACTGTTACATTTAAAAAATCTGGTGTTCTTCCCATTAAACCGAAGGTAGCTTTTGCCCATACTTCAAATAATTCACGACGTGCTTTTAAATCCTCATAATTTTTTGGCACTAAAAAGGCATTTGAGACCCTTTCGCCTGTCTCTTCGCATATATGAGTAATCTTATCTTGATATTCTGGATTGTGCTGCATATCATATAAGTTAGCAATTTGTAAAATAGGTTCGCGAAAAACATCTTCATTTACTACATCCGTTACTTTTCTTCCACCAATCCAAATTTCAGGATTTCTTTTTCGCAATCCTTCAATATACTGTTCCCCTGTTCTAATTGCCATTCTTTCCCCTCCAATTTCCCATAATAATATACTAAAAAGTTTAGAAACTCTATTAGATGACTGAATTTTCGATTATTATATCAATTTTAATAGGTACAATCCCTCTCTTATTTCACATTATGAAATCCTAATAATTTTTTAAGTAACACAAAAAAGGAACAGTTTCCCGTTCCTCACCCATTCACTTTCTCCGCATTGTTCCAATAATACTTACTAAACGCTTCCGTTAACACATCAATGGTATTATATAGTTCATCTAACGTATTATCCACACCACCAACTTCAATTAATATTGCGTTTTTAGATAAATCTTGGTTATAAATCCCATTTCCATCTTTTTTATACTTCGGAAAAATCCCTCTACTTAATCCGTAATAGTTTTCATCTAAATAGCTATTGATCGCCCTTGCGATTTTTTCATTTTCAGCACGCCCTTCGTTTTCCATCCCAATAATAAAATATAATCTTGCATACGATTTCCCGTTAATGACTTTTGTTGTTACTTTCTTTCGCTGATCATCACGATGTATATCAATCGGAAACGCAATTTTATTATTTTGTGCTAATGCTTCTTTTACATATTCATGAGATGCTGTATACGACTGATACCATTTCCATTTTTTACTTGCTAGTAAATCACCCATATTCGTTTTATCATGAATTACTGGAATTCCTTGTCCTTCAAGTTGCTCCTTAAAACGGTTCCCTAATAAGGACACATTTACATCTGGACTCGATGGATCGGTAGCCCCTGGTAATAACGGAAAGAAGGATTCCCAGCTATGTGTATGGTAAATATATACCGCGCTTTCTCCCTTTTTTGTCCCGTTCTTTTTTTGCACTGGATTTTTCTTTTCCGCTTCTGTAACTTTGTCTTTTGCTACTTCTCGTTCTTTCGTTACTTCTTCAATTGGTACACTAGATTCATTAGGAATATTCGTATAGTTCGTCCCTTCACCAGCTACGATAATGTTAGAATAATATTTTGACATACCGGGTACTTCTTTACCAACAAACGTTCTTAAATCTTTAATTTTTAAATCCGTCGCGATAGAGAATAGTAAACTTCCAACTGAGTCCCGTTTATATTTTTTAAAATAATCATATCCATAGTAATGATTCTCACTTTCTATCATTTGAACAAAACCTTGCATCGATACTTTTCCAAACCACTGATTCGCATAATAAGATTTCATTGTATGTAAAAGTGACGTCACAATCGACGCAATAATAATTACTACTAGTGCATATAAAAAGAGTAATGAAATTAGTTTCTTTCCATGTATACGATTTGCATACTTTTTCACTGTATCACCTTCTTTATACATGAATATGTACAAGCTTTATGTAATATACGCACAAAAAAAGAGAAATGGCATCCCATTTCTCTTTCTCATTCTTATTGTTCTTTACCTGTATCATTTGAAGGTAGTTTCTTCGCTTGTTTTTCTTTAAAGATTTCTCCGATTGCCCCAAGTGTACCAAGTGTTTCAATTGCATTAGATGGAATAAAGACTTTATTTGCTGGCCCTTTCGCAACCTCAATCAATGATTCAAATGATTTATAAGCAAGTACGCGCTCATCTAAATCTGCTGCACGAAGTAACTCAATTCGATTTTGTTCTGCTTTTGCAATTTCATCAATCGCTCTTGCTTCCCCTTGCGCTTCTAATTCTTTTGCTTCTTTTATACCTTCAGCTTCACGAATACGTGCTTCTTTATCCCCTTCAGCCATCAAGATTTTACTTTGTTTTTCACCTTCAGCACGAAGAACTTTATCTTGTTTTGCAGCTTCCGCTTCTAAAATGATTGCACGTTTATTACGTTCTGCTTTCATTTGTTTTTCCATCGATGCTTGCACATCTTTTGGCGGATTAATATCTACTACTTCAACACGTTCAATACGAACGCCCCATTTTTCTGTTGCTTCATCAAGCGCTAAGCGGATTTCTGTTGAAATTTTCTCACGACCTGATAATGTTTCATCAAGTTCCATTTTACCAATAATTTGACGCATAGTTGCAGAAGTAATATTGCGAACACCATATTCATAATTAGAAATACCGTATGTCGCAAGTTCTGGTTCAACAATTTGATAGAAAATAATTGTATCAATTTCTACTTGTACATTATCTTTCGTTATTACCTTTTGCGGTGGTACATTCGTTTGTTGAATACGTAAATCATGATATACACGAACGCGATCTACAATCGGGATTAAAATATTTAATCCTGGGTGCATAATGCGTTGAAATTTACCAAACCTTTCAATAACCCCAACTTTTTGCTGTGGGATAATTTTAATCGTCAATGCAACAAATACAACGACAATCAATGCGAAAATAATCGTTAACGTTACTGCTACTACCATATTTATTCACTCTCCTTTTTTACTTGTAAAATAGTACTATGCCTCTTTATAACAACGACTTTTTCTCCAGCATCAATAGGAGTATCCGAAATAGCTGTCCAAGTATCTCCATCCACTTTCACAATACCGTTCACTTCACTTGTAATCGCTTGCATAACAATTCCCTTTTTACCAACAAGTTTATCTACTGTATCAATAAAACCTTTTGCTTCTCGAAAGTTTTTTGAAATTCTTTTCGTAAAGAAGGTCAATGTTAAACTGACAATCGCACCAGCAACAACTTGTAAAAATAGTGCATCAGGAGCAAACAAAGCAATAAGACCTCCGACAACAGCCCCAATCCCAAGCCAAAGCATGTAAAACGTAATCGACAACATTTCTGCGATAAATAAAATACCTGCTATTATGAACCAAATCACCCATCCGGCCATATGCAACCCTCACTTTCTTTCTCATTTTCTATATGTATATGAAGAAAAGAATGGTTTATCCGCCCTTTCTCATAGAGGGGCGTTTGCTACAAGCTATTATATATATTCGCTGTTACAACAAGCATTAATAAAATACTATATTAATATATTCTTCATTATACATGAAAATCCCTTTCAAAAAGTGACAAAAAATTTAATTCTTTCAAAAATATAACCAGCAGATTATAATAATTATAATTAAAAAGCATTATTGATTTGAAAGGTGGTATTTTTATTGGGGAATTGTTCACTGGTTTACTATTTAGGCTCCAAAATATGTATTACCCTTGCTGACATTGTATACGTAATGATTATTACAACTCACATCTATATCACAACTAAATCAGCTACAATTACCGCTCTCTTTCCATTATTACAAGTTATTACAAATCTTATCGCTAACATATCTGCACCACTTATAATGAATTGGCTTCCATCTTATACGTTGCTATATACTCTGCAATGGCTGAAAACAGCTCTTTTGCTATTATTAATGATTTTATTCCCGGTCTTATCCACAAACATTTTAGCTCTATTAACTTTCATTTTTTTCATTTCATTATGTAGTGGGTGGAGTGCTCCATTACTATACAGCATCCTTCCACGCCTAACACCAAAAGAAAAATTGGTAAAAGTAAATAGTATCTTTTCCTTTTCAACACAAATTGCACAAGCGACAGCTTATTCATTTACAAGTATTATAGTTCTTCTCATTGGCGCTACTTCTACACTCATGATTAATAACATTTTGATGATTTTTGGATGTGTTGCATTACACTTTTCATTACGTTCCATACATACTGAACGAGTAACAGAGCCTTCCTCTTCAAAAAGCACCGCTTTATTAGAAGGCTGGAAACTATTATTTCATCACCCTTCTTTGCGCACAGTTACACTAATGGACTTAATTGAAACTTTCGCAGGAACAATATGGATTGGTGCTATTACGATGGCATATGTAACGACTATACTACATAAAGGTGAAGAATGGTGGGGATATATTAATACAAGTTACTATGTCGGTACATTAATTGGTGGTCTAATAGCGTGGAGAATGAGTTCATACATTCAAAACAATTTAATACGCTCCATGGCGTTAGGCTCTCTTATGTTTAGCATCCTTACGTTTCTATATGGTGTTACAAGCAACGCATTTATCGCTATATTTCTTTGCATTCTAATGGGACCATGTTATCAAATTAGAGATATTTCTCAAACAACAGTTCTTCAATCAAGTGTCTCTCCTTCATTATTATCAAAGATGTATACAGCCCATGGTGCACTTCTCTCGACAGCTTCCGGCCTTTCTATGCTTAGCGTCGGCATTATTACTGATGTGTTCGGTGTTCGTACGATTTATATGATCGCTTCTTTTCTTATTTTATGTTCTGCCTGTTTATCTTTTAGCTTATTAAAATATCAGAAGACAGAGAAGAAAGATATTTCATTTTAATCTATAAAGCAAAAAGGACAGGGTTCACCTGTCCTTTTGTATTCTCTATTCATGATAAGTTTGGTATCTTTCTATGTTTTGTCGCTTGTTCAAAAGCGTATGCTAGTTTAATTAATATTCCTTCACTAAAAGCAGTACTTGCAATCGTAATTCCAAAAGGTCTCCCGCTTTCCATATATCCCGCAGGCATTGCTATAGATGGATAACCTGCCTTCGCACATATAGTGGATCCTATATAGGATGGAAACAGAATCGCATCAAGTTTATATTTTTCCAAAGCAAAATCAATACCCTGTTCTTGAGAAAAATATACATCTTCTAATCTTGCATTTAAATATTCAGGATTTCTTAACGTGTTAGGAAAATCTATTCTTCTCTCTAATTTAGCTTGTCCATATTTCAAAGCTCTTTCTGCTATATTTTCATTAAACTCTATTAATTCCAACATAGAATGTACTGGAGTGGTAGAAGGTAATTTAGAAAGATAGTTATCTAAGCTATGCTTCAGTTCATAAAGCGGAACTCCCCAGCTCCATTCCCTATGAAAAGATGGAATATCAATATCTTCTACTATTGTCGCTCCCTTACTACGTAAAACTTGAATCGTTTCCTTAAACAACTTTTCATCGTATTCTCCAGATTCATAATAATCTTTTGGCGCATTGCTAAATACACCAATCTTTGCCCCCTTTAAACCGTTAGCATCGAGGTAAGGTGTATAATCTTGATATGCCATTCCTTCACTTTTATGAGTAGCTACATCCTTCTCATCCACCCCAGTTAGACTCCCTAGTAAAATAGTAGCATCTGTTACTGTTCTAGCAAATGGCCCAGCTGTATCTTGTGAATAAGTGAAAGGAATAATTCCACTACGACTAATTAACCCAACAGTCGGCTTAATACCTACAACCGAGTTTTGAACAGCTGGGCTCAAAATAGAAGCATCTGTCTCTGTTCCAACGGATAATACAGTAAAGTTAGCGGCAACTGCTATAGCAGACCCTGTACTGGAGCCACCAACGAACATATCATCCTCTCCTGTACCGTAAGGATTAATTGTTTGACCACCTCTTGCACTATATCCGGCCCACATTTCAAAAGACATTGCATTTGCTAGCTCTGTCATATTCGTTTTACCTATTATCACCGCTCCTGCTTCTCGCAATTTTGTAACGAGAAATGCATCTTCACTACTTATATTTTGTTCTAGGGCAATCGTACCTGCACTTGTATGCATGGAATCATTCGTTCCAATATTGTCCTTTAGCAAAACAGGTATACCATGCAATCGTCCCCTTACACCTTTTATCTTTCTTTCATAATCTAACGCTTCTGCAATAAAAATAGCATCCGGGTTTATTTCTAAAATAGAATTAATTTTCGGTCCATCTTGATCATATTGTGCAATTCTATGAAGATAATACATAACTAATTCTTTGGAAGATAACGTTCCTTCTTCCATTGCGGTCTGTATATCATGAATTGTTAATTCTTTTTTTAATACTGTATTAAACTGTATTTCCATTTATATTCTCCTTTATATCCCCTTTTAGTTTTTACGAATACTTCTTACTTTTTCATTTTTTCACCTCAACCTATTCCAAATTAATATCCCTTTAAAAGTTTCAACTTACTTTTTAATACACCTTTAATTTCCCGAAAAATAAAAAGAGTCTGAAACGAATTATCCTTCGCTTCAAACTCTTTTTATTACTGTGCATATACCTCATCTAACAAATGTAAAAACTCTCCCTGTTTTCCTGCTAATTCAGGGCATTTTGCAATATCAATCCATTCGTAGCAAAATACTAAACCTTTGTCTTCCTCACCAGCACTTACTTTATGTTCCCACGTATCTTTCACATCTGTTAATAATGAAATGTGGAAAAAATGACGTTTTTGATATTCCTTTTTTTCTTTCATATAAATAATGTAATCAGAAAGGAAGCGCTCGATACAAAAATGGCGTAGTCCTGACTCTTCTTGCACTTCACGTAAAATTGCTGCCTCTAACGTTTCCCCTTCATCTACTGTCCCACCTGGCACTTGGATACCAGCCTCTCGTATATCACGATGTTTAAAAACGAGTAATTGCATAACCCCTTCTTTTTCTCTCGTAATATATGCATGTACCTTTTTCTTATATAACATCGTCATCTTAGCCCTCTCCCCTCAATTCATTACTGTGTTACTTCTTCAATCGTCAGTTGGTTTTCATATAAATATGTAGCTTGCGGATTCCCAACATAGCGTACATGCCACGGTTCATAACGATAACCGGTAATCCCTTCTTTCTCTTTCGTATATCGAATAACAAAACCAAACTTATGGGCATTTTCAGAAAGCCACTTACCTTCTTTCGTCTCCCCAAAAACAGTTTCTAACTGAAACTTAGCTGATTGAGATGTAATATCCATAGCTAGTCCTGTTTGATGTTCACTCGTACCAGGGACTGCACTAGACATTGCTGTCTTTGCTTCTCCATCTTGCCTTTTATACATCGTATTTAATGCTTTTTGTCGATCAAAAGATCTAAATCCAGAGACTGCAAAAAGGAAAATCCGCTCATAATTAGCTTGCTTAAACATTTCTTCAAGTGCCAACGCTGCCTCTTTCCTCATCTTTTTCTTCTCTTGATCACCTTCACTAGAGTAACGTACTTTCGGAATAACTAAATCTGGCGGTCTATACCCATCTGGTAATCGCCTATTTTTATTCACAAGTACAAGCATCGAATTTGGATTACTAATGACTGCGATATCCCCATCCATATTAGCAATCGTTTCTTTTGCTTTTGGGAATATATTATTTACATTTACTTCCCGCGCCTCTTGATCCTTGTACATCTTATAATTTATTCCTGCTACTCCAACAATTAGTATCATTGCTACGATACCAAGTAGTACCCATCTTTTTTTCATATAACGACCTCTTATTTTAATAATTTGGCCATTTCATACTCATCGACACCTTTTCCATCGATGATAAGAGCAGATTTTTTGACACCTTCTTGTTCAAATCCAATTTTGCTATATAGTGCCTGAGCTCTTGTATTGTGGGCCATTACCGTTAATTCTAAACGCCATACATCATGTAATCTTGCCCACTTCTCTACTTCTTTAAACAAACTCGTTCCAATACCTCGGCCACTATACTCTTGCAAAATACCAATTACAATGCCTGCCACATGTCTCTTTCTTTGAATATTATTTCCATTAACTAAAATAAATCCTACTATTCTCTCTTCTTCAACTGCTACAAATATTGTCGCATATTCATTTTCTATAAAACGGTGGACCATCTTTTCTTGTTGCTCTACTGTAGTTTTTCGTTCTCCTGGTTCGTATAACATAAATTTCGTTTCTTCGTCTAATTGCTTACTTAATTGTAAAAATAATGCTGCATCTTCTACTCTAATCTCCCGAATCACCTTGATCACCCTACCCATTCCATTAGTTAAAAATTTTCCTTATAAAAAGATTTTCTCTACTATTCTGAAAAAACCCTTTCTAAATTCCTTACTATAAATAGACAAATTTCGATATTACTATAATAATAGTTAATTATGTCTATTATGTGACATTTCTTTCTAACCATAACTTATGTCCAAACAAAAAACGTAAGCTTTCCGCTTACGTTTTTCTCACTATTTGCGGGCAGTAAGACTCCCACTGATTAAAGTTTCACTTTATCCATTCACTTTTTCAGCTTGCCAAAAATATTCTCCAAATGCTTTAGCAAGAGCATCTATCGATCTATTTAATTCTTCCTCTGTATTGTCTACGCCACCAACTTCAATTAATATGGCTTGTCCTGATAAGTCCTGATTATAGACTCCATTTCCTGTTTGGAATCCTTTTTGAATTACACCACGGCTCACTCCTGGATATTTCTTATTAATCGTCTCATGTAAAGCCGTTGCTAATTGTAAGTTTTTTTCATAGTTTTTGTTACCTTTCCCGATTACAAAAGCAAGCTTCGCATATGATTTATCTCCAATTATTTTTGTCGTGACATTTTTCCGTGCACTATCACGGTGCAGATCGAAAAAATATTGGAGTTCTTTATTACCAGCCATCGCTTCTTGTACAATTTCTCGTGACAGTTTATAAGAACTATTACTGTTTAACCCTTTACTTATTAACTTTTGACCAACATCAGTTTTATCGTTAGTAGCACCGATCCCTTCACCTTCTAACTGTTCTCGCAATCGATCGCCAACTATTGAAATATTCGTTACAGAACTCGTTGCTTTATTTGGATTAGGATCATTCGTTAAGTTAAGTAACGGCAAATAAGATTCCCAGCTATGTGAATGATAAATAAATGCAACTTGTCTTTTTCCCGTCGTTTGAGATGGTTGTTTCTTCTCTTTATTCGGATCAGGCTTAGGAACATGTCCAACTTCTCCAGTCCGTTCCTTCACTACTTCTTCAAGCGGAACACTCGATTCTATCGGTAAGTTGGAGTAATTTGTTCCTTCACCTGCTATAACGATTTCTGTATCATATTTCCCAAATCCCGGAAGTTCTTTCCCGACAAAACTACGTACATCGTCAAAACGAATATTCGTAGCCATCGAAAAGAGGAATGAAGAAATAGAAAAGTCTTGATTCAAATTCCTGTACTCCTGTGTAAAATAATGATTCTCTTTCCCAATAACGTACATGTAACCATTCATTGATAACTCATTCAACCAGTTATATAAATACGTTGACTTCGTCTCTTTCATGGAAGTTACCATTACACTAATAAGAAAAAAAGTCGCTAATACCGTAGTAATAACAAATAAAATTAATTTGCGTACACTTGTTAATTTCACGTAAAAAAAGCCTCGATTCATACTATCACCCTCTCTATTTCAAGTTATGTACAAGCTCTAGAGAATAGACCGCTTAAATTTCGGCTATATTGTTAATGAGGTGAAATGAATTGAAGCTATTAATAGGAGCATTACCAATCGCTCTATCAATTACTTTTTATTTACTTGCTTTACATCCTAAAATTCGTATTGTGCTCCATATTTCTGCGTACCTAGCATTGTATGTACTTGGGACTATAATTTCTATTACTATATATGATGTTTTAATACAAAATTTAGTTTTCATGACAAGCATTCATGGAATTTTACTAAATCCATTTTTTCTACTCGCAGGAGCATATATAGGTATATACGCGTTGTACTTAATTTTGTCTCAAATTATTATGAAACTAATGAATTCCAAAAATGGAGTGTAACGAAATGCAGCCACCATTCATCTGTCATACATGTAAAAAAAGAATAACGAGAAAGAAAGATCTTATTACCTCTACACGGTATTTCCGCTTTTATTTATTTCACAACACTTGTTTCAAAAATCAGCAATTATTTGTCTCACGTTTTATTCCTATAAATACACTCTTTGGTTTCTTTCTTATTACATATGGACTTATTGTAGGTAGCATTCTAATGTTCATGGAGCCATCTATCGTTTGGCTTATTTTTTTGCTTCCTATCTTATATCGATTTCTTTCATATTATTACGTTGAACGTTTTTTCTGTAAATAACTAGTAGACTGACCTCTAGGAATGCTTAAACACTCCCATTCATTTTCTTTTAACATTTTACCAATGTAAATAATCTGTCCAATATGTAAAGCATAATGAGAAATCTGCCTTTGGATCGCTTGCATTACAGTGTGTTCTTCTCCGCGAATGTACACTTTCTGCGAAACCTGCTCTGGCGTTAAATTATCCAAAGCTTCAAAAACATATTCCCACCCTTCTTGCCACGCAGCAAGAGCTTCTTGTTTTGAATTGTAGTCGACTTCAAATTCATCATCTCGATTACGATCTGTTTTTTCACCATCAGACGTTAAAAAATCCGTCCATCTTGAACGCATATTACCATGTAAATGCTTAATAATAATCGCAATACTATTCGTCTCCTCATGAGAAGACCACATTATATGTTCATAAGATAATTGAGAAAGTACTCGTTCTCCTTGGTTTTGTGTTGCTTTGAAATTCGAAATTGCACATTGTAAATATTCTCGTCCGATATCCAAATTAACACCCACTTTCACACTAACTAATTTTCGTTCCATTCGGTAGTTCCATATTAGGCTGAAGTAAAACAACATCGCCAGCTTTAGGAACACCACCCAATACGAGCACTTCCGATTTAAATCCTGCCACACGCTTTGGTGGGAAATTCACAACAGCAACCACTTGTTGACCGATTAAATCTTCTGGGCTGTACCTTTTCGTAATTTGAGCACTGGACTGCTTAACCCCTAGCTCTCCAAAATCAATTTCTAACTTTATTGCAGGAACCCTTGCTTCTTTAAATTCCTCCGCCTTCCTTACCGTCCCAATACGCAAATCAAAATTTAAAAAATCTTCAAAACTAGCCATTTTATCAAACCTCCCACTTACCTACTTAGACAAAATATAAAAATCCCCTTCAAAAAAAGAAAGGTACCTAGGCACCTTTCTTTTGTAACTCACTTGATTCATTTGATTTATAGAAGAAGAAACCGAGAATCCCGCCAATACATGATGGGATTAACCATCCTATTCCTTCTTTATATAATGGTAACATTTGTAATACGTTAGAAATCGCGTCAATTTTAATATTCGCACTTTCTAAACCGTTAAAGAAACTAATTAACAATGCGCCTAAAATAGCTCCTATATAAATGGTATTACGCTTTCCAATCCATTTATGGAAGTAAGAAAGTACGATTAATACGATTGCAACTGGATAAATGATCATTAACACTGGTAAAGTAACTGCGATTAATTGTGTTAAACCTAGGTTAGATACAATTAAACTAAACACACATACCATTGTTACAATCGTTTTATGCGAAAGTTTCGGGAATAAGTTTGTAAAGAAGCCAGCACAAGCTGATGTTAATCCAACTGAAGTTGTTAAACAAGCAAGTATAATAACAAGTCCTAATAAAATTTTACCACTTGTTCCATATAACTCATTTACAAC
>Ga0209130_1000421_pt1 | contig 45634 bp, 35 predicted proteins | sample AraplaMF_Cvi_mLB_FD_184264 | JGI IMG/M metagenome (GOLD analysis project Ga0209130, IMG submission 184264) | Arabidopsis root microbial communities from the University of North Carolina, USA - plate scrape MF_Cvi_mLB (SPAdes) (version 2) | ecosystem: Host-associated > Plants > Roots > Endosphere...
CACCGAACTGTCCACCACCGGCGGCACTTCCGACGGGCGCTTCATCGCCCAGATCTGCCCCCAGGTGATAGAATTTGGCCCCCCGAACGCCAGCATCCACAAGATCGACGAGCACATCGAAATCCGCTTCATCGATCCACTGAAGAACATCTACCGCCGCACCCTGGAAAACCTCCTGCGCTAAGAACAAGACTATGGATACCACCCTGTACACCACCCCGCGCGACCTGATTCGCCACGCAGTCACCCGTTTCAACAAGGCCAAGCTGTTCTTCGGCCACGGCAGCGCCGAGGCTTACGATGAAGCGGCTTACCTGACCCTGCACACCCTGGCGCTGCCGCTGGACCGCCTGGAGCCGTTCATGGATGCGCGCCTGCAGCCGGAAGAGGTGGCCGAAGTGCTGGCTGTGATCGAGCGCCGCGCCAACGACCGCGTGCCGGCGGCCTACATCACCAACGAGGCCTGGCTGGGCACGTACAACTTCTACGTCGACGAACGCACCATCGTGCCGCGTTCGTATATCGCAGAACTGATTCCCAACTACTTCGCGCCGTGGGTCAATGATGCGGAGAACGTGTCGAATATCCTCGAACTGTGCACCGGCTCCGGCTGCCTGGCGATCATGATGGCCGATGCTTTCCCTGATGCGGAAGTGGATGCGGTGGACATCTCCGGCGATGCGCTGGAAGTGGCGCGCAAGAACGTCGACAAGTACGAGCTCGCTGACCGGGTGAACCTGATCCAGTCGGACCTGTATGCCAACGTCCCTGCCGGCAAGAAGTATGACCTGATCATCACAAACCCGCCGTATGTGAATTCTTCGTCGATGGCCAAGCTGCCGCAGGAATACCTGCACGAGCCGCAGATCGCCCTGGACGGCGGCGCCGATGGCATGGACCTGGTGCGCAAGATCGTTGCCGGCGCGGCTGAACGCTTGACCGACGACGGCCTGCTGATCGTTGAAATCGGCAACGAGAAAGAGTTTGCGGAGGCGGCCTTTGGGCACTTGGGGCTGACCTGGCTGACGACCAGCCAGGGCGATGATATGGTGTTCCTGCTCACTGCTGACCAACTGAAAATTTAAACCAGCAAAGCGGTGTCTGACCCGCAGGGTCAGACACCGGCGCGCCTGGGCCGCGGACTGCGGGTCAGACACTGGTTTACCGGTTTTATAGAAACGACCAAGAAAATGATCCGCTTCACCAACGTCAGCCTGATGCGCGGCCTGAAGCCGCTGCTGGAATCCGCCGACCTGACCCTGAACCCAGGCGACAAGATTGGCCTGATCGGCGCCAATGGCGCCGGCAAATCCAGCCTGTTCGCCATGCTGCGCAACGAGCTGCACCCGGACCTGGGCGACATCGACTTCCCGAAAAGCTGGCGCATGGCCTACGTGGCGCAGGAAACCCCTGCCCTGCCGCGCACCGCCATCGACTACGCCATCGACGGCGACGCCCACTTGCGCCAATTGCAGGCCGAACTGGCACGCCTGGAAGCCCTGCCCGATACGCCGGAACACGGCATCGACATCGCCCACGTCCACACCGAGCTGGCCGATGCCGATGCCTACACCGTGCAGTCGCGCGCCGAGCAGCTGCTGCTTGGCCTGGGATTCTCGCTGGAGCAGATGCAGCAGCCGGTGGCCAGCTTCTCCGGCGGCTGGCGTATGCGCCTGAACCTGGCGCAAGCGCTGATGTGCCCTTCCGACCTGCTGCTGCTGGACGAACCGACCAACCACCTGGACCTGGACGCGATCATCTGGCTGGAAGACTGGCTGAAGCGCTACCCCGGCACCCTGATCATCATTTCCCACGACCGCGATTTCCTCGACGAGATCGTGAACGTGATCGTCCACATCGACGACCGCAAGCTGAAACGCTACTCGGGCAACTACTCCGGCTTCGAGCGCCAGCGCGCCGCGCAGCTGGTGCTGCAGGCTTCCGCCATCGAGAAGCAGCAACGCGCCCGCGCGCACCTGCAGTCCTTCATCGACCGCTTCAAGGCCAAGGCCACCAAGGCTCGCCAGGCGCAAAGCCGCATGAAGCAGCTGGCCAAGATGGAAGAACTGGCACCGCTGCGCGCCGCCGCCGAATTCAGCTTCGAATTCCGCGACCCGGTCAGCGCACCGAACCCGCTGCTGGTGATGGAAGACGTCGACTGCGGCTACCACACCGAGCAAGGCGACAAGACCATCGTGCGCGGCGTGACGTTCTCGCTGGTACAAGGCCAGCGTATCGGCCTGCTGGGCGTGAACGGCGCCGGCAAGTCGACCCTGATCAAGACCATCGCCGGAGACATCGACCCGCTGACGGGAACCGCCACCACCGGCAAGGGCCTGGTGATCGGCTACTTCGCCCAGCACCAGGTCGAGATGCTGCGCCACGACGAATCGCCGCTGTGGCACCTGCAGAAAATGGCGCCAACCGTACGCGAGCAGGAGCTGCGCAACTTCCTGGGCAGCTTCAACTTCCCGGGCGATATGGTGACCAGCAAGATTGCGCCGTTCTCCGGCGGCGAGAAAGCGCGCCTGGCATTGGCCCTGATTGTGTGGCAGCGCCCTAACCTGCTGCTGCTGGACGAACCGACCAACCACCTGGACCTGGAAACCCGCGAAGCGCTGACCGACGCACTGGCCCAGTTCGAAGGCACCCTGCTGGTCGTGTCCCACGACCGCCACCTGCTGCGCGCCACCACCGAGCAGTTCATCATTGTCGAGAACGGGCGCCTGCGCGAATTCGACGGCGACCTCGATGAATACAAGGACTGGCTGCTGCAAACCAAGCTGGCCAAGCCCGCCGCTGCATCCAGCGCAGCACCGGCCGCCGCCGGCCAGCCTGCAGCGGCCGAGGCCTCGCCGCTCGACCGCAAGGAGCAAAAGCGCCTGGAAGCCGAGCAGCGCCAGCGCCTGTCGGCCCAGCGCAAGCCTTTGGAAAACCGCCTGAAAAAGGTGGAAGCCGCCATGGCCCAGCGCAGCGAACAGAAAGCGGCGATCGACGCCGCCCTGGCCGATCCCGCCATCTACGAAGCGGAAAACAAGCCGAAGCTGAAAACCCTGCTGGCCGACCAGGTCGAATGCAGCAAGGAACTGGAGCAGCTTGAAGGCGAGTGGCTCGAGCTTCAGGAGCAGCTCGAAGCGCTGGCCGCCTGACGCTGGCGCATCGCCCCGCGCACCGCCATCAGGCGGTCGATATCAAGCATGATCAGCCGGCGTTCGCCGAGCTGCCCCATCCCCAGCAGGTAATCCACCTCCTCGCCCACGTGCGGCAGGGGGTGGACTGCGCTAACCGGCAGTGACACCAGGTCGGTGACACCGTCGGTCACCATCCCCATCACGCAAGTCGACAGCTGCAGGATGATCACGTCCGTGCTCGGATCGTGCTTCTGCGGGCGCGGGCCGAATGCCACGCGCATGTCCACGATGGGCATGATCACGCCGCGCGACAGGGCCACGCCTTCAACGATTTCCCCGCCCGAAGCAATGCGTTCGAGCGCACTCAATGGACGCAACTCCTGCACGCGGCGGTAGTCCAGCGCGTATTCAAGGCCGCCCAGGCGGAACGTCAGGTACTGTCGCAGGTCGGCTTCCATATTGCTCCTCTGATTCCGGTGATACGCTGTTCCATCGTACCGTTACGCAACAGCAAGCAGTTTGACCATCCTCAAAGATTGCAGCCTGGGCTACAATGCTTTCATAACAATTGCTGGGAAAGCACCCATGTACCAATGGCTGAAGCGATGGCTCGCCAAACCTGAACATCGGCCGCAGCCGGCCGTCCCCGCCGCGCCGGCGCAGCCGTCCCCAACGCCAGCGCCCGCCCCGGTGCTGTCGCCGGCCCTCGAAGGCGGTCCCGATTTCGAACAGAAAGACCTGGTCAACTCCACCTTCCAGCGCTGGCTGTTCGGCCTGCGCAAGGACGAATCGTTCGACACCACGGCGCCCGAAGGCCGCGTGTTGCACGAATTGATCCTGGCGGCCCAATCCGGCCACAATGCGGCCGACATGCTGCGCCGCATGCCGGGCGTGATCCCGCAGCTGCTGCAAAGCCTGCGCAGCGAGAATTTCGCCGGCGCCGAGATTGCGCGCAAGATCTCGAACGACCTGGTGCTGGTGGGTTCCGTCCTGCGGCTGGCCAATGCCGCCATCCAGAACAGCGGTGAAGTCACCACCATCAACAGCGTCGAACACGCCGTGATCGTGGTCGGGCAGGAAGGCCTGCGCCAGTTGATCACGACGGTCGCCTTCCGCCCCATCATCGACCTGAATTCAGGCCATTACACCAAGCTGCTGGCGCCGCGCATCTGGGAACAGTCCGAGAAAAGCGCCGTGGCCTGCCGCATGCTGGCGCCCGAGTTCGGCGTCGATCCGTTCGAGGCTTTCCTGGCCGGGCTGGTGATGAACTCCGGCTTGCTGACGGCTTTGCGCGTGATGGATGGCGCCAGCGCCAAGCCCGGCGAGCTCGGTTCCGCCACGTTCCGCGCCCGCCTGGCCCACGAAGCGCTGGCCATTGCGGCCGGCATTTCCGAGGCATGGAACTTCCCGCCCTCGATCACGCAAGCGATCCGCGAGCAGGAAAGCATGCGCAAGGGCGAAACGAAGACGCCGATGGCGCGCGTGCTGGCGGTGGGGGATTACCTGTCAAAGATCCGCATGCTGCAAGTCAACGGCGAAATCAACGACACGGAACACAACCTGTTCCACGACCTGCCGCTGGGCGCCATGCCCTGCTACGCCGCAATCTAAGCGGTGCTGCCGCTCCAGTCGAACTGGCCGCCGCTGCCAACGAACAGTGGCTGCTGGGTGCCCAGCGGGGCGCGCACGCGCAATTTGACTTCTTTCGGCGGCAGCAGGTAGGCCGGGCCGAGGTCGGGATTGAAGACCAGCTTGCGCACCACCATGTCGCCCGCCACCTGGCGCACGGTGCAGCGCGCGCCGCCGACCACCAGCAGTTTCTGCCGGTAGACGTGTTCGCCCAGTTCCTGCTCCTTCTGCTGCGCGGCCTGGGCTTCTTTCATCGCCACCTGCAGCCGCGCCACCATCTTCAGTGAGGGGCCGACTTTCAGCGCCATTTTCTGGAACAGCACCAGCTGCTCCTGGTTCAGCGTCACTTCCTGCTTGCGTACCTTGCTGGCCAGTTGCAGGTAGTTGCGCACTTCCTGGTCGGCGGTGATGGCATCCATCTGTTCCTTGCAGCGTGCCGCCTGCTGCTCGTGCCTTTCCGCGCGAGCGGCGCATTCGGCCAGCTTGTCGTCATACTTGCTGGTGTCCGGCACCATGACGTGGAGCTGCATCTCGGCCTGTTTGCGCGGGCCGGCGCTGTCAATCTCGATGCGGCGCGCGGCAATGGCGCAGCCGGCGGCCAGCTTGATCAGCACTTCATCGGCCATGATTTCGCAGTTGTAAGCTTCGGTGATGATCACGCGCGAACCTGTAATCACACAGTTCTGCGCCTTGCCCAGCACGACTTCGCCCTTTTTCGCTTGCAGCAGCGCACCGGAGGCGACGCCCGCCACGCGGATATTGCCGTCCGCATTGGTGGCGGTGCCGCCCATCAGGTTCTTTTGCAGCGCGATGGTGCCGCCCCGGGAAACAATATTGCCGAAGACGTCGGCATGCACGGTGATATTGCCGCCTTCCACCGTGCGCTGCTCCTGCACTTCGCCGAATTCCTCGTAGTCGCCATCGAGCTTCAGGTTGCCCGTGGTGCGGGCCGAAACGCCTTCGCGGCTGACGATCTTGGGGCCGATGGAAATGCGCTTGCTCTTGCTGTCGACGTTAATGAAGCCTTCGCGCGAGGACACCAGGTAATCGACGCCGTCGTGGTGCTCCACCAGCGTGCCCTCGCCTGCCACTGTGGTCAGCTCCACATCGCGCGCAGGCGGCGGTTCCAGCACAATGCCGGACAGCTCGAAGCCGCGGGTACCGGGCTGCGGCGGCTCGCGGCGCAGCAGCCGCACCTGGGCCTTCACCTGCGGGAAGCGGTTCTGGAAGCTGTGCAGGTCGAAGCGGCCGTTGGCCAGCAGGCGCGGTGCATTGGAGCGATGGATGCTTTCCGAGACCTCCACAATCGCAGCGTCCCGCCCCGGCACCGGCGGCAGCTTGCGCGCCACGATCAGGCGCGCCACCTTGCCGCTGGCAATGGCCTCGCGCACCACCGGGGCATCGATGCCGAAGCGGATGCCCTTGGTCCACATATCGGCCACGAATTCGCCGAAGTCGAGGTGGGCCGGCACCGGCGCCTGGCCTTCGACTTCGATGAACACGGGTTCGAAATAGTATTCCGCTTCGCCGCCGACGATGCGCACCGATTTGTACAAGTCGCGCCGCCCGCCGGGGAATGGCACGATATCGTCTGCGAAGCGCCACAGCTCCTGGCCGGCCATGCCATCCGGCAGTTCGGGGCCGACGCCATACAGGGCGCGGATGAAGACACCATAGTCAAGCCCGCGGAAGCAGGCGCCGGACAGGAATAGCTGGTTGGCAGCCGCCTGCAGCATCGCCGCGGGGGCTTCCGCCTTGAAATACACGCCATCGGCGCGCTGGACCAGCGACGATGGCAGATCGCCAGCCGCCGCGGCGGCCGATGCAGCGTCTGCAGGCACCATGTCTCCCGGTTTGTCTTGTTGCGCCATTGTACGGCTATCGGCCCACTACGCTACGCTCGCCTCGGCCAGGGCCGCGCCATGCCAATTCACGCTGCCGGTGGAGCCGGCAAAGATGGCCAGGCTGTCCAGCCGCGGGCCGCGCAACATTGCTTTGTAATCCTTCGGCTGCGCCATGAAGTTGGCCGCCACCGCCTCGCCCAGCGGCAAGGTGCGCACCAGGACTTCACCGTCGATCATGCTGACCCGCACCGAGGAACGGGCGGCGGCGTCGCGCTTCAGCGCTTCCAGTTCGTCACGCCGCGCGCGCGCGCCGGCAATGGCTTCTTCCGCCACCTTGATCGACTGTACCAGCTGGCCAATCGCCTTGATGTGCGGCGCCACCGCGCTGGCCACCTTCTTCAGGTTCGGCACCTGGGCCGGCGTCAAATGGATTTCGCCCTTGCGCAGCTTTTCGGCCAAAGTCAGGTAGCTGCGCACTTCGGCCATGGCGTTCACACGGTCATGCTCGGCGCGCCAGGCGGCAATTTCCGCTTCATGCACGGCGACCTGTTTCTGCAGCGTTTCCAGCTCGGCGTCGTGTCCGGCCACGTCCTTGACCACCACGTAGACCAGCATTTCGCTGTTCTTGCGCGGGCCGGCGCTTTCCACCAGCACGCTGCGGCCGGCAACGGCGCAGCCGATGGCCAGCTCCATCTTCACTTCGTCGGCAAAGATTTCGCAATTGGACGCTTCCGAGATCACCACCTTGGGCGCGCTGATCACGCAGCTTTCGGCACGGCCGGTGATGGTGACCGTGCCGCTGGCGGTCTGGATAGTGGCGCCGGAGGCCACCCCTTCGATGCGGATATCGCCTTTGGCATTGATGGCACGGCCGCCCACCAGGTTGCGGCCCAGCACAATGGTGCCGCCGCTGGAATTGATATTGCCGTACACGTCGCCATGCACGGTGATGTCGCTGCCGTTCACGTCGCGCAGTTCCTGCACGTCGCCGAATTCCTCGAAAGCGCCCATCAGCTCCAGGTTGCCCGTGGTGCGGCCGGACACGCCTTCACGGCTGATGATCTTGTCGCTCAGCGCCACCTGCCCGCTTTTCGGGTCGACATTCAGGAAACCTTCGCGCGCCGCCACCAGGAATTCGCCATCGGCTTCGCGCACGATCATCGTGCCTTCGCCCGCCAGGCGGCCGAGATCCACGTCATTGGGCGCCAGCGCCGCCAGCGGCTGGCCGGCGATATTGCGGCCCGGCTCACCCGGCACGCCGGGCAGCTTTTGCAGCAGGCGCATGCCCTTTTTGATCTGGGGGAAACGGTTCTGGAAGCTGGTCAGGTCGACAGTACCATCGGCACGCTGGCGCGGGGCATCGCTGCGGTGCAGCTCGGACGCCACTTCGACCACGCGCGCGTCTTGCGCCGGAGTCGGTTCCAGGTCGAGCGCTGCGGCCACGCGCTCGCCCTTGGGCGCCGCCAGCGCGGCACGCACGGCTGCTGCCTGCAAGCCGAAGCGCACATTCTTCAGCCACATGTCGGCGACGAATTCGTCGAAATCGAGTTGGGCCTGGCGTTCCGGCAGCAAGGTGCCGTCCGACAGCTCTTCGGCCGGCAGGAAGATCGGTTCAAAGAAGTATTCCGCCTCGCCATCGCGGATCTTGACGTTGCGGTACAGCGGCTTCCGGGCGGAAGGGAACGGCTCGAGGCGGTCGCCCACGCGCACCAGCAAGTCGGCATTGGGTGCCAGTTCCGGTCCCACGCCGTACAGGGCGCGCGCCAGCACCGGGTAGTCCAGGCCGCGCAGCACATAGCCGCTGCGGAACAGCATGTCGACCGCGCTGGCCAGTTCAGGCGCGAGCAGGCGCATGTCCAGGTAGACCCCGTCGGTCCGCTGGACTACGCCGGCCGGCAAGCTGCCGGCGCTCTCCTGTTGTGCAATGTGGGACAAAGCTCCTCCTCCAGTGCCCTGATTTTGGGCGCGCCGGGGCGCGTTGTCTTGCGGGCAATCAATATTACACGCAAAACATTAAATTCCGGAGGTTTTTGGAGCCGAAAGTTTTCTTAACGTTACGTAAACGTCACAAAATTACCGCTTGCGCGGCAGGGAGTACACTTGCTGGCCCGCTTCATTGATCTGGCGGCGCAGGTCGCGGCGTTCGTCAGGCGTCATGCGGCCCCCCATGCGGCGCGATTCTGCGTTGTCCCGGTCGTCCACCATGCGCGGCGCATCGTCGATGCGGCCTTCATACTGGCGTGGATAGCGTGCTTCGCGGGCATCGTTCCAACGATTGTCGCGGAAGTCGCGCGGCGCTTCGCGGCGTTCCGGCTGGCGGTTGCGCTGGTCCGGCTGCGCCTGCGCGCTGGCCATCAAGGTGCAGCACAGGCCGGCGCACAGCGCCAAAGCCGCTTTGCCCAATCCTGTTTTCGCACCAAGTTTCATCGCAGTCCTCGTCGTACTTGCCGTATCCATGCCCGCAGTGTATGCGCTCCAACTTCCCATAGTAAGAGCGACCGGGTAAAGTTTGTAAGAATTTGTAATGAGTTTTCACCGGGATGGCACCGGCAATCAATATGACGTTACCATAGCGACATGCATCTGACAATTCAACAAGATCAACACTCCTTATGAATACCACCACTACCCCTCCAGCCGCGACCGGCGGCCAGCAAGGCCACCAGGCCAAGATCATGGTGGTGGACGATGACGTCCGCCTGCGCGACCTGTTGCGCCGCTATCTGACCGAGCAAGGCTTCAACGTCGTCACCGCCGAAAACGCCACCGCCATGAACAAGCTGTGGCTGCGCGAGCGCTATGACCTGCTGGTGCTGGACCTGATGCTGCCCGGCGAAGACGGGCTGTCGATCTGCCGCCGCCTGCGTGGCGCCGGCGACCAGACCCCGATCATCATGCTGACCGCCAAGGGCGAAGACGTGGACCGCATCGTGGGCCTGGAAATGGGCGCCGACGATTACCTGCCCAAGCCCTTCAACCCGCGCGAGCTGGTGGCCCGCATTGGCGCCGTGCTGCGCCGCAAGCAGCCGGATGAAATCCCGGGCGCGCCTTCCGAGCATCCGCAGACTTTCGAGTTCGGCCAGTTCGTGCTGGACCTGGGCACGCGCACGCTGAAGAAAAACGGCGAGACCGTGCCGCTGACCACCGGCGAATTCTCGGTGCTGAAAGTGTTTGCGCGCCATGCGCGCCAGCCGCTGTCGCGCGAAAAGCTGATGGAACTGGCGCGCGGCCGCGAGTACGAAGTGTTCGACCGCAGCCTGGACGTGCAGATTTCCCGCCTGCGCAAGCTGATCGAGCCGGACCCGTCCAGCCCGCTGTACATCCAGACGGTGTGGGGCCTGGGCTATGTCTTCATCCCTGAGGGCCAGCCACGCTGATTTTGGGCTGTCGATGAAATTCCGCCTGCCGCGCCCGGCGTCGCTGACCAGCGGCCTGTTCTGGCGCACATTCCTTTTGCTGAGCGTGCTGACCACGCTCTCCATGTCGGCCTGGTTCGGCATGGTCAACTACGTCCAGCGCGAACCGCTGGCGCAGCAGACGGCCGCCCAGGTGGTGTCCGTGGTGACCATTACCCGCGCCGCCCTCACCCACTCGGCGACCGACTTGCGGCGCGAGCTGCTGTTCGAACTGGTGTCCAACGAAGGCATCCGCGTGTTCACCATGGAAGACGACGACGAGGTGGCGCCGCCGCCAAGTTCGGGACTGATGGCCGACATCCAGTCGCTGGTGCGCGCCAAGCTGGGCGCCGACACCCGCTTTTCCTCGGAAGTAAATGGCGTGCCGGGCTACTGGGTCAGCTTCAAGATCGCCGATGACCGCTACTGGCTGATGCTGGAACGCGAGCGGCTGCAAGGCCCGGTTGAATGGCTGGGCTGGGCCGGCGTGGTATCGGTGGTGTCGCTGCTGGGCGCGGCGCTGATTTCGAGCCTGATCAACCTGCCGCTGAAGCGCCTGACCGCTGCGGCGCGCGAGATTGCCCAGGGCCGCCATCCGGAACCGTTGCCGGAAGTCGGGCCGCAGGAAGTACGCCAGGCCAACCGCAGCTTCAACCAGATGGTCGATGACTTGCAGCAGGTCGAATCCGACCGCGCGGTGATCCTGGCCGGTATTTCGCACGATTTGCGCACGCCGTTGGCGCGCATGCAGCTCGAAGTGGAGATGGCCAACCTGTCGCAGGAAGCGCGCGAAGGCATGCAGTCGGATATTGCGCAGATGGATGCGATCATCGCGCAGTTCCTCGATTACGCCAAGCCGACCGAGGCGTCGAGCTTCATCAATGTGGACATGGCGGCCTTGCTGGCCGATTGTGCGCATGAGGCCGGGCGGCATGCGGATGTGAAGGTTACGGCCGAGCTGCCGGAGCATGCACATGTGCTGGGGAATGCGACTGACCTGAAGCGGGTGATTGCCAACCTGGTGGAGAATGCGCGGCGCTATGGCAAGACGCCGGGGTCGGAGGTGACCGAGATCGATATCAAGTGTTCGGTGCGCGGAATGCATACGGCTAAGCGTGTGATTGTTGAAGTGCAGGATCATGGCGTGGGCGTGCCGGAGGGGCAGATTGCGCAGTTGCTCAAACCGTTTACGCGGCTCGATACGGCGCGCGGGCAGGCCAATGGGGCGGGACTGGGGCTGGCGATTGTGGACCGCGTGCTGTCGCGGCATGAGGCGGAGCTGGAGGTTTCCAATCGTGAAGGTGGTGGATTGAAGTTCACTATTACCCTGCGCGCGCTTTAAACCCGGTAAACCTGGGTCTGCCCCTTGGGTCAGACCCAGGTTTACCGGTTTTGGACTAAATTGAAGCCATGACCATCCGCCACGGCTTCGCCGACACCATCGGCCACACTCCCCTGATCCGTCTCGCCCGCCTCTCGGCCGAGACCGGCTGCGAAATCCTTGCCAAAGCCGAGTTCATGAACCCCGGCGGCTCCGTCAAAGACCGCGCCGCCCTCGCCATCATCCTCGACGCCGAACGTTCCGGCCGCCTGCAACCCGGCGGCACCGTGGTCGAAGGCACGGCCGGCAACACCGGCATCGGCCTGGCCCACCTGTGCGCCGCGCGCGGCTACAAATGCGTGATCGTCATCCCTGAAACGCAATCCGAAGAAAAATTCGCCATCCTGCGCACGCTGGGCGCTGAAGTGCGGCCCGTGAAAGCCGTCCCCTACGCCGACGACAATAACTACCAGAAAGTCGCCGGCCGCCTTGCGCAAGAGCTGCCCAACGCCGTCTGGGCCCAGCAATTCGACAACCTCGCCAACCGCCAGGCCCATTACGAGCACACCGGCCCAGAAATCTGGCGCGACACGCATGGCCGCATCGACGCCTTCACCTGTGCCACCGGCACTGGCGGCACCCTGGCCGGCGTGGCACGCTTCCTGAAGGAACAAAAGCCGGACGTGAAGATCGTGCTGGCCGATCCTTACGGCAGCGCCCTTTACAACTGGATCAAGCATGGTGAACTGAAGAGCGAAGGCAGTTCCATTTCCGAAGGCATCGGCAACAGCCGCGTCACCGCCAACCTGCAAGGCACGCCGATCGACGACGCCCTCCGCGTCGACGACAAAGCTTGCGTCGCCATGCTCTACCGCCTGCTGCGGGAGGAAGGCCTGTACGTCGGCGGCTCCAGCGGCATCAACGTCGCCGCCGCCGTGGAACTTGCCAAACAGATGGGCCCCGGCCATACCATCGTGACCCTGCTGTGCGACCGCGGCGCCACTTATGCGACCCGCCTGTTCAACCCGCAATGGCTGGCGCAAAAAAATCTTTTGTAATCGTGTCGATCTGGCGTGTCCCCGTTCGTCGTGGGAATATGGAGGCCGCAAAAGCGTCCTCTTTCCTCAACAACGAATGGAGAATGACCATGACTGTCAAACCGATTCCAGAAGGCATGCGCACTGTCACCCCTCACCTGGTTTGCGAAGGCGCTGCCGCCGCTATCGATTACTACAAGAAGGCTTTCAACGCGGTAGAGAATTCCCGCATGCCTGGGCCGGGCGGCAAGATCATGCACGCCCAGATCCGTATCGGCGATTCGAACATCATGCTGGTTGACGATTTCCCTGAGGGTAACTGCTTCGGCCCAAAACACTACAAAGGCACGCCTGTCACCCTGCACATCTACGTGGAAGACGTGGACGCCGCCTACAAGCGCGCGATCGACGCCGGCGGCACTGCCAAAATGCCGCCGGAAGACATGTTCTGGGGCGACCGCTACGGCGTGCTGGTTGATCCGTTCGGCCATAGCTGGTCGATCGCCACCCACAAACGCGACCTGACTCCCGAGCAAATGCAGGAAGGGATGAAGGAAATGATGAGCAAAATGCCTGAGTGCAAAGCCTAAGGAGACCGACAATATGCGATTCATGCTCATCGTCAAAGCCACTCCGGATTCCGAAGCCGGCAAGATGCCAAAGACCGAACTGCTCGCAGCCATGGGCAAGTTCAATGAGGAACTGGTGAATGCCGGCGTGCTGCTGGCCGGCGAAGGCTTGCACCCCAGCTCCCGCGGCGCCCGCGTGCACTTCTCGGGCAGCAAGCGCACCGTCATCGACGGCCCGTTCTCGGAAACCAAGGAGCTGATTGCCGGCTTCTGGCTGATTCAGGTAAAGTCGCTGGCTGAAGCCATCGAATGGGTCAAGCGCTGCCCCAATCCGATGGAAACCGACTCGGATATCGAAATCCGCCAGGTCTTCGAGGCCGAGGATTTCGGCGCCGAATTCACGCCCGAACTGCGTGAACAGGAAGCGCGCATCGCCAGCAAAATCGCAGCGCCTGTTTAAAGGAGACTTTGATGCAATACATGGTTATTCGGAAGGCCGACGCCACCTCGGAATCGGACAACTTCCCATCCGCTGAACTGGTGCAGGCCGTACCGGGTGCCAAGTGGCTGCGCTCCAGTGCCGACGGCGGTTTGCGCATGCGCCGCCGCGAGGGCCAGTGGCTGTACGAAGAAGGCCCATTCGACGATGTGAGCGTGGCCGGATTCACCTTCATCGAAGCCGAAGACCGCCGTGCCGCCAGCGAACTGGCCGCACGCTGGCCGTCGGCCGATGCCGAAGGCAGCGCGGTGGTCGAAGTGCGCGAAGCCGGTTGCCCCGGCGGCTGCGTAGGCTTCGACACCGGCTTGCCGCCCAAGCATGCGGCCTGGGCCATCCTGCTGCGTTCCGATCCGGTGGCGGAACAGGATTTCGAGCCGCCAGCCGTGGTGATCGACATCATGAACCGCGCCAACAATGCCGGCATTGCGGCCGGTGTTGCGCTCTCCGGCGAAGGCTTGAAGTCCACCGCCCGGGGTGCGCGCGTCAAGTTCACCGGCGGCAAACCCTTCATCACCGACGGGCCATTCGCCGAGGTGAAAGAACTGATCGCCGGTTATTGGGCGGTGGATGCTGCCTCGCGCGATGATGTCATCGCCTGGGTCAAGTCCTACCCCTACCCTAATCCGGGCGATATGGAAGTAGAACTGCGCAAGGTCGCGCTTTAAGACCGCGTCGCGGTGGAGGCGCGCAGCATCAGCTGCGCGTTGATGACCGTGAGCGGCTCAACTTCCTGGCCTTCGATGGAGGCCAGGAGTTTCTGCATGGCTGCCGCGCCCATTTGTTCGCTGTTCAGGTCCACGCTGGTGAGGGCCGGCGAGGCGAAACTCCCGAACTGGATATTGTCGAAACCGACCACGGAAATATCGTCCGGCACCTGGAAGCCCAGCGTCTGCGCGGCTTTCATGAAGCCCAGCGCCAGCAAGTCGTTAAAGCAGACCAGGGCGTCGAGCGGCTGCCGGCCCAGCATGATTGCGGAGCCCAGCTTCTCGCCGGCGGCCGACGTTGGCGCGTCGGCTTCGAAACCATGCAAATCCAGGCCTTGCGCTGCCAGCGCCTCGCGTACGCCTGCCATGCGTTCCGGATTACGGCGCGAATTGGCAAAGCCCATGTAGCCGACCCGCGTGTGGCCTTGCGCCAGCAGGTGGCGCGTTACCATGAAGGCACCCAGCTGGTCGTCGCTGGCAACGGATGGCAGCTTGATGACATCGGGCCGGCCGAAAAATACCAAGGGACGGTCGAGCGCCAGCAACCAGCCCAATTGCTCTTCCGGCGTGCGGGAGTAGACGATCATGCCGTCTACGCGCCGACTCAGCGCCTCCAGGAGCTGGCGTTCGCGTTCCGGGGTTTCTTCGGTATCGACCAGCAGCAAAGTGTAGCCGTGGGCCTGGGCCACGCGGTTGGCGCCTTTCACCACGCTGGCGTAGTGCGGATTGGTGATGTCCAGCACAGACAGGCCGATCGCCTTGGTGCGGCCGGTGATCATCGATTGCGCCATCGGGTTGGAGCGGTAGCCCAGTTCTTCGATGGTGCTGGTCAAGCGAGCTTCGACCGCCGGCGAGAAACGCTGCGCGCCGTTGACGAACTTGGAGACAGTGGCAGTGGATACACCCGCGGCGGCTGCCACATCACGGATAGTCGCTACGCTCTTCTTCATCGCCCGATACATTATTGGAAAAGTTGCCGAATTTATCACGCTGGCACGGCCTTGATGGTAAAGTAGCCGGATGAACGACAACAGCATCCACCGCGCCATCGACGCTGTCTGGCGCATTGAAGAAGCGAAGATCATTGCGGTCCTGACACGCATGCTGCGCGACGTCGCGCTGGCGGAAGAAATGGCGCAGGACGCGCTGGTCAGCGCGCTCGAAACGTGGCCGGAAAACGGCACACCCGACCGGCCGGCGGCCTGGCTGATGCAGGCGGCGAAAAACAAGGCCCTCGACTACCTGCGCCACCAGAAGCTGGTGCACGAAAAAGAGCCGGAGCTCACTTACGAAATCGAAGGCTTGCTGCAGGACGCGGCGCCCGACCTGGAACGCGAGCTCGACGACAATATCGGCGACGACCTGCTGCGCCTGATCTTCATCTCCTGCCACCCGGTGCTGACCATGGAAGCGCGGGTGGCGCTGACCTTGCGCCTGCTGGGCGGCCTGACGACTGACGAAATTGCGCGCGCCTTCCTCGCTTCCGAATCGACGGTGGCGCAGCGCATCGTGCGCGCCAAGCGCACGCTGGGCGACGCCAAGGTGCCGTTCGAAGTACCGCGCGGCGCCGAATTGGAAGAACGCCTGGCCGCCGTGCTGCAGGTGATTTACCTGGTCTACAACGAAGGCTACTCGGCCAGCGCCGGCGCCGACCTCATGCGCCCTGCCCTGTGCAACGAAGCGCTGCGCCTGGGACGCATCCTGGCCGAACTGGTCCCGGGCGAGCCGGAAGTGCATGGCCTGGTGGCGCTGATGGAGATCCAGTCATCCCGCTCGCGTGCCCGCACCGATGCGGAGGGCAAACCGGTGCTGCTGCTCGATCAGGACCGCACGCGCTGGGACCAGATGCTGATCCGGCGCGGGCTCGCTGCCTTGGAACGAGCGCAGACCCTGGGCCGCGTGCCGGGACCATACGTGCTGCAGGCAGCCATCGCCTCCTGCCACGCCCGCGCACGCCGCGCCGAAGACACGGACTGGCAGCAGATCGCCGACTTGTACCTGGCGCTCGCGACGCGCGCGCCGTCACCAGTGGTGGAACTGAATCGCGCGGTGGCGTTGGCGATGGCCTATGGTCCTGCCGTGGGCCTGGAGCTGGTCGATCAACTGCTCGATGAGCCGGCGCTCAAGCAGTACCACCTGCTGCCAAGCGTGCGGGGCGACTTCCTGTTCAAGCTGAATCGCCTGCCCGAAGCCCGTTTCGAATTCGAGCGTGCCGCCGCGCTGACGCAGAACGAACAGGAGCGCCAACTCTTGCTGACCCGTGCAGCAGCATGCAACTGAAGACTGATGGTGAAAGGCTTCGTGAATAGATTAGCGGCACTTCTCCTTTTCTCTCTGCACAGTATGACAGTGGAGCCGGCTCTCGCACGCTCCGATCGGCCGACTGGCATCATCATCTCTTCTGAGAAACCGACGTTTCACTATTCCGAGATCGAATTTCTATCGATTTCACCATTGACGTGGGGCGAAGACAAGACCCCGCCTCAACCCAGATTCTTGAGACTTCTTCTCGTTCACCCGTATGAGAACGCGCCCGAATTCGTGCTTGAGACATGGAGCTTCGGACCAGAAGGCTGCTGCAAGCGCCTCGTGCGGGCGAGACAATTCGCCCTGAACACTGCAGAATTTCTCAATGCGTTTCCCCCGCTCGGTTCAGCCGAATGCAAGACGGGATTCGCCTTTGGCCGATGGACTGGAGCAACCTCGACGCGATTCCAGCGAAGTCGGACAATTTGACAATACGGCCAATCGCTTGCTGCCGAACGGATCGGGCGTATTGTGGACTACACGGATCTCGTGGCGTTATACTCGCGGCATGCTCTCATCTTTCCGGGCGCGCAGAGCCGGTCATTAAACTTTGGGGTAAAGAGCCTGCCTCTAAGCGCGTTCGAGGGCACCGTCGCGGCGGGTGCGGCGGTAGCGCGGGAGGTCGTCGCAGATGGGCTCCCAGTGCAGGCGGTTGTCGGCAAAAGTGTGGTCTTGCGGCGGCAGCGCTTCCGGATCGTCCAGGCTGGACGTGGTGATGTCCATTTCATCCGGCGTGCTGTCGTCGGCAAAGGTGAGATGGGTACCGCACGCGCCACAGAATTCACGTGTCACGCCGGGGCTCGAGTGGAAGGTCGTCGGCTTGCCGCGCACGTAGCGGAACTGGGAACGCGGCACGCTGAACCAGGCCACACTTGGCGCGCCGGACAGGCGGCGGCACATCGAGCAATGGCACCAGGTGGAATTCAATACCGGCGCGTCTGCTTCGTACTGCACCGCGCCGCAAAAACAGCCGCCCGTGTACATAGGGATCTCCCTACTCCAGCAATTTGGTCATGAGCAGTTCCGCCGAGCCGTAGCCAAACAGCGAATCGCTCTCCAACCCCTCCGTGTCGTATGGCACGGACACTTCGCGCTCCGGCTTGGCCGGGTCGTCGCCGTACGTCGCTTGCCAGGCGCGCTTCAAGGCGTCGGCGCGGCGGATGAACATCGGCACTGGCCAGTCGCTGCGCTGGAAGCCCAGGGTGTTGCCGATCACGGGCCAGCGCCCATTTGCCACCGCAATGTCGCCAGTGCGGATCACCTTCAGCGCGTGGCCTGCCGTCAACGGCTGCACATCAGCCAGGGTCGGCAGCGTCCAATGGATAGGCCCGAACAGGTAGGCCAGCATGACCTTGCCTTGCGGTGACAGGCGGGCCACCAGTCCGGTGGCGTACCCGCCATTTCTAAGCGGGATGGCGAACCAACTGCCTTCCCGGTACGGCTGCAACCTCATAACTTCCTTTCTCCTTGCAGCGCGATACCAGGACGGTTACTCGTAATGGTATTGCGCGGCGATCGGTCCCGCCTTGAACAGCGCTTCCTTCATTTCCTTGTCCATTTTCGGGTCGCGCCGGCGCACCCATTCCAGCAGCATCGCGATCTGCTTGCGCGTGGAATCGCGGTGGCTGGCCATGACCAGCTTCAGCTCGGGATCGGTGCACGTTTCGATGCGCTGGTTTTGCAAATCCAGCATCTCGATCTTCTCGCTCAGCGACGTCAGCGCCCGGTGCATGTCCAGCACCTGGGCATTCAAATAATCGCGCGGCTCGACCACGTGTTCCTGTGTCATCTCACTCTCCTTAGGCATGCGGGTACACGCATTGTCGGCCTGCGGCGCGGATTTCTCAAGTGTAGCAAGGGGTTTGGCGGGGTGTCGCACGGATGGGCGGGATTTGCGCGATAATGCCCGCCACTATGCAAAACTTTGAATTCCACAATCCAACCCGCGTCATCTTCGGCGTGGGTCAAATTGCCTCCTTGGCAAAACATATTCCTTCCAATGCACGCGTGCTGATGCTCTACGGCGGCGGCAGCATCAAGTCGAACGGGACGTACGACGAAGTGCATGCAGCGCTGGCACACCTGGAACATCCGGTGCTCGAGTTTGCCGGCATCGAGCCTAATCCGCGCTACGAAACGCTGATGAAAGCGGTCGAACTGATTCACCGCGAGAACATCGATTTCCTGCTGGCTGTGGGCGGCGGTTCCGTTGTCGACGGCACAAAATTTGTTGCCGCAGCGGCAGTGTATGACGGCGACGCCTGGGACATCCTGAAAATCGGCGGCAAGGTGGTGAAAGCGGCCCTGCCCTTTGGCGCCGTGCTGACGCTGCCGGCCACCGGTTCGGAAATGAACAGCGCCAGCGTGATCAGCCGCGCCGAGACGCAGGAAAAGCGCGCCTTCATGAGCCCACATGTCTATCCGCGCTTCTCGGTGCTGGACCCGGCCAAGACGCTGACGCTGCCGCTGCGCCAGGTCGGCAACGGCGTGGTCGATGCCTTCGTTCACACGACCGAGCAATACCTGACCTATCCGGCCAACGCGCCGGTGCAGGACCGCTTTGCAGAAGGCTTGCTGCAAACCTTGCTGGAACTGGGCCCGCAAGTGCTGGCGCGCCCGGACGACGTGGAAGTGCGCGCCAACATCATGTGGACAGCGACCATGGCGCTGAATGGCCTGATCGGCGTCGGCGTGCCACAGGACTGGGCGACGCACGGCATCGGCCACGAGCTGACCGCGCTGTTTGGCCTGGACCATGCGCAGACGCTGGCGATTGCGCTGCCGGGCGTGCTGCAGATCCGCCGTGAAGCCAAGCGCGGCAAGCTGCTGCAGTATGCCGAGCGTGTGTGGGGCCTGCATGCCGGCAAAGGCACCGAGGATGAACGCATCGATGCGGCCATCGGCAACACGCGCGCCTTCTTCGAGCAGATGGGGGTGCCGACCCGCTTGTCCGGCTACGGCCTGGGCGCGGAAGCCATTGACGCCACCGTCGCAGCCATGGAAGCAGCCGGGTTGACGGGCCTGGGCGAACGCCGCGATATCACGCCTGCCGACGTGCGCAAGGCGCTGCAATTGAGCCTGTAGTACAATACCGCCTCGCTAGGGGTCCTCGTGCATATGCGCGGGGTGAGAAATACCCTCCGAACCTGATCTGGATAATGCCAGCGAAGGAAAGCGTAGACGGTTGAAGGCCCGCGGTACGGGCCCTGCTCCCACCCTCCGTGCTCTCCCGCTGGCGCATAACTACAGCTTGAGCACAAACATGAATAGCACCCGCCTCACCCTGGCCGCACTGGCCGTCGCTTCCGCCTTCGCCCCTGCCGCCTTCGCGCAGGACCAGAAACTGACCGAAGTGGTCATCACCGCCAATCGCATTGCGGCCGAACGCGCGTCCGTTGCAGGCTTCAGCGAACAGCCATTGCTGCAGACGCCTGCTTCCGTCAGCGTGCTGACGCGCGAACAGATGCAGGACCTGAACATCCGCAGCACGACCGATGCGGCCAGGTTCGACGCCAGCATTGGTGACGCCTACAACGCCGTCGGCTATGCCGAGCAATTCTCGATCCGCGGCTTCAAGCTGAATAACGCCAACTCCTACCGCAAGGATGGCCATCCGATTTCCGGCGATACACAGATCCCTCTGGAAAACAAGGAAGGCATCGAAGTGCTGCGCGGCCTGGCGGGCCTGCAGGCTGGCGTTGCTGCGCCGGGCGGCGTGGTGAATTACGTGACCAAGCGTCCGACCGACAACAACCTGCGTTCCGTGCTGTTTGAAGTGAGCGAACGCGGCTCCGCGCTCGGTACCGTGGACCTGGGCGGCCGTTTCGAGGACCGTCGCTTCGGCTACCGCATCAATGCCGCCGGTGAGCGCATGCGTTCCATCATCAAGGGTGCCGACGGCCACCGCAGCTTCGTGTCCGGCGCGTTCGACTTCCGCATCAGCCCACAGGCGCTGCTGCAGATCGACGCCGACTACCAGAAAAAGTCGCAGAAGTCGGCGCCTGGCTTCCAGCTGACCGGCGGCACCAGCCTGCCAGTGGTCGATGCTGCGACCTTCCTGAACGACCAGCCATGGGCCAAGCCGGTGGAAACCGAGTCGAGCAACATCGGCGTGAATTTCCAGTACCAGCTGTCGCCTGAGTGGAAAGCCACCCTGAGCGCCAACCAGCACCACTTCAAGCGCGATGACTACACGGCCTTCCCTTACGGCTGCAGCAACGAACTGCTGTGGCCAGGTTTCTGCAGCAACGGCGATTACGATGTGTACGACTACCGCAGCCTGGGCGAGAAGAAGAAACCCTTGTCCGCCAAGGCGCAGTTGAACGGCCGCTTTGCGACCGGTTCGATCCGCCATGAGCTGGCTGCCGGCCTGTCCTTCTTCAGCAACCACGAAAGCTGGGGCGACTACGTGTACGATTTCGCTGGTATCAGCAACATCTATCGCCCGGTCGTGGTGCCGATGTCGGCCAGGAAAGTCGGTCCGGTTTTGGAGCGCCGCAACGACCATGAGCGCTCCGCGTTCGTGCAGGACATCATCGGCCTGACCGACCAGCTGGCACTGCATACCGGCGTGCGTTATGCATCCCTGCGCCGCAATGAAGCTGACGTGCAACCGGTGCGCAAGAATTTCTGGCTGCCAAACGTGGCACTGGTGTTCAACCCGACCGCCAAGCTGTCCTACTACGCGAACTACGCCCAGGGCCTGCAGTACGGAAGCGTGGCGCCGATCGGCACTGTCAACGAAGCGCGCGCGCTGGCGCCGGGCAAATCGAAGCAGGTGGAACTGGGCGCGAAGGCTGAAGTCAATGGCATGACACTGTCGACCGCGCTGTACCAGATCGAACAAGGCCTGGAATTCACCGACGCGGCGAGCAACACCTTCGTGCGCAGCGGTCAGGAACGCCACCGTGGCCTGGAGTTCAGTGCGCAGGGCAAGGTGACCCGCGACCTGCTGCTGGGCGCTTCGCTGGCGGCGATCCACACCGAGCAGGAAGGTACCGGCCTGGCAGGCCTGGACGGCAAGCGTGTGACCAATGTGCCGAACTTCAAGTCGACCGTGTGGGCTGATTACGCTGTGACCGAAGTTCCTGGCCTGAAGCTGAACGCGAACTGGCAGTTTGCCGGCCGCAAGGCGTTCGACCAGGAAAACAAGACCATGGTGCCGTCGTACCATGTGGTGAACCTGGGCGGCTCTTACGCTACCCGCGTGGGCGGTTCGTCGGTCATCCTGCGTGCGCAGGTGAAGAATGCCTTCGACAAATTCTACTGGCGCGATGTGACGCCGGAACTGGGCGGCTACCTGTTCCCAGGCTCGCCACGTACCTTCCAGCTTTCCGCGCAGGTGGACTTCTAAAAAACGTCCTGGGCGTTCAGTCGCCCAGGAGTTGGGCTACTTGCTTCAGGCGCTCTTCGAGGTCGCCCGAGATGCGTGTGTAAGGCACGCCGCGCCGGGCCAGCTCGTCGAGCAGGATCGCGTCGATAATGCCGCTGACATCTTCTTCTTCGTGATGCAGCCCGTCAGGTATCCATGCGAATTCCGGCTTGCAGACCAGGGTGATGTCGTATTGGCGCGACGATGCGAGGCTTTCGAGCTGTTCGTCGATGCCGCCGAAGTAGTGGATGCTGTAGACCGCCGTCATCAGTGGCGTGGTGTCGCAAAACAGGTAGCGGCCGCCCTGCGCGGCCAGCGCGTCTTCGCGCGCGACCTGGGTGGTGGCGATGTGGAACTGGTCGGTCGCTACCGGTACGCTCTGGCGCGCGTCGCAGAATTCGCGCAGGTATTCGGGCACCCAGATGGCGCCGTAGCGCTCGGCAAGCGCTTGCGCCAGGGTGGTTTTGCCGGAGGATGCGGCGCCGATGATGGCGACGCGGTATGGCTGCTTCATTTCCAGACGACTGCTTCTTCAGGCTCGCTGCTGCTGCCCTGCCAGGCCAGCAGGCCGGCAATTGCCATTGCGACGAACATTCCGTACAGGACGGCCGTCAGCATCAGGCCTTTGTGGATGTACAGCGCGACATACAGCACGTCAACGATAATCCAGACGTGCCAGTTTTCGATTTTCTTGCGCGACAGGAGGGCTTGCCCCACCAGGCTGCCGGCCGTCAGGAAGGCGTCCGCATTCGGCACGTCGGTATCGGTGAAGCGGCGCAGGAACCAGGCCAGCATGCCGAAGCCTATCAGCCATGCCACGCCCGAAAGCACGCGCCCGCGCGCGTTCAGCGTCGAGACGCCCAGTTGTTGGCCGTGATTCCCATGCAGCCATTGGTACCAGCCCCAGAACGAGACCGTCATGAACACACCCTGCAGCGCCATGTCGCCATACAGCTTAGCGCCGAAAAACACCACGCCATAGGTCGCCGACGAGACGATCGCGAACAGCCATGCCCAGTGGTTCTGGCGGATGTTCAGCCACACGGTCAGCACGGACAGCACGAACGACACCAGCTCCAGGGGAGTGGTGGCGGCGAGGCCGAACAGGGAAATGGTTTCGTTCATGTGATTGCGTTTGGGTGACCCGGGATTATGCCACGAGCAGCCGCCCCGACCAAACCTTGAGCTTGCCAACACGGGACGGCGCGCGGGGCCGGCATCTATGGGGTCGCGATTTCAGGGGAAACTCTTATTCGCTCCTATTCACTCTTAAAACCTCTTATTTGAACTTTTTTGCTCTTAAATTTGCCCAGATCTGGAAGGATGGAAACAGCCGATGGCCTTGCGAAACAAAGCACAGCAATTTAAGAGCAAACAAGAGCGAACAAGAGAAAATAAGAGCGTTTAAGAGCGATTAAGAGATTTGCCCCAAAATGAAAAGGGGCTCCCTGCGAGCCCCTTTTTTTTGCCTGCTTACTTCTGCGGATACTTGATCGTCATTTCCTTCAGCAGGTTGTCCGCGTGGTCAACCTCCTTCATCACCCACAGCATGTAGCGCACATCCAGGTGGATGGCGCGGGTGGTGTCGCGGTCGAAGTACCAGTCCTTGGTGATCGACTCGTAAGTGGAGTCGAAGTTCAGGCCGATCAGCTCGCCGCGCTTGTTCATGATGGCGGAGCCGGAGTTGCCACCGGTGGTGTCGGCCGACGACAGGAAGTCGACCGGCACCGTGCCCAGCACCGGATCCTTGAACTGGCCGTAGCGCTTGGCCTTGACCGCCTCGATCAGCGCTGGCGGCGCATCGAACGGATCCTTGCCGGTGTGCTTCTCGAGGATGCCTTCCACGGTGGTGAACGGACCCTTGGTGATGCCGTCACGGCCCGGATAGGACGACACGGTGCCGTAGGTCACACGCAGCGTGGAGTTGGCATCAGGGTAGACCGGCTTGCCCTGCGATTTCTTCCACGCGATCACAGCGCCCATGTACTGCGGGATGATCTTTTCCAGGTTGCCGTCCACTTCCTTGCGGTTCTCTTCCAGCGTCATCGCCACGCCATGCATGCGCACGGCCAGCTTGATGAACGGGTCGGTGGAGCGCTCGAAATCGGCCGGCGCCTTGTCCATCCAGGCCAGGCGGGTTGCGGTGTCGGCCAGGCCAGTCTTCTGGTACATCGCAGGCACGTCGGCGATCGCCGGGGTCAGGTTGTCCAGCCACTGCGGATGGGCCTTAGTCGGCAGCTTGACGTAGCGCTGCAGGCCGGCGATGTAGCGGGCCTGGTCGACCGAAGGCACCAGCGACTGCTCCAGGCGGGTCAGGCGTGCCTTGATGTTGGCCAGGTCGCGCTCCTGGAAGCCGGGCTCGCGGTCCGCATCGGCCTTCTGCTTTTCCAGCGCCAGGCGATACAGGGTGCGTGCGGATTTCAGCAAGTCGCTGTAGGTTGCCACGCCGTAGGCGAACTCGTCGTCGCTCAGGTCCATGTCGGCAGCAATGGCGGCATCCAGCTCGGCCAGCATGGCCGGCGAAGACTTGGGCTGCTTGCCGTACCAGCTGCGGAATTCCGCATCCTGCTTGTCCTTGATGGCAGCGATGTCCTTGCGGGCAAAGCCATCCAGCAAGCCCTGGGTCTTCTTCATGCGGTTGTTGATCGACTTGACCACGCTGGCGTAGCGCACCACGTCGTTTTCCTTGCCCTTGGTGGCAACGGCAATCGCATCCAGGTCGGCCTGGTAGTCGGCCACCATCAGCGGGTAGCCCACGTCGCGCGCGTAGCGGATTTCCACTGGCAGCTTGTAGCGGCTGGTGCGGCCCGGGTAGCCGGCCAGCAGGATCGGGTCGCCGTTCTTCAGGCCTTCGGCGGAAACCACCAGGAAGTCCTTCGATTTGTACGGCACGTTGTCCGGCGACGGCTCGGCAGGCTTGCCGTCCTTGCCGACGTAAGCGCGCAGGAAGGAGTAGTCGCCGGTGTGGCGCGGCCACTCGTAATTGTCGATGTCGCCGCCGTAGTTGCCGATCGATTCAGGCGGCGCGTACACCAGGCGCACATCCTTGATCATCATCTGGCGGATGCGGTAGTACTCGGCGCCGCGGTGGAAGGCAGGCACGGAGCAGCGGTAGTTCTTGTCCGATTCGCACTCGGCGATCAGAGCCTTGATGCGTTTTTTCACCTCGGCGTTGCGGTCCTTGCCGGCCAGCTTATCCAGGCCGCTGTTCACGCGCTCGGTCACGTTTTCCACCTTGTCGGTCACGTAGACGCGGGTGGTCGGGCCGCCCGGCAGTTCTTCGGCGCGGGTCTTGGCCAGGAAGCCGTTGGCGATGTAGTTCTTTTCAGCGGTCGAATTGCGCTGGATGGCGCCGTAGGCGCAGTGGTGGTTGGTGACCACCAGACCGTCAGGGGACACGAACGACGCCGAGCAGCCGTCCAGCGACACGATGGCGCTCATGGGATGCTTGGACAGGTCGGCCAGGCGTTCGGCCGGAATGGTGATGCCGATGCGTTTCAGTTCTGCCTTCAGTTGCGGCAGCTGGTGCGGTTGCCACTGGCCTTCGTCGGCCTGGGCAGGTGCGAATGCGGCAAAGGCAGAAACGATGGCTGCCGAAAGTGCGAGTTTTTTAGTCAAAACAGTCCCCTGAACGTATAAAAGCACCGGCAGTATATGCGTTCCGGGGCCGCAGGGCTATTGACTTTTCTACAATGGAAGTCGCACCGTCACGCAGCACCCCGCACCCGGTTCGAATTCATTGAGCATGAAGCTGCCATGCAAGGCGTCCGCGCGCTCCTGCATGCCGATCAGGCCAAAGGAGCCGGGACGCTCGCGGCAGGCGGGCGCGATGCCGATGCCGTTGTCCTCCACTTCCAGCAGGGCCACGCCCTCTTCCACCGAAAGCCGCACCGCCACCTGGGTGGCCCGCGAGTGGCGCAGTACATTGACCAGCGCCTCCTGCACGATGCGGAACAATACCAGGCTGGTCTCGCTGTCGATGGCGGCCAGCACGGCCTCGCCGGGCAAGGCCAGCTCGTAACCCAGGCTGCTGCGGTGGCGGAAGTCGTTGACCAGCCATTCCAGCGCCGCCGCCAGGCCCAGGTCCAGCACCGAGGGGCGCAATTCGTTCATGATGCCGCGCACGCTGCGCAGCGTGGCGTCGATATTGTCCAGCGCCGCCGCCACACGCCGCGCAAAGCGGGTCTGGCGGCCGGACATGCGTTCGTTGAGCTGGGCGATGTCCAGCTTCAGGGCCAGCAGGTTCTGGCCCAGTTCATCGTGGATTTCGCGCGCGATGCGCTTGCGTTCTTCTTCCTTGACCGCCGCCATGTGGGCCGACAACTGGCGCAACTGACCGTTGGCATGCAGCAGTTCGGCGGTGCGCTGCACCACCCGCGTTTCGAGATGGCGGTGCAGGTCCTGCAGGGCCGACTCGGCATGCTTGCGGCGGCTGATATCGGACAGTACCACCACCACGCCCGCCACCTCGCCATCCGGCCCGGCCAGGGTGCGCAGCGACAATGCCGCCTGGTAGTCGCCCCCATCCGGGCGCCGCCCGGAAAGTTCGCCCTGCCAGTTACCGCCGTCCAGCACCATCATGGCGGCATCCGCCCCGCACAGCACGGCCAGGTCGCTGCCGATCGCCTGCGCTTCGCTGTAGCCGCTGATGGCGCAAAAGGCCGGATTGACGGCCACGATGACGCCGGCGGCATCGGCCACCGCCACGCCCTCGCCCAGGTTGTCCAGCACCGCAAAGGCGCGGCGCAGGGCCATGTCGTTCTGTTCCGGCGAGCGGATGTCGCTCACCACCATGCGGATCGCCTCGCCGGCGTGGTCCAGGTTGGCCTCGATGCGCACCCGCCCGCCGCCGATGCCGTCGAACAGTTGCGCTTCCATGGCTGCGCTGGCGCCGTCGGCCCGCAAGCCGCCCAGCAGCTGGCGCAGGCCGGCCTGGCTGCCTGGCGCCAGGAAGCGCTCCACCGGCTGGCCCGGCAATTCGTGCAAGGGAATCGAAAACAGCGTGGCCGCGGCGCGGTTGGCGCCGGCGATCATGCCGTCGCGCGCCAGCGCCAGGTAGCACACGGGCGCCTGGTCGAACAAGCCTGCATAGCGCAGCAGGCCCTGCTCCACCTCCCGTTTCTGACGCTCGAGCTCCGCCAGGGCGGCACTCTGGACTTCAAGTTCCAGCTGGCTGACTTGCAGCTCATGCCATTGGCGCAGGGCGTCGGTACGGCTCATTTGGTGCTGCCTCCTTCAGGCGTTAAACGCGCTTCCAGCAGTTTAAGTTCGGTGACGTTGACAAAGGTTAGCACGAGGCCGTCGATCACGTTGTTCACGGTACGGTAAGGCATGATGCGCACCATGAACCAGCGGCCGTCGCGGGTCGGGATCTGGCGCTCGCAGAACACCAGGGAACGCAGGACTTCGGCCGCGTCCTCGCCCATGTCAGGATACACCAGGTCATTGGCGATATCGCTCAGCGGGCGATTCAGGTCGGTGGGGATCAGCTTGTACAGCTGGGTGGCCTGGTTGGTGTAGCGCCGGATATTCATCTGGCTGTCGAGGAAGATGACCGCGATATCGGTGCTGTTCAACAGGTTCTTCATGTCGCTGTTGACCAGCGACAGGTCGTCCACCTTGGACTGCAGCTCGGCGTTGACGGTGTACAGCTCTTCGTTCAGCGACTGCATCTCCTCCTTCGAGGTGGTCAATTCCTCGTTGGTCGACTGCAGCTCTTCGTTGGTCGACTGCAGCTCTTCGTTGGCCGCCTTCAGCTCTTCGCGCGAGGTCTGCATTTCTTCGCGCACGGCCTGCAACTCCAGGCGCGCCACGGTCAGCTGCTGCTCCAGCTCCTGCGGGCGCTGATCGGCGCCACGGCTGCCGCGCTTGCGGGCCGGCATCGGCGTGGCACTGAAGGTCACCAGCAGGTTGTGGCCGGACTGGCTGTCTTCGCGCACCACTTCGGCCGTCATGTCGACCAGCAGCGCGGCCGCGCCATCCTTGAACAGCAGCTCGCGCACCGACTCGGTGGTCTCGCTGCGGGCAGCGCGCTCGATCAGGTCGGCCAGTTCGTAGCGCAGGCCGTCGCGCGCCATGGCATGGATATTCCAGTTGGCGCGGCCGGCCGCCGGCTCCAGGAAGGTGCCGGTGCGGCCGTGGATGTAGAGGATGTCGCCGTCGCTATTGATCATGACTGCCGCCGGCGTATGGGCTTTGAGCAGCAGGTGTTCTACTTGTGTCTGGATATTGCCGTTCATGGTCATGGTCGTCACTTCGATGGAACTTGGTTGCGCGGCCTTCGCGATCTTGGTGGGGAAATAGTTCGCCACGCGCTGCGTGCTGGCGTCCAGGCGACGGTAAATGCGCCCGCACCCTGGAACCGGCGTAAATAATTCGTTGTAGCTGCCTGGCGTGTCCGCGCTTCCCAACACCAGCAAGCCTTCCGGTTTCAAGGCGTAGTGGAACAGCGGTATCAACTGTTCCTGCAATTTTGGGTTGAAATAGATTAGCAGATTGCGGCAGCTAAGAATATCGAGTTTGGTGAACGGCGGGTCGGATATGATGTTCTGCTGCGCAAAGATGATCATATTGCGCAGCTCCTTGCGGATGCGGTAGCCCGCACCGTCCGCCACGAAATAGCGCGCCAGCCGTTCATGCGATACCGTGTCTTCCACGCCGCGCCCGAACACGCCCTGGCGCGCCTTGTCGATGGCGTCGTCGTGCAGGTCGGTGGCGAAGATCTGCAGCGAGTATTTGCCCGTTTCACGGGCGTTGGCGCGCGTCACCGCTTCGTCGAACACCATGGCCAGGGTATAGGCCTCTTCGCCGGTCGAGCAGGCCGGGACCCAGGCCTTGAAGGCGGCGCCGTCCGGATTGGCCGCCAGCAGCGCGGGAATGGTCTCGCAGGCCAGGTGCTCCCACACTGCCGGGTCGCGGAAAAAGCTGGTGACCCCGATCAGCATTTCGCGGAACAGCAGCTGCACCTCGCCCGCGTTGTCGCGCAGGTAGTTCACATACTCTTCCATCGATTCGAGCTGGTGCAGCTTCATGCGGCGCTCGATGCGGCGCAGCACAGTGCTCATCTTGTATTCGGTGAAGTTGTTGCCGGTATGGCGCTGCAGCAGCGACATCAGCTCGCGCAAGGCCTGGCGCCGCGCGCGTGCCGCGCCGTGGGCGCCGCCATGCGGCACCGAGCGCACCTGGCACAGCCACATCGGCATGGCGCCGGGCGGCGCGACGAAATCGGCCACCCCGGCGGTAATTGCGCTGCGCGGCATGGAATCGAATTTGGCCGAGTTGGGCTCCTGCGCCAAGGTCACGCCGCCCGCCTCCTGGATCGCGCGCAAGCCGGCCGTACCATCGGTGCCCATGCCGGAAAACACCACGCCGGCGGCAGCCTGGCCTTTTTCGGCGGCCAGGGTACGGAAGAACGAGTCGATCGGATAGCGGCCGTGAGTCTCCGACGTTTCGACCGCCATCAGCTTTTCATTGGAAAAAGCCAGGTCGAAATTGGGCGGCGCGACGTAGACGTGGTCCGGCCGGACCTCGGTGGATTCGGCGATTTCGCATACTTCCATGCTGGTGATACGGCGCAGCAGCTCCGGCAGCAGGCCGCGCCGCGACGGGTCCTGGTGCTGCAGGACGATAAATGCCATCCCCGTGCGGGAAGGCATGGAGGCGAGGAACTCGGATATCGCATCCAGTCCGCCGGCCGACGCACCCATGCCGACAATCTGCACCGCCTGGCGCTGCCGCTGTGCCTCGCAGGGTTCCGAATCGGATGAAACTAAAGGGTTAGTCATCCTGCAATGATGCCAGTGCCGAAAGGAAATGGCAAACCGGCAGTTACCGCCGGCGGAAGCTTACCTTGGGTGCCAGCCGCCCCCCAACGCCTGCACCAGCGCCACCGCCGTTGACTGCCGGTCAGCCTGCGCCTGCAGCAGGGCACGCCGGGCGTTCAATGCCGTAACCTGGGCCGTCACCACTTCCGTATAGCCGACCTGGCCGGCGCGGTAGCGGTTCAACATTTGCTGCTCGACCTGGCTGGCGGCGGTGGCCGAGGTCTCGCGCAGGGACTGCTGCTGCGCCAGCACCTTGCTGGCTGCCAGCTGGTCCTCCACGTCGGCCAGGGACTTCAGGACGGTCTCGCGATAGGTCGCCACCGCCACGTCCCGCGCGGCGCTGGCCTGGTCGACGCGGGCGCCGGTGGCGCCGGCATTGAACACCGCTTGCGCTGCCGACAGTCCAAGCGACCAGAGCGTGTTGGAAGCGCTGAACAAGCCGCCCAGCTGGCTGCCCGCCACACCGTAGCTGCCGCCCAGACTCAGGCTGGGAAAATAGGCGCTGCGCGCGATGCCGATTTGCGCATTGGCCGCCGCCACGCGGCGCTCGGCGGCGGCAATGTCGGGGCGCCGCTCCAGCAGCGTCGATGGCAGCCCAGCCGGGATGTCCGGTACCTGCAGCGCCCAGGGCGACGGCTGCAGGCTGAAGTCGGCCGGGGCCTTGCCAAGCAGGATGGCGATGGCGTGTTCGAGCTGGGCGCGCTGGCGCTGCACGCTGAGGCGGTCGGCGCTGGCGTTGGCAAGCTGGGTCTGGGCCTGCAGCAGGTCGGAGCTGGGCGCGACGCCGGCGTTGAGGCGGTTGTGGGTGATTTGCAGCACGCGCTGGTAGCCTTCCACCGTTTCGCCCAGCAACGCCAGCTGGGCGTCCGCCAGGCGCAGGCCTATATAGTTCGCGGCCAGCTCGCCCTGCGCCGCCAAGCGTGCGGCCGCCAGGTCGGCCGCGCTGGCCTGGGCGCTGGCCTCGGCACCGCTGACGCCCGCGCGCAGCCGGCCCCACACGTCCGGTTCCCAGCTGGCGCCGATGTTCACCCGGTACTGGTTGCCGGTACGGGCGTCCCCGCCTCCGCCGCTGCGATTGGCGCTGGCGTCCAGCGTCACTACAGGGAACAGGGACGCGCGCTGCTCGGCCACGGCGGCCCTTGCCTGGGCATAGCGCGCCTCGGCTGCCGCCACGTTCTGGTTGTTCACTTCCACCTGCCTGGCCAGTTCATTGAGCGTGGCGTCGCCAAACAGCTCCCACCACGAGCCCTTTTCCAGCAGGTCGGCCGGCGCAGCAGGCTGCCAGCCTTGCGCTTCCTTGAATTCGGCCGGCAGCGGCGCTGCCGGCACCTGGTAAGCCGGGCCGGTGGCGCAGCCGGCCAGGATCAGGGTGAACGCGCCAAGAATTTTTTTCATGTTGTGGCCTTTGCGCCACGCAGGCGCATCTTATCGAGCAGCAGGTAGACCACGGGCGTGGTCAGTAAAGTGAGCAGCTGGCTGGCAACCAGGCCGCCGATGATGGCGATGCCGAGCGGCTGGCGCAGCTCCGAACCTTCGCCAAAGCCGATCGCCAGCGGCAGCGCGCCCAGTGCCGCCGCCATGGTCGTCATCAGGATCGGGCGGAAGCGCAGCAGGCAGGCTTCGCGCACCGCGCTGCGTGAGTCCAGGCCGCGCGTGCGCTCCGCCTCCAGCGCGAAGTCAATGATCAGGATGGCGTTCTTTTTCACGATGCCAATCAGCAGGAAGACGCCGATCAGGGCGATCAGCGAGAACTCCATGCGGAATAACAGCAATGCCAGCACCGCACCCACGCCGGCTGACGGCAGCGTCGACAGCACCGTGATCGGATGCACCAGGCTTTCGTACAGCATGCCAAGCACGATGTAGATCACGACCAGCGCGGCTGCGATCAGGAGCGGCTGCTGCTGGTTGGTTTCCTGCGCCGTGCGCGCCGTGCCCTGGAAGCTGCCGCGCACATTGTTTGGCATGCCAATGGCGTTTTCAGCGTCTTTTACCGCCTGCTGCGCCTCGCCCAGGCTGGCGCCGTCGGCCAAATTGAAGGAAATCGTGGTCGCCAGCTCGCCGTCCTGGTGGTTGACCGAAGCCGGCGTGGCCCGCTCTGCAAAGGTGGCCAGTGCAGCCAGGGGCACCATCGCGTCGGCTTGCGCGCTCAGGGCCGAGCCGCCGGACGGGTCGCGCATCCCTGCCCCGACCACCGAGCCGCCCGCGCTGCCGCCAGGGCCTGTGCCCGCAGCCGCGCGCCGGCCCACGTAGACATCGGCCAGCGCCTCCGGGCTGCGCGCATATTCCGGCGCCACCTCCATCACCACCTTGTACTGGTTCAGCTCATCGTAAATCGTCGCCACCTGGCGCTGGCCGAAGGCGTTGTACAGCGCATTGTCGACGTCCTTCATGGAAAGGCCCATGCGCGACACCATGTCCTTGTCGGCCGCGACGAAAGTCTCGACGCCGTTGTCCGCCTGGTCGGTGTCCACGTCCACCAGCGCCTTCTGCCGTTTCATTTCGTCGGCCAGGCGCGAGGCCCAGCGCTTCAAGTCCGCGCGATTGTCGCTTTTCAGCGTGTACTGGTAAGTGGAATTACTCTGCCGACCGCCCATGCGCAAGTCCTGCACGGTATTCAGGAACAGCGAAACCCCGGTCACCCGCGCCAGCTTGGGCCGCAAGCGCGCAATCACCTGCTGCCCCGTCACATCGCGCTCCCCCGCCGGCTTCAGGCTGACGAACATGAAGCCGCCACCCGCGCGCGAGCCGCCGGTAAAGCCGACCACGGTCGCCACCGCCGGGTCGTCGCGAATGATGTTCACCAGTTGCCGCAGCTTGCCTTGCATTGCCTGGAAGGAGATGCTCTGGTCGGCGCGGATGCCGCCGTTGATCTGTCCCGTATCCTGCTGCGGGAAGAAGCCCTTCGGCGCCGCCGCGTACAGGTAGACGTTGAGCCCGATGACAAAGACCAGCACCAGCATCACCAGCCAGGCGCTGGAGAGCGCCCAGTCCAGCGACTTTTCATACATGCGCAAGATGATGGCGAAGCCTCGCTCGAACCAGCGCGACACGCGCCCCACCGGCTTGCGCTCCACGCCCGGGCGCAGCAGCCAGGCGCACAGCATCGGTGTGGTGGTCAGCGAAATCACCAGCGAAATCATGACCGCCGCCGACAAGGTGACGGCAAACTCGCGGAACAGGCGCCCCACCTGGCCGCCCATGAACAGCAACGGAATGAACACCGCCACCAGCGACACGCTGATCGACAGCACGGTAAAGCCGACTTCCTTCGCGCCCTGCAGCGCGGCTGCAAAGCGCTCCATGCCCTGCTCCATATGGCGCGCCGTGTTCTCCAGCACCACGATGGCGTCGTCCACCACGAAGCCGGTGGCCACCGTCAGCGCCATCAGGCTCAGGTTGTTCAGGCTGAAGCCAAGCAGGTACATCACGCCAAAAGTTCCCAACAGCGATACCACAGTTGCAATGGCCGGGATCAGCGTGGCCCGCGCGCTGCGCAGGAAGGCGCTCACCACCAGCACCACCAGCACGATGGAAATCAGCAGTGTGAATTCGATTTCGAGCAGCGAGGACCGGATGGAATTGGTGCTGTCCGACGCCACCTGCAGCTTCACATCCTGCGGCAACTGTGCCTGCAACTGCGGCAGCAAGGCGCGCACCGCATCCACCGTCTCGATCACATTGGCGCCGGGCTGGCGCGTGACCAGGACGACCACGGCCGGCTCGCCATTGAACAGGCCCAGTGTGTTGCGGTTTTCCGCGCCGTCCGTGACCTCCGCCACGTCGTCCAGCCGGATCGCGGCGCCGTCGCGCCAGGCCACCACGAGATCGCGGTAATCGGCAGCGCTGCGCCCACCGCTGGCCGTCGAGGCGGCCGAATAGATTTGCAGGCGCCGCCCTTCCACTTCAATTGCGCCTTTGGGCCGGTTGGCGTTGGTGGCCTGGATCGCAGCCCGCACGTCTTCCGACGAGATGCCATAGCGGTTCAGCGCAAATGGCAGCAATTCGACGCGTACTGCCGGCAGCGAGCCGCCGCCGATCTCCACGTCGCCGACGCCCTTCACCTGCGCCAGCTTCTGCTGCACGATGTTCGACACCGATTCGTAGACCTGACCCGGACTGCGGGTCGCCGACGTCAGCGCCAGGATGATCACCGGCGCATCGGACGGGTTGGCCTTGCGGTAAGTCGGGTTGCTGCGCAGCGTTGCCGGCAGATCGGCGCGCGACGCATTGATGGCCGCCTGCACTTCACGCGCTGCAGCGTCGATCTTGCGGTTCAACTCAAACTGCAAGTTGATGCGCGTCGAGCCGCTGCCGGACGAGGAAGTCACCTCGTTCACGCCCGCAATCACCGCCAGACGCCGCTCCAGTGGCGTGGCCACGCTGCTTGCCATGGTATCCGGGCTGGCGCCAGGCAGGCTGGCGCTGACCGAAATCGAGGGATAGTCGACCTGCGGCAGCGGCGACACCGGCAACACGAAGAAGGCCGCGATGCCAGCCAGCGCCAGCCCGATCGTCAGCAGCACCGTGGCAATGGGACGGCGGACAAAGGGCTCGGACAGGTTCATGCCGGCTCCTCGCGGCCCCGGCGGCGGCGCTGCGCAAGGCGGTCAAAGGCCAGGTAGATCACCGGCGTGGTGTACAGCGTGAGCAGCTGGCTGACAATCAGGCCGCCAAAGATCGACAGGCCCAGCGGCCGGCGCAATTCGGCGCCCTCGCCCCAGCCGAACATCAGCGGGATGGCGGCAAACAGGGCCGCCATGGTGGTCATCAGGATAGGCCGCAACCGCAGCAGCGCAGCCTGATGGATCGCTTCGCGCGGCGCCAGGCCCTGCTCGCGTTCCGCCTCGATGGCGAAGTCGATCATCATGATGGCGTTTTTCTTGACGATGCCGATCAAGAGGATGATGCCGATGATGCCGATCACGCCCAGTTCCTGCCCCGTCAGCATCAGCGCCAGCAGCGCGCCCACGCCGGCCGAAGGCAGTGTGGAGAGGATGGTCAGCGGGTGGATATAGCTTTCGTACAGCACGCCCAGCACGATGTACACGCATACCACGGCCGCCAGGATCAGCCAGAGCTGGTTGCTCAGCGAAGCCTGGTAAGCGCCGGCCGCGCCCAGGAAAGTCAGGCTGACCGACTGCGGCAGGCCGACTTCCCTGGCTGCATCGCGGATGGCGTCGACCGCCTGGCCCAGCGCGATGCCGGGCGCGGCATCAAAGCCGATGGTGGTGGCCGGGTACTGCGCGACGTGGGTGACCTGCAGCGGCGCCGGGCGCTCCTGCACGCTGGCGATGGCCGACAGCGGCGTAGGCTTGCCGCTTCCGGTACGCAGCTGCAGGTTGCCCAGCGCTTCCGGCGTGTCCATGCGGTCCTGGTCCGCTTCCAGGATCACGCGGTACTGGTTGGTCTCGGTGAAAATGGTCGAAACAATGCGCTGGCCGAAGGCGCTGTACAGCGCGTCATCCACCGCGGCGGCCGTGATCGACAGGCGCGAGGCGGTGTCGCGGTCGATGCTGACATAGGCACCGGCGCCCGTGGCGCCAACGTCCGACACCACATTGCGCAAACGCTCCTTGCTCGCCATGCGCTCGGCCAGTTTGCTCGCCCATTCCGACACGGTGGCGTTGTCGGCGCCTTCCAGCGAAACGCGATATTGGGTCGGGCCGCTTTCTGCATCGATGGTCAGGTCCTGCGTCGGCTGCAGGTACAGCTTGACGCCCGCCACCTGCGCCACGCGATTGCGCAGGCGATCCATCACCACCTGCAGCTTGTCGCGGTCCGGTTTCAGGTTGACCAGCATGCTGCCGGTGTGCAGCATGGTGTTGTTGCCCGCATCGACGCCGACCACGGAACTGAGCGAAGCCACGGCGGGATCCTCCAGCATGGCGCGTGCCGCTTGCTGCTGCAATTGCGCCATGCGTTCATAGGACACTGTTTGCGCAGCTTCGATGCGCGCTTGCAGCTGGCCGGTGTCCTGGGTCGGGAACAGGCCCTTGGGAATCCACACGTAAAGCAGCACCGTCAGCAGCAGCGTGCCCAGCGCCACCAGCAGGGTCAGTCCCTGCCGCTCCAGCACCCATTGCAGGCTGCCGTCATAACGCTTGACCAGGCGGTCGAACAGCGTCGCCTCATGCTCCTTGTGGTGGGCCAGCCAGCGGCCGGACATCATCGGTACCAGCGTCAAGGACACCACGGCGGAAATCAGGATGGTGATGGCCAGCGTCACGGCAAATTCGCGGAACAGGCGTCCCACGACATCGCCCATGAACAGCAGCGGGATCAGCACGGCAATCAGCGACACCGTCAGCGAAATGATGGTGAAGCCGATCTGCTGCGCGCCTTTGAGGGCGGCGTTCATCGGGCTCTCGCCTTCTTCGATGTGGCGCGCGATGTTCTCGATCATGACGATGGCGTCGTCCACCACGAAGCCGGTGGCAATGGTCAGCGCCATCAGGCTGAGGTTATTCAGGCTGTAGCCGAGCAGGTACATCACGCCGAAGGTGCCGACCAGCGAGATCGGCACCGCCAGACTGGCAATCACGGTCGCGCGCGGGCTGCGCAGGAAGGCAAAGATCACCAGCACCACCAGCACAACGGCCAACAACAGTTCCAGCTCCACGTGCAGCACGGACGCGCGGATGCCGTGGGTACGGTCGCTCAGCACCGTCACCTCGATGGCGCCGGGCAGGCTGGCCTGCAGTTCCGGCAAGCGCTCCCTGATGGCGTCGACGGTGGCGATCACGTTGGCGCCCGGCTGCCGCTGCACGTCGAGGATGATGGCGGGCGTCAGTCCGGCCCAGGCGCCGAGCTTGACGTTCTCCGCGCTGTCGACCACGCGCGCCACGTCCTGCAGCCGGACCGGTGCGCCGTTGCGGTAAGAGACGATCAACTGCCGGTAATCGTCGGCCGCCAGCAACTGGTCGTTGGCGTTGATGGTAAAGGCACGCGCAGGTCCGTCGAAGCTGCCCTTGGCGCTGTTGGCGTTGGCTGCCGTGATGGCGTTGCGCAGTGTGTCCAGGCCCAGGCCGTAGCTGGCCAGCGCCTGCGTGTCGGCCTGGATGCGCACGGCGGGACGCTGGCCACCGCCCAGGGTGACCAGGCCGACGCCGTTGACCTGGCTGATTTTCAGCGCCAGCCGCGTGTTGACGATATTCTGCACTTCCGTCAGCGGCATCGTTTTGGACGTGATGGCCAGCGTCAGCACCGGCGCGTCGGCCGGGTTGACCTTGGCGTACACGGGCGGCGCAGGCAGGTCGGTCGGCAGCAGTGAAGCGCCGGCGTTGATGGCCGCCTGCACTTCCTGTTCGGCCACGTCCAGCGTCTGGCCCAGGCTGAATTGCAGGGTGATGATGGAGACGCCGGCGGCGCTGGTGGAGCTCATGCGCTGCAGGCCGGCCATCTGCCCGAACTGGCGTTCCAGCGGCGCCGTGACGGTGCGGCCCATCACTTCCGGGCTGGCGCCGGGATACAGCGTGCGCACCTGGATGGTCGGGAAATCCACCTGCGGCAGCGCCGACAGCGGCAGGAAGCGATAGCCAAGCAGGCCGGCCAGCACGATGGCCAGCATGAACAGCGCCGTCGCCACCGGCCGCTGGATGAATGGCGCCGAGGGGCTCATCGCGTCGCGCCGTCCGTTGCCCGGCCCTCGCCACGTGTCGCGCTGCTTGCGCCGGCCCCGGCATCGTCGCGATGGCGACGCGAACGGCCGGAGTGCTCGCCGTCAGCGCCCGGCCGTTGCGACGGCAAGGTAACACGCGCGCCATCCTTGATGCGGTCCGCCCCCTCGGTAATCACCTGCTCCCCGGCAGCCAGTCCGCTCTCGATCTGTACCTTGTCGACGGTGGCAATCCCACGCTTGACCGGCCGCAGCGACGCGGTCTGCCCGTCCTGCAGCACATACACGTAATCGCCGGAAGAACCGTGCCGCAACGCTGTCACCGGCACGACCACAGCATCCTTGATGGTGCGCAGTTCGAGCCGCACGTTCACGAACTGGCTGGGGAACAAGGTAGATCCGGCATTGACAAAGCGCGCCTTGGCCATCACGGTGCCGGTCTGCGTATCGACCTGGTTATCCAGCGCGTAAAACTCGCCCTTCTCCAGCACCGTGCTGCGCGTACGGTCATACGCCAGCGCCACCATGCGCTCCCCGGCGCGGTCGCCCGCGCGCGGCGCCAGTTCAGCCACCCGGTCCTGCGGCACCGCAAATTCCACGTCGATCGGCGCCAATTGCGTAATCACTGCAATCCCTCCCGCTTCGCTGGAACTGACCAGGTTGCCGATATCGACCACCCGCAAGCCGACCCGCCCGCTGATCGGCGCCACCACTTTGGTATAGCCAAGGTTCAGGCGCGCCGTGCCTTCGTTCGCGCGGTCAGTGGTCACTGTGCCCTGCAGCTGCTTGACCAGCGCAGCCTGGGTATCGACATCCTGGCGTGCAATGGAATCCTGCGACAGCAAGGTGCGGTAGCGTTCAAGCGTCAGGCGCGCATTCTCAAGCTGTGCCTCGTCGCGTTCGCGCTGGCCGATGGCCTGCATCAGCTGCAGCTCGAACTGGCGCGGATCGATCTGCGCCAGCACCTGGCCAGCCTTCACCATCTGGCCCTCCTTGAAGAGGACTTTTTGCAGGATGCCGGAAACTTGCGGGCGCACCGTGGTGGTGGCAGCCGCGGTGACCGTACCCAAAGCATCCAGGGTGACCGGCAAGTCGGCTTTTTCGGCAGTCGCCACGCCGACCGTGGCCGAAGGACCGCGCCCGCTGCGGCCACCCCGGCCGGCGCCGCCCGCGCCCTGCCCGGCAGCACCGGCAGCACCGGGAGCAGCCATGGTACCCGGACCACCCGGCCCGCCATCTGCAGGGCCGCGGTGGGTCAGGTACCAGGCCAGGCCGCCCAAGGCCAGCATGGCGGCCAGGGCAGCAACTCCCCCAATCCAGCGCGTCCGCTTGCTGGCGCATGGTTTCGACGGGGCATTGGATGTTGTTGGAGTCTCCATCGGGCGACCCTTTCTTCTTTTGGGTAGTGTTCGAATTGACTCTAGCACAGCGTCCCGACCCCAATACGTTAGGCAAGAAACATCAGAAACAATTCACGCGTCCCGGCGCCCCAAAAGAAAAGCCGCCAGACTGGCTGGCGGCTTAATTCCTGTAATAACTGCTTACAATGCTGCTACAAACTAATCGGGCGAGCTGCAGAGGCAATGGGTCAGCGCCATGAACGGCTTGCGCTGGGCAGTCATCTCGTTGAGCCAGCCCAGGTCCTGCACCACCTCAGTGGCTACGCCAGCGGGCACGCCGGCCGGCAGCAGCGAGGTGCGCGCCTGCTCGCCGAATGCCTTGGCGGCAGCAGCCTTGGCCGACGAGGCGCCAAAGAATTCCAGCACCTTGTCAAAGCGCGACATTTCACGTTCGATGTACACCACGCGCGGCTCGCCGGTCAGCTTGGCGCGGCGCGCCGCAGCTTTCAAGGCATCCTGGTAGCCCCCCAGCGTGTCAACCAGGCCGCGCTCCTGCGCTTGCGCACCGGTCCACACACGGCCCTGGCCCACTGCGTCGATCTTGTCGGCCGTGGTATTGCGCGCCTTGGCCGCCTTGGAGGTGAATTCCTCGTAGGTGTGGCCGATCGCGGCCTGGATCAACTGGCCGAAGCGTGGGTCCATCGGGCGCAGCGGATTGCCCGCATCGCCCAGCCAGGTCGTGGTCTGGCCGGCCGTGTGGATGCCCAGCTTGTCGATCACCTTGTCCACGGTCGGCAACAGCGCGAACACGCCGATCGAACCGGTGATGGTGGCCGGGTCGGCAATCACCTCGTCCGACGCCATCGAAATCCAGTAACCGCCGGAAGCAGCCACATTCCCCATCGAGACCACCACCGGCTTGCCGGCCGCACGGGTCAGTTCCAGCTCGCGCCGGATCAGTTCCGAACCGAAGGCGCTGCCGCCAGGCGAATCGACGCGCAGCACCACGGCCTTGATCGAACTATCCTCGCGCGCCATGCGTACCAGGCGCGCCGTCGAAGCACCGCCGATCTGGCCGGCCGGCGCATCGCCGTCGCTGATTTCGCCGACGGCCATCACCACGCCGATCGCGTCACCGGTCAGTTTAGGGAACACGCGCGCCAGGTAATCGTGATAGCTGACCTGGCGGAAGGACTTGGCCGCCGGATCGTCGACACCGCGCTTGGTCATCAGCACGCGCAGTTCATCCTTGGTCTTCAGGCCGTCCACCAGCTTGGCGTTCAGCGCCACCTGCGCCAGGTTGCCCTTGGCCTCGGCCACCAGGGCCGGCAGGTTGTCGATCGCCTTCATCAGCGCGCCTTCCGGCAGCTTGCGCGACTGTTCCACCTGGGCGGTATAGCGCGCCCACAGGTCGTTGTAAAGGAAGGCGTCCGCCTCCGCCGCTGCCGGCGAAGGACCGTTGGCGATGAATGGCTCGGCAAAGCTCTTGTAGGTACCGACCTTCATCAGGTTGACGGTGACGCCCACCTTGTCCAGCGCATCGCGGTAGTAGTTGCGGTATTTGCCGAAACCATCGAGGAACACCGCGCCCATCGGGTGCAGGTAAACTTCGTCGGCATGGATGGCGATCTGGTACTGGCGCTGGTTATAGCTGGAGCCCCAGGCCACAACTTTCTTGCCGCTGGCCTTGAAGCGGTCCACCGCGGCGCCGATTTCGCGCAGCATGGCCTGGCCGCCGCCCTGCATTTCATCCAGCACCAGCACGGCGCCGCCGATTTGCGGGTCCTTGGCGGCCGCATCGAGTACATTCAACACATCGCGCAGCTGCACCGACTTGTGCACTTCGCCGCCGGCCAGGCCGGCCATCAGGGCGTCACGGCTGCCGCCGGACGATTGCTCCACCAAAGCGCCTTCCAGGTTCAGGACCAGCATGGTCTTGTCACCCAGCGGCTTGACGCCGCCGCCGAACATGGCGGCAATCAGCAGCACCACGACCAGCAGGAACAGGAAGTTCATGGTGGCGCGGCGGCTTTTATCCACGGCACCCCAGAACCAGGCAAATCCACCGCGGACATACGAGAAAACAGAGCGGGACATCTTTACTCCTAGTGCAAAAAATGTAACTACTTCACACTATAAGCGACATTCGCTTTATCGGGTGAAGAAATCAGGTACAGCCCAGCCATGACCAGCAGGCCATTGATGATCAGCAGTTCCAGCCCAATGCGATAGCTGCCAAACAGGATGGCCTGGTTAAAATCCACCAGGGCACACAGCAGCGGGCCAGCCAGCGCCACCCACGGCACCAGCTTGTCGTTGACCGCCCGCTTGCTGAGCAGGCCGAAGGCGAACAGCCCAAGCAGCGGGCCATAGGTATAGCCGGCCAGCTTCAGGATCATGCCGATCATGCTGGCACTGTCGATCCACTTGAATATCATCACCAGCAGCAGGAACAGCGCGCAGAACGCCAGGTGCACCCGGTGGCGGATGCGCAGCTGCGCGCCCTCGCCCAGGTCGTCGCGCCGTTTCAGGCCCAGGATGTCGATGCAGAAGGACGAGGTCAGCGCCGTGATCGCGCCATCCGCGCTGGGGAACAGGGCGCTGACCAGGGCAATGATGAACACCAGTTGCAGCAGCGCCGGCAGGTGGCCCATCACCACGGCCGGGAAGATCTTGTCGCCGGTTGCCGCCACGCCCACCTGCGGCGCATACAGGTACAACAGGCCGCCCAGGAACAGGAACAGCGTCAGCACGCCGGCCAGGATGGCGTTCAGCGCCAGCATGTTCTTCTGCGAATCGCGCAAGGTCCTGACCGAGATATTCTTCTGCATCATTTCCTGGTCCATGCCGGTCATGGTGATGACGATGAACACACCGGCCGCAATCTGCTTCCAGAAATGGCCCGGGCTATTGATATCGGTGGTGAACACGCGCGCCAGGCCGGCCGAGCGCATGCGCTCCAGGCTTTCCAGCACGCCCAGGTTCATCTCGTTCAACAGGAATACCGTGCAGGCCACCAGGCCAAACAGCATGCCCGTCGTTTGCAGCGTGTCGGTCCAGACGATGGTCTTGACGCCGCCCTCATAGGTGTACAGCAGGATCATCGCCAGGATCACCAGGTTGGTCAGCCAGAACGGCACGCCCAGGCTGTCCAGGATCACGGCCTGCAGGATATTCACCACCAGGTACAGGCGCGCCGTGGCGCCCAGGGTGCGCGACAGGATGAAGAAGGCGGCCCCACTCTGGTAGGCGCGCCGTCCCAGCCGCACGTCCAGGTAATGGTAGATGGACGTCAGCTTCAGGCGGTAGTACAGCGGCAGCAGCACATAGGCCACTGCGATATAGCCCAGCACATAGCCGATCATGATCTGCATATAGCCAAAGCCGTCGCGCCCGACCGCGCCCGGCACGCTGATGAAGGTGACGCCGCTCAGCGTGGTGCCCACCATGCCGAAGGCCACCAGCATCCAGTTCGAACTCTTGTTCCCGATGAAGAAGCTGTCGTTGTTGGCGTTGCGCGAAGTGGCCCAGGCCACGCCGAGCAGCAGGCCGAAATAGGCCAGCACCACGAGGAACAGTGAAACAGGTGACATTTTTTTACCCAGCCATGAAACAATTTGGGCTGCAATATACACTGGAATGCCGAAGCGCCTTAGAATCGCCTGCAAACCTGAGGAAAACAATGTACGACCAACAGACCATCGATTTTGCCCGCGCCCAGGAGGCGCTGGTACTGCCGCTCGAATACCGCGTCCATGCGCAGGCCGACGGCCGCGGCGAAGGCCGTGAGGAATGCATGCGCGATTATGCGCGCGTGCTGTATTCCTCGTCCTTCCGCCGCCTGCAGGGCAAGATGCAACTGCTCGGCGTGGATGCCAACCGCTTCAATCGCAACCGCCTGACCCACAGCCTGGAAGTGGCGCAGATCGCCCGCTCCATCGCGGCCGACCTGGGGCTGGAACGCAGCGTCGTATCCGAAACCTGCTCGCTGGCGCACGATATCGGCAACCCGCCCTTCGGCCATTACGGCGAAAAAATCCTGGACGAGCTGGTGGCCGATGCCGGCGGCTTCGAGGGCAATGCGCAAGCCTTCCGCACCCTGCGCACGCTGGAAAAGAAACACCACGCCTATGCAGGCCTGAACCTGACCGTGCGCTCCCTGCTCGGCATCACGAAATACTTCCAGCGCCGCGCCGACAATCCGAAGAAATTCCTGTATGACGACGACTACGAGTTCCTGATCGCGCAGTTGAACGCGCGCGGCGTATCACTGAGCAAAAGCATCGACGCCCAGATCATGGACCTGGCCGACGAAATCGCCTACGCCGCCCACGACGTGGAGGATGCACTGAGCTTCGGCATCATCACCTGGGGCGAAATTGTCCACGAATTCAAGATCAGCAAGGACTTCTCCGGCGCTTACGAGCAGTTCGCCAGCATCGCCAACCACGCCCACGAAGAAGCGTTGAAATGCGATATGCAGGAGAGCTCGGAGGAATATTCCATCGTGCTGCGCAAGGAACTCACGTCGCAGATCGTGCATGAACTGTGCCGCGACATCGCCGTGGTCGAAGGCAAGCACGGTCCCGAGCTGGGCTACCGCACCAAGGGCTTGCTGGCGCGCGGCCTGAAAAGCCTGCTGTGGCGCGCCATCCTGCGCAAGAAGGACGTGCAGCTGTACGAAAAGCGCGGCGAGAAAATCATCCGCGGCCTGTTCGAAGTCCTGACCGACAAGAACTACAACAAGGGCGGAATCCTGCTGCCGCCGGCCATCCGCAGCCTGAAGGATTCGCGCGAGCGCCTGGTGGTTGACTACATCTCGGGCATGATGGACTCCTACGCCGCCAAGGAGTACGAAAAATACTTCGGTCCCGGCAGCCTTGACCGCATCTATCCACTGGCATGAACGATCCCCGCAGCGAATACGAGCGCCGCATGAACCGTGTGCTCGACCACATTGACCGCAACCTGGACGCGCAGCTCGACCTGCCGGCGCTGGCCGACATCGCCAACTTCTCGCGCTACCACTTCCACCGCATCTTCGCTGGCTGGATGGGCGAGACCGTCGGCGACTACGTGCGCCGGCGCCGGCTCGAAGTCGCCGCGCACAAGCTGGCAGCCGGCGGCACGGTGCTGGAAGTCGCGCTGTCGACTGGCTTCGGCTCGGGCGAGGCCTTTGCCCGCGCCTTCAAGCTGCGCTTCGGCAGCACGCCAACCGAGTGGCGCAACAGCACGCCCGAACGCACGGCCGCCTTCCTGGCGGCGCAAAATAGCAATTTGAATCAGGCGAACAGCAAGTACGGTCAGGCCGGCGACGGCACGAACGGCGAACATGGCTTCTCCAACAACCCATTCGGAGAAATGATCATGGAAGTCAATATCATCGACATGCCACCTGCCCGCATCGCCTACCGCCGCCACATCGGCCCCTACGGCCCTGCCGTGGGACAGTTCTGGGCCCAGTCGGTCATGCCCTGGATGCTCGGCCATGGCTTGGGCGAAGCCGTCTGCTACGGCATCGGCCACGACGATCCAAGCGTTACGCCGGCCGACAAATGCCGCTACGATGCCTGCGTCGAGATCCCCGCCGGCTTCGAACCTGGCGGACAATTCAGCGTTGCCAACCTGCCCGGCGGGCGTTATGCCGTCACCCGCTACAACGGCCCGCCGCGCGATATCGGTCCGGTCTGGAACCGCCTGATGAAGGAATGGCTACCCTCCAGCGGGCTGCAATGCGACGAGCGCCCATGCTTCGAGCGTTACGAAAGCCTGGCGACGCAAACCGACGGCAGCTTTACCTGCGAAATCTGCATCCCTGTGAAAGCACTGTAAGACGATGAACCCGGAATACCTGGCAATGCTGGTGGCGCGCGATATGCCCTACGGGAAGTACAAGGGCCGCAAGCTGGCCGACTTGCCAGGCCATTACCTTGGCTGGATGGCGCGCGAAGGCTTCCCGAAAGGGGAACTTGGCGCGCTGCTGGCCTTGATGTACGAGATTGACCACAACAACCTGCGCGCCCTGCTCGACCCGCTGCGCGCACGCAGGCATTGAGCTGGCGTCAGCAGCCGCTGGTGTTGGCCTTGACCACCGGGACTCCGCTACCGTTATAGGTATATTGGACCGAGCATTGCATCGGCGTCGGCGCGCTTTCGATGCGCCAGCCGGCATCGCCGCCCGGGATCTGGCTGTTGCCGTAGCCGTAGAACGTATAGTCGGCGGAGGGGACCGCGCTCGAGGACAGGTAGCAACCGCCGGCCGGGACCTTCGAGCCTTGCAGGGCCAGGCCGATGCCGTCGCACCAGCGGTCCGGGTAGCCGCTCCAGACGCGCATCGAGATCCCGCTTTCGAGATCGACGAACGTGATATTGGCGATACTGCTGGCCGTTCCTGCGCCCCGCAGTGCGGTCAGCGAACGCACCATGCGGATGGAGGTGTTGACCGAACCGGCCAGTGCCTCGATCGAGGCGGTACGGGCCGACGAGCCGAAGTTGATGAAACGCGGAAGCGCCACCGCCGCTAAAATCCCGAGAATGACCAATACGACAACTAATTCGACGAGCGTAAAGCCTTTGGCCGGGGCTTTGGGCGCTTGGAGCTGGCGGGGCATGGAAACATTCATCCTGAAAGAGATGCGTGAAGTATACCGGCGTTTTTGCGTTATTGCATGGTTTAATATGCATCTGACAATACAATTCGGCCAAACCACAACGGAGATCAAGTGAAGCGCCTTTACATTGCAATCATCAGTGGCATCGTTTTCAACACGCCCGCTTTCGCGCAAGACGCCGCCTTGCAGCACGCCCGCGCCCTGCTCGACAGAGTCCCGCTGATCGACGGCCACAACGACCTGCCCTGGACCATTCGCGAAGACGCCAGCCACCCGATGGACGTGGAGCACTACGACCTGCGCCAGCGCACCCCGCACGAAACCGACCTGGCGCGCCTGAAGCAAGGCAAGCTGTCCGCCCAGTTCTGGAGCGTGTACGTGCCGGGCGAACTGAAAAGCGGCTGGGCCGTCGCGCAGCTGGAGCAGATCGACCTG
>Ga0209130_1000434_pt1 | contig 44789 bp, 47 predicted proteins | sample AraplaMF_Cvi_mLB_FD_184264 | JGI IMG/M metagenome (GOLD analysis project Ga0209130, IMG submission 184264) | Arabidopsis root microbial communities from the University of North Carolina, USA - plate scrape MF_Cvi_mLB (SPAdes) (version 2) | ecosystem: Host-associated > Plants > Roots > Endosphere...
CGCCCCTGCCGCCGGGCTCGGCCGCGAAACCGGCGGCAGGGGCGAGGGCGAAACCACGCCGCTTCGCCTCGGCGACGATCGCCTCGGCGGAGGGGTGCTCGGAGGCGCTCTCGGCGGAGGCGGCGAGCCGCAGGGCCTCCTCCTCGGCGAAGCCTTCGGCGGCGACGAAGCGCGTCACCTCGGGCCGGCCCTTGGTCAAGGTTCCGGTCTTGTCGAAGGCGATGGTCGCAACCTCGCTCAGGCCCTGCAGCGCCGCGCCCTGGCGGAACAGGATGCCGAGCTCGGCGGCGCGGCCGGTGCCGACCATGATCGAGGTCGGCGTCGCAAGGCCCATGGCGCAGGGGCAGGCGACGATCAGCACGGCGACGGCGTTGACCAGCGCATAAGTCAAGGCGGGCGAGGGGCCGAAGGCGAGCCAGGCCGCGAAAGTCAGCAGCGCGGCGGCGATCACCGCCGGCACGAACCAGTTGGTGACGCGGTCGACCAGTGCCTGGATCGGCAGCTTGGCGCCTTGCGCCTGCTCGACCATGCGCAGGATCTGGGCGAGCAAGGTATCGGCGCCGACCTTCTCCGCCCGGAAGCGCAGCGCGCCATTGCGGTTGATCGTGCCGCCGATCACGGCAGAGCCCACGCTCTTGTGCGCTGGGGCCGGCTCGCCGGTCACCATCGCCTCGTCGACATAGGATGCGCCGTCGACGACTTCGCCGTCGACCGGGATCTTCTCGCCCGGCCGGACCAGCACGAGGTCGCCGACCCGGACATGCTCGATCGCGATCTCGCTCTCGACGCCGTCGCGCAGCACGCGGGCCGAGCGCGCCTGCAATTGCACCAGCCGCTTGATCGCCTCGCTGGTGCGGCCCTTGGCCCGGGCCTCGAACCAGCGCCCGAGCAGGATCAGGGTGACGATCACCGCCCCGGTCTCGAAATAGGTGTAGTCGGTGCCATCAGGCAGCCAGTCCGCCGCGAAAGTCGCGACCACCGAATAGGCATAGGCCGCGCCCGCGCCGAGCATGACCAGCGCGTTCATGTCGGGCGCGCCGCGCAGCAGCGCCGGCCAGCCCTTGAGGAAGAAGCGCAGGCCCGGCCCGAACAGCACGATGGTGGTGAGGGCGAAAGCGATGAGCTTCAGCACGAAGGCATCGACACGGGCATAGAGCCAGTGATGGAAGGCCTCGCTCAGATGCGGCCCCATTTCGAGCAGCAGCAGCGGCAAGGTCGCCAGCGCCGCGACGACGACGGCGCGGAAGAGGGCGCTCTGCTCGGCCTCGCGGCGCGCGGCGGCGGCATCGCCATCGTCTCTGCGTCCCTCGTCGAGGACCTTGGCTTCGTAGCCGGCGCCGGCCACGGCGGCGACGAGCGCCGGCGTGATAGCGCCATCCGCGACCCGGACGGTGGCCCGCTCGGTCGCGAGGTTGACCTCGGCGCTCAGCACGCCCGGCACGGCGCGCAAGGCCTTTTCGACCCGGCCGACGCAGGAGGCGCAGGTCATGCCGGTGATCGCCAGCGCGAGCTCCGTCGCGCCCGGCTGATAACCGGCGCCCCGGATGGCATCGGCCACCGCGCTGGTGTCCGCCCCGGCGAGCGTCACGCGCGCCTTGCCGGTGGCGAGGTTCACCTCAGCTCCGCTCACGCCCGGAACGGCCGAGATCGCCTTTTCCACGCGCCCGACACAGGAGGCGCAGGTCATGCCGTCGACGGGAATATCGATCACGCGGGACGTGGCCAGGGGCGCTTCATGCTTCGCATGCATCGTCATGACGCATCACCTTCCTTCTCTCGTTGGAAGATGGCTACACCTTCCCATCATGGGAAGGTCAAGCGGTCGTTTTCTGTCGTCCTGCCATGGCGAAAATGACCGACGAGCTCCATCAGCCAGGTCTGATGCGATCCTGGCGTCGGGGACTGCAGCCTCAGGCCTTGTCGAAGCTCAGCTCGCGCAGAATTGTACCAAGCGCCGGCTCGTCGACAAGATCGGCGGCATCGGCCTGGGTGAACCATTGGTTGCGGCGCTGGTCCTGCTCGGGCCAGCTCGCGAGCTGGTCCTTCACCGCGAGCGGGTAGAGCCTGACCTTGCACAGCACGAAATCGCGCGTGCGCCGTTTCCAGTAGGTGTAGCGGCCGACGGGCTTCTTGCCGATCTCACCGATGAGCCCGGCTTCTTCCATGGCTTCACGCGCGGCGGCCTCATGGCCCTTCAGGCCGCGCATCGGCCAGCCCTTGGGCACGATCCAGCGTTGCGTCTCGCGCGTCGTCACCAGCATGATCTCGACGGCGCCGTCCGGCCGGTGCCGATACGGGATCGCGCCGATCTGAACTTTCGGCTCGCTCGCCTTCTTCCCGGCGACCGCCTTCGCTGCCCTTGCCGACTTCCCCATACGCCCTCCGGGGGCAGCATATGGTGATTCGGTCAGCGACTCGCTAGGGAATTTTGTAGCCGGCAATTCTTTTCTGAACAGCGCAGTAGACATCGACCGATGCGCTGTTTCCGCATCGGTCTGTGGCTTTGACTGCTCTGACGGATATTGTGGGTGCCGAGTCCGGGCGGTTGGGTAGGTGGCGTCCGCCGCCCTTGATCCGGCGCTTCAACCTCAGAGTTTCTTGCCGTCCTTGCCGAACTGCTTGAGGAAGGCGGTGAGATCCGCGATCTCCTTGTCGTTCTTGATGCCGGCGAAGACCATCTTGGTGCCGGGGATCTTGGCCTTCGGATCCCGAATGTATTCGGCGAAGACCGCTTCGTCCCAGGTGATGTTCGCGCCCTTGTTGGCGGTCGAATAGCTGTAGCCCTCGACCTCGCCGGTGTGCCGGCCGAACAGGCCGTTGAGCTGCGGGCCGACCAGGTTCTTGGCGCCCTCTCCGATCTGGTGGCAGGCGCGGCACTTGTTGAAGGAGCGTTCGCCCGCGGAGACGTCCTGCGCCGAAGCGGGGGAAGCGGCTGCTGCGGCGAGGGCGAGCAAGGTGGCGCTGGCAATCAGTCTCATCGGGCGTCTCTCCTCAGTTTAGACGCCTTCCGAGATAGCGCAGCCTGCCTCCTTGGATACGGGGCAGTTCGTCGCGGCAGCCGTTACAGGCTGCCGATCCACTCGGCGACATTGGCCGTAAAGGCATCGGGCCGCGAGATCGGGAAAAAGTGCCCGCCCGAATCGAGCAGCGTCTTGCGGGCGCCGGGCATGGCGGCGGCGAGTTCCTCCTGCAGGAAGGCGGGGACGATCATGTCGTCGCGTGCGCCGAGGATCAGCGTCGGCAGCTCGATCTCCCCGGCCCAGCCCGAGGCATCGAAGGCACGCAGCGCATCGATACGCTCGCGCAGCACCTGCTTCGCCTCGGGCGTATCCGGTGCGGCTGCGACCGCCGCTTCATAGGAGCTCCAATGCGCCTCGAGCCAGGTCGGCGGATAAGCCATCAGCGCCGCCGTCGCCGCATAGGCGCGCGGATGCTGGTCGAGGATGGCAAGGCGGGTCTCGAACAGCGCGGTCATGTAGCGGTTCTGTTTCAGCCAGCTGCCGCTGAGGATCAGCCCGTCGAGCCGCCCGGGCGCCTGGCGCGCCAGCGCGAGATTGATGCAGCCGCCGGTTGAGTGCCCGAGCACCGCGGCGCGTTCGACGCCGGCGGCATCGAGCACGGCGAGGCAGTCCTTGGCCAGCTGATCGATCGTGCAGGGCGCACTGCCGCGGTCGCTGCCGCCGATGCCGCGCTGGTCGAAGCGCAGCACCCGGAAGGAGCGGGCGAGCGTCGCGGCATTGTCGTCCCAGAAGGCGGCGTTGCCGGCGAGCGGACTGACCAGCAGCAGCGGCCGGCCCTGGCCTTGCGACAGCGCCCGCAGCATGGCGCCATCGGGCAGCCTCACCTGGAATTCGCCGCTGACCGCGACCTCGCCCGCAGGGGCCGCATCGGAATGATCGGGCTGGTGCCGTCGCGCTTGTGTCATGGCTGCTGGTCCTCTGGCGCGGTAAGGCTGGCTGTCTGTCCGGGAAGGAAGGGCCGATCGTTCAGGGCGCGCGGGATCGGCGCCTTGATCTGGATCAGATGATCGGCGCGCCGCTGCGGCTCGTATCCGGAGCCGAACGGGACGGTCCTGCTGGCGGCTTGCCCTGCCATGCCGACCTCCCTTGCGTTTCCCCACGCGAATGATCGCGCCGGGGGAGGCGGTGTTGTCCAGCCGCCTTTCTTCATGGCGGCATTGGCTTAGACGCAGATCGGCCTATTGGGGAAGGGCTTTGTTATGCGTCATTCGCATGGCGGCGTGGGCTACAGGCAGTTGACCCAGAGCACGCGGGTGACGCCGTCATGCTGGTTGGCGAAGCGATGTGGCCGCGAGGAGAGGAAGCGGAAGCTGTCGCCTTCGCGCATGACCCAGCGCTCGTTCTCGACATTGAGCAGCATGGCGCCGCTGAGCACGAGGCCGGCTTCTTCGCCATTGTGGATGTAGTGCTCGTCGCCGGTGCTGGCGCCGGGCTCCATCTCGACGATGAAGAGGTTGAGCTTGGCGCCTTCGGCCTGCGGGGTCAGCAACTGCTTGCGGATGCCGGAGCGCCAGAGCTGCAATTCGCCGCGGTCCGCCTGGCGCACGATGGTGGCGGTCGGGTCGGCCTGCCGCTGGTCGGCGGGGAAGAGGTCGGAGATCGCGGTGCCGAGCGCGTCGGCGACGGCCGCGAGCACGCGCAGCGTCGGCGAGGACAGGCCGCGCTCGATCTGGCTGAGGAAGCCGATCGACAGGCCGGTGCGGCTCGCGAGCTCCTCCAGTGACAGCCGGCGTGCCCGCCTGAGCTGGCGCAGCCGCGCCCCGATCTCGCGGTCGACATGCAGATGCGGCAGGTCGGCGGCAGGCAGGCTCATCGCGATTCCTTCATGGCCTATTTCATGTGCATGAAAATTGCTTGCCGGCAAGATCGTCCTATGCTCGTATCTTCATGCTCATGAAAATACGAGCCGGCGCCTGACTGGGCGTACGGACAAATGAGGGGACATTGCCATGGAACGCCGGACCTTCCTGACCCTGCTGGCCGGAGGCGCTGTCGCCGCTTCCGTATCGCCGGCGGCCGCCCAGTCCGTCCTCAAAGTCGGTTCGACGCCGACCGGCATGCCCTTCACCTTCCTCGACACCAAGACCAACACGATCGAAGGCGTGATGGTCGACCTGGTCATGGCGATCGCCGCGGCTTCGGACCTGAAGGTCGAGGTCGAGGGCATGCAGTTCTCGACGCTGGTCGCTTCGCTCACCGCGAACAAGATCGATCTGATCTCGGCGGCGATGTACATCACCCCGGCCCGCAAGGAGGTGATCGACTTCTCCGATCCGATCTACACCTATGGCGAGGGCCTGCTGGTCCCGGCCTCGGACAAGAAGGACTATGTCGAGCTCGCCGACATGAAGGGCTACACGGTCGGCGCCCAGATCGGCACCGCCTATGTCGAGGCGCTGCAGAAGACCGGCCTGTTCCCCGAGGTGAAGCTCTACAAGACCTCGCCGGATATCCTCGCCGACGTCAACGCCGGCCGCGTCCAGGCCGCCTTCGCCGATGCGCCGATCATGGCCTACACGCTGAAGCAGGGGCAATTTCCGAACGTCCGGCTGGTCAAGTCCTACAAGCCGATCATCACCGGCTCGGTCGGCATCGGCGTGCGCAAGAGCGACGGCGAGCTGCTGAAGAAGGTCAATGCCGGCCTCGCTAAGGTCAAGGCCGACGGCACGCTCGACAAGATCCTGGCGAAGTGGGGCCTGGAATAGGCGTTCCCGCGGCGCCCTGGCTTCGCATCGCCACTCGTCGGCGGGCCAAAGCCAGCGGCGCCTTCGCGATCACCCCGTCGAAGCTGAACCTCCGATGCAATCCTTTCTTCGCGATGCCGCCCAGTTCCTGCCGCTGCTGCTGCAGGGGCTGAAGTTCACCGTCCTCGTCACGCTCGGCTCGCTGGCGCTCTCCACCGTGCTCGGCCTCGTCTGGGCACTGATGCGCGTCTCGGGTGTGGCGCCGCTGGTGCTGGTCGCCAAGCTCGTCGTCAACACGCTGCGCGGCATCCCGATCCTGGTGCAGCTCTTCTATATCTACTTCGTCTTCCCGGAGTTCGGCCTCGCGCTGAGTGCGCTGCAGGCGGCGATCCTCGGCCTCGGCATCGCTTATTCCGCCTATCAGGCCGAGAATTTCCGCGCCGGCATCGAGGCGATCGACCACGGCCAGGTCGAGGCGGCCGAGTCGATCGGCATGGGCTGGTTCCTGATGATGCGCCGGGTGATCCTGCCCCAGGCGATCAAGGTCGTGCTGCCGCCCTATGGTAACATCATGATCATGATGCTGAAGGATTCTTCGCAGGCCTCGACCATCACCGTCGCCGAGCTGACGCTGCAGGGTTCACTGCTGGCGTCCTCCACCTTCAAGAACATGACGGTCTACACGCTGGTGGCGCTGCTCTATCTCTCGATGAGCCTGCCGCTGATCGCCTTCGTCGGCTGGCTCGAACGCCGCTTCGGCAAGGGAGCCAGGCGATGATCGAGCTCTCCAGCGTTACCAAGAGCTTCGGCGCCCATCAGGTGCTGAAGGGCATCACCGGCAGCGTCCAGCGTGGCGAGGTCGTCTGCCTGATCGGCCCGTCCGGCTCCGGCAAGTCGACCATCCTGCGCTGCATCAACGGGCTCGAATCCTATGATGGCGGCTCGATCACGGTCGATGGGGCGAAGGTGGATCGCGCCGACCGCTCGATCGTCGGCATCCGCACCGCCATGGCGATGGTGTTCCAGCGCTTCAACCTGTTCCCGCACCGGACCGCGCTCGAGAACGTTGTCGAGGGGCCGATCCATGTGAAGAAGGAGCCGGCTGGGCAGGCGCTGACGCGTGGCCGCGACCTGCTTGCCCGCGTCGGTCTCGCCGACAAGTTCGGTGCATACCCCGCGCAGCTCTCCGGCGGTCAGATGCAGCGCGTCGCCATCGCCCGCGCGCTCGCCATGCAGCCCAAGGCGATCCTGTTCGACGAACCGACCTCGGCGCTCGATCCCGAACTGGTCGGCGAGGTGCTTGGCGTGATGAAGAGCCTCGCCGAGGAGGGCATGACCATGCTGGTCGTCACCCATGAGATGGGCTTCGCCCGCGAGGTCGCCGACCGCGTGCTCTTCCTCGATGGCGGCGTCATCGTCGAGGAGGGCGCCGCCCGCGAAGTCCTGAGTGCGCCGCGCAATCCGCGCACGCAGGATTTCTTGCGCCGCGTGCTCAAGCCGATCTAGGGGATATCGACATGGCAGAGCCTTTCCCGCTGCAGCCTTCGCTCTGGCACGCCACTGCCCCGGCTGCAGCCGAGACGCCGCCGCTCGCGAGCGACGCCCGCGCCGATGTCTGCATCGTCGGCGCCGGCTATGCCGGGCTCTCGACCGCGCTGCATCTCGCCGAGGCCGGCGTCTCCGTCATCGTGCTGGAAGCGCGCGAGCCCGGCTGGGGCGCCTCGGGCCGCAATGGCGGCCAGGTCATCCCCGGCATCAAATACGACCCCAGCGAGATCGTCGCCAAATACGGGCCCCAGGCGGGCGAGGCGCTGGTTTCCTTCGTCGCTTCCACTGCCGATCTCGTCTTCGGGCTGATCGAGCAGCACGGCATGGACGTCCCGCATCGCCGCGCCGGCTGGATCCAGGGCGCGCATACGCCGGCCATGGTCGAGACGGTGAAGCGCCGGGCCGAGGAATGGGGCAAGCGCGGCGTCGCCGCCCGTTTCCTCGATGCCGACACCGTCGGTCGATTGATCGGCACCGACCGCTATCTCGGCGGCTGGCTCGACCCGCGTGGCGGCGGCGTCCAGCCGCTCGCCTATGCGCGCGGTCTCGCCCGTGCTGCGCAGCAGGCCGGTGTCACGATCTGCGGCCAGAGTCCGGTGGTGAACCTGCGCCGCGACGGCGGCAACTGGGTCGTCCGCACCGCGCAGGGCGCTAGCGTCACCGCGCCGCGGGTGGTGATCGCGACCAATGGCTATACCGGCGACCTGATCCCGAAGCTGCGCCAGACGGTGATCCGGCCGAATTCCTTCATCGTCGCGACCGAGCCGCTCTCCGACAATCTCGCCGGCACGATCCTGCCAGAGGGCCAGGTCACCTCCGACACCCGCCAGCTCCTGCTCTATTTCCGCAAGGACCACACCAACCGCCTGTTGATGGGCGGGCGCGGCCCCTTCCGCGAGCCGCGCGATGCCGCCGACTGGGCTCATCTCGAACGCGTCATCGGCAAGATGTACCCGCAGGCCAAGGGCCTGGGCTTCGATTATCGCTGGTGCGGCCGCGTCGCGCTGACCCGCGATTTCCTGCCGCATCTGCATGAGCCCGAACCCGGTCTGCTTGTCGATATCGGCTGCATGGGCCGCGGTGTCGGCCTGCAGACGGCGATGGGCAAGGCGATGGCGCAGTATCTCTCGACCGGCGACCAGGCGAGCCTGCCCTTCCCGGTGACCTCGATCACGCCGCTGCCGCTGCATGCGCTCAACGAGCTCTATGTCTCCGCCATCATCGCCTGGTACCGTTTGACCGATGGCGGCATGAAGGACCGCGCCGCTTGACCGCCGCCGGTTCCTGACGCAGGGCGAGGGCATGAGCATCGTCCTCGCCTGCGATCTTGGCGGCACCTCCTTCCGCGCTGCCCTCGTCGATGACACCGGCACAACCTGCGCCCAGCACGCCATTGCCGGGCCGGTGAGCCGCGACGATCGCTTTGGCGCCTCCGAGATCGAGCCTGACGCCTGGTGGCGCCTGCTGCTTGAGGCCTGTGCCGGGCTGGCGGCGGAGGCGCCGGCGCTGTTCGATGCGGCCGAGGCCGTCGCGATCTGCGGCGTCACCCGGACGCAGATCTTCCTCGATCACGATGGCAGCTCGTTGCGCTCGGCGATGACCTGGAAGGATACGCGCGCTGATGCGCTGGCGACGCGTTTGCGCGACAGGCTCGATCCAGCCCATCCGGAAAGCGCTGCGGTCAACGCTTTCCATCCGCTCGCTCGCCTCGCCTGGCTGCGCGAGCAGGAGCCCGAGGTTTTTGGCAGGCTCGCCTGCCTGCTCGAGCCAAAGGACTATCTCAATTTCCGCCTGACCGGCCGCCGGGCGAGCGATCCCGTCTCGCTGGCGCGCTTGCTCGCTGCGGCCGCCCCGCATGAAGGTCGCGACCTGCTGGACGCAGCCGGTGTTCCCGCTGCGATCCTGCCGGAGACTCTGGAGCCTTGGAACGAGGTCGGCCCGATCCAGCCCGGCTTGCCTGCGCCGCTCGACCGTCTTTCCGGCAAGCCGGTGTTCTGCGCCTCGAACGACACCTGGGCGGCGGTGGTCGGCCTCGGCGCCATGCGTGATGGCTTCGCCTACAATATCTCCGGCACCACCGAGGTGCTCGGCGTCGTCGGTCGCGAGCCGGCGCGGGCGGAGGGGTTGCTCACGGTCGACTGGCGCGGGCTGTTCCAGCTCGGCGGCCCCAGCCAGACCGGCGCCGACACCGTCTCTTGGCTGCTGGCGCTGCTCGGGCGGGATAGTGTGGCAGTGGGGCAGGAAATCGACGCGCTGCTTTCGGGACCGCGCCAGCTGCAGCCTCTGCTCTTCCTGCCTTATCTCCAGGGCGAGCGCGTGCCGTATTGGGACCCGTCCTTGCGTGGTGCGCTCGTCGGCTTGAATCGCCGGCACGGGCCGACCGATCTCGCCTACGCGGTGCTGGAGGGCGTCGCCTGCCTCAACCGGGTCGTGCTTGAGCGAGCCGAAACTGCGCTTGGCCGGGACGCGACCGAAATCCGCTTCGGCGGTGGCGCCGCTGCCAATCCGGTCTGGAGTCAGATCAAGGCCGATCTCTGTGGTCGACCGGTCGTGGTCGCAGCCTCAAGGGAGCCGGGCTTGCTCGGCGCGGCGATCATCGCCTTCGCAGGGCTTGGTCATTTCGCATCGCTCGTCGACGCGCAGCAGGCGCTTGTCACGGTCGCGCGCCGCTTCGAGCCCGATCCGGCCCGCAAGCCGGCCTATGACGCGCTATTCGCCCTGTTCCGCGGGGCCGAGGAAGCCTTGGCACCGATCTCGCGCGATCTCGTTGCTGCCTCGCGGGAGGACGGCCCGCTCGCCGGCCTCGCGCGCCATGCGTCTGCGGCCGCGAGCTTGCACGCCGATTGACGTTGCGGCTGAGGAACTTGCGCCTTACCCAGATGGAACCAATCTCCAGAGAGAGGTCCATGCCGCGTCCTTGCCGCGCCGTCGCGTTTCGTCTCTCCCCGGTCGTCGGCAGGGCAGGCTGATGGCCAAGCCGGTCACCTTGATCACCGGCGCGTCCGGCGGCATTGGCGGCGCGCTCGCAAGGACGCTGGCTCCCTCGCATCGGCTCGTCCTGTCCGGGCTGGAGGCAAGTCCTTTGGTCGAACTTGCCGATCGGCTTCAGGCCGAGGGCACGGAAGTCGCCGCGATGACCGGCGATGTCCGCGATCGCGATCTCGCCGCAGCGCTGGTCGAGCTCGCGGTCGAGCGCTTCGGCCGCCTCGATAATCTCGTCACCGGCGCCGGCGCCTCGCGGCCGGTGCCGATGGTCGAGATGGAGGATGACGAGTGGGACAAGCTCGTCGACATCAACCTCTCCGCCGTCTTCCGCGTCTCCAAGGCCGCCTCCAGGCGAATGATCGAGCAAGGCGAGGGCGGCGCCATCGTCCACATCTCCTCGATCGCCCATAGCAATGGCGGGGCGAACCTCGCCTATGGCTCGGCCAAGGGCGGGGTGGCGACGCTGACCTACGGCATGGCCCAGCAGCTCGGCCGCCACGGCATCCGCGTCAATGCGGTCGCGCCGGGGATCATCGACACGCCGATGGTGCGCGGCGGCTTCGCCAAGGAGTTCAACGTGCTGGTCGAGGGCGCCTCGCAGCGCACTCCGCTCGGCCGCCTCGGCCGTCCCGAGGATGTCGCCGGGGTGATCGCCTTCCTGCTCTCGCCGGCGGCCGCCTTCGTCACCGGCGCGCTGATCCCGGTCACCGGCGGCATCGAGATCCTCTCGCCGATCTCGGCGATCGCCAAGGGAACGGCCTGACGATGCGCGAGATCATCGGCCGCTACGGCACCGCGCTCGCCGGCCTCGTCCTGATCGCCTTCTTCGTCGCCTTCGCGCCGAACTTCGCGACGACGATGAACGTCATCAACGTGCTGAAGGATACGAGCTTCCTCGCCATCCTGGCGATCGGCTTCACGCTCGCTCTGATCGTCTCCGAGCTCGACCTCTCGATCGCCGAGGTCGCGAGCCTGTCGGCTGTCGTCACCGGCTGGCTGATCCAGGGCCAGCAGCATCCGGCGCTCGCGGTCACGGCGGGATTGCTGGTCGGGCTCCTCTGCGGCGCGGCCAATGGCTATGGCGTCACGGTGCTGCGCGTGCCCTCGCTGATCATGACGCTCGGCACGGCCGCGATCGCGCGGGGCTTCGCCTTCATGATCACGCAGGGCGTCGCCTTCGTCGGGCGCTGGCCGGTCTCCTTCACCGGCCTGGCGCGCGGCACCAGCTTCGGCATCCCCAATCTCGTGCTCTGGCTCACCGCCGTTACGCTCCTGACCTACGGCCTGATCAAATGGACCCGCACCGGCGCTCATATGGTCGCGACCGGCGAGGCGGACGAGGCGGCCCGGCTCTCCGGCATCGCCACCTTCAGGATGAAGCGCATCGGCCTGCTGCTGACCGGGCTCTGTGCCGGCATCACCGCCGTATTGCTCGCCGCCAACCTGTCCTCGGCCGCGCCGAACATGGCCGGCGACTACCTGCTCTACGCCATCGCCGCGGTGCTGCTCGGGATGACCATGTTCGAGCCCGGCAAGCCCAATATCCCCGGCACCGTCTTCGCCGCTCTGGTGCTCAAGGTGCTCGGCAACGGCTTGGTGCTGATGGGCGCGGCCTATTACGTTCAGGACATCTTTCTCGGCGTCATCATCATCGGCTCGGTCGCCTTCTCGGCCAGTGCTTTGAAGAAGGCGGCGTTCAAGGTCTGACAAGTTCACAACGACAACGAGGGGAGAGGTCGTCATGGTCGGGTTGAAGAAGGTTCTGCTGGCGGCCGCTGCGGTCGTCGGGATGGCTCAGGGGGCGCAGGCCTTCGAGCTCGGCGTCATCGGCTTCCAGTTCTCCTCGGAGACGCATGCCCGCGTCGCCAATGCCGCCGCCGCCGCGGCCAAGGCCAAGGGCTGGAACGTCACGCTGCTGAACTCGGAAGGCGCGCTGCCCAAGCATGCCGAGCAATTCGATGCGCTGATCGCCAAGAAGGTCGACGCGATCATCCTCGCCATGGGCAAGCCGGTCGAGGCCGACGCCCAGTTCAAGGCAGCCAAGGACGCCAAGATCCCGGTGATCACCGTGCAGTCGGGCGCGAGTCCGCACGCGCTCTTCGACATCCAGACCAACGAGTACAAGGTCGGCGCCGAGGCTGCGCTCTATCTGCTCGGCCAGCTCGGCTACCAGGGCAACATCATCACCGCCCGTTTCGATCTCAACGTCGCCTCGCGCATCCGCGGCAAGCTGCTCGACAACGTGCTCTCCGAGAACCAGGCGGTGAAGGAGCTCGGCAAGTTCTCGATGGCCCGTACCCAGAGCTGGCGCGACGATGTCCGCGCCGGCATGCAGGCGCTGCTCCTGCAGAACCAGGGCAAGATCAACGGCATCTGGGCCTCGTTCGACGGCCAGGCCTACATCATCGACGACCTCTTGCAGGCTCAGGGCGTGAAGAAGGGCCAGATCCCGCTCGTCTCGGTCGATGGCGGCAAGGAGACCTATGCCCGCATCGCCGACCCGGCCTCGACCTTCACCGCCACCGTCTCGATCCCGTTCGAGGAGATGGGCAAGCAGGCGGTCGACGCGATCCAGACCATCGTCGTCGACAAAAAGCCGAAGGAGACGATCACCTCCGGTCCCTATCTCTTCACCGACGCCGTGCTGGTCGACAAGAACAACGTCCAGCAATTCCTGAAGTGAGCCAGGTGGCCGCCACACCCCTCCTGTCGCTCCGCGGCATCGGCAAGGCCTACGGCCCGGTCGTCGCGGTGCGCGAGGTCGATCTCGACATTTATTCCGGCGAGGTCGTCGCCATCTGCGGCGACAACGGCGCCGGCAAGTCGAGCCTGATCAAGGTGATCTCCGGCGCCGAGGAGGCGACATCCGGGACTTTGAGCATGCGTGGGAAGGGCGTCGTCTTCGCCTCGCCGCATGATGCGCTGAGCCATGGCGTCGCGACGATCTACCAGGACCTCGCTCTGGCGCCGCGGCTCTCCATCGCCCAGAACGTCTTCATGGGCTCGGAGCTGACGCGGCCGCTGCTGCTGCCCTTCCTGCGCGTGCTCGACAAGAAGCGGATGGCGCAGGAGGCGCGCGGCTTCCTCAAGCAGCTCTCGGTCACGGTCGAGGACATGGACCGGCCGGTGGAGCGGCTCTCGGGTGGCCAGCGCCAGGCGGTCGCGATCTCGCGCGCGCTGCGCTGGAAGGCCGAGATCATCATCATGGACGAGCCGACGGCGGCGCTCGGCGTCAAGGAGACCGCCCTCGTCCTCGACCTGATCCGCAAGCTCAAGGCCGATGGCAGGACGGTGCTGCTGATCAGCCACAATATGCGCGACGTCGTCGCGCTGGCCGACCGGGTGGTGATCATGGGTGCCGGCCGCAAATATGTCGACCAGCCGCTCGGCGACCTTACCGCCGACGATCTCAGCCACATGATCATGGCCGGCAACGCCAGGGCGGCCTGAGATGACCCGCGAAACCATCGTCATCGACACCGATCCGGGCCAGGACGATGCCGTCGCCCTGCTGCTCGCCTTCGCCAGCCCGGAGCTTGAGCTCAAGGCGATCACCACCGTCGCAGGCAATGTGCCGGTGGTGCTGACCACCGCCAACGCCCTGCGTATCCGCGAACTCGCCGGCCGCGAGGACGTGCCGGTCCATGCCGGGGCCGATCGGCCATTGCTCTTCCCGCTCTCGACCGCCGAATTCGTCTGCGGACCCGATGGGCTGGCCGGCGCCGATCTGCCGCCGGCCCACGGCACTGCCAGTACAACCCATGCCGTCGAGGCGTTGATCGCCGTTCTACGCGCCGCACCTGACGACGGCGTCACGCTCTGCCCGCTCGGGCCGCTGACCAATCTCGCTTTGGCCTTCCGGCTGGCGCCGGATGTGCTGCCGAAAGTGAAACGCATCGTGCTGATGGGCGGGGCGCTGGCGCTCGGCAACATCACGCCCGCGGCCGAATTCAACGTGCATGTCGATCCGCACGCCGCGGCGATCGTCTTCGCTTGCGGCCGTCCGATCGTGATGTTCGGCCTCGGCGTCACCCATCAGGCAATCGCCTCGCACGAACAGGTCGCGCGCCTGCTCTCGTTCGGCAACGCGGCGGGCAAGGCGGTGCATGGCATGCTGACCCGTCCGCGGCCCGGTGGGCTCGGCACCGCAGGCCATCCGATGCACGACCCCTGCGTGATCGCCTTCCTGCTCTGGCCGGAACTCTTTTCGGGCCGAGACTGTTGTGTCGAGGTCGAGACTGGCGACGGTCCCTTGCGGGGCCGCACCACGATCGACTGGAACGGCCGTCTCAAGCGGCCGGCCAATGCCCATGTCGTCGCGAGCGTCGAGGCGGAGGCGCTGTTCCAGCGTCTGTTCGACCGGCTCGCGACGTTGCCGTAACTGGAGGAAGCGATGGCCCATTTCGTCGAGGAGCTGCAGCTCGAGGCCGAGCGCGCGATTCTGGCGATGCAGACGGCCGCGCTCGCCGCCCGCCAGCTGCATGCCCGCGCCGAACTGATGCGCCATATGCTGACCACAGCCCGCAAGGTCGCCGATAAGCCCAAGGCCGAAGCGGTCGAGACGGTGGTGCGCGAATGGATGGACGCCTGGAATCTCGGCCGCCAGGACTGGCCGCATATCGCCCGCGAGATGGAGGCCTTCACCGCCGCCTTCCACGACTACGCGAACGAGCCCGCTGACGCGAACGATGCCGCGCTGCGCCGGGCCTGCGATGCGCTCGATGCGGTACTGGCGCGCGAGAACACCTCGATCAGCGACCAGATGGCCTTCCGCTCGCAATGCGCCCATCGCTGGTGGGAGCTGGTCGTGCCGGTGCCGGCGGACCTGCCCGGCGCCAAGCCGCGCCCCTCGGTGCCGGCGCTCGATGGGCAGGCGCCGTTCTGGCAGTCCGGCTGCGCCGAATTCTGCCGCTGAGGGCGGGCCGATGCAGCCGCTCCAGCTCACGCTCCGCCCGGCCGGCCTCGCCGATGCCGACGCCTGCCAGAGGCTTTCGGCCGCGATCGGCTGGCCGCATCGTCGCGAGGACTGGGAGTTTGCGCTGTCGCTCGGCCAGGGCTTCACCCTGTCGGTCGAGGATGAGATCGTCGCTGCCGGGCTCTGGTGGGGCTTCGGCGCGACCCACGCCACGCTCGGCACCATCATCGTTGCGCCGGACCGGCAGGGACAGGGCATCGGCAAGTTGCTGACCGAGCGGCTGATCGCGGCGACGGAAGGCAGGACCCTCGGTCTCGTCGCCACGCCACAAGGCGAGCCGCTCTATGCCCGCTACGGCTTCATCGCCATTGACGAAATTCGTCAGCACCAGGGCGATTGGCCTGAGCTCGCAGCGCCCGTGCTCGCTGCGAACGAGGTCATGCGCCCGGCCACTGCTGCCGACCTGCCGCTGTTGGCGCAGCTCGACGGCGAGGCGACAGGATTGCCGCGTGCGCCCGTCCTCGAAGCCCTGCTGGCGCGCGGCCATGCCATCCTGATCGAGCGCGATGGTGCGCCCGCGGGCTTCGGCTTCCTGCGCCGGCATGGCCGCGGCTGGCTGATCGGTCCGGTCGCGGCGCTCGACGATGCCGCCGCCTGCAATCTGATCGCGGCGTTGCTCGCCGCCCGCCGCGGCGATTTCGTCCGGATCGATGTGCCGGCCCGTACCGGCCTCGGCGCCTGGCTGGGCGAGCGTGGCCTGCCGCTCGTCGCCTCCGGCGTGGTGATGGCGCGCGGCGCCGCACCAGCCGCGCCCGGACCGGCGCATCGCTTTGCGCTCGTCAACCAGGCGATGGGGTGAGCCTTCCCTGGCGAATGGCGGGGTTGCCGAAGCGACGCTGGCGCTTCGACGCCGGCTCGCGCAAGATCGCTCCTGAAACGATTTAAGCCTGCATCCCATGGGAGGAACGATGCTCGACGATCTCAAGGGACTGCGTGCCCTGGTCACCGGCTCCAGCACCGGCATCGGCGCCGCCGTCGCCAAGGCCTATGCGGCGCATGGCATGCGCGTCGTGGTGCACTACAAGTCGAGCGAGGCGCAGGCGAATGCCGTCGCCGGCGAGATCAGGGCGGCCGGCGGCGAGGCGCATGTGCTGCAGGCCGATGTCGCCGATAGCGCGGAGGCGGTCGATCTGGTCAACAAGGCCGCCGACAAGCTGGGCGGGCTCGACGTGCTCGTCAACAATGCCGGCGCGCTGGTGAAGCGCACGCCGATCGCCGAGATCGAGGACGAGTTCTTCGACAGCGTCGTCGATCTCAACGTCCGCTCGGTGGTGATGGCGAGCAAGGCGGCGCTGCCCTACCTCAAGACGTCCGGCAGCAAGGCGAGCGTGATCAATCTGAGCTCGATCGCGGCGCGCAATGGCGGTGGTCCCGGCTCCTCGCTCTATGCCAGCTCGAAGGCCTTCGTGCTCAATCTGACCCGCGGCATGGCCAAGGAGTTCGTGCCCTTCGGCATTCGCGTCAACGGCGTGTCGCCCGGCGTGATCATGACGCCGTTCCACGAGCGTTATTCGACGGCCGAGCAGATCGAGGCGATGCGCAGGACGGTGCCGATGGAGCGTGTCGGCACGCCGCAGGACAATGTCGGCGTCTTCCTGTTCCTCGCCAGCCCCGCGATGAGCGGCTACATCACCGGCCAGACCATCGAGGTCAATGGCGGCCAGTACATGGTCTGACCGCGATTGTGGCTTTGCTGTGCTTGACGGGGAAGGCGGCGCGCCAGCATGGTCTGGGCGCCGTGCCGGAACTGGATAGCCGATGATGCCGATCAGCCGTCAAGACCTGCCGATGCCCCTGATCCGGCGGCTCTGCGCTGCCGGGGTCGCGAGCGTTCTGCTCGCCGGCTGCGCCGGTGACGTGAAGGGCGTGCTGACGCCGGTCGTCTCGACCGTGCCGGGCACCAGCAAGGTCACCATGCTGGTCGCGACGACGCGCGCCGCCGATCCCGATGCCGGCGTGTTGTTCTCCGGCGAGCGCGGCAAGCCGTCCTATGTCGAGATGACGATCTCACTGCCGCCCGACAGCCGCCGCAAGGCCGGCGAGGTGCAGTGGCCGAGCCGTTTGCCGGGCAATCCCGAGACCGATTTCGTCACGCTCAAGGTCGACAAGCTCGACGCCAAGGCCGGGCTGGCGCGCCTGCATGAGCGGGTCTCGCGCGTGCCGAAGCGCCGCGTCATGGTCTTCGTCCACGGCTTCAACAACCGCTTCGAGGACGCGGTCTATCGCTTCGCCCAGATCGTCCACGATTCCGACGCCAATGTCGTGCCGGTGCTGTTCACCTGGCCCTCGCGCGGCTCGCTCTTCGCCTATGGCTACGATCGTGAGAGCGCGACCTATTCTCGCAACGCGCTCGAGCAGTTGTTGCAGGGGCTGGCGCGCGATCCTGCCGTCGGCGAGGTCTCGCTGCTCGCCCATTCCATGGGCAACTGGGTCGCGCTGGAGGCCTTGACCCAGATGGCGGTGCGCAATCGCGGCATCCCGCCGAAGATCGCCAATGTCATGCTCGCCTCGCCCGACGTCGATGCCGACGTCTTCCGCACGCAGATCGCGGAAATGACGGGGCGGCGGCCGAATTTCACCCTGTTCGTCTCGCAGGACGACCGCGCGCTCGCGGTCTCGCGCCGGGTCTGGGGCAACAAGGATCGCCTCGGCGCCGTCGATCCCGATGTCGAGCCCTATAAGAGCGAGTTCGAGAAGGACAGGATCACGGTGCTGAACCTCACCAAGCTGCGTACCGGCGACAAGCTCAACCATGGCAAGTTCGCCGAGAGCCCGGAGGTGGTGAAGCTGATCGGCACGCGTCTCGTCGACGGCCAGCCGATCACCGACTCCCGCATCGGTCTTGGTGACCGGCTGATCGAGGTGACCGGCAATGCGGCGGCTGCGGTCGGCACCGCGGCCGGCATCGTCGTCTCCGCGCCGGTTGCCGTCATTGACCCGCAGGCGCGGCGCAACCTGGGTGATCGGGTCGAGCATCTCGGCAACAATATCCAGGACACCGGTGCGGCGGTCGGCGACACCGTGACGACTCCGCTCCAGAAACCCGGCGGGCAGCCTTGAACGACTGCCCTAGCGGTTGAAGCGGATCGGCACCGAGAGGGCGACAGCTCCGCCGCCGCCGACGCCCGCCGGCGGCGCCGGGACAGGGCTGGCGCGGCGGATCATCGCCGCCGCTTCAGCATCCAGCGCGGAATCGCCGGAGGAGCCGACGACGCGTGACGACAGCACATTGCCGCTGCGGTCGATCGCGAAGGCGACCTGGACCGTGCCCGGGCTCGCCCCGCCAGGGAAGCGCTTGTAGCGGTTGAGATGGGCGATCAGCGAGCCGCGCCAGGAGGCTGTCGAGACCGTCGGCTGGCTGGCGGTACCCTGCGCCGCGCTGGACGGGGCCGCGGCGCGCTGCTCCGAGGGCTTGGGCGCCACCGCTTCCTTGGCCCGCTGCTCGACCGGCTTGCGCTCGACGATCCGGGGCTTCGGCTTGGGCTTTTCCTTCTTTTCGACCACCTTCGGTGGCGGCTTCTTCTCCACCGGCTTCGGTTCGGGCGGAGGTGGCAGCAATACGGCGTCGAGCTTCGGCACCTGCGGCAGTTCCGGCAGCTTGATCTGCGGCTGCTCGACCGGCATCGGCTCCGGAGCAGGTTCCGGCTCGGGCTCGGGCGGCGGCGTCTCCTTGACCGGCTCGGGTGGTGGCGGCTCCGGCTCGGCCCGCTCCGGCGCAACCGGCAGGTTCTCCGGCGGTGCCTCGGGTGCGACCGAGAGGGCCGCGAGCTCGATCATCACCGCCGGTTCCGGCGCGCCAGCTGCGGCTTCCGTCGGGCGCCAGGTCACGCCGACCCAGGCGGCTCCGCCATGGACGGCGGCGACGGTCAGCGCCGCAGCGCCCCAGCGCAGCGCGGCCAGCCAGCGGCGATCCGGAGCGGTGGCGATCATGGCTTGCCTGCTCCCGGCGCAGCGCCCTGGCCGGTGTCCTCAAGGCCGACCAGCGCGATCTTGAGATAGCCGGCCTGGCGCAGCCTGTTCATGACCTCCATCAGCTCGCGATAGGCAACCGCCCCATCGGCGCGCAGAAAGACGCGCTGCTCACGGTCATTGTTGGTCTGGCGGTCGAGCGTCGCCTGCAATTGCTCGCGCGGCACCGTGTCGTTGCCGAGTGCGAGCGAGAGATCCTGCTTCACGGTCAGGAAGACCGGCTTGTCCGGCCGCGGCTGCGGCTGGGCATTCGAGACCGGCAGGTCCACCGCGACGTCGACGGTCGAGAGCGGGGCTGCGACCATGAAGATGATCAGCAGCACCAGGATCACATCGATGAACGGCGTGACGTTGATCTCGCTGACTTCGCCGAGATCGCCGTCTTGCGCCTCCTTGAGCGAAACCGCCATGACTCACTCCGCCGGAACGCGCGGCATCGCTGCCGGCTGGGCGGGAATGGCGTGCAGATTGGCGCGGACCTGCTGCGCCGCCTGCCGGCGCGCCCGCTCGAGATCGCGCGAGAGATGTCGCAGGACCTCGCCGGAGGCGTCCGAGAGCGTGGCGCGGTAGCCGGAGATGGCCCGGGCGAAGACGTTGTAGATGATCACGGCGGGAATCGCCGCGACGAGGCCGATCGCGGTCGCCAGCAGCGCCTCGGCGATGCCGGGCGCGACCACGGCGAGGTTGGTCGTCTTCGACTGGCTGATGCCGATGAACGAATTCATGATGCCCCAGACCGTGCCGAACAGGCCGACGAAGGGGGCAGTCGAGCCGATGGTGGCGAGCAGGCCCGTGCCGCGGGCCATCGAACGGCCGGCCCTGGCTTCGATCCGCGACAATGCGATCGCGGCGCGTTCCTTGATGCCATCCTCGCCGAGATCGCTGGAGCGCTGACGCTCGCTCTGGGCGGCGCCGACCAGCTCTGCGACCGTACCGCGCGCCTGGCCCTTGCGGCCGGCGATCGCCTGTGCCGCCTCGTCCAAGCTGATAGCTTGCTCCAGCCGGCGCACGGCCCGCTGCGCCCGCGTCTTGGCGGCCGCGAGCTCGAGCGCCTTGGCGAGCCAGATCGTCCAGGTCACCAGCGAGGCGAAGGCGAGACCGAGCATCACCGCCTTCACGACGATGTCGGCGGCCATGAACATGCCCCAGGGCGACAGATCGTGCGGCAGGGTCGCCTGCGCCGTGACCGGCGTTGGCGCTCCCGGAGTCGGGGCTGGAATGGCTGCCGGAACCGTGGCCGGAGCCGAGGTCGCCGGGGCGATCTGACCGGCGGGAGCGGGAGCAGCCGGCGCGGCAGGGCTCGATGCGGGAGCGGCTCCGCCATGGGCGCCGGACGGGCTCGCCTGGGGAGAGGGCGCGGTCTCGTTCGGCGCGGTCTGGGCGAGACCGATGGTGCTCGTCATCGGGGCGACGGCGAAGCTCGCCGCGAGCAGGATTGTACCGATCAAGCGCTGCATCGACTCTGGTCCGTGGTCTAGCGGCGCTCCTCGCTGCCGGGAGCGCTTTCAGGGCGAGGCCTGCTTCAATGGAAGCGTCCTCGGGTGATCGCGGGCCGTCCCTCCCAGATGGAAGGTGGCGGGGATCGTCACCAGCAGTTAAACCAGACCGAAATGGTAAGCAAATACAATAGTTTACATGTTTTCTAAAGTAATGCGCATGCTGCTTTCAATCTAGAACTATTCAAATGTCCTGAGAGCTTCGCCCGAGCGAGGATTTGCTTCACGTCCGTCCGAGCATCGCGCCGGGATTGAGAATGCCGAGCGGGTCGAAGGCCTGCTTGACCGCTCTCATCAGCGCCAGCGCCTCCGGCTGTACATGCCGCGTCAGTGCGCTGGTTAGGCTGCGGCCGATGCCATGCTCGGCGGTGATGCTGCCGCCGAAATCGCTGACGATCGCGAAGACGTGCTCGTTCACGGTGCAGCCGAGATCGACGACGCGCTCCGGCGGCGTCTCTTGTGGGAACAACAGGATGACATGGATGCTGCCGTCGCCGACATGCCCGACGAACAAAGTCCGTGCTTCAGGGAAACGCTCCGCCTTCATCGCCTCGACCGTCGCGATGAAGGCCGGCACTTCGGAGACTGCGACGCTGGTATCGTGCGAGATGCTGGGGCCGGCGCGGCGGTTCGCTTCCGAGACGGCGAAGCGCAGATGCCAGATCGCCTTGGCCTGTGCTTGGTTCTGCGCGATGGCCGCGTCCCGGAGCAGATCTCGTTCCAGCGCGGTGGCGAGCGCCTCAGTCAGCAACTCGCCGATGCGGCTGTTGGGATCGCTGTCGGCGAGCTCGATGAAGACGTACCAGCGATGGCGCCGTTCGAGCGGCAGGCTTGTGCCGGGCACGAGGTCGAGGGTGAGGCCCATCTCGCCGTCGCACATCAATTCGAAGCTGGAGATGCGCTCGCCGGCCGTCTGCCGCAGCAAAGCGAGGAGTTGCAGAGCACCCGCCGGGCTGGCGAGGCCGCACAGCGCTGTCGCGCTTGCGCGCGGCTTGGGAAACAGCCTGAAGGTCGCCGCCGTCACGATCGCGAGCGTGCCTTCCGAGCCGATCACCAGCTCCCTCAGCGCATAGCCGGCATTGTCCTTGCGCAGCGGCTTCTGGCCATGAATCACGGCGCCGTCGGCGCGGACATAGTCGAGGCCGAGCACGAGATCGCGCACCGTGCCGTAACGGATGACGTTGATGCCACCGGCATTGGTCGCGACCACGCCGCCGATCTGGCACGAGCCCTCGCTGCCGAGGCTGAGGGGGAAAAGGCGGTCGCTGGCGGTGGCAGCCTGCTGGACATCGGCGAGGATGCAGCCGGCTTCGGCAGTGAGCGTATCACCCGCGGTGTCGATCGCCCTGATCCGGTTGAGGCGCGCCAGCGAGAGCACGATGGCTTTGCCGGAACTGTCCGGCGTTGCGCCACCCGATAGGCCGGTATTGCCGCCCTGCGGCACGACCGGCGTGCGCGTCGCGCTGGCCCAGCGCAGGATGGTCGAGACCTCCTCGACGCTGCGCGGGCGGAGCAGCGCGAGCGCCGCGCCGCGATGCTTGCCGCGCCAATCGGTCAGATGCGGCGCCATGGCCTCCGGATCGGTGACGATGGCGGCCGGATCGAGCACGGCGCGCAGGTCGTCGAGCGTGCTCATCGCGCTAGACCGTGCCGGCATCGACAATGAAGTTCTGGCCGGCGCACATGCGCGAGACGTCCGAGCAGAGGAAGAGCACCATCTGCGCGATGTCCTCCGGCAGGATCTCGCCCTTCAGCGCCTGTGCCGCCTGGTTGGCCTCGCCCTTCTCCGGCGTCCACCAATGCGCGCGCTGGCGCTCGGTCATCACCCAGCCCGGCGTGACGCAATTGACCCTGATGCCGTCGGGGCCGAGCGCGCGCGCCAGCGAGCGGGTGAAGCCGATCACCGCCGATTTCGCCGTGGTGTAGGCGATCATGTGCGGCGAGCCCTTCATCCACGAGGTCGAGGACAGGTTGACCAGCGCGCCGCCGCCGAGATGGCGCATGTCGGGCGCCAGCGCCTGCGCCACGAACATCATCGGTCTGAGGTTCACCGCGAGGCGATCGTTCCAATAGGCTTCCGTCACCGCCTCGAAATCATGCCGCTCGTCATGCCCGGCATTGTTGACGCCGATGGCGAACGGGCCGTGCAGGGCACGCGCCGCCGTGATCGCCGCCTGCGTCGCCGGGATGTCGCGCAGGTCGACCTGATGGAATGAGACGGTGCCGCCTGCCGCCGGGAGCTCAGCGGCCAGGCGTTCGCCGCGCTCGGCGTCGATGTCGAGGAAGGCGACCTTGCTGCCTTGCCGCGCCAGCGCCTCGACGATGGCGCGGCCGATGCCGTCGGCGCCGCCGGTGACGAGGGCCGCCTTGCCGGCGAGGTCGGGATAGCTGGCTTCGACCCTCACCCGCCGAACTCCGCCGCCGGGAGGCCGGGCACGTCGACCGGCAAGGTGAAGAGCCCGCCTGAGAACGGCGCTTCGGCCAGAACCCGCGAGGGCAGGCGGATGCGCGCCGTGGTGATGAACAGCGTCTTCAGGTCCGGCCCGCCGAAGGCGAGGCTGGTCGGGCGTGGCACCGGCAGCCAGACCTCGCGATCGAGCCGGCCGTCCGGCGCATAGCGGTGCAGGCACCAGCCATCCCAGATCGCGCACCAGACGAAGCCCTCGGCATCGACCGCGAGCCCGTCCGGCCGGCCGGCAACCTCGGTGAAGACGCGGCGATCGGCGAGCGTGCCGGTCTTCGCGTCGAACGCGTAGGCATAGATGCAGCCATGGGCGGAATCGACGAAGTAGAAGCTCCGGCCGTCCGGGCTCCAGTCGAGCCCGTTGGCGACGGTGAGCCCGCTCTCCTGCCGCTGCCAGGAAAGGTCGGGCGCTATCGCGTAGAGCGAACCGGAGGCACGGCTGGCGTCGAGCCGCATCGTCCCGGCCCAGAGCCGGCCTTGCCGATCGCATTTGCCGTCATTGAAGCGATTGTCGGGGATGTCGGCTTCGGGATCGGCGAGCGGCGTCAGCCGGCCGCTGGCGAAGTCGAAGGCTTCCAGCGCCTCCTGCGTCAGCACCACCAGCCCACCGCCGCGGCGGCCGAGCACGGCGCTGACCAAACGCGGCAGCGTCACCTCCTCGTTGTTGCCGGTCGCCGGGTCGAAGCGGTTGACCGAGGGCGCGAGGATATCGACCCAGTAGAGCCGCTGCTCGCCGGCCGACCAGTACGGCCCCTCGGCGAGATGCGCGCCCCAGGGCAGGACGCATTGCACGTTCGGATCGACCGGACGGGCCGAGCGCGGCGCCGGGGAAATGTTCATCTGCGTCGCGCCGACATTGCCGGAGATCTGCCGGGCAGCCGCCATCAGGTCGCGGCCGGTGGTGTGCAGCCGCTCGCGCGTCAGGCGCGAGGATGGGCCGAACACGCCGATCGCCGCGACCGCCCGGCCGGTATGGTCGAAGATCGGTGCCGCGACCGAGGCGACGCCAGCGACGTGCTCCTCCTGCGAGACGGCATAGCCGCGCGCCCGGGTCAGCGCGAGGTCGGCGGCGAGCGCTTCCTCTTCGGTAATGGTGGTCTCGGTGAAGCGTTCGAGCTTCAGCCGGTCGACGAGCGCGCGCTGCTCATGCGGCTGGACGAAGGCGAGGAGTGCCTTGCCGCCGGCGGTGCAATGCAGCGGTGCGCGCCGGCCGATCTCGATGCGGAAGCCATAGGGGCCGCCGCGGCTGCGCTGGTCGATATAGAGCACCTCGCCATTGTCGATTGCGCAGAGGGCGGCGGTCTCGCGCGTCTCCTCGGCTAAGCGATCGAGCGCCGGCGCGCCCGCACCGCGCAGGTCGAAGGATTCCCAGACACGGTGGGCGAGTTCGAACAGGCGGTGGCCGAGCCTGTAGGTGTTGTCGCTCTCCTCGTGCCGGATCAAGCGGAAGGTCAGCAGCGTGTTGAGCATCCGCGCCAGCGTGCCCTTGGGCAGGCCGGTCGCGGCCTGGAGGTCGCGAAAGCGCGGCGGCGCCGAGGCCTCGCCGATCACGTCGAGGAGATAGAGGCCCTTGGCGAGGGCGGCTGCGCCGGTCGGGACGTCGCGCTCGTCCGGCGTCAGGACGCGCGCTTCGCCCGCGCCTGCGCCGCCTCGCCGATCATGCGCTCGAAGGTCCATTGCGGCTCGTATCCCAGTTCGGTTCGGATCCTGGCGTTCGACGTCTGGTAGAAGACGCCGGTGCCCGGCAGGTCGATGGTCTTCAACGGCAGTCCCGTCAACTCCGCCATCATCGGCAGCGCGGCGGCGAAGTCGACCGGCTCGGTCGCGCCGAGATTATAGGTGCGGCCGGCGGCGCGCTCGTCGGTGAGCGCCAGCAGGATGCCGGCGACCATGTCGCGCGTATCGGTGATGTGCATGCGGAAGGGCCGGCCGGCCTCGTTGCGCGAGAGCACCAGCGCCTCGCGCCCGTCATCGATCTCGCGCAGGGCTGTCACGGCCGCAGCGTTGCCGAAACCCTCCTGCTGCCGGATCTTCGGCTGCAGGAAGAAGCGCGGGCCGGAGAAGAAGCTGTCGGGATCGAGCAGTTCGCTCGCATCCTGCGTATGTGAGAAGCGTAAGGTGGTCGCCGGCACGCCGCTGGTCCGCTCGAAGAAGCGCACGATCTCTTCGCCCAGAAGCTTGCTCAAGCCATAGGGCGAGCGCGGCTTCAGCGGATGGTCCTCGTCGATCGGCTGATAATCCGGCACGTTCTCCGGATAGACTTCTCCGGAGGAGGCGAAGACGAGGCGCTTCGGCTTCACCGCCGCGGCCTCCTCCAGCAGTACGCGCGTGCCCTCGACATTGGCTTGGAACAGCCGGTCGCGATCGGCCGGCAGCCAGGACATGAAGGCGCCGAGATGCAGGATCGCATCAGTGCCCTGCACGGACTCCCTCGCGGCGGCGCGGTCGCCGAAGCCGCCGAGCACCTCGCGAAAAGCGGGATGCTCGATCCCGCTGGCGCGCAGGTCGAAACCGGTGACGCGATGGCCTGCGTCGAGCAGTTGCCGCGCGACGCGCGAGCCGACGCGCCCGGCGCTGCCGGTGACCAGGATCGTGTTCATCGGATCGCCTCGCCGCTGATGGCATCGAAGACATGGAGCCGCGCCGGGTCGAAGGAGAGCGTCAGTGTCTCGCCTGGCGGGCGCGGCTCTGGATTGATCAGGCGCGCGATCAGCGAGGTCCGCCGTGACTCATCATCGCCGCCGGAAGCCACCTCGCGGCGATGCGCCTCGGGCAGGTCGACATAGACATATTGCTCGCTGCCGAGGCTCTCGATCAACCGCGGCGCCACCGTGAAGGACACTCGCCCGGCGCCGGCCGCGATGTGCTCGGGCCTGAGGCCGACGACGATCTCCTTGCCGGCGAGCGCGGCGGCATTTGCGATAGGCAGCGCCACATCGTGGCCGAACAGCTTCGCGGTCACGCCACCACCAGCGGCCAGTGCCTTCGCCTTCAAGAAATTCATGCCGGGCGAGCCGATGAAGCCGGCGACGAAGAGATTGGCCGGCTCGCGGAACATCACATCGGGCGAGGCGATCTGCTGGATCACGCCGTCCTTCATGATGACGATCCGGTCGGCCATCGTCATCGCCTCGGTCTGGTCATGGGTGACGTAGATCGTGGTGACGCGCAGGCGCTTGTGCAGGGCGCTGATTTCGGCCCGGGTATGGACGCGCAGCTTGGCATCGAGATTGGAGAGCGGCTCGTCCATCAGGAAGGCCTGCGGCTCGCGCACGATCGCCCGGCCGAGCGCGACGCGCTGGCGCTGGCCGCCGGAGAGGGCGCGGGGCCGGCGCTCGAGCAGATGGTCGATGCCGAGGATCTTCGCAGCCTCGTTGACCCGCCGCTCGATCTCGGCGGCATCGGTGCCGCGCATCTTCAGGCCGAAGCCCATATTCCTGGCGACGGTGAGATGCGGATAGAGCGCATAGTTCTGGAAGACCATGGCGATGTCGCGATCCCCCGGCGCGAGGTCGGTCACATCCCGTTCGCCGATCGCGATCGTTCCGGAAGAGGCTTCCTCCAACCCGGCGAGGATTTTCAGCATGGTCGACTTGCCGCAGCCGGAGGGGCCGACGAGGACGACGAACTCGCCATCGGCGATGTCGAGCGAGAACGCCTTGAGGACGGTGAGCCCGCCATAGGATTTGGTGACGCTGTCGATGCGAATTCCAGCCATGCGGGTTCTCTTACTTCTCGGCCCCGGCCGTCAGGCCGCCGACGAGATAGCGTTCGAGGAAGAGGTAGATCGCGAGGATCGGCAGGGCGACGAGAATGGAGGCGGCTGAGATGTCGCTCCAGTTCGAGATGTACTCGCCCTTCATCGTGGTGATGCCGAGATTTGCGGTCCAGTTGCCCTGGGCGTTGGTCAGGAAGGTGCGGGCATAGGCATAGTCCGACCAGGACAGCACGAAGCCGTAGAGCGCCGTTGCCGCCAGCCCCGGCGCCGAGACCGGCAGGATCACCCGGACCATCGCGCCGAGCGGCGAGCAGCCATCGACCATCGCCGCCTGTTCGAGCTCGCGCGGGATCGTGTCGAAATAGCCCTTCAGCATCCAGGTGGTGAACGGGATGATCAGCGTGGCGTGGGCGAGGATGATCGACCACAGGCTGCCGATCAGCTCGAGATTGCGGAAGATACCGAAGAGAGGGATCACCAGCAGCGTCGCCGGCAGCATCTTGGCGGTCAGGATGAACAGGCCGAGCGACTGGCCGCCGCGCACCCGGAAGCGCGACAGGCTGTAGCCAGCGAGCACCGAGACGACCATGGACAGGCTCACCGCGCCGATCGCCGCCAGCGCCGAATTGCCGAGCCAGAGCAGGATCGGCTTATCCGCCATGATCTGCCCGAACACGCCCCAGCGCGGTTCGCTCGGCCAGAAGCTCGGCGGCAATTGCCGGAGCAGGCTCGGCTCGGAGAGCGCGGTGACGACGAGCCAGTAGATCGGGAAGACCAGGATGGCGCAGGTCAGGGCGACGCCGGCATAGAGCAGGGCGTGACGTGTCGCTTTCCGTCTCATCGCCGCCTCCTCAGATATTGTCCGGCGCGCGGGCGATCATCAGCCGGCTCGCGATCACGCAGACGATCAGGGTGATGACGCCGATGGCCGAGGCGTAGCCCATCTTGAAGAAGCCGAAGGCCTGCTCGTAGGTCATGATCGAGAGCGACTGTGTCGCCTTCAGCGGCCCGCCGCCGGTCAGCACGTAGATGATCGAGAAGTCGCGGAAGACCCAGAGCATCACCAGCACCAGCGTGACGCCGATCACCGGCATCAGCGAGGGGATGGTGATGTGGATGAGGCGCTGCCAGGCGCGGGCGCCGTCGACCTTGGCGGCGTTGTAGAAGTCCTCGGGTATCGACTGCAGCCCGGCCAGCATCATGATCGAGACGAAGGGATAGCCCTTCCAGACCATCACCGTGCAGACCACGGCGAAGGCCGCGTCCGGCGAAGAAAACCAGTTGATCGTCTGGTCGACCAGGCCGAGCCTGATGAAGAGCCAGTTCATCAGGCCGAAAGAGGAATCGAACAGCCAGGCGAAGATCACCACCGCGATCACCTCGGGGATCGCCCAGGGCAGGGCGACGAGCAGCCGCGCCAGCGCCTGGCCCTTGAAGCGGTTGTTGACCAGGAGCGCCGTGCCGAGGCCGAGCAGGAAGCAGAAGAAGGAGACAATGGTGACGAGCTTGAACGTCACCCAGCAGGCGTTCCAGAAGTCCTCGGAGGCGAAGAGCCGCTCGTAATTGGCGGTGGTGAAGGGCCGGCGCGGCTGGTCGAGCCGGGCGATGTTGACGTTCTGGAAGGAGAGATCGACCGAGACGAACAGCGGGTAGACGATGATCAGCGCGATCAGCAGCACCGCCGGCGCCAGCAGGAGATAGCCGAGCCAGTGCCGCCGGCTGGGGCGGGCGAGGTCGAGGCTGAAGCCGGGCATGACCAGTCGTCTCCTTTCATTCGTTGCAGGAGAGGCGCGGGGAACCCTTCTCCCGTGTGGGAGAAGGGCAGGGATGAGGGCCTGCCCTATCCGGAGAGGGTGGAGCGACGCGGCTGCGACTTCATTCTGAAACGGCGGTCCCTCACCCCTGCCCCTCTCCCATCCGGGAGAGGGGTTCGCAGTGCCTCACTGCTTCTGCAGCGCCTCGGCCTTGGCCTGCATCGTCGCCGCGACGGCCTTCGGGTCGAGGTCCTGGATGATCATGCGCTGGGACTCTTCCATGACCATCTTGGCGAACTCGTTGAACTGCAGCTCCAGCCCCTTCGGAATGCGGTCGACCTTGGCGTCGGCCGCCGTCTTGGTCGCCTGGACCAAGAGGTCGAAATGCGGCGTGTCCTTTGTCGCGGCCGAGGTGTCGGCGCGTGGGCTCGGCGGCGGCGAGGCGCCGAGCGTCGCATAGCTCGACTGGAACTTGTCGGAGGTCGCGATCGCGATGAAATCCCAGACCAGCTTCTTGTTCTCCTTCGGCGCATCGGCGGCGATGCCGAGCACGTTGGAGGAGCCACCGACCGGCGGCTTGAACGGCACCATGCCGAGCTTGATCTGGTCCTTGGCCTTGCCCTTCTGGATGATCGGGTAGAGCCAGGGCCCGTCCGTCTTCATCGCGATCTTGCCGTCGGCGAACATCTGGCGGACCTCGCCGGCCGCCAGATCGCGCGGGGTCAGGCTGGTCTTGACGATGGTCTTCCAGCGCGACAGGCCCTCGATCATCTCAGGCGTGTTGATCGTCACCTTGCCGGCATCGTTGGTCCAGCGCCCGCCGGCATCGAGCGTGTAGTTCATCATCTCGCTCATATACTGGCCGCCGCCGCCCTTGGTCTCGTGGCCGGTGCCGAACTGGTCGACGATGCCGTCGCCGTTGAGGTCCTTGGTCAGCTTCTGCGCGGCGGCGAGGAATTCCGCATAGGTCTTGGGGACGGAAAGACCTTCCTTTTTCAGCAATTCCTCGTTGTAGGCGAAGATGTAGCCGAAATAGAGCATCATCGTGCAGACGGTCTGCTTGTTCCAGGTGCAGGTGTCCTGCCCCGCCCAGCCCTTGAGGTCGAGTTTCGCATCCTTGATGTAAGGATCGAGCGGCTCCAGCCAGCCATTATCGGCGAATTTCTGGAACTCGAAGGAGGCGAGGTGGACGATGTCGGGCGGCTTGCCGCCGGCGAACAGCGTCGTCATCGTGTCGGCATAGGCGCCGCGCTCGACCTTGGTCCATTCGATCTTGACGCCGGGATGGGTCGCCTCGAACTCCTTGATCACCGAGCCCCACCAGTCGCCGACGCCGCGCTCGTCCTTCTGCCAGGAGACGAACTTCAGCACCTTGCCCTGCGCCCAGGCGGCGCCGGGGAGAAAGCCGGCGGCGAGCGCGAGCGCAGCCGCGGAGATTGCCAGTCTTGTTCTCGTCATGGTCTCCTCCTCCCTTGCTTTTTTAGTCGCTACAGCCGCTTCAGCAGCTTGAGCGCTTCTTTCGATGGCTCGACGCCGAGGCCGGGCCCGCTCGGCAAACGGTAGAAGCCGGCGCTGCAGTCCATGTCGCCCAGGAGCAATCGCCGGTTCGGTTCGAAGATCGAGTGCTGGAATTCGTGGCACTCGACCGCGGCGAGCGCCGAAGACGCATGCAGGCTCGCCGCCAGGAACACGCCGATGCCGATCGTGGCATGCGGGATGACCCGCAGGTGATGCGCCTGCGCATAGAGGCCGATGCGCGTGAACTCGGTCACGCCCTTATGGCCCATCTCCGGCTGGATAATCGCGCAGGCCCGCCGGGCGATACGCGGCACGAGATCGTAGACCGTGCGCCATTCCTCTCCGGCCGCGACCGGCGTCGAGACCTTTGAGGCGACCAAGCTGAGGCCGTCGAGATCCTCCGGCTTCACCGGCGCCTCGGCGAACCAGAGATCGTGCGGTTCCATCGCCCGGATCGCCGCGACGGCCTCTTCGCCGGTATGGACCCAGTGCATATCGCAAGCGATGCGCGCTTTCGGCCCGAGCCGCTCGCGCAGCGTCGCGATCTCCGCGACATTGCCGTCATCGGCGACGGGGGCGGCGAACTTGAAGCTGTCGAAGCCCTTGGCCTGCCACTCGGCCGCGAACTCGGCCCGCTCCGCCCGCGTCGGCTTCGGCAGGCCGGAGATGTAAGCCGGCAAACGCTCATGCTTCTGGCCGCCGAGCAGCTTGACCAGCGGCAGGCCGGAGAGTTTGCCGCAGAGGTCCCAGAGCGCGATGTCGATCGCCGCGAGCGCGTCGAGATAGAAGCCGCCGGTATAGCCGCGCACCCGCATCAGGTCGTAGAGATCGTCATGGATGACGGCGACGTCGCGCGGGTCGCGCCCGACGACGAAGGGGCCGAGCAGATCGTCGATGATCGCCATCGCCGCACCGGGCGCGACGATGCCATAGGTCTCGCCCCAGCCGACCGCGCCATCGGCCGTCTCGATCCGGACGACCACGGTGCGGTCGACGGTCGGATAGACCGTGCGATTGCCCTTGCGGACGATGTAGCCGTGATCGTTGATGCGCTCGCCCTCGCGCAGGGCACCGAGATAGGGCGTCTCGCGCGGGATGGTGATCGAGAAGACCTCGACGCGGGCGACGCGCTCGGCCATCACACGCCTCCGCCGAGCGTGGGCTCGCGCGGCTCGACCGTCATGAGGTCGGTGCAGATGTCGAGCCAGGCATCGATCTCGGCGACATCCAGCGCATCCATTGGCGGCACCTTCGCCCGCACGACCTGGTTAGTCAGCACGCCGCGCCGCGTCAGCACATGCTTGGTGAAGGCCATGCGGAAATTGAACTGGATCACCAGCAGCGGCAGAGTGCGCATATAGAGTTCGCGCGCGCGTTCGATCTCGCCGGCGCGATAGGCCCGGTCCATAGCGACATGGATGTCGGCGAGCTCGACCGCCGGCATCGCGCCGCAGGCGCCGCGATTATATTCGTCGATCAGGTAGCGTGCCCCGCCGCCGCCGATCACGCCCTTCAGATGCGTCGGCTTGCCGGATGCGATCGCCGAGATGGCGAGGCCGGATGGCAGCGTCTCTTCCTTGACATAGGTGATCGCCGGATTGGCGCGGACGATCTGCAGGATCGCCTCGGGCTTGAGGTCGGAGCCGCGTGGGGCCGGCGCGTTCTGCAATACGATCTCGATGCCCGGCACGGCCGCGGCGATCTCGCCATAGAAGGCCGAGACCGCTTCCGTCGTGGTGCCGACGCTCTTGGGCGCCTGGATCATCACATGGCCGATGCCGTTGGCGAGCGCCTGGCTGCAATGCGAGATCGCCTCGAGGGCAGTCGGGGCGCTCGCCCCGGCGACGATCGGCACGCGCCCGCCGACACCCGCGACCACCACCTTCAGCAGCGCCGTCCGCTCCGCCGCGGTGAGCTCGTCGACCTCGCTGGCAAAGCCCGGGAACACCACGCCGTCGACGCCGCTGGCGAGGGTGAAGTCGACGATCCCAGCCATCGCCTCGGGATCGACAGCCCCAGCCTCGGTGAACGGCGTCGGCAACACCGGGAGCATGCCATGCAGCACTGCGTTCCTCCAGTTGATCCATATTATGGATCATTTGTTTTCTAATATGGACCGTACTTCTCATGCCCGGAATCGTCAAGCGCGCATGAAAAAGGCCGCCGGGGGTGCACCCTGCGGCCTCGATGATTTCGCAGCTTTTCGGCGGCGGTCAGTGCTTGTGGGCTTCGGCGGGCGCGCGGGCGCCGACGGACTGCACGGAGAACTCGACAGGGACCGCTCCGGCCTTCTCAAATGTCAGCGTGCCCTTGACCTTTTCGCCTTCCTTGAGCTGGCGCTTCAGATCCATGAACATGATGTGGTAGCCGCCGGGCTTCATCTCGACCTTGGCGCCGGGCTTGAGTTCGACGCCCTCGGGCAGGCCACGCATGGTCATCACGCCATTGTTCATCGACATCTCGTGGATCTCGACCTTGCCGGCGATCTCGCTGCTGCCGCCGAGCAGGCGGTCGGCGGCGCTGCCGGTGTTGGTCAGCGCGACATAGCCGCCCGCGACCTTGGCGCCGGCCGGGGTGGCGCGCGTCCAGGGCTGCTCGATCTTGAGCGGGCCGGCCGTGTAGTCCTGCGCGAGGGCGGTGCCGCAGCTCAGCGCGAGGGCTGCGGCGGCGAGGGGGAAGCGGAACTTGGTCATCTTGAGGCTCCTTGGGTGATCAAAGCGAGAGGCGGGTCTTGGCGAGGTCGGCACAGCGCCGGGCGGCGTCGATCAGGGGCTTGCGCCGCGCCAGCACATCGCTGGTGAGCCTAGCGCCGGCCCGCTCGGGCGAGCCGGCGTCGAAAGGCGGCTGCGGATCATATTCCAGCACGAGCTGGATCAGGCGCGCTGTTTCCTCGTCGCGCAGCTTGGCGGCAACCGTCAGGCCGAAATCGATCCCGGCGGTGACGCCGCCGCCGGTGATGCGGTTGCGGTCGGTGACGACGCGGCTGTGTTCGACACTCGCGCCCATCGCTGCCAGCAGGTCGCGGATGTACCAGTGGCCGGTGGCGCGATAGCTCTTGAGCAGCCCGGCGGCGCCGAGCACCAGCGAACCCGTGCAGACCGCCGTGACATAGCGGGCACGAGCGCCGCGATCGGCGAGGAAGGCGAGCGTCTCAGCATCCTCCATCAGGGCGATGCTACCCTTCAGCCCGCCCGGGATGAACAGGACATCGAGTTCGGCCGGGCAGTCGGCATAGCTCGTCGTCGGCGTGACCTGCAGGCCAAGATCGTTCGCGACCGGCTGCCGGTTCTTCCAGACCAGATGCAGTTCCGCCCGCAGCAGCGAGAACACAGTCAGCGGCCCGATCAGGTCGAGCATCACCATGTCGGGATGCACGACCATCGCGATCCGCGGTGTGCTCGTTCCCGCAGGCTGGGCCAAAGCGGTTTGCGGCAGCCCGGCGAGCAATCCGGAGAGCGCGCCGGCCGCCGCCAAGCCCGTCCAGTCGCGTCGTGTGATGTCACCTGTCATGGCCTGATCTCCACGGTCTCCTTGAGACGGGTCATCTCGAAATCCGAGACCAGGATCTCGAGCTCGATGGTCCAGCGGCCGGCGATCGGAAGCGTCAGATCGCCGACCTGCCAGCTGCCGTCCGCCTGCTTGGTGGCTTGTCGCTCGATCGGCTCGATGCCGGCCTCTGGTCGTGACAGGGCGAGCCGCAATTCCTTCGTCGCGAGCGGGCCGAACTCGCCATCGAGCAGCGAGACGGTGATCGTCACAGGCCCGGCGCGGCCGGGCGTCACGCTGATGTCGGCCATCGCCTTCTCGGTGTGGATATGGACGCTGGCGGGTTGGGCAGCGGCGGCGGCAAGGGCGCGCGGCGGTGGCGTGAAGCGCCAGAGCGCGACGACGGCAAGGATGGCGACGATGATCGTGATCTCGGCTGCGATGATCCGGGTCAGCAGCGAGCGAGCGCTCGCGCGGCCGAAGACGACCGCGTCCGTGAGCCGGTAGCGGTTGAAGGCGCCGAGCCCGATCAGCGCCGCGACCAGCACGAGCTTGCCGGTGAGGACGAGGCCGTAAGACGTGGTCAGCAAAGCCTGCGGACGCTCGACCTGAACGACGGCGAGTGCGAGGCCGCTGAGCAGGATGGTGACCAAGAGCACGGGAATGCGCCGCGAGAAGCGTCGCAGCGCCAAAGTTCCATCGGGTTGTCGCAGGGCGAAGGCCAGTGGCAGCAACGCGCCGGCCCAGCCGGCTATGCCGACGGCGTGCAGGAACACGGCCGAGCGAGTCAGGAATTGCGGCTCGGCGGCGCTGGCATGGCCGCTGGCGGCGAGAGCCGCGCCGGCACCGAGCCAAGCGAAAAGCGCGAGGGAGCGTGCGCTTCGGCCGGGCGCCATGAGTGCGGTCAATGCCAAGAGCAAAGCGAGCATCGCGATAAACGCAGTGCGGCCGAAACTGCTCGCTGCGGCGGCCTGCCAGGCCGCGGCCTGAAGCGCCGCAGAGAGCGGCAGCGCCAGCGCGTCGAGCCCCTGCGCCGCAAAGGCGACCGGCAGCGACAGCAGCCCGAGCGCGAGGAAGCCCGCTATCGGCCGGCGTACGGGTGCGGGCAGGGGGGCGACCCAGGCCATGAAGGCCACGCCGCCAACGCCAAGGGCGAGGCCGAGATAGAGCCCGAGCTTGCCGAGCCAGAGCGCGATACGGACGGCCGGCTCGGTCTGGCTTGCTAGGAGATCAGGCGCCGCGCTCGGTGCACCCACCGAGAACAGCACCGAGCCGCCGACGGGATGGCCGTCCTCGGAGACGACGCGCCAGCTCAGCACATGCGTGCCATTGGCGAGATCGGATGGCGCGACGATCGAGAGCGTCCGGTCCGTGAGCGTGAAGCGCGTCAGCGCGCGACTCGTCCCGTCCGGACCGATCAGCTTCAGCACCAGCGGCGAGACCGGCTCGCTGAAGCTCAGGCTGAACTCGCCGGGCGCGCTGGCGACGACCGCGCCATCGGCCGGAGCGGTCCTGGTCAGCGCGGCATGCGCCAGCGCCTGTCCCGCCATCGCCAGCGAGGCGACGGCGAGGCCGAGCAGGATGAGGAGGACGTGAAGGTGCCTGGTCATGGCGGAAAGGCGGCCGGGCGCAAAAGCCCGGCCGCGCTCGCTCACTTCTTCGGCGTCAGCTTCACGCCCGGAGCCGGGAACTTGTAATCGTCCGCCGACTTGCCGGCCGCCGGGATCTCGATCCAGCGCTCGACCGCGCCGCCCTCGCATTCCTGCACGATCGGCACGTAGAGCGTGGTGTCCGGCTTGAGGTCGGCGGTGAGATAGGCACGCAGGACGAACTCGTCATAGTGCTCGTCGAGCAGCTTGCCGCCGCTCCAGGCGACTTCGGTGACACCCTCGGCCGTTGGGGTGCCGTAGTAATCATAGGCCTTCTCGTACTTGCCCTTGGTGGTTTCCAGCGTCCAGCCGGGCTTCGGCATCGGCTTGACCGCGATCACCCCCTCGGGGATGCGGACGCGGACCTTGGTCGTGGCCGCGCCCTTGCAGCCATGCGGCACGCGCAGCACCGCCTTGTAGGTCGAACCGACCGGAGCCTGCTGGGTCTCCAGCGTGACATGGGCGAGAGCCGGGCCGGCAGCGAAAGCCGCGAGGAGGGCAGCGAGGGAAAGCGACTTCATGATGGGAAATCCCTGGAGGATGAACGCCGGAATGGCCGGCGCAGCCGCACGGGGCGGCATTGGATCGGAAGAGCGCGCGAGCCGGCAGGCGCCGCCGCGAGCGAATGGGATGAGGAAAGGCCGCTGGCGGCCGTCAGCAAGGAGCGAGCGGCGCGACCGAGCGCGCAGAGCTGCCCTGGTCAGAGGCCGGCGGGTGGGGCGCGCGGATTGGCCGGGGAGCGGCCGGCGACGAAGCCGGAGGGCAGGTCGAGCCGACGCTGGAAGGCGACGAGATCGACGGCGCGATGGATGACCGGCAGGAAATCGGTGGGGGCGGCCGGAGCGCCGGCGCCGGTGAAGGCGCAGCCGAGCATGCAGCAGCTCATCAGCTCATGGGTCGCAGCGCCGTCGCCCTGGCTCATCGGCTGATCGCCGCCGGCGCAGAGCGTCATCGCCAGCGAGCGGTCGAGGCTGAAGCTCGCCGCATTGGCACCGGAGGCGAGGCCCGCGAAGATCGCCTGCAGCACGACGAGATAAGCCGCGGTCAGCGCGACCCAGCGTCTCATCCCTGCTCTGCGATGCCCTGCGGACAAAAACGATCCTCCTGCCGCTTCGATAGCATGGCTGCCGGCAGGGTCAATTTGCTGGAATGTCTCAGTGGCCGTGATGCTCGCAGTGGCTGTGGTCGGCCAGCGCCTCGATCACGGCGCAGTCGCTGGCGGTGACGCCGCCCGAGCAAACCGTTGCGATCCGGGCAAGTTCCGCCTCCAGCGAGCGCAGCCGGGCGATCTTGTCGCGCACCTCCTCGAGATGCTCTGCGGCGATCGCGTGGGCTTCGTCGCAGGCCATGCCGGGTGTGTCCGAAAGCCGCAGCAGTATCCGGATGCTCTCGACCGCGAAGCCGAGATCGCGCCCATGCTTGATGAAGGCGAGACGTTCGACATGGGCGCGGCCATAGCGGCGCTGATTGCCTTCAGAGCGCTCGGGTTCCGGCAGCAAGCCGACCTGCTCGTAATAGCGGATCGTCTCGACCTTGACCCCGGTCCGCTCCGCGAGCGCCCCTATCGGCATCACGCGCTCAAGGGCTCTCGCCGGCGGCATGATTTTTCCTCTTGAAGCTATAGTAACTATAGGTTGTAGGTAGGTGGTCACGCGACGCTGTCAAGCGGGGGCGAGCTATGGTGATCGGCCCTGCAGCCGCAGGGCAACGGCCGCGCCATCACGCCGTCCGGTTCTGTCCGAGAGGAGTATTGCGGTGTCCGGCATGGAGATCGCCAGCTATCTGATGGCCGTCGTCTACGTCGTCAGCTTCCTTGCCATGTCGGCGATCCTGGCGAAGGAGGCCGGCCGCCCGGTCTGGCTGTTCGGCAAGGGCAGGGAGAAGCAGACGCTGCCGGCGTTGCTCTTCCGCCTCGCTTTCGCAGGAGCCGTGCTCTGGCCGCTCTGGCTCGCCGCTTTCGGCAATCCGGTGAAGGGCGATCTGCTGGCGGCGGCGCTGGACGGGCCATGGTTCGATATCCTCGGCCATCTGCTCGTCGTCATCGGCGCCTGCGTCGCGCTGTTGTCGCAGCGCTATATGGGCGCCTCCTGGCGCATCGGCGCAGCCGAGGGCGAACAGGGCGCGATCGTCGACAGCGGCCCTTTCGCGATCTCGCGCAATCCGGTCTTTGTCGGCCAGGCCCTGCTCTTCATCGGCCTCTTCATCGTCCTGCCGAGCCTGATCCAGGCGGCGCTGACACTGGCGCTGCTGATCGCGATCAGGCTGCAGGTCGTGATCGAGGAGCGCGTGCTCGCCGCCTCGCTCGGCCAACCCTATCTCGCCTACAAGGCCCGCGTTCGGCGCTGGCTCGGCGTTGCCGGAGAAGCAGCATGAGTTGGGGCCGCAGGCTTGCCTATATTACTACCGTCGCGCTGGTGGCGGCCGGGCTCGACCAGGCCAGCAAATGGCTGATGCTGGAGGTCGTGCTCAATCCACCCGAGTCGATCGCGCTCACGCCCTTCCTCAATCTGCGCCTCGGCTTCAATACCGGCGTCAGCTTCGGCCTGTTCCGGGACACGCTCGAAGCCTGGCCGGGCCTGCTCGGGCTGTTCAAGTTCGCGGCCGGTTTCGGTCTGCTCGCCTGGGCGATGTTCGTCGGGCATCGGCTCGAGCGCATCGGTCTTGCGCTGATGGCGGGCGGGGCTTTCGGCAATGCGATCGACCGCTGGCGCCAGGGCGCGGTCACCGATTTCCTCGACCTGCATTGGGGCGATTGGCACTGGCCGACCTTCAACGGCGCCGACATCGCGTTGACCTTAGGCGTGGTGCTGATGTTGCTGGCTGCCCTGCCGATGACGAACCGGACGCCCGACCGAACGATGAGCGGAGCATCTTGATGGGAGCCGGACATTCACATGGCGGCAGCGCCGGCACGGCGGCCGGCCGCCATAAATCGCGACTCCTTGCCGCCTTCGGACTGACATCGGCCTTCATGCTCGCCGAGGTCGTCGGCGGGCTGTGGACCGGCAGTCTCGCGCTCCTGGCCGACGCGGCGCATATGCTGACCGATGCCGGCGGGCTCGCTCTGGCGCTGGTCGCGATCCGCTTCGCCGAGAAGCCGGCAACGCCGCAGCGGACCTATGGCTATGTCCGGATGGAGATCCTGTCGGCGCTCGCCAACGCCGTCGTCCTGCTGCTGCTGACGCTCTACATCCTCTATGAGGCTTATGAGCGCTTCCTCAATCCGCCGCCGATCCTCGGCGGGCCGATGCTCGCCGTCGCGGTCGTCGGGCTGATCGTCAACCTGATCAGCATGAAGCTGCTCGCTGGCGGCTCGTCCGAGAGCCTCAACGTCAAGGGCGCCTATTTCGAGGTGCTGAGCGACATGCTCGGCTCGCTCGGCGTCATCGTCGCGGCGGTGATCGTGATGACGACCGGCTGGACGCTCGCCGAGGTCGATATCGCCCTGCTGGAGAAGTCGCTGCTGGCGCTGCCAGGCGTCACCGCCGTCCATGACCTGCATGTCTGGACGCTGACCTCCGGCCTCGATGCGATGAGCGCGCACATTGTCGTTGCCGATATGGCCGAGGCTCGGGCGACTCTCGTCGCCGCCGATCGGCTGCTCGCCGAAGAATTCGGCCTGAAGCACACCACCATCCAGATCGAGGACGAAGCGATCCGGCGGACCGACGGTCATGAGCAGCGCCTCTGAGCCACCGCAATTCCGACACAGGCACAGCTGAAAGCCGAACCATGGAATCGTTTATTCCCGCCCTGGTCGCGCTCCTGATCCTCGATCCGATCCAGGGCGCCATCACCAGCCAGCTCTCGGCCCTCGGCATCCCGCGCAACAGCGCCGAGAAGGTCGCGACTTGCGCTCGCGCTGCTGCGCCGACGATCGTGACGCGCGTCGGCGAGAACCCGGGCTGGGCCGTCGTCCAGGTGGTGCGCTTCTGGACGGGGGCGGCAAGCCCGGACGCGGTGCTGGTCGAGATCGCGCCGCAATGTGCCGGCGCAGTCGAAACCGCCAAGCGCGCCATCGGCCGCTCGGCCTGACGCCTCTGGGATGTAGGCTGGCAGGCTCCGCCGCGCCGTTCACGAAAACGTCAATTGAACCTCGATCGCCCTGAGGTTTCGGGGTCGCCCTTGAGCCCGTTCACCAGTCGTTAGCGCCACACGCGGATAATTTTACGCATGTCCGTCCAATCTCTCGTCCAGACTGTCCGGCGCTTCGCGCTGCTCGGTGTCGCCGCGATCGCGCTGTCGTCCTGCGTCGGGATGGACAGCGACGGTCGCGGAAACCAGCCATTGCCGGCCGCGCTCGTCTCGCAGATGTCGGCGAAGGGCATGAGCCAGGCCGACCCGATCGTCGTGCGCCTATACAAGAAGGAGAGCGAGCTCGAGGTCTGGAAGCGCGATCGCTCCGGCCGCTACGCCTTGCTCAAGACCTATCCGATGTGCCGCTGGTCCGGCCAGCTCGGCCCTAAGACGCGCGAGGGCGACCGGCAGGCGCCCGAGGGCTTCTATACGGTGACGCCGGAGCTGATGAATCCGAAGTCGCAATTCTATCTGTCGTTCAATCTCGGTTATCCCAATGCGCTCGAACAGGCGCAGGGCTATACCGGCTCGGCCCTGATGGTGCATGGCGCCTGCACCTCGGCCGGCTGCTACGCCATGACCGATGACGGCGTCACCGAGATCTACGGCCTCGCGCGCGAGGCCTTCGCCGGCGGCCAGCGCAGCTTCCAGGTCCAGGCCTTCCCCTTCCGGATGACGCCCGAGAACATGGCGCGCCATCGCGGCAATCCGAACATCGCCTTCTGGCGCAATCTCAAGGAAGGCTCGGATCATTTCGAGGCGACGCGCCAGCCGCCGCGCCTTGCGACCTGCGGCGGCCGCTACGTCTTCAATCCGGCGGGCGATGCTTCCGCCTTCGTTCCCGGCGCGCCATGCCCCGCCTATCAGACCGATCCGGAGATCGAGCCGCTGGTCTCGGTCCGCAGCGCCCGTGACGATGCGCGCCTCACCGAGCTCTCCGGCAGCCTGCCGGCGATGAGCTATGCGCTGATGGATGGCGGCATGCATCAGAGCTTCCGCAAGCTCCTGCGCAATATCGGGCCGGAGCGGATGCAGAGCATGGTCGCGGGCAAGGTCGAGATCAGCCGGCCGCAGGCCGCGCTGGCCGATCCCTATGGCGGTGGCGACGATGAGCCGCAGCAGGTGTCGGCGACCGGGTCGATTTCGTCGCGTTGACGCCGGGCAAGTCGGCGGCCAGACAAGGCGCCATGCCGATCCTCAAGATCATCCGCTACGGCGCCTGGGCCGCCGTCGCCCTCCTCACCTTCGCTGCCGCTGCGATCACGCTCGGCTGGTGGCGTGTCGACGGTCCTGGCCGGCCCGGTTCCGGCGCTGCCATGTCGACGCCGCTGGCCGATGTCGGCGGCCCCTTCACCTCGACCGACCATACCGGCCGCAAGGTCTCGCAGGCCGACTATCTCGGCAAGCCGACGCTGGTCTTCTTCGGCTTCACCCATTGTCCCGAGGTCTGCCCGACCACGCTGTTCGAGCTCACCACCTTGCTCGGCAAGCTCGGCCTCGAGGCCGACAAGCTCAACGTGCTTTTCGTCTCCGTCGATCCGGAACGGGACACGCCGGAACAGCTTTCGCTCTATCTGCAATCCTTCGATCCGCGCATCACCGGGCTCTCCGGTACCCAGGCCGAGGTCGATGCGGCGCTGAAGGCCTACAAGGCCTATGCCAAGCGCATCCCGACGCAGGACGACTACACCATGGACCACACCGCCTCGGTCTATCTGATGGACGCGGAAGGTCGTTTCCGTAGCCTGATCGACTATCACGAAGAGCAGGATTCGGCGCTGGCCAAGGTCAAGCTGCTGCTCAAGCGCTGAGGAGCCTCAGCGCCTGTTCAGCAGGATCATCTTCTCCTGCGTCATGTCGCGCATGGTGTAGGGGATGCCGCCGGTGCCGTAACCGGATTCCTTGCGGCCGGCGAAGGGCATCCAGTCCGTGCGGAAGGCGGTGGGGTCGTTGACCATCACCGCCGAGGCGTCGAGCCGTTCGGCGACATGCAGGGCGACGTCGATATCCCTAGCGAAGACGCTGCCCTGGAAGGCGACCGGTAGCGAATTCGCCTGGGCGATGGCCTGGTCGAGCTTGCTGTAGCGGTAGACGCAGACCAGCGGGCCGAAGACCTCGAGCTGCGAGACCTTGGCGTCGACCGCCGGGTCGAGCAGTACCGCCGGCTCCAGCGTCGTCTCGGAGAGGCGCTTGCCGCCGAGCGCGAGCTTGGCCCCGCCCTTCACGGCTTCGTCGATCCAGCTAGCGACCCGGTCGGCCTCCTTGGGCAGGATCAGCGGGCCGACCTCGGTCTCCTTCAGCACGGGATCGCCGGTCCGCAGTTTGGCGACGCGCGCCACCAGCCGCTCTGTGAAGGCGTCGGCGATCTCTTCGTGGACGAAGATGCGCTGGGTCGACACGCAGACCTGGCCGGCATGGTAGAATCCGCCCTTGACGACAGGTTCGATGATCCGGTCGAGATCGGCGCTGCGGTCGACGATAGCCGGTGCGGCTCCGCCATGCTCCAGCGCCGAGCGCGCGCCATGCGCCAGCTTGGAATGCAGGTACCAGCCGACCTTGGCCGAGCCGATGAAGCTGAGGAAGGCGACGCGCCGGTCGGTCACGAGCTTCTCGGCGAGCTCGTTGGTCTCCGGCAGGAAAATCTGGCACCAGGCCTCCGGCAGGCCGGCCTCATGCACCAAAGCGACGAAGTCGCGGCAGCACAGCGGCGTCGTGCTCGCCGGCTTGATGATCACCGGGCAGCCGACCGCGATCGCCGGCGCGACCTGGTGGACGATCAGATTGAGCGGGTGGTTGAAGGCCGAGATCGCCGCGACGATGCCGATCGGCTCCTTGGTGGTGAAGGCCCAGCGCCCGGCGGCTGCCGGTGTCAGCCCCATCGGGATTTCGCGGCCGGCGAAGTTCCTGAGTTCGTCGGCGGCGTTGTGGACGCCGTCGATGGCGCGCGTCGTCTCGATGATCGCATCGGTCAGCGGCTTGCCGCCTTCACGCGCGATCTGGCGGGCGAAATGATCGCGCTTGGCCGCCAGGAGTTCGGCGAGCCTGCGCAGGATCGCGATCCGCTCATGGGTCTTGAGCCAGTTGTCACGATCGCGGAAGACCTTCTCGGCTGCCAGCAGCTTGGCTTCGAGCGCCGCGGCATCGTCGGTGGCGATTTCCTCGATCGGCGCGCGATCATAGGCCTGCACGACCTGCAGCATGGTGATCTCCTTCGCTTGATCCGTAATCAGGCCAGCTCGATATCCGGCGTCTTGTTGCGCAGCTCCTCGACGAGCACGCGCGTGTTCTCCGAATAGTCGATGGGAACCTCGACGAGATGGACGCCGCCGCCGTTGAAGGCCGCTTCCAAGGTCGGCACCAGCTCGGCCGCCGAGCCGACGCGCGAGCCCTTGGCGCCATAGGCCTTGGCATAGGCGACGAAATCGGGATTGCCGAAGCTCATCCCGTAATCCTTGAAGCCGTCGACCGCCTGCTTCCAGCGGATCATGCCATAGGCGCTGTCGTTGAGGACGACGACGACGAGGTTGAGGCCGAGCCGGACGGCGGTCTCCATCTCCTGGCTGTTCATCATGAAACCGCCATCGCCGCAGACCGCCATCACCCGGCGCTTCGGATGCAGCATCGCCGCCATCATTGCCGAGGGCAGGCCGGCGCCCATCGTCGCCAGCGCGTTGTCGAGCAGCAGCGTGTTGGCGACATGGGTGCGGTAGTTCCGCGCGAACCAGATCTTGTACATGCCGTTGTCGAGGCAGACCATGCCGTCCTCCGGCATCACCGCCCGGATGTCATGGACGATACGCTGCGGCGTGATCGGGAAGCGATCCTCCTCGGAGCGGTCGTTGAGATGCGCGAGGATCTTCTGGCGCAGCTCCAGCATGACCGGATCGGCCTCGAGCCGGCCGCCGAGCCGCTCTGCCAGCGCCGCGACCGTCGCACCGATGTCGCCGATCACCTCGGCGTCGGGATGGTAGACCTGCTCGACCGTCGCCGACTGGTAGCCGACATGGATGACCTTCGGGCCGCCGGCGCTCTTCATCAGGAAGGGGGGTTTCTCGATCGTGTCGTGGCCGATGGCGATGATCAGGTCGGCCCGCTCGATCGCCTGGTGGACATAGTCGCCCTCGGAAAGGGCGGCAGTGCCCATATAGAGATTGGAGCCGCCGGTGACGGCGCCCTTGCCCATCTGGGTGTTGAAGAAGGGCAGCTTCACCCGCCGCACGAAATCGGAGAGCGGCTCGACCAGCCGCGGCCGGTTGCCGGCGGCGCCGATCATCACCAGAGGCCGCTTGGCGGCGAGGATCATCCCGGCGGCGCGCGCGATCGCCTTCGGGTCCGCCACCGGCTGCTCCAGCGGATGCACCGGGATCAGCGGCACGTCGGCGACCTCTTCGCCGGCGATGTCCTCCGGCAGTTCGAGATGGACCGGGCCGGGCCGCTCTTCCATCGCGACGCGGAACGCGTCGCGTACCACCGCCGGAATGCTGGCGCCGCTGACGATCTGCCGGGTCATCTTGGTCAGCGGCTTCATCGAGGCGACGACGTCGACGATCTGGAAGCGCGCCTGCTTGGCGCTCATGATCGCCTTCTGGCCGGTGATCAGGATCATCGGCATGGCGCCGAGATGGGCATAGGCCGCGCCGGTCGAGAAGTTGAGCGCGCCCGGCCCGAGCGTGGCGATGCAGACGCCAGGGCGACCGGTCAGGCGGCCATGCGTTGCCGCCATGAAGGCCGCGGCCTGCTCGTGCCGGGTGAGGACGAGCTCGATCTTCGAGGTCCGGAGCGACTCGACGACGTCGAGGTTCTCCTCGCCGGGAACGCCGAAGATGCGATCGACGCCCTCGTTCTCGAGCGCCGCTACCAGGAGATCGGAACCCTTTGTCATCGTCATCGCCTATCCGGAACGCCTCGATATCCGGAAAGGTAGGCCTCCTATGGGCGAAGGGAAAGCCGGCACATGGCAGGGTTGCTGGCGGGGCAGGAGGATGCCGATATTGCCGGCGCGCGCCTCTGCCAGGACGGGATGCACGAGGCAGAGATCGGCCGGTGCCAAGCCGAGGAGCGCAAACCGGCGGAAGCAGAACAGCGAGCGCTTTGCCTGGGCATGGGCGAGAGGCACCTGCAGGAGCGCAGCGAACTCACCTCATTACGGGCGGGCTGCGCCGTAGAGGTGAGGCGACATGGGAGCCGATCCGGCTGCGAAGGGCGGTCTGGTGGGGTTCCGTTTGCCGATTAAGCGCTAAGTTATTGAAATAGCGGGACCTTCAAACCGAAATCCACTTTTGTCGAAAAACTTTCAAGAAGCGTGTTGACAGTCTGAGGGGGGTCCCCCTATAAAGCGGCCATCGAGACGGCGCCGCCGCTGGCGGGGCCGCTCTACTGCGCTTCATAGGAACGCTAGGCGTTTTGGCCGATAAGTAAATCGGCGGCGACGAAATGTCGTTTTGGG